>JACCDP010254316.1_pt1 | contig 20799 bp, 47 predicted proteins | sample 7445841 | NCBI WGS metagenome assembly JACCDP01 (sample SAMN15323441, study PRJNA562643) | freshwater metagenome | isolation source: river surface water | place: USA:Blue River Watershed | collected 2017-08-17
GTTCCACGGCCCAAAACCTCACGGTTTTGATGCCCCTCCCCCGCCGTTGGGTTAGTCGGTTAGTCGCGGCTTGTCGCCTGCCGTTGGCTTTCGCGCGCGTGGCACGGCCGGCAGATCGGCGCGCAGTTCCGCGGGTCAAGCCGCTTCGGATCGTGCATGCCGTTGAACCGCTCCAGGTGATGCACTTCCGTTGCCGCAGTCACGCGACCCGCATCGGCGCAGTTCCGGCACAGCGGCTCGGCGACAAGGATCTGCGCACGCAGCCGGCGCCAGTCGCCGTCATAGCCACGCTTCGCCGCGCTCAAACCGTCCGTGCGCCGAAAGCCGGAGGCGGCGCCGGTTGTCAAAGGCGCGACACGTGCCGCCGTAGTTCCGATGCGAGGGGGCAGAGAACGTAGCGCCATCAGCCGCACCTAGAAACGCAAACGCCCGCCGGCTCAGAGAGCGGCGGGCGCGAGAAAATCAGTCTGCTCTTGCCTTGCACGCTAGGCGCCCCGTTGTCAAGCACAATCACGCAACACCATACGCCTCGGCCAGCCTGTCCAGCGCCGCCAGCAACTGCCCACGCGCCGTGTGCCGACGCCACCGCCGCACCTCGTCGTAGTCGGCCAGCGTCCCGCCACGGATCACCACCCAGTTGACGACACCTTCCGCTGCCGCCAGCCCCATCGCCTGCACGCCACGCCGATGCCATTCGGCAGCCGACAGCGCCCGTTCCTGCGGCAGCAGCGACACGCCCAGCCCGTCACCGCGTCGGCCCTCCTGCACCCTGTCCGCCGCCCATGGCATCGGCCCCATGCCGCGCCCGTCTGCCGTGTGCTCCACCGCCTGCCGGTAGATTAGCGCGGCAAGCTTGTGGCCTGGCGTGGCTTCGGCGATGCGGTCCAGCGGGTTCGATCGGCGCGCGCGCTTGAACGTCGCGCGGCTGTTCGGGCCATGCGGCACTTCCTCGACAACCACCGGGAAGGCGCCGGTGCCGAGATCGCTGCTCGTCTGGTGCTGCACGGTTCTAGCCTTCCTCGCCAAGTGTCCGGCTCCTCGTCATAGGCCCGTCGTTCTTCGGCCAGTCCCGCCACGCCTCGCACAGCAGGCGGTGAACGGCCTTGGCCGCGTGCTGGATGTTCACGGGATGCTGCCGGCTTCTGTCGTCGGCGTAGCAGTCGCGCGGCGAGATGCAGGTGCCGTGCGGGCAGCAGATGGCGCGCTCAATGTCGCGGAGGGTCGTCATGCACCACCACCCACGGCCGGCGTCGGCGTGTCGTCGCGCACCCAGCCATCGTCCGTCAGGATGAACCGGCCATAGGCGCCACGCTGGATGGTGACGACGCAGTGGATGGTGGGCACCTCGGCCGGCACGTAGCTGGCGCGGTAGGCCCAGCGCGTGCCGATCGGAACGTCGGCGGGTGGCTCCTGTCGCTGTGGTTCCTCGCTCATGCGCCGCCTGCCTTTCGCGCCAAAGCCTCGCGCGCCTCGGCCAACACCGACACCGGCGCATTGTGCGAGCGAACGGCTGGGCGCGGCTCGGCGCCACCCAGCGCGGCCATCTGCTCCTCAGCCGTCCGCACCGGAGCAATAGGACGCGCCGACAGCGCCGCCATGGCCTCGCGCACCTTGGCCGACACCGCGGCCCGTTCCTCGTCGCTCGGCGGCGCGCGTTCAGGTTCCGGCTTGGCAACCGGCGCGGCAATGGCCAGCGAGTGCGGCCGGTTCGCGCGCCAGTGCGCTGTTAACGGCTCCAGCACCTCGCGCAGATCCGGGATCATCATTCGCCGGTCCTGCATGGCGACGTGGCGCATGCTGTCCAACGTAAACGCCTGCACCGGCAGATCGGCTAGGAACGGCAGGTAAGCCGCCATGGCCGCAGCCGCCCGTTCGGGATCGTGCGGCGTGGTGAGCTTGGCGAGTGCGGCAACCCAGGCGGCGCGGTGGTCGGTCATTGCGCAATCCTCAGCGGGACGACGGTTTGCAACGGCGGATCTGCGAAGCCCAGCGCACCGGCGGCGGCAAGAATGCGCCGGTCCTGCTCGGCCTGCGGCTGGGTGTGCAGCGGGGGCTTGGGGCGTTTGGCTTCGTCCGCCAGCCACAGGCGCCACTTCGCGTTCCAGTCCGCCGCGGTGGTGCCGTGGGCGCGGTGCCAGTCGGTGAAGCGGGCCAGGACGGTGGCGTGGTCGAGCGGCGGCGCGGCGCGGCTGGCCGGCTGCCACCCTTCCGGCAGAGGCGCACCAGCCCTCGCCCGCGCGCGCGCGCTACCACCCGCTAGGGTGGTATCTGCTTCTGCTTCTGACTCTGCTTCTTGAGTAGAAGGTTCACCCGTAGCCCCCCTATTAGGGGGGGTATTAGGGGGGGTATTAGGCTTCCCCGCCTTGGCCCACCGCTTTCCCACAGCCTCGCGGCCGGCGTCGGCCTGCTCCGTGTCGCGCACCATGCGGCGGCTGTAGATGATGCCGTCGTCTGTGCGGCTGAACACCCCGGCCTCCTCTAGCTCAACCAAAAGGCGCGTGCATTCCTTTTCCGTCGTGCCGGACAGCGTGGCGAGGCGCTTCGGCGGCACCGGCTGGCCGTTGATGGTGACGTAGCCCCGCGGTGTGCCAGCGTGGGCAATGCAAAGCATGTCCATCCACAGGCCGCGCGCGGCAAGGCTACAAGAGCGCAGCGCCTGGTCTGCCTGCCAGTCCTGCCACCAGAACTTTGACCAGCGGTGTTCGGTCATGCCGCGCGCCTCTTGATGGTTCGAACATCCACAGAACGATGTTCCTTGTGGATTGCGGGGGCCGGCAGGCGCATGGCGGCAGCGATCTTGCGCACGCGCGCCTGTTCCTGCGGATTGGCTTTGAGGCTCGACGCAACGCCGTAAATTGCCTCGTAGAGCTTCAGCCCTAGCGTCACGGCCACATCCTCGATGGTGCAGCCGCACTCAATCATGATGCGGGCGTGGTGGACTTGCTGCGGCGTCACTCCACCACCTCCCACCCCGGCCACCGCGCGAGATACGCGGCCCGGCTTTCCTCACTCAGCAGCCCCGCCAGCCACAGCCCCGTGTCGGCGCAGATCACCGCGTAGAGCCGGCCATCGCGCGTGAGGCGGACGCGGCGGGTCATCGGTTCGCCGCCTTCCAGCTTTCCCACCACGGATCGTGCAAATCCTCCGCGACGCCGCTGATCGTCAGCCCGTCCACCACCAGCGAATGCACGACGTAACGCGTCTCGCCGATGCACATCCCGCCGGAGCGCGTGCCGTCCGGTTCGCGCTCGATGGCGATCGTGATCTGCAAGCCGCCTTCCGTGCGCGCGATGACGTGGCCGGCGTCGCCACCCTGGCGCCAGGACGCGATGGGGAACTCCAGGCCGCCGAGGCGCAGCGTGCCGCGGAGCGCGCCGGGCTGGCCGTGGAGCTCGATGTGGAGCGGGCGGGCGTCGTCGGTCATTCGTCGCGCTCGCAGCCCGGGCACAGCACCCGCCACACGCCACGCGCGGCCTTGCGCAGATTGGTGCCGCCGGCCGTGAACTGGCGCGCGCAGTCGGTGCAGATTACCCACCACATCGCGCGGCGGCCGGACGATGGCGCCTGTTCCAACACAATAAGGTGGCCGATCTTCCGGCCGGACATGCTCATGGCGTCGGTCATACGAACACCCCCTTCGCCCGCACCCGCGCCAGCGTCGCAAGCTGCTTCCGCGTCGGCTTCTCAGCGCGCGGCTTGCTGGGACGCGCCGGCTTCTTCGCGACAGGCACGGCCAGCATCCCGTCATGCCGCAGCGCCGCGACGCGCGCGCCGGCGAGGAGCGGGATGCCGTGCTGCTCGAGCACGTCCACGAGCTGCTCGACGCTTCGGACGACGGCGTAGCCGTGGCCCAGCGCGGCCATGGCCTGGCCGAACGCGCGCTGATCCTCCGTCGCGGTGTTGCTGCCGGCCTTGAGTTCCACGCCGAGGAAGTAGCCCGGCGCCCACACCATGACGTCCGGCAGGCCGCGACGGATGCCGCGGGCCTTCTGCATCTGGCCCTGCCGCAACGTCTGCTTGCGCTCATGGCCGACGCTGGACCACCAGCACGGCGGCTGCAGGTGGCTGTCCAGCAGCATGCGGCAGCGGGATTGCAGGCGATCTTCGGGCCTCATTAATCCGCCGCCGCCGCGAACAGATCGACGGCCCCGCGCTCCGAACCTTCCAGCGCGCGCACAGCCTGCCGCCAGTAGGACGGCTTCAGTTCACAGCCGAAGAACCGCCGGCCGCGCTTCACCGACACCACACCCTCGGAGCCGATGCCCATGAACGGGCTGAAAACCACGTCGCCGGGGTTGCTCCACATCGTCACGGCGCGGTCGATCAGCGGCAGTTGCAGCGGGCACAGGTGGCGCTCGTCGGCTTCCTCGCGCGCGGCGTCGAGGCTCAGCGCGTCGCCAATCCACTTTGACGCCTCGGCCTTGTTGTTGAGCACCGCCGTCTGGCTGATATCGAACCACACGGGGCTGGCCCACTTCTGCCAAAGCTCCACCGGGAAGTCGGCCGGCTTGTGCCCCACGGGCTCGGCGTTCTCACCTGGCGCGCGGAACAGCAGCAGGTAATCCGGCGTTCCCGGCCACGAGCATGTGCTGTCCTTGAGGATCTGCTTGTGCAGCAAGTGCAGCGCCTTCGTGCGCGTCATCTCCACCACCGGATCGCGCCAGATCGTGACGCGCCGCACGAACGTCCACCCGGCACGCAGGTGCGCGGCCACGATATCGTCCGAAAACGGCTTTGAGCCGATGAACCCATCCCGCCACTTGCGCGTGGGCAGGTCTGAACAATGGACGGCAGAAAGCCGGCCCGGCTTCGTCACCCGCAGCTTGTGGCGGATGATGAACTCGTAATGCTCGAAAAACTCGGCGTCGCTGGCCGAATTGCCGAGGTCGCACTCGCTTTCCGAATAGACGAACAGATCGCCAAACGGCGGCGAATAGACGGAGAAGCCAATCGACGAGTCCGGCAGTTGCGCCAGCACGTCGCAGCTATCGCCGTTAAGCGCCGTCCACTTCTGACCGTGGGCACTGTTCAAGCAGCGCACATCCATGCCGGCAGCCTCCCGATGTGTGTTGGTTCGTATGGGATGCGGGTTGCGGCCTTTGCCGCCCGGCTCCGCGCCATCGCGCCGGCCATGGCCCGCTTCATGGTTCGGTGGTCGTCCGCCTTGCGGTCGATCACGCGGCCGATCTGATCCTCACCCTCGGCGACAATCAGATGGACATCGACGGGCCGCGTCTGGCCGAAACGCCAGCAGCGGCGAACCGCCTGATACCAAGCCTCATAGGAGAAGCTGCGGCCCACGAAAGCCATACGCGCCGCGTGCTGCCAGTTGAGGCCCTGGCCAGCCACGGATGGCTTCGTGATGATGTATCGCGCCTCGCCCATGGCGAACGCCGTCAACGCCGCTTCCTTGCGCTCCGGCGTGTGCGATCCGCGCACTTCCACTGCACCCGGCACCGCTGCCATCAGCGCATCGGCCTCGGCGTCATTGTCGCACCAGATCACCCACGCCTCGCCCGGCTCGGCAGCCACCAGCGCGCCCACGGCCTCGGCACGCGCCTGCGCCGTCTCGCGCTTGATGGCGTGCATGTTCGTCGCGGACAGGTCCGACGCGAACAGCATTCCGGCCGGTGCGCGAAGATCCCCGGCGGCTTTGTGGCGGTGGATGTTCAGCGCCGGCAGCACAAACCGGGATGCGTCGTATCCGAGATCAGCCGGCGTCTCGGCGCAGCGTGCCCATGACGCCACCCAATCCCAGAACGCTTCAACGGCATGGCCCTTGATGCGCCATTGCTGCGATGCCGTGGCGGTGTCGTTGATGAACCACCGGGACAACATCTCGACGTTGCGCATTTGGCCCAGGAACTCGGCGTGTGTGCCCAGCTCCATGTGATCGTTCGGCGCCGGCGTCGCGGTGCAGGCGAGCCGGAACCGGTGATCGGCAAACGACGCAATCAGCGCCCGCGTGGTGGCGCCCGTGAAACTCTTGAGGATCGAACTTTCATCCAGCGACACGGCGCCGAACTGCACGGTATCGAGCGCGGCGAGGCGATCATAGTTGCAGATGTTGATGCCGTCCCGCGCCTCGTCCTGACTGCGGATGACGCGCACCGCATAGCCCAGCGCCAGGCCCTCGCGCTCAATCTGACGTGCGACGGCGAGCGGCGTGAGTAGCAGCGCCCGGCCGTTGCTCGCGTCGGCCGCCTGCTGGCACCATTCAAGCTGTATTCGCGTCTTGCCCAGGCCAGTGTCTAGGAACATGGCGGCGCGGCCCTGCCGCAACGCAAACCGAACGCATTCGGCCTGATAGTCGAACAGGTGCGGCGGCATGGCGCCCGGCTCTATGCCGATCGCCTGCGCGCGCGGCGCTTTGCCGGCAAGAAACGCCGCGTATTCAGGGTGGAGCATCACCAAAAAGCCCCTTGGATGTTGGCCACTTCCCACGCCACCGCCAGCGGCCACGGCAATTCCGCCACCGCCTCGGCCACCGTCGCCACGTCGCGCACCACCTCGTCGCCGGAGGCGAGGCGGATGCGGACGCGGATGGGTGGGTATTCCGCCGGCTCTGCGTCTGCGTGGCCGGCCTCGATGCGGATCAGCCGCTCCAGGTAGACGGCGAGATCGAGGGCTTCTTCCTTGGCGTGTTGCAGCCACTCGCGCGGCGTCAACGGGTTATTCGCGACGCTGACGCCATACTTAATCACCCCACGCGCCGCGCGCTGGTGCAGTTCGGCGACAAGCGCGGCGGTTATGGGATCGTGGCTCACAGCACCCCCTCATCACGTGTCCGGCAGTAGTCGCAGAGCCGCACGAACTTGCCCGGCGCGGCGAACTCTCGCCGGCACCGCAGGCACTTGCGCTGCACCAGCTCGGCTTTCACCTTCCGCCACGGTGACGGCGGGAGCGGCTTGCTGGGCTCGGTGTCGTCATCGTCGGCGCTGGCCTCTGTGACGACGCGCGCCGCCGGCTGCATCCGCCACGCCTGCGCCACCGTCTCGGCACGGATGCCGCGGCGCAGCAGCTCGCGCGCGTGGGCGATCCGCCATTGCGCTAACTCCGCCCACCGCCGCCGCTCCTCGGCTTCGCGCTGCGCCTGCATCTCCGCAATCTCGGCGCGGCGCTTGGCGCACCGCTCGGCCAGCGTCGCACGCCGCGCCAGCGCAGCCATCCGCTTGCCGTCACACTCGGATGGCCGCTTTCCCAGGCGCATCGACTGCGCCTTGGCGCGGATCGCACACAAGGACCGGCCAAACCGCGCCTCTAGCTGCTCATTCAGGATGCTCGGATTGCGCCAGTCGCGACGCAGCGCCAGCTTGTCGGCCTCTGTCCACCGTTCATGCGTGGCAACAATGGCCCCCCGCAGAAAAGAGCCGGCGGGACGCTCGGCCCCGCCGGCCAAGTTTTCATGGGAGGAACCGCCAGCCACGCTGGCCTCTCCACCGACGCGCGCGGACGAACCGCGGCCCGCGCCGGTGGCACCGTGCATCGGGTGAGAGCCTATTTCCGATCCGCGTTGCACAGTGATCTCGCTCATCGCGCGCTCCGCTCCTGGAGGCGGCGCCAGGCCGGGCCGGCAAGTTGCGCCACCAGCTGCCAGCCCTCCGCGCTCCGGCGGTGCATAACGATGATCTCATTCGTCGCGCTGGCCGCGATCAGGTGCTTGCTCTCGAACCCGTCGCGGTATCGCCAAATCGCGCCGAAGCGCGTCGCAACAACGGTCCAGTAACCGGGGCCTATCACGCTATCGTGCATGGGGGTGGAGGGGGTGCGGTGGTACACTTCGGTCATGCAGCCACGTCCGCGAGTGACTTGGCTTCGGCCCCAAACAGATCAGGACGCAAAGCGTGCGCGGGGATACCAGTCGCTTCGGAAACAGCCTTCAGCCGAACAGCCGGGATGCCGTCGGCACGCCAATAAAACAACGTGCGGCGCTTGATGCCGACCGCTCGCATGAAGGCGTCCTCACCACCGAGGGATGCGATCGCCTTATCAATCGGGTTTCCATGAGCCATGCGCCGATAATGCAGATATCCTGCACTTTCGGCAAGCGCATTCCGACACCAGAACTCCTGCATTTGCATCCCAGCGGCTGGGTGCGACCGTCAGCTGTGAACGCGACTTCTCATAAGCTCCTAGTTGGCGACCGCCTGCGTATGGCCATTGAGGCTCTTGGCAAGCGGCCGGTCGATGTTTGCCGGATTTTCGATGTAGCTCCGTCGAAACTAGGTAATTGGATGCGCGGCGAACACTACCCAGACCCTTGGTTCATTGTCCGCTTTTGCGACCGGTTCAACGTGACGGCGGACTTTTTTTATCGGGGGCGGGTTTCTTCGGCGATGGACGCGCCCTTGGCGGACGCACTCTGGGCAAAAGAGGAGGCAGCGCAACGGGCGCAGTTGGAGCGGGCTGCCCAGGAGCCCGAAGCCAAAAAAACAAGCTAGACACTCGCATTTCCCTCTCATGAGAACATGATGGGAACATGGGAACGCGATTGCGTTCTTACGTCTACCTCTGTGTTGTAGATTTTCGTCGACTCGTAGCCCTATACGCGTAGGGCCGTGGCTGGCCTAAACCAGAAAATGCAGGGTTCCTGCATTTTGGTCTGGACGAAGTGCAGAAATCCTGCACAATGCCTCCACCACCACGGAGGCACTCATGCCCTACCCGGACAATTTCTCCGCGCGCCGCTACGACGAAACCGTCGGCGGCACTTGGTTTCCCGAACCGCCGCTGAACGCAGCAACACCGGAGGACGTGGCGAACCTCGCCGCCGTCCGCGAAGCCAGCGCCGTGTTCCTTGCCGCGCTGCGTCGCAATCCATGGACGTTCGACAGCACGGAAACGGTGTCGTGGCTCGACCACGTCGCGGAACACCGCGCCATCGACAGCGCGCTTGAGGCCGCGCTGGCCGAGGCGCGGCGCAGCCTGGAGGCCGCGCTGTGACGCTCGTAATCCTCCAGGTGGAGCATGACATCGAACTGATCCACACGCTCGACGTGGAAGTCACCGATGGTGGCGACATCCTCGTGATCGAAGAAATCGAGGACTGCGCCGGGTTTCAGACGTCCTCGATGCTGTGGCCGGCGGATCGCGTAGAAGCGATCGCCGTTGCGTTGCTCGCCGCGGCGCGTGAGGCGCGCCAGCAGCATCTGCCGCTGGCGCTGCCGATCGGCCTGCCCGCGCCGGGGCCGAGGTGGGAGATGGGGCGATGACCTACACCCCCACCGCCACGCGCGTAGTCGACGCGCTGCACGAGGTGGCCGAGACGCTGGCCGTGTGGCTGGCAACCGGCGAATTCGAAGCGGTCGCTGAACACGTCCGCGCCGATCTGGCGATGCTGCCGGATGCGCTGCGGATGATCGGGCGGGAGATGGCGCAGTGAGCGCGCCCGATTGGAACGCTGTCGGCCCCGACTTGCTCGCAGCCTGTGAAGCCGCCGCCGTGCTGTTTGATGCCTTCCACGGCGCGCTGGATGGGCAGGTGACAGACACCGAACTGGCCAGCTTGCACAACGCGACGGTGGACATTCTTGCCGCCGCCATCGCAAAGGCGAAGGTGGCAACATGAACAGCTACGCCATCGCTCAGACGCTTTCCGCCGTCCGCGCCACCGTCGCGCGGTTGCAGGCCGAGAACCCCGACACCGACGCCGATGCGCTGCTGGCGCTGGTGGAGACGGAGGAACCGGATTTCGGGGCCGTGATAACGGCGCTGTGCCGGGCGGCGGATGAGGCGGCAGCCGACCGCGACACGGTGACGGAGCGCATTCGGGTTTTGCAGGAGCGCAGCAAGCGGCACGACAGCCGCGTGGAAGCCTTCCGCGCCCTCATCTTCGCCGCCCTCGACGCCGCCGGGCAGACGAAATGGAAATCCCCGGAGTTCACCGTCTCCATCACCCCCGGCCGCCCAGGTGTCGTGATTACCGACCCCGCCGCGATCCCGGATGACTTCGTGCGCGTGCGACGGGAACCCGACAAGACGGCCATCGATGCGGCCATCGCGAGCGGCGCGACGGTGCCTGGGGCCGAGCTTCAAAACTCTATGCCAACACTGCGGGTGCTGACGAAATGAAGGCGCACAAGGGACAACCGCTCATCAAGCGGCTTATGGATCGCTGCATCCCGGAGCCCAATTCCGGATGTTGGCTGTGGGAGGGCGGCACCGTCGTTCGCGGCTATGGCGTTGCGTTTTTGCCGGGCGGGAAGGCCACCAGCGCGCACCGCGCCATGCTGATCGCCCACGGTGTCGAGTTGTCGCCGTCTGATGTGGTGCTGCACGCATGCGACATGCCGGGATGCGTCAACCCGGAGCATCTGCGCGTCGGCACTCAGGCCGACAACATGGCCGACATGAACCGCAAGGGGCGGCACCGGCCTGCTTACAAGATCCCCGCCGAATGGCGGCAGCGCATTCGCGAGGACGAGACGCCAGCTTGGGCCGTGGCTCAGTGGTTCGGCGTGTCCGAGAAAACCATCCGTAACATCCGGAGGTCTGCATGAGCAGCCTGATTCTACGCCCCGCCAACTTCTCCGAACTGTCCACGTTCGCCACCATGGCCGCGAAGTCCGCGATGGTGCCGCCGGGGTTCCGCAACAAGCCCGAGGATATCATGCTGGCCGTGCAACTCGGCAGTGAATTGGGGCTTTCTCCCATGCAGTCGTTGCAGAACGTGGCCTGCATCAACAATCGCCCCGCCGTGTGGGGTGACGCGCTGATCGGGCTCTGCCGCGTGTCGCCGCTGTGCGAGGACATTGCCGAGCGCATCGAAGGCGAGGGCGACAACCTCACCGCCGTCTGCACCGCCAAGCGCCGGGGCGCCACGCCGGTTACGGTGCGGTTCTCGGTGGCCGATGCCAAGCGCGCGGGCCTGTGGGGCAAGGCGGGGCCGTGGCAGCAGTATCCCCAGCGCATGTTGCAGATGCGGGCGCGCGGCTTTGCCCTGCGCGATGCGTTTCCCGATCTGCTGAAGGGCCTCATCACCGCCGAGGAAGCGCGCGACATCCCGCCCGCCAAGCCGGACGAGTTCACCGGCCCGACCATCGAAGCCCGCGCCGAGCCCGTGGCCGAACCCACGCCTACCGACAAGGCCCGCGAATGGGCAGAGGGCATGATTGCGCGCCTCGACGCCGCCCGCGTGTGGGAGGACGTGCAGGCGCTTGTGGGAAGCCCGGCGCTGGCGAAGGGGCTGGAGAAGCTGCACGGGCTTGACAAGGCCGCCGCCGAGCGTCTGGAGGCCGCGCGACAAGCCGCGATGGACCGGGCCGTTGCGGATCAGCCGCCGCCTGCGACGACTGACGTTTACGATCTGGAGAACGCACAATGAGCGGCTATCAGCACAAGGAAGGCGCGGGTTCCATGCTCGCGAACAACAAGGCTTCCGACAATCACCCCGACTGGCGCGGCGACTTCATGCTTAACGGCGCGCTCTACGAGATTGCCGGATGGGCAGGCACGACGCAGGGCGGCAAGCCGCGCATTTCGCTGAAGGTGCAGCCCGCCCGCGAACGCCAGGCCCCGGCGCCGCAGCCTGCGCGGGAGGCGCAGCCGAGGCGTGATGACTCTGACGAAATCCCGTTTTAGGAGCGCAACATGACCCCCGAAGAAGCGGCCCGGCACGACGCCCCGACGCTGCCCGATGACGATGCCCCGCCCGCGCGCTGGTGGGTGGTGGGGTGGGTGCTGGTCGGCTGCATAGGGTGGCTGGCCGTGGGTTCGCTGGTGGTGCTGGCGGTGCGGAGGATTTGGGAATGACGCGCGAACAGAAGTTGCAGGCGGTGGTGGATGCGGCGCGGGGATACGTCGCCGCTGTTCGGCCCGCCGAGTGTAAGCGCACATACGATGCAATGGTTGACGCCCTCGCCGCCCTCGACGCCCCCGACACGGCGGACGAGACGGTGACGTTGGAGTTTTGGGCACACAGGGATGGCGATGTTGTCCCGCTTCTGCCCGGCTCTTTCATAAGCCGTGATTGGGAAACTAGCGATTTCCGCCGCCGCCTCGGCACCGTCACGCTGCCCATCACGCGGGAGCGCGGGGAATGACCGACGCTGAACGCGAGGCGCTGGTGCAGCGGATGGCGGAGGCAGCGGTAGACGCCGGCCTGTGGCCCGGGGCGTGGGCCGGCGGCGCTGCGCTGGGCCACGGCTACGGCGGACAGGTAACGCCACCGATGCCAGAACCGGGAAGATACGAGTGGCGTCGCCGCATGCGCGCCGCCTTGTCCGAGGCCGAAAAAACAATTCGGGCGGATGAGAGGGAGGCGTGTGCGAAAGTGTGTGACGACTACGCCAGCAACTTTCGTGCTGTCTGCCGCTCAATGGCTGAAACCAGCGAAGACCGGGCTCACATTGAAGGTGCCGCAACGTGCTTTGAGGCAGCATCTGACACCATCCGCGCACGAGGTGACGCATGAGCGACATTGTGGACGCGATGGCCGATAGAATGGCCTATGAAGCCGAACACATGGGCATCCAGATGCCGGGCCGCGTTGCCCGATGCCTAGCCCGCGCCGCCATCCGCGCGTGCCACGACGCCGGGGGCCTGGTGCTGCGGGAGGTGCCGGAGTGCGAAGAGCCCGTGGACACGTGGCAGGAGGGCTACAACGCCGGACTCCGCGACGTGCGGGCCAGCGTGGTGGAGGTGGGGGAATGAGCGCCGAATGCAGGCCGCCGGAGGGGACGCCGGATGGGACGTGGTGCAGATTGCGCCACAAGACGCGACGCGGCGTGAAATGGGGGGTGCTTTACGCTCAATGGACAAACTTAGGCACTCCAGAACAGAAGCGTGGGCGTTGGGATATGTGGCCATCTGCGCCGCCGGTATCGCCCGAACGCATGTGGCTTGAAGGCTGGCGCTTCCACTCCATCGCGGAGCCGCCCCATGGCCAGTAAGCGCGCGACGTGCGAGACGTGCAGGTGGTGGGAAGACCTGCGGCCGGTGACACCATTCGTTGATGGTCGATGCCACATCCGGTCCGTGCCGCAAGACACGATGCCAGAGCGCCGGGCGGATAACTGGTGCGGCGTACACCAGCCCCGCGAGGTGGCGGATGAGTGAGCGTCTTGTCCGATGCTTGTGGTGCCGATGGTTCCGTTATTTCGGCGTGCACAATGGGCACGGTATTTGCGGTTATCCTGTGCCGTTGCCGCTGATGGAAATTGTGCGCGGACAGGGGAACCTAACTATGAACGCCAAGCGGTTGCACCATTGCGCGACGTTTGAGCGCAAGGAGCCGCCCCCCAATGCCTAACCCCCGCTGGCTCGACATGCACGCGGCTGCGGAATACATCGGCCTGGCTCCCGACACGTTCCGCCGTCGCGTCAAGGCTGGCACGCTCCCGAAGCCGTCCGCAGCCCTAGGCCCGCGCCTGCTGCGTTGGGACCGCGCCGCGCTTGACGCCGCCATGACGCCCGCCGCACCGTCACGCCGCCCGCTGACAGGAGCCGTCCATGCCCTCACGCTACAAGGCACGAAGGCCACGCAAACCACGCTTCGGGGCCGAGACGGTCGGGGCGCTCATCCTCGCTTACAAGGCCAGCCCTGAGTGGCAACGCTTGGCACCCAGCACACAGGCGAATTACAAGGTCTACCTCAAGGTGCTTGAAGCCGACCCCGCCACGCTGGTTGCCGATATCACCCGCCGGGATGTGCTGGCCGTGCGCGATGCCGTGGCGCAGGCACGCGGCAACGGCGCCGCTACGGGCTTCCTCCGGGCCGCCTCCGCGCTGTTCTCCTGGGCTGTCGATCGGGAGTGGATCGACGCAACGCCCGTGGTTCGCATCAAGGCCCTGCCGCGTGGGGCCTTCCCGGCTTGGAACGAACATCAGGTTGCCGCCGCCCTGTGCAAGTTGCGCGAACCCCTGCGCCGTGCCGTCGTGCTGGCAGCCCATACAGGCCAACGCCGGGGCGACCTGTGCGCGCTGCGGTGGGACGCCTACGACGGGCACAAGCTGCGTTTCAGCCAGCAGAAAACCGGGCAGCCCATGGTGCTGACCGTATCCCCCGCCCTGCGCGCGGAACTCGACGCATGGCGCCGGGAGGCCACGACGCTGACCATCCTGCACGATGCACGCGGCCAGCCGTGGAAGGCGCCGCGCCTGACGGAGCAGCTACGCCGCGCGCTGGCCAAGATCGGGCTTGCCGGGTTGGGGATTCACGGCATCCGCAAGTATGTCGCCGCCAGCCTCGCCGCCGATGGCGCCACCACGCACGAGATTGCCGCCGTGACCGGCCACAAGACGCTAGGGATGGTGCAGCACTACACAGAAAGCGCGAACCGTGAGATGCTGGCAGAACGGGCCGTCAGTCGCGGGTCGCAACGTTCGAAAATTACCCCGTAGGGTGTTGATTCCAATGCGTGCAATATACGTCATGAGCATATTGCGCACCTAAAGAATCAACACCTTGCAGGGTAGCCGCCGCTTAGTAACGGGCTAGACACTGTAAGGAGACGACAACGTATGACTACGAATGAAGGCCGCTGCGAGCCGCCGGAGTGGCGGGATGTTCCGGGCTATGAGGGCTGCTACCGTGTCAGCAGCACGGGCGCCATCATGCGGGTAGGTGGGGGCAAAGGCAGCGTATCGGAGCGCTTATTGCACCCTTCTTTGACCGAGGCCGGCTACCTGCGAGTAGTGCTGAGCGCCGGTAATCGCAAAAAGGCAGCCAAGGTTCACCGGCTTGTTGCCGCCGCCTTCATAGGCCCTGCCCCGGTTGGCGCTTACGTGCTGCACACCGACGGCAGCCGAACGAATAACTGTGTGTCAAACCTGCGCTACGGGACCGCGCGAGACAATCAGGCTGATGCGGTGCGCCATGGCACCTACAGAGATTTGCGCGGCTCCCAAATTGGCACCGCCAAACTGACTGAAGATGCAGTCCGCAAAATCAAAGCAGAGGCAACCCGAACCGCTGTTGAGATTGCAGCCTCTTATGGGCTGGACGTTACAACGGTGCGACGCGCTCGCGCGGGAAGGAGTTGGGCGCATGTGTGAAAATCAGAAATGCACCCCGCCCGCCGTCGTCGCCGCGCTGGTGGATGCGTTGGAGGCTTGTCTAGAGCGGTTGGTGAAGCAGGACGAGGCAACTCAACTTGAAGAGGATGTCCGCGCCGCCCTCGCGGCATACCGGGAGGCCGGGCGATGAGCGACCATATTGCTGAGGTCGGCAAAATGGTGTCGGACAAGGTTGTAATGCTGCGCACTATTGCGGCGATTTTGGACCACCCCAGCGTCTACATGGGCGGCCCCAGCCAACGAAACATGCGCCGGGCAGAAGAGATTTATGCAGCCGTCGCCCCGCTGATTGCCAAGGCGGAAAGGGAGCGGTGTGCGCGGGTGCTGGAAGCCTGGGCTGACTCTGTTGAGGCCAAGGCGCCAAAGTCGCCCACCATTATTCAGGCACGAAACCACGCCGCCGCCATCCGCTCCCTCGGGGATGCCGATGGATGACCCCCCGCCCTACGCAGAGATATCGCCGGTATTCCCGCTCAGCCACGACAGCATCGCCCGCCTGCGCCCGATTGCGGAGTTCCCCTACGGCCATTACGTGCTGCACCGGCTGGCCTGGCAGGACGGTGGCCGCTGGCTGGGCATGTGGGGCGGCTGGGATGCGGAACTAGGGCGGTTCCGGGCTGACGTTGCGATGCACAGAACAAACGCGCTGGCGGGGACGCCGACGCATTGGGTGGAGAGGTGATATGGATTGGCGAGATGTTTTGGCGCAAGCTCTGGCAGACGCGCAAAATGATAACGGAGATGGTACGCGGTCGGACGTGTATTATCCGCCTAATCCCCGCGCTGCCGCATGGGTTGAAACGGCGCTTTGTGCCATGCCCACCCCCGACCGCATCGCCCTTGCGCGGGAGTTGCTGGCGGGAACGGGGCAAACGGTTGCACCTGCTCCGGCGCCGTTGGTGGAACTGCCGCATAACAGAACTGGGCAAACGACCGTTATCAAGCGATGGGAGGTTGATTTATGACCCGAGACGAAGCCCGGCGCCGGGCGGTGGAGGCGGCGGCGGATGCTGCGTATGTGTCGGAAGCGCTGGTTGAATTGGTGATGGCGCCATACCTCGCCGCCATGGCCGACGCGGGGTGGCAGATGGTGCGAGTGCCCCCAATTATGCCGGCACTCCTTGCCCCCGTAGACTCTGCAACAAAACGAACGACCGATTGGCAAGTTGGCTGGGCTGCCGGCTGGAACGCCTGCCGCCGGGCGATGCTTGCCGACGGCGCGGGGAACGGGTAGAGTGTGGTGGCAGTTAACAGAGGCGGCATTACGACCGGCCCGCGTAACTGCTCAACTTAGCGCCGCCCGCCCGAAACCGAATACGCTGGCCATGCCAGCCGTGCCGCAAGGATAGGCCAAGGGTGGGCGGCAGCCGGTGGAAGCCCCCCCCGCCCTACGCCGCCGGATACCGCCGCCGATCCAGCTCAAAATGCGGTCCGTCGCGAAATTTCGGCCAGTCGCCGCCCCAGACGATGGCAACCTCTTCCTCCACCGCCGCGCGCTTCACCGCCAGCGCCAGGCGGTCGTAAAGCGGCCAGTCCCACCGCACGACGCCATCCACCAGCGCCGCCACGTCCACCGCATGACCCGTCAGGTGGCGGCTGTGCATCGTCTGCGAGGCCCCGGCGGCGACGAGCTGCTTCTGGCGTTCTGGAGTGCGTAGGCCCTCCGTCACGATAAAATCCGCCGACGCGCGCGCTCGCGAGATCACGCGCACGAGATCGGGATGGACACCCGAAAGGCGTTGCATGTCACGGGCGGTCAGCATTGCGGCGCCCCCACAGATACCACCCCGCCGACGCCGCCGAAGTCGCCGCACCCGCCACCAGATCCCATCCCGGCCCATCCACCACGCCGCGCGCGATCAGCACGCCGCCGATAAGCTGAAGCGCGTGCCGCAGCAGCCCGATTGCCACATCCTGCATGTGTCTCTCCTATTGCCGGCGCGCGATCTGCGCCTCGATGCGTTGAAGGATCGCCGTCTGCCCGGCCATGCGCTCGTCTAGCCGCACCAGCGCCTCGGCCATCTTCCGCGACTCGTCCGCCTGGGATTTGCCGGCCGCCTCGACGCGCTCGATCCGCCGGTCGTGATCGTCCACTCGCGCGCTCAGCGTCGCGGCCCACCACACCATGGCGCCCGTCTGGACGGTGAGCGACAGGATCAGCGCCAGCGGCACCCGCTTGTCCAGGTGCCACGGCTCGCCGGCGCCGCTCATGCCAGCACCGCAGACGGCAGGACCGAAAAGCCGATCTCGACGGCTGAGGCGCTCGGCGTCGCGCAGGTGGCGCGCACGGCCCAATCGCCGGAGGTCGGCAGCGGCAAATCGGTGTAGTAGACGCCCGTCCCATCCGCGACGATCGAGCCGGCGGCGATGCTGGTCGGCGATGCGGCACCTGGCGCGCGGTATGACATGGCCACGCCGGTTACGGCAGTGGGTTCGCCATCCTCGCCGGCGAAGGTGACGCGAACGCGCACCGTCTCGCCGGGCCAGAAATAGGACGTGCTCATAGCGGTCTGCCCTCCACCGTCACAGCCACCGAGATAGGCCGGGAAATCGTCGCCGCCGCGGCGAGAGGCCGCGTCACCATGGCCGAGGCGATCACGAGCCGGCTCGGCGTGACGGCGATGCACTGGAGCGTCCCGTCGCCGGTCAGCACGGCCGAGACTGCGGCGCGGCGCCGTCCAGCGGCCGACAGCGAGCCTTGAGCGGCCAGAGTGGCGCTAATGCCGGCGGCGCGCGCCACGGCGGCCGAGAGCGAGCCAGTGGCGGACAGCGCGGCGCTGGAGGCTCGGCTGCGTGTGGCTCCGGCGGCCAGCGTGCCAGCGGATGCCTGCGCACTTGCTGCCGCACGAGAACGGCGACCCGCGGCGCTGACCGTGCCGCTTGCCGTCAGAGATCCACCGCCGCCTGCGGATCGGGTGGCGGTGGATGCAAGCGCGCCGGCACCGTCCAAAGTGCTCGCCGCCGCGCGCGATCGGGTTGCCGCCGCGGTGGCAATGCTGGTGCTGGCGAGCGCCCCGCCTGCCAGGAAAGTGCGCTCAGCCGCAGCCGTCAGCGTCCCGGCACTAGACAGCGCGGCATCGGCTGCTTTGTCGCGTATACCCGCGGCGGCAATCGCTCCGGCGCCCGAGAGCGCAGCGCCGGCCGCCTGACTGGAGGCCGCGGCGGCCGACAGCGCGCCGGCACCGTCCAGCGCAACGTCGGTCGCACGGCTGCGTGCCGCGTCGCCTGCCAGCGCGCCGGCGCCAACCAGTGCGGACGTAGCCGCGCGCGATCGTGCCGCATCTGCCGACAGCGTGCCGGCGCTGGCCATGTCCGCCGCCGCCGCGATCTGCGCCGATCCGGCTACAACCAGCGAACCGGCACCGGCCAGCGCCGCCGACCCCGGCCGATCGCGTCCGGCCTCGGCCTGGATCGCACCAGCGCCGGCCAGATCAGCGGCGACGGGCCGATCGCGTCCGGCCGCAGCAGTCAGCTCACCGGCCGCCGTCAGGATTGCGCCAACGTCGCCGGTGATCGCGGTCGCGATGAGGGTGCCGGACCCGGCCAGGGCCGCCTCAGCGCCGGCGAGGCGGGCGGCGGCTGCCGTCGCCGTGCCGGTGCCGCTGAGTGCGGCGGTAGCTGCTCGTGTGCGCTCAGCGGCTGCGGCAAGCGATCCGGCGCCAGCAACCGAGGCCGCAGCGCCGCGCGAGCGGTTCGCCGCCGCAGCCAAAGCGCCAACGCCGGCGAGGCTGCCAGTTGCGGCGGCTGTCACGCTGGCAACGGCGGAGAGGTTGCCCGTCGCGGTCAGCGCCGCGTCGGTTGGCCGGCTGCGTCCGGCGGCGGAAGTGAGCGCACCAGCACCGGACAGCGCCGCCGATGCAGCTACCGCACCGTTGAACGCTTCCGTGATGCGGAGATCGTCGGCCGTCTCGGTGACGCGGTAGTCGCCGCCTTCTGTGATCCGAACGCCGTCGAACGCCACCGCCGTGCCTCCCGACTAGAGGGTTGCCGCGAGGCGGAACAAGTCGTCTACGTCTGCCGCCGTCGCGCCAATGGCCTCGGCCGCGGCACCGATCAGCGCGTTGGTGCGGTCGATCTGCACGGCATATTCCCAGGCCATGCGCGTCTCAAGATCGGCCTGTTCAACGAAGGCCGTCACGTCGTCCAGCAAGCCCTGAGCCAGCAGCGCGCGGCGGATCTGCAACGGCGTCACGGACATACCGCGCCGCCAGTCATCCAGCGCCGCGGCGATCTCCTCCGGCGTGCGATCCCGGCCCGTCTGCGTCTCCACCACCTCAGTGTCGAACACCTCCACCGTGGAGCCGGTCAGCACCTCGGCCTGGATTTCCACCAAGCGCCACGGCAGCCAGCCGAGCGCGCGGAGTTCTGCCGCGTTCAGCCGATCCAAGCCACTGGTGTTGCGCCAGTTGATCGGCAGCGCCATCGGCCCCTCGACCACGGCGCCGTTCTCGACGTAGGCATACCGGCTCATGCCGCCTCCTTGAGCGCCACGCGCTCACGCAGCGCCTCGCTCACAGCAGCGAGCGGCGCAGTCCAATCGCCATAGGTGGTTTGCCGGAACAGCCGCACCGCGCGATACCAGACGGATCGCTCACCAGGGACGGCCCACACGTAATAGGGCAGCACCGGCACGATCACCCACGTCTCGACGCCCAGCGCCGCCGCCAGGTGCGCCACGCTGGTGCAGGACGTGATGACGAGATCAAGGCCGGCGATAACGCTGGCCGTGTCGTCCCACGTAGCAAGCTGGTGGCGAAGATCGGCGAATGGCAGTCCGTCCACAAGAGTGTCGTCGCGCTGGAGGCTGTAGAGCGTCACACCCGGCAGCGTATGCAGGTCGAACAGCGGCGCGGGATCAAAAAGGCGATGCTGTTGGTGCTCAAACTCCGGCGAACCCGCCCATCGCAGACCCACGCGCAGCGTGCCGGGCTTGGCGTAGAGCGTGCGCGGTTCGGCGGTGAGATAGGCTTCCCCGGGCAGTGTGTCCTGATCGTATCCGAGGATGTGCGCCACGCTCATCGCTGGCACCCAATAGTCATAGTGCAGGCCGCTCACCACCTCGTTGTCGGCGCAGATGTAGCCGTGCCGAGCGAATAGCGGCTTGAGGGTTGGCGCGCAGGACACCAGCACGCGCGCGCCGCGTTTCGCGAAGTCGCGCGCAAACCGGAAATTCAGAATTTGATCGCCGTATCCACCTTCGCAGCGGAACAACAACGTGCGGCCTTCTAGCGGTTCGTCGCGCCAGATCGGGCCGGGAATGCGCGGCAGGCCAAAGCAGTTAAGATAACGGCCCGCATCCATCATTCGCAGGCCGGAAGCCAGCCTACCATGGCGCATTTCATGCCAGCCAAGATTGAAGACAACGCGCGCATCATCTTGGGCTTGCGCGCGGAGGATGTCCTCGCTGATATCGGGATGGCCGTTGATTGCGGCGGTGAGTGCTAGATCGAGAGGGTGGGTCATTGTTGGAAAGCGCCTGAAGTTGATTGCATCATTTGGGTGCGGTTATTTGTAATCCATGATATCAAAGTCCCAATCTGCACAGGGCTGCTTTTACTGACGGTTGTGCCGTCCCCAAGTTGCCCAGAAGTCCCCGCCCCCCATGCCAAAAGCGTGCCATTTGTTTTCACAGCAAGACTGTGGCTGCCCCCAGCACTCACCGAAGCCCAATCCGTCAGAGTCCCAATCTGCACAGGGCTGCTTTTACTGACGGTTGTGCCGTCCCCAAGTTGCCCAGAAGTCCCCGCCCCCCATGCCAAAAGCGTGCCATTTGTTTTCACAGCAA
>JACCDP010835648.1_pt1 | contig 20797 bp, 18 predicted proteins | sample 7445841 | NCBI WGS metagenome assembly JACCDP01 (sample SAMN15323441, study PRJNA562643) | freshwater metagenome | isolation source: river surface water | place: USA:Blue River Watershed | collected 2017-08-17
CATTAAACATGTGGGTGGTTAGTGACAACTTACGTAAGGGTGCTGCTACCAATGCGGTACAAATTGCTGAATACCTTACCAGTGTTGGTATTTTAGCTTAGGCCTCCAGGGCTTCGTTTAAAAATGAGATGAGTGGTTGTAAATATTCAAATGCTTTTGTGAGCTGCGTTGCAAGGTTTTTATCTTGTAACGCAGTATCGCTAAGCGGAGACGTTGCAATCCAGCTTTTTAATTTCAGGTACTTAATGGCAGGGTTGTCTTTTTCATAGCCTTTGGGTTCTCTTACCAAACTCATGCCCTCCGAAAAATCAAGTCCACCATACTGTGCTACAAACTTTTTGTTTTCTACAATTTTTAAAAATTCGGTGTAATTGTAATCAATTTCCTGTCTTATTTTTCCAACAATAGCTGCCTCTGGTACGTAAAGCCCACCGCCTACAAAGCTTTTGCCACCTGGTTCCAAATGAATATAATACCCGGCTGCCAATGATTTTTTCCCGCCCGCTTTGATGCTGGCCCCCATATTATTTTTATAAGGCGCTTTGTTTTTACTAAAGCGTACGTCTCTATTAATTCTAAACAAACATTCTTTGGGTTGAAGTAATGCTATGGCAGGGTCTTTTTTACCAAATTGTGTGATCACCTTTTGTGTGAGTGCTGCAAAATCTTGTTTAGCAGCGTCATATTGTTTTTTGTGTGCATCAAACCATGCTTTGTTGTTGTTTTTATCTAGGGCTTTTAAAAATTGTAAAGTACTAGCTGCTAGCATGATTATGGTTTTGAAGTTGCAATTAATTGAATGAATTCCGCTTCCGAAATAATGTGTATAGTATTTATTTTTTTGGCTTTTTCTAATTTACTACCTGCGTCTTCACCTACTACTAAATAATTTAATTTACTACTTACGCCACTTGCAATAACCCCACCAAGGTCGGCGGCCATTTGCTCTGCGGCACTGCGTTTGAGGGTAGGGAGGGTGCCCGTAAATAAAAAAGTTTGCCCTGTTAATGAACTACCAACAGGGCCTGCTTTTTTCTGATTTTTTAAATCAAGGCCCAGTGCTTCAAGCTGATGTAAGAGTTCAATATTTTTTGCATCGGCAAAAAAGTCAACAATACTTTTAGCCACTTTAACCCCCACGTCTTCGAGTGCTAATAAATCAGCTTCCGACTTTGTTGTAAAATCTAGTAAGTGATCTACGGCGTTGGCTAATGTTTTAGCGGTTGTTTCTCCAATAAACCGGATGCCTAATCCATAAATTAAACGGTACAGCGGTTGTTTTTTAGAAGCTTCGAGTGCTGCTTGTAAATTATCAATACTTTTTTTACCAAACCCTTCCAATACCCCAATGCGTTCAAAATCTAAACTGTAAATACTTGGTATATCAGTAATAAGCCCTAGTTCGTAAAACTTGCGCACGTTCGATTCCCCAAAACTTTTAATATCAAGTGCGTCTTTCGATACAAAGTGAATTATTTTTTCTACTACCTGTGCTTCACAAGTAGCGCTATTACAACGCCACACGGCTTCTGTCTCTTCTTTACTTAATGGCGCATTGCAAGCAGGACAATGCGTTGGAAATACAATAGTTTGTTCGCTCCCATCCCTTAATTCAGGTAGTGACTTTACAATTTGAGGGATCACATCACCCGCCCTTTCAATTAAAACAGTATCCCCAATTTTTAAATCTTTTTCTTTAATATATTCTTCGTTGTGTACCGAAATACTTGATACGGTAACGCCACCTACACTAACAGGATGCAGTTTAGCCACAGGCGTAACCGCGCCGGTACGACCTACTTGAAACTCAATGCTAGTAAGCTTTGTAGAAGCTTGTCTCGCTTTAAATTTAAAGGCGATAGCCCACCTTGGATGGTGTGAGGTCATGCCCATTTTTTCTTGTAATGCTATATTGTCTACTTTAATAACCATGCCATCAATTTCGTAGGGGAGGTTATCTCTTCCTGCTTCAAATGACAAACAATAATCTACTACAGCATCAATGCTAGTGACTGCTTTTTTTTCTTTTTGAGGGGACCTAAATCCAAGGTTCCAAAGCATATCAAGCATGCCACTATGCGTGGTTAATGCGGGATGAAGCGTTGTAGCACTTTCAAGTTTTGTATAATAACTTATCTGGTATAAAAATGCGTCTAAATTTCGTTGAGCAACTTCGCGTGGGTCTTTCATTCTAAGTGCACCAGCAGCTGCATTGCGTGGATTGGCAAGGGGTGGTAAATTTGCGGCAGCAAGTGTGGCATTAAAACCATCAAATGCTTTTTTATGCATGATCACTTCGCCTCTAATTTCTACGGTTTGTAAACCATACGATGAGAAATTGGCACTTAATGGAATAGACTTAATTTGTTTGATGTTTTGTGTGATGTCATCACCGGCAACACCATCACCTCTTGTAGTGGCGCGCACCAATTGGTCATTTTCATAAATCAATGAAATACTGGCACCATCAAATTTTGGTTCTATCGAATAATCAAATTGGTCAAGCCCCACTAACCCTTTTGCTTTTCGGTCAAAATCAATTAAATCAGCGGCGTTGTAACTATTGTCTAAACTTAACATAGGTACCAAGTGGGCCACTGTTTCAAACTGCCCATTTAAACTACTACCTACCCTTTGTGTGGGAGAGTCGGGGGTTATTTTGCTAGGATTTTTTTGCTCGCAGGCTTCAAGGGCTTTAAATAAATGGTCATATTCGCCATCGCTAATGAGCGGTTCATTTAAAACATAGTAGCGGTACTCATGAAAACGTAAAACCTGCTGCAAGTCCATCATTTCCTGCACACTAAATGACAAACGATTGTTTGTTATCGCTTCCAAAAGTTGACTGGTTAAAGCCTGTACATTGCGCAAGTTTTCGGGTGTAAACATAGGGCTTATTTGCAGTTGTAAAGTTAATGTTTACAGGCCTAGTTACCTATGGTTTGAAACGATTTATATACACTATTCCTAAACTTTGTATATTGCCAAACCACAAAAAAGGTATTGCCCTTGTACTTTATCCTATGAGCACAAAAAAAACACCCAAAATTAGTAACAACGAAGAGGTAAAAGACGCCATTCAACTGGTGGTTTCTTACCCCAAAGTTCCCTTAACGGTGGATTGTGTGATATTTGGTTTTGAGGAAAATAAATTAAAAGTGTTGCTTATTAAAAGTGACCTAGAAATATACAAAGGCAAATTTTCTTTACTTGGCGACATTGTAAAAGACAATGAAGAACTAGATGATGCAGCGTATCGTGTTTTAAGAGAACGTACGGGGATGAAAGATGTATACCTCGACCAGGTAAAAGCTTTTGGTCATCCTTCACGTCATCCAGGCGGACGCGTTATTACGGTAGCTTATTGCTCCTTGCTAAACATCAACCACCACGAATTAGCCATAACAGATAACGAACTGCACTGGCATAGTGTAGATGATTTAAAAGAAATGGCATTTGACCATAAAGAAGTAGTTGATGCTGGACACGCCTGGTTGCAAAAAAGAATTCAGGAACATCCACTTGGTTTTAATTTGTTGCCCGAAAAATTTTCACTCCGCGAACTTCAAAATTTATATGAAGCGATTTCTGGATTAACACTTGATAGACGCAATTTTAGAAAAAAGTTTGCCTCTATGAAACTCTTAATCGATATCAACGAAATAGAGCAGGATGTGCCGCATAGGCCGGGTAAGCTCTATAAATTTGACTTTAAAAAGTACGAGCAAAGTAAACGTAAGTGGGTAGGTATCGATTTTTAATAAATAAATAGTTACTATGTTATATTCGATGACAGGATACGGTAGAGCCGAGCAAACCATTGGCGACAAAACTTTTTTAGTAGAAGTACGTTCGTTAAATGGTAAGCAGTTTGATCTTCGTATCAATATTCCTGCTTTGTTAAAACCATTTGAGTTTGAAATAAGAAACATGCTCAACGAAGGGTTACAAAGAGGAAGTGTAGAATGTTTTATTACCATCAAACAAAATGGAACGGGTAAACCTGTTTCTATCAATACTGATTTAGCAAAATCTTATTACGAACCAGTGGCTGCGCTTGCAAAAGAGCTAGGGCTTCCGCAAGGCGATCTTTTAAGCACTTTATTAAAACTGCCAGAAGTGATTACGGCTTCTTCCGATACCTTATCTGACTCAGATTGGGAAGGTTTTCAAAAAGTGTTAAAAGAAGCGATTTATCAATTAAATGAACACCGTAAAAATGAGGGTTTATCTTTAGAGGCCGATTTGCTATTACGTGTAAGTAATATCGAAATGCATCAAGAAGCGCTCACCATACTGGCCCCCAAGCGCCGTATCAAAATAAAAGAAGGCCTTGTTAAATTATTAGAAGAGCAGGTAGGCAAAGAAAATTATGATAGCAACCGTTTAGAGCAAGAGCTTATTTATTACATCGAAAAAATTGACATCAGTGAAGAGCAGGTGCGTTTAAACAACCACTGCGCTTATTTTAGGTCGATACTTGCCGAAAAGGAAATTAGCAAAGGCAAAAAACTCTCTTTTATTTTGCAAGAGTTTGGTCGCGAAATCAATACCACTGGATCTAAGGCCAATGATGTTGAAATACAGCAACTGGTGATTTTGATGAAAGATGAATTAGAAAAAGCCAAAGAACAAATATTAAACGTTTTGTAAGATTTGTGTACGCAAGTTTGTAATTTTATATAAAATAGATCGGTGAAAAAATATAGCTTTTTAGGACTTTTAACAACCTGCTTCATAAGCTGTATGGTGCTGTTTTCATGCAATACCATTGATATTTTTGAAAAATTTGAAAGTTTTCCAAAAAACGAGTGGCATATATCAAAGCAGCCTACATTTTCATTTGAAGTAAAAGATACCACCGCACCTTATCATATATATTTTGTGATCAGACATACTGATGCCTATAAGTACAATAATATTTGGGTAAATATTACTACGCAATCTCCCTCGGGTTCTGCCCAAACGCAACTTGTAAATTTAAAGCTTGCTGACAACGCCAATGGTTGGTTGGGTGCGGGTATGGATGATATTTTTGATAGTAGAATTAAAATTACCAAAGCACCTGTTGCATTAAAAGCAGGCGTTTATAATTTCACCATTGCACAAGCGATGCGTGACGAACCTCTTACTGCCGTATTAAGTGCTGGCATACGCGTTGAAAAACAAGTGCCATAAGCATGAAACTATTTAGCTCAAAAATCAACCAAAAATTAACCGCCGTCAAAGTGGTGTATTGGGCAATGCTTATTTACATGATAGCTGCACTTTTTTGGTGGTTTATTGCACTTGTAAAACAAAACGATACCCTTGTTGCTGTTCAATTACAGCAAATCACACAAAAGCAGGGTAGCGCTGTTGTTCCCAAGCAAACAGCTGAGCAGCTTTTAAAAATGCAGTCCCGAAAAAGGGTTCAATATATCGCAGAAGGGCTTACTTTTTTGGCACTGATTGTGGTAGGTGCGGTCTATGTGTATAGAGCTACGCGTAGGCAAATTAGAGCTTCGGTACAACAGCAAAATTTTATGATGGCGGTAACACACGAATTAAAAACGCCTATTGCCGTTACCCAGCTTAATTTAGAAACGCTACAAAAACGAAAACTAGATCCAGCGCAACAAGATAAAATGATTGCAAGCACGCTGCAAGAGGCCAACCGCTTAAACATGCTTTGTAATAATATTTTATTAGCGTCTCAACTAGATGGTCAAGCGTATCAAGAAACCCGTACCGAAATTAATTTTTCAGACCTGGTAGAAGGTTGTATCGATACCTTTAAACAACATTACCCTTTACGACTCGTAACAGAGCAAATTGAACCAACGCTATATTTAGATGGTGAAACCCTGCTACTTCAAATGCTCGTGAACAACCTACTAGAAAATGCACATAAGTATGCGCCTCAGGACACTGAAATTAAAGTGGAGCTTGCGCAGCATGGGAAACATATTAAACTCCGCGTAATTGATTGTGGTAAAGGCATTCCTGACAACGAAAAGCTTAAAATTTTTGAAAAATTTTACCGTATTGGCTCCGAAGCTACCCGTAATACCAAAGGCACGGGCCTAGGACTGTATTTGTGCAAAAAAATTGCTGAAAACCACAATGCAAACATTTCTGTGACAGATAACAAACCACAAGGCAGTATTTTTGTTATTACATTTAATAGCTAATGCCAAGTACCAAAGCATCCATATTATTAGTAGAAGATGAGGAAAACCTCCACGAAACCCTAAAACTCAATTTAGAGATAGAAGGGTACGAGGTTACTTCTGCTTTTGATGGAGCAGTAGCCCTTAAAAAAATTTCTACCGAGTTTTTCCACCTTATTATTTTGGATATCATGCTTCCAGAACTTGATGGTATTGCTGTTACCGAAGCTGTGCGTGTTGCCAACAATGAAGTGCCCATTTTAATGTTGAGCGCCAAAAATGCAAGTTCAGATAGGGTGATGGGACTAAAAAAGGGCGCCGATGATTATTTAACCAAGCCATTTAATTTAGAAGAGCTACTACTGCGCGTAGAAAAATTAATTGACAAGAATAAGCGTATACAAGAAAAAAATACCATTGCAGATACCTATACATTTGGCAACAATACGATTGATTTTAAAGCCCAAACCGCTAATTGTTACAATGGCACGCACCTAGAACTTAGTAAAAAAGAGGCCATGCTTTTAAAACTACTCATCGAAAATAAAGGTGAAGTGGTAACCCGCGAAAAAATTCTTCAAGTGGTGTGGGGGTATCAAGTGTATCCAACCACCCGAACCATCGATAATTTTATCCTCAGTTTTCGGAAATATTTTGAAGCAGATAGCCGTCATCCTCAGCACTTTCATTCGGTGAGGGGGGTTGGCTATAAGTATACAGAAATCTAAGATTCAGACGCAATTTTAAGGCTGGTTACACGTTATAAAGACACAAATAACTAGCTATGTCAAGTTCCTCTTTAGATTCTATGATTGATTTTCTGGAGCCCGTTAATATTGCTCAATTAACTGAGGATGAAGGCTTCAAAGACACGCAATTAGGAACGCATATAGCGGTGTATGATCATCGTTTTCCAGATCTTGAAAAAGCAGATATTGTTTTAGTGGGTTGTGGTGAGATGCGTGGTGCTGGTATTGAATATACCAACACAGACGCGCCAGATGCCATCAGACTTGCATTTTATAATTTATACCACTGGCATACAGCTGTTTCAGTAGCAGATATTGGTAATGTTAAATGCGGCGCAACTTTGCAAGATAGTTATGCAGCGCTTCGCATGGTTATCAATGAGCTTACTGCTATTGGCAAAAAAGTAGTGATACTAGGTGGCTCCCATGATGTTACACTCGCTCAGTATCAATCTTATGTAAACGACAATAAAATTATTGATGCCGTATGTGTAGACGCACGCATTGATATGGATATGGAGAGTGTATTACCTGCCGATAATTTTTTAGTTGAATTATTTACCGGAATGCCCAATCATTTAAAACACTACAATCATATTGGGTTTCAAAGTTATTTTATGCATCCGCAAATGCTTGAAACCATTGATAAATTCAGGTTCGATTGCTACCGTTTAGGCAAGGTAAAAGAAGATATTTCAGAAATGGAACCTGCCATTCGTAACTCGCATTTATTTTCGTTTGATATTGCTGCGATACAACATGCACATGCACCTGCCAATCATTTATCACCCAATGGTTTTAATGGAGAAGAAGCCTGTACTTTAACACAGTATGCAGGCATGAGTCATACCTGTAACACCATTGGCATTTATGGTTATATCCCGGAAAAAGATGTGCATCAAATGACGGCCAAACAAATTGCACATATGTTATGGTATGTGATGGATGGTGTTAATAGAGGCAAGCAGGAAGCGTCTCTTACAAATCGTAACGAGTTCAACGAGTTTACCATGGCATTTGCAGAAGTACAAACGGTGTTTTTACAAAGTAAAAGAACGGGACGCTGGTGGATGCAATTACATGATGGCGAATTTGTGGCTTGTAGCCTTAAAGATTATTTACATGCTGGAAAAAATGAAATCCCAGAGCGTTGGATGCGCGCAGTAGAAAGATTATAGCCTTATATTTAGGGTATTAAATATCAATTCATGAAAGTTATGGGTCGTATTGGTAAACTCACCGCACTCGTAATTGCAGTTTTGCAATTCAGTGCATGTTCTGTGCAACAAAAGCTGCAAAAAGCAGCCAATCAAAATATTATCGAGGTTAGTAATTTATCTGGAGCCCATATTGGCATCCATGTTTTTGACCCAAGTACCAATGCCAATTTATTTTCTTATCAGTCCAATAAATATTTTGTACCTGCAAGCAATACAAAAATTGTTACCTGTTTTGCTGCGATGCAGTATTTAGGTGATAGCGTTGCTGCGGCTCAAATACTTGCAACCGATTCTGGCATGCACGTATACGCTGCTGGTGATCCAACCTTTTTGCAACCAGAATACCCTTCACATCCATTATTCAATGTTTTAAAAAATGCAAATAAAATTTATTTGCATACACCAAGTTTTACAGCTAAGCCATTTGGGCAGGGTTGGTCTTGGGATGATTATGACGCCTCATATATGCCTTCGCGTTCTGCTTTTCCGTTGTATGGTAATGTGGTGCGGGTTGCAAAAAATGCAGGTCAATTATCAGTGATACCTTCATTTTTTAAAGATTCCGTAACTGGCTTAAACGCTAGTATTAACAAGGGTTTTAGTGTGTCTAGACAAATGGCGAGTAATCAGTTTTTAGTGCAGCCAACAGCCGGCAATAATACACTCGAAGAAATTCCATACCGTACATCAAATTGGACAACTGCTTCATTGTCGCTAGAAGCATCACTATTATCTGACGCCCTTGGCGGCACAAAAGTTATTGCTGTGGATCCTGCCAATGAAAAAAATGCAGCAACTACTGCTGCAACTATTTATTCGCGTCCGCTAGATTCATTGTTAAAGCCACTCATGCACCGTAGCGATAATTTTTATGCAGAACAGGCGCTTTTAATGGTAGGTAAAGGATTGCACCAAAGCTTTGATGATAAAAAAACCATTGCCTATTTACTAGCCAACGATTTAGCAGATTTAGCACAAAAGCCAACCTGGGTTGATGGAAGTGGTTTAAGTAGGTATAATTTATTTACGCCCGAAAATTTTACCAGCATACTTCATAAAATGTACAAAGCTTATTCATTTGAAAGGCTACAAAATATTTTTCCAACAGGGGGTGAAGTTGGTGGTACGCTCAGTAGTAATTATAAAAACTTGAATGGTAAAATTTTTGCTAAAACGGGTACGCTTAGCGGACAGGTGGCTTTAAGCGGTTACTTGATTACCAAAAAAGGTAAGACACTCATATTTTCGGTACTTGTAAATAACCATACAACAACAGCATCTAATGTGCGAAGGGCGGTAGAGCAGTTTATACAAGTATTGTATAGTAAAAACTAATTTATTAAAGTGCCGCAATTATTTATTACACGCTTACTTTCCAAAAAGCTGGTCTAGGTAATCTTCTTTGTATTCGATATAAGTAGGGCTTCCCGATGGAGTTACGCCAGGTGTCGTGCATGCAAAAAGTGAATCAATCAGTACTTGCATTTCTTTTTGACCAAGCGTCTGCCCTGTTTTAATAGCTTGTTGACGCGCCATACATCTTATTATTTTTTCGCGTCTGCTAAAAGTAATGTCGGAACTAAAATGTTTATACTGTTCTATCAGTAGTTCAATCGCATTTTTTTCGTTGCCGGGGTCTACGTCTGCGGGAATACCTTGTATCACAAAACTATTGTTACCAAAAGGTTCTACTTGATAGCCTATTTGTTGAAGTTCGGGAAGTAGTTCACTTAAAATAGCCGTGTCAGAAGCGCTCAATGAAAGCGTAACTGGGAATAAGCTTTTTTGTGTAGGTATTTGTGCTGCTTGTGCCGCAATAACGAGTTTATCGTACACCACCCTCTCATGCGCGAGTTGTTGATGTATCAGCACAAAACCATTATTGGTAGATGCAATGATATAGGTTTTGTGTATTTGTATAAAGGGGGTATCTGCTACAATTTCTAAACTTGGTTTTTTAGGCGCAAGGGTTTCACCTTTGGACGGCATTTCATAAAAATCTTTCCAGTGCCCTAAATTTCCTTTGTTTTCTCTTTCAATAAAATGCGCTTGGTGCTTTTGTGTAAAGGTCTGATACAAAGAGCTTGAAGCGGTGGCTTCCTTTTTTTCGGTGGTAAATGGTTTGTTTACCGCATCTAAACTTTGTATATCGGCGTTTAAACTAAAATCTAGTGATGGCGCTACGCTAAATTGAGCCAGTGCGTGTTTAACAGCGGCGCCCACAAAAGCATACATGATTTTTTCATCCTCAAATTTAATTTCCTGCTTGGTTGGATGCACATTGATATCTACCTGAGAAGGATCTAGGTCAATAAATAATACATATCCCGGAAAAGAATCTTTTGGAATTAAATCGGCGTAGGCAGCGTTAACGGCGTGGTTTAAATAAGCACTTTTGATAAAGCGGTTGTTTACAAAAAAGTATTGATCACCCCTGGTTTTACGCGCCGTTTCTGGCTTGCCAATAAAACCATAGATATTCATATAGTCGGTGTGTTCGGTAACACTCACAAGTTTTGATGTGTAGGTATTTCCTAAAATTTGAACAATTCGTTGTTTGATATTACCGGGCGCTAAATGAAAAACCTCTTGACCATTACTTGTTAAGGTAAACAAGCGGTCGGGGTAGGCCATGGCCACTCTAATAAATTCATCAATAATATGCTTGAGTTCGGCGGCATTACTTTTTAAGAAGTTGCGGCGTGCTGGCACATTAAAAAATAAATTTTTCATGGAAATATTAGTACCCACCGGACAACCACACGCTTCCTGTTTTTGAACGGCACTATTTTCTATATCTACACTTGTTCCTAATTCGTCTTCGGCTCTTCTTGTTTTGATGGTTACCTGGGCAACCGCTGCAATGGACGCCAAGGCTTCGCCTCTAAAACCCATGGTTTTTATGGCAAACAAATCTTCAATGGCTTTTATTTTACTGGTGGCATGGCGCTGAAAAGCCAGGGCTGCATCTTCTTCACTCATCCCTTTACCATTATCTATTACTTGTATGAGAGCTTTTCCGGCATCCGATACAATCAGTTGAATCGAAGTGGCCCCCGCGTCTACTGCGTTTTCTAGTAGCTCCTTAACAGCACTAGCTGGGCGCTGAATCACCTCGCCAGCGGCTATCTGGTTTGCGATGTTATCGGGCAGTACATGAATAATATTGGCCAAAGGGTCCTGTTTTTTACGGGTCGACAAAAATAGGGCAAAGCGGGGCAGCTTTGCAAACTTTTACCATTTTTGAAGCAATTTAGAGGCTACTTTTGTGCCTAAATTTAAGTGATTATGACTTTAACCGCCGATATCCAAAAAATACCACGTACCTATATGCCTGCTGGCTTTCAGATAACCAATTGGGAAACCCTGGAGCCCTTTTTTAAAGAACTCGTGGATAGACCCCTTGATTCTTTACAAGATTTAGAACAGTGGCTTAAAGATATGAGTGAAGTGGAAGCCGTTATTAGTGAAGATGCGTGTTGGAGGCAAATTAAAATGACCTGCGATACCACCAACCCGGCACTCGAAGAAGCCTTCAATTATTTTTGCCTAGAAATTCAGCCAAAAATGCAGCCCTTTGCGGATCAGCTCAATAAAAAATTTATTGATTGCCCATATACTGCATCGCTTGATAAAGACACTTATTATACCTATATCAGAAGTGTAAAAAAGAATATTGAATTATTTAGAGAAGCCAATATTCCGCTACAAGCCGAGTTAAGTGTGATGCAACAGCAGTATGGAACCATTGCCGGAAAAATGACAGTTGAAGTTGAAGGAAAAGAATACACACTGCAACAAGCGGCTAAATTTTTAGAGCATGAAGACCGCTCGGTAAGAGAATCGGTGTATAAAAAAATTCAGGATAGAAGGCTTGTCGATAAAGATGCGATGCATGATTTATATAGTTCGCTTATTCAAAAAAGACACCAGGTAGCAGTGAATGCTGGATTTGCAAATTATAGAGATTATAAGTTTGTAGAACTTGGTAGGTTTGATTATACCAAAGAAGATTGTTTTCAATTTCATGAAGCGGTAAAACTCCACGTGCTTCCGCTAATCGAAAAAATTTACGCGCGTAAAAAACAAAAATTAGGTCTTGATGTTTTAAAGCCATGGGATACAGAAGCAGAGCCAGCAGGGGTTTTACCACTTAAGCCATTTACAAATGGACAAGATTTATATGAAAAAACAGTAACCTGTTTTGAGCAACTCGATCCGTTTTTTGCAGCATGTCTTCGTAAAATGAATGAACTCAAACATTTTGATTTAGAGAGCCGAAAAGGAAAAGCACCGGGCGGATACAATTGTCCATTAGCAGAATCTGGCGCACCATTTATTTTTATGAACGCTGCATCTCAAATGAGTGATGTAACAACCATGGTGCACGAAGGTGGTCATGCGGTGCATTCATTTTTAGCACATCATTTAGAGCTCAGTGCGTTTAAAGAATACCCCATGGAAATTGCAGAAGTAGCAAGTATGGCCATGGAATTATTTTCTATGAATCACTGGCAGGCATTTTTTGATAACGACGCAGATTTAAAACGTGCACGTGAACACCAACTAGAAAGAACCATTACCATTTTCCCTTGGATTGCTATTATCGATAAATTTCAGCACTGGGTGTATGAAAATCCTGCGCATACGGTAGCAGAAAGAACAGCCATGTGGACGGCTATTTTAAAAGAATTTTCTACAAATAGTATTGACTACACAGGGCTCGATGCCTACCGTGCAATTGGCTGGCAGCGTCAGTTACACCTATTTGAAGTGCCATTTTATTACATCGAATATGGTATTGCGCAACTCGGTGCCATTGGACTTTGGATGCAGTATCAAAAAAATCCAAAACAAGCACTTCAAAATTATATCAACGCTTTATCGTTAGGGGGTACAAAAACCTTACCTGAATTATATAAAGCGGCTGGACTTGAATTTAATTTGTCGCCAGATTATATCAAAACCTTGATGGAGTTTACGGCCAAAGAAATGTAAGCGAATTACATTCTACAAAAACGGCTGTAAAGTTTTTCGTACTCCGGAATAATGTTACTGATGTCAAATAAACAGGCCTGCTCATAAGCGGCTTGTTTCATTTGCATGAGTTTGTTTTCATCGGTTAATAGCGTAACGGCATAGCTACTCATGGCAGCAACGTCTCCAACGGGAGCCATATAACCGGTTTCTCCCTGAATATTAATTTCATGTAAGCCTCCTGCATCGGAACTAATCACAACGGCCCGCGCGGCCATCGCTTCAAGTGCAGCTAAACCAAAACTTTCATATTCGGAAGGGAGTAAAAACACATCTGTAACGGCTAAAATATCTTCAATTTGTTCTTGCTTGCCTAAAAAACGAACATGCTCTTCGATACCTAGGGTACGCGCTAACGCTTCTGTGGCATGCCTTTCAGGCCCGTCGCCCACCATTAATAATTTGGCAGGCACTTCTTTAATGATGTTTGCAAAAATATGCACCACATCATCCACTCTTTTTACTTTTCTAAAATTGGAAGCGTGTGTAATTATTTTTTCGTTGTTGGGTGCAATTACTTTTTTAAATGCTTCACTAGGTTTTTTATCAAAACGTGCAACATCTACAAAATTATAAATCACTTCAATTTCCTTGGTGATCTTAAAAGTTTGGTAGGTAATGTCTCTTAAATTATTGGATACCGCTGTAATTGCATCACTTTCATTGATTGAAAAAGTAACCACAGGTTCGTAGGTTTTATCTCTACCCACCAGTGTAATATCGGTACCATGTAGGGTTGTAATAACCGGGATATTCCTATTGATCTTTTGTTTTACAATTTGCTTGGCCATATACGCAGCAGATGCGTGTGGTATAGCGTAGTGCACGTGTAATAAATCTAGGTCATGGTTTATAATAACATCCACCATCGCAGAGGCAAGCGCAACCTCATAAGGAGGGTAATCAAAAAGCGGATAGGTAGGGACCCTTACTTCATGGTAAAAAATATTGGCATTAAACTCATTGAGTCTAACGGGTTGTTGGTAGGTAATAAAATGCACTTCGTGTCCTTTGTCGGCGAGGGCCTTACCAAGTTCGGTTGCCAAAACACCGCTTCCACCAAAAGTGGGGTAACAAACTATCCCTATACGCATATTAAATTAAATGGGCTCTAAATTTGACCATTCCTACTGCAAGTAACAATTAATTTGGCATTCTGTTTATTTATGCATGCTTTTAGGGGTTATTTTTTAATTAAATTCTTAACTTGAACCTTATGAAAAAGATTATCTACCTCCTCTTATTAGCGCCTTTTTTTGGTTTGAGCCAATCCAGTGAGCCGTCCAACGCAGACGCCGTATTTATTAAAAAAATATCTGATGAAATTCTTACAAATGGTAAGGCATACGATTTATTGTATGAGTTAACCAAAAAAGTAGGGGGTAGAATTTCCGGATCACCAGCCATGTATAAGGCGGAAGCTTGGGGTGAAAAAACCTTTCAGCAACTTGGTGCACCAGCGGTGAGTAAACAAGCTTGTATGGTGCCAAGATGGGTGCGTGGCAGTGGTGATTTTGCAAACATCACAAGTATTGATGGTAAAAAACAAGTACGTGCCTTAGATGTATTGGCGCTTGGAAATTCACTAGGAGATGGAAAAAAAGTGGAAGCGACCATACTCGCTGTGCAGGATTTTGCCGATTTAGAAAAACGTAAAGACGAAGTAAAAGGTAAAATTGTTTATTTCAATAATAGTTTTGATCCTACCATTGTAAAAACCTTTGAAGCTTATGGTAAGGCCGGACAGTATCGAAGAAACGGAGCCAGCCAAGCTGCAAAATATGGTGCAGTGGGTTGTATTATTCGTTCACTTACTAGTTCTACTGCCAACGATCCGCACACGGGTGGCATGGCTTACAACGATTCTTTTCCAAAAATACCTGCACAGGCAGTGGGCCCGCGCGACGCCGATTATTTATGGTCGCTTGCTAAAAAATCTAGTACTGTAAAAATTAGTATGGCCACGCACGGTCAATTTTTACCAGACACGACAGGGCATAATATTATTGCAGAAATAAAAGGAGCTCAATATCCCGAAGAAATTATTACCATTGGTGGTCATCTCGATAGTTGGGATGTGAATGAAGGCGCACATGATGATGGCGCTGGTGTCGTGCATACCATGGAAGTGATGCGTGCGTTACGCGCAGTTGGTTATCAGCCAAAGCGCACGATTCGTTTTGTATTATTTGCCAATGAAGAAAATGGTTTAAGAGGAGGGAGTGCCTATGCTGCTGCTGCAAAAGACAAAAAAGAAAAACACATTTTTGCATTAGAAAGCGATGAAGGTGGTTTTACACCTCGTGGGTTTAGTTTTACGGCTGCACCAGAAAAAGTGGCTGCTGCTCAGCGCTGGTTACCGCTGTTAAAACCTTATGGTACCACAAGCATGGATGATGTTGGGGGCGGTGCAGATATAGGCCCACTCAATAGAAATTTAAATACACCACTTTGTGGGTTTTTGCCGGATCCACAGCGTTATTTTGATCTCCATCATGCACGTTCCGATGTGTTTGAAAACGTAAACAAGCGTGAGCTACTTTTAGGTGCTGTAAATATTGCTGGCCTTATTTACTTGGTAGATAAATACGGTTTTTAAAACAGGCTAAGACTGGTCAATTGGTTTAGGCTTGTAATAAAAAAATCGCGAGGCGTTTATGAATGTCAACGGTTTCTTTTTTCCACTGCGCAACGGTTTTGGTTTTAATCCACTGCGTAGGGGCGGTAATGTCTACAGCAATACAAAGTTTTGTTTGCGGATGGCAATGTTGTAACAAATCTTTAATGAGCTGATTGTTGCGGTAAGGCGTTTCAATAAATATTTGCGCCGTATTTTTTTTTTGTGAATCCTGTTCTAATTGTGCAACTACTTTTTTCTTTTCCAATGAATCAATTGGGAGGTAGCCATGAAAACTAAAATTTTGTCCATTCATGCCACTAGCCATCAGTGCTAGTAGTATAGAACTCGGTCCTACCAGTGGGCAAACTTCAAATCCTTTTTCCTGTGCTGCTGCTACCAGTATTTGTCCAGGATCCGCTACACCAGGGCATCCGGCTTCGCTAATGATACCAATATTTTTACCTTGCGCTAGTAATTGTAAAAATTCTGACACCACATTATCTTCTGCTTTGTGAATGGTGCGCCACTGGTAGTTATCAATCACCATTTCACGCCAAAACTTTTTTAAATACCTACGGGCCGTTTTTTCATTTTCAACAAAATACGCATCACATAATTTGGCCTGCTCTATCACATATGGGGGAATGCTATTGTCTGCATCTTCATGTAAAACAGTAGGTATTAAAATAACTTTTCCTGCGCTCATTAGTCAATTTGTTTTTTAGGATCTAGGCTTAGTGTTGCAGCTATAACAGCGTAGCAAGGGGCAAAAATCCATCCAATTATTGGGATAAAGTGTAGCATGTAAAATATAATACCATTGCCAATGGCAAGGCCTTTATTGCTGCCAATAAAAAAGATACTTTCTTGTGCTGTTTTATTTTTTCTTTCCATACTATAATCAAGCATCGAAAAACCTAAGTAATAACATTCAATAAGCAGCGCCATAAATGGCGTAAACCATCCTACAACGGGTATGAGACAAATAATTAAAATAGTAAGTAGGTATACGGTTTGCCATAAACCGTTTCTTACCGCGATATACATGCCTCTTACAGCTTGTTGCACAAAGTCTTTAAAAACAAAAGGAAATTCTTTTTCTTCTAAAATGGCAGCTGTTTTTTCAGACAAATAAGCAAAAAGTGGAGCGCCTACAATTAGAAATAAATATTTGAATAGCGAAAAGTAAAAAAGTAAAATCATAAACCAAACCAGGGTACTGCCCACTACAAATAAAAATCCGGCAAAACTATTGGAAAGGCTATCCATCCAAACTTTAAGACCCGATTTTAGCGTCATCCAAACAATAAAATCACTGGCTGTGTTGCTAAATAAATTGGTTACAACAAAAAAGAGAACGGTATAGATAATGCCTGGTATTAAAATCCATTTCCAGAGTTTATGTTTTACAATAAACTGATGGGCTTTAATGTAGGATACAAATGCTATAATAAGGTCTTTAAGCAATAGAAAGGGTTTGATGTAAAGTTAGCTAACTACACTTAAAACTTAGGACAAATAATTGGTTTATCTGTTCTGGGTCTTCTGGTATAAATGAGTGAAAATTCGATGCCGCCCATTTGTTGCGATGCCGTTTTTAAGCGGCTGTTGTTGATGTCATAAGTAGCCCCAATTCTAAAGTCATTGAATTCGATACCTACATAAGGAATAATGGCGTCATTTAAACGCATCCAACTGCCTATATAAATACTAGCTGCTCTATCATTTTCTGGATCGCTACTAATTTGTACTGCTCCTCCCAACATTGTTTCCTGTGCGCCACCTTGTACTTGGTGAATAGCACTTACATGAAGTGTTGCGCTAGTGCCTATGTAAAAATAGCCGCCTCCATGAACTGTAAAACGTGGATTCACACTGTAATTTCCACCTAAAAATGATTGCTTAGGCCTGTTAAGATGGTACATGCTAAGTCCAAAATAATAATTGTTTTGATCTCCAATGGTTCCGTTAAGTAGGAGTCCAGCACTTATGGTTGTATAGTTTGAGGTAAGCGAGGGTGCCGTAAATAATTCGGTTGTAATACCTGTAAAACCAGCATTTGTTAATTGGTCTTCAAATTTAATTTGATTGGTATTTAAAAGCATATTAGCCTGCGTTATTTGAAAACCAAAACCAATTTGTGTATTGTTGTCTTCGTCTACACCTTTATGGTAGGCAGTAGAAAAACTGGCGTAATTAAATTTTATAGCGCCGTTTGCATGGTTATCAGTGTAGCCTGTAAAGCCAATGCCCCAACTATCATTTTCGTTCAAACTTTTTTGCATGAGTTTGGCATCAAAGGATGCAGTTGTTGTTATAAATGCGTTATTGATGGTAGGCCACTGATTGCGGTGGTTGGATGCTATTCTATATTTCCCGTCAAATTTTCCGGTAAGTGCTGGGTTGATGGTAAGTGGGGATGCAAAAAATTGTGAAAAATGAGGATCCTGTGCGCTTACCCTCGTAAGCGAAAAAAATAAACAACTGAGCGTTAATATGAAACTTAGGTACCGCAATGTACCTGCAAGTTAGCGTAAACAATTAATTCTTAGGCCTGGCTTTTGGTGCCAAATGCTAAATCGCCGGCGTCACCTAGCCCTGGAACAATATATCCTTTTGCAGTTAGCTCATCATCAATATCGCCACACCAAATTTTAACATTTGTACCACAAGCTTTTTCGATGGCTGCAATACCCACGGTACTTGCGATAGCTACTACCACATGAAATGCTGCTGGTGAACCTTCGCTTTTCATATGCTCTATCGTTTTAATAATAGAAGCACCTGTTGCAAGCATAGGATCTGCAATAATAACAATGCGGTTATCTAGTGATGGGCAACTCATGTATTCTAAACAAATTTCAAAACTTCCATCAGGGTGATGTTTGCGGTATGCCGAAATAAAAGAATTATCTGCTTTATCAAAATAATTGAGGAGTCCATTATGCATTGGTAAACCCGCTCTTAAAATAGTGGCAAGCACGGGCTGTTTTGCAAGCACTTTACTTTCGTGGATACCTAGTGGCGTTTCTGTTTTTACAATAGCAGAAGGTAGTTCTTTGCTGATTTCATAAGCAGCAATTTCTCCAATACGTTCTAGATTTCTTCTAAATCGCATGCGGTCGTTTTGAACGTTGATATCTCTTAATTCGGCAATCCAATTGCTTACTAAACTATGTGCTGCACTTAAATTTACTACCATGGTTCAAAGTTATTTGAAAGCTTAAAATATGTCAAAATTAAAATCGTCGCCATTAAATAGGCCTTTGTCACTAAGTTTTAAATGTGGTATTACTAGTAATGCCATAAAGCTAAGTGTCATAAAAGGCGCTTCTAGCTTGGATCCTAGGGCTTTTGCTGCTAGGTCAATTTCTGTGTACTTGGCGGCCACATCAAAACCATCTGCGGCGCTCATTAAACCCGCTACCGGAAGTGGGAGTACTTTGCTCGAAGCTGTTTCATTTGAGCCACTCACCACACTCACACCACCCTGCGCTTCAATCACCAAATTAATGGCAGCTGCAATAGATGCATCATCTACCCCCACCGCAACAATGTTATGACTATCGTGTGCCACACTCGATGCAATAGCGCCATTTTTAAAGCCAAAATTTTTAATAAATGCTTTTGCAATAGGAGCTGTGTGGTATCTATTGACCACCACAATTTTTAATATATCATTTGTAATATCTGTTACCCAATTACTGTTTTGTAAAGTTCCTGCAATCATTAATTTATTGGTAATCAGTTGACCATCGAGCGCTTCAATAACAGGGATAAGTCCATTTTTATTGTAGTACTCATTTTCAGAAACGGCTAATGCAGCCGCATCAATTTTTTTACAATCAAAATTATTAATCGGATTTGTATATACACTTTGTATGTTTGAAATACCATTGTCCGCAACCAGTTCGCCATTAATATATGTGCTACTTACTTGAAAATGTATAAGGTCTTTGACCAAAATAAAATCGGCGGGATCACCAGGGTTTAATAAACCTACTGGAAGCTTGTAATGCTTTACTGGATTGATACAGGCGGTTTGTAAAATATTAAATACATCAAGCCCTTTGGCTACAGCTCTTGCGCAAATAGTATTGATATGACCCGCAGCTAAACTATCTGGATGTTTATCATCGCTACATAACATAATATGGCTGGTATGCGAATCAATTAAAGGATAAAGTGCTTCAAAATTTTTAGCAGCACTGCCTTCTCTAATAATAATATGCATGCCATAGTCTAATTTTTCTAGCGCTTCCTCTATGGTAAAACATTCATGATCGGTACTAATACCTGCTGCTATATATTTTTTTGCAGCATCGCCTCTTAATCCAGGTGCATGACCATCAACAAGCTTATTGTATTTTTGTGCCGATTTTATTTTAGCCATCACGGCATCATCGTTATGCAGCACGCCCGGAAAATTCATCATTTCAGATAAATAATAAATTTCGGGTCTCGCTAATAAGTCGTCTACTTCTTTTTCATTGACTTCGGCACCAGCTGTTTCAAAAATAGTAGCAGGCACACAGCTTGGCGCCCCAAAGAAAAATTTAAAGGGGGTTTGGTTTCCGTTTTCAATCATGAACTCCACGCCCGCAACACCACAAACGTTGGCAATTTCGTGTGGGTCGCTAATGGTTCCAACGGTTCCATGCAGTACCGCGAGTTTGGCAAATTCGGAAGGCACAAGCATGCTACTTTCGACATGAACATGGCTATCTATAAAGCCGGGCATAATATAGGGCAAATTGGGGTTTACCGGCTCGCTGCTGGCCTCAATACGCTTAATTTGGCCACCTTCTATCCAAAGAGTAGCCCCGTAGATATGCTTATTGGGAATGTCTACTAGGTTGCCGGTAATGGAATAGGGTTGGGTACTGCTCATGAGGGCACTAAGGTACAATAGAAGGCCAAGCTTTAAACTTTACGCAATTCAATTTTTTGGTAAGCCAAATGAGTAGTAAATTACTCATCCAATTTAAACGTATATGAAAAAACTACATTTTGTATTAG
>JACCDP010599162.1_pt1 | contig 20782 bp, 47 predicted proteins | sample 7445841 | NCBI WGS metagenome assembly JACCDP01 (sample SAMN15323441, study PRJNA562643) | freshwater metagenome | isolation source: river surface water | place: USA:Blue River Watershed | collected 2017-08-17
GACTGTCTCCCCGCAGCTCGGCCAGTCCATCGCCAGCACGGTCTCGCCCAGCGTGTTCCAGACCATCAAGGACGCCATCGTCGGCAAACCGAAGCCGGAGAAGCAAACTGTAGAAGCGGCCCGCGCCGCCGCGTCCACCATCGCGGACTACATCGAGGTGGTGCTGCTCGAGTCCGAGTGCCCACTGACGGTCGACGAGATTCTCTTCGCACTGCGCAGCGAGAACGTCCAGGTCAGCTCCTGGACGCTGCGGCTTGACCTGGGTGACCTGGTCGAGGCCGGACACATCGCCGTGCGCACCGAGACCGACAACGAGCGCGTGCTACGCAACGGCTCGACGCAGGGGCGCTACGCCCAGCTCTACTGGCACGGCGACACCGTGCCGGCCCGCGTGGTCGGCAAGCTGTTCTCGGACTTCGCCCAGGCGGCGAGCGACCCGGACAAGAAGCCGATGCACGTTCGCGCGGACGGCTCGTGGGCCTGGGAGCTCGACGACAAGACGCAGTCCATCGTGGACACCATCAACGAGCTGGTCGAGGAGCGGACCGCGGCGCTGCGCGCCGAGCTCGAGGCGGCCCGAGAAGAACTCACGGAGCTGAGACCGCTCCGCGACAAGCTGCGCGACCTACTCAAGTAGGCGTGCCGGCCGTGAAGCCGAGTCCAGAGAGACGGCACGGCCACCCACGGGGTGTGGCGCAGCTTGGTAGCGCGCTTCGTTCGGGACGAAGAGGTCGCAGGTTCAATTCCTGTCACCCCGACACGGTATAATAGGTCAAACGACGAAAGGACAAACATGGCAAACAACAAAGACTGGGAAGCGATCTACGAGGCGATACTCAAGGACGTCGTCTCCATAGTCGAGGACTCCAGCAAGGGCGCGGACCGAAAGATCGACCAGATCACGGACCTGCTCGCGCGCAACGACTTCATGGAACGGCCCTCACTTTACTCATAACGACGAAAGGACAAACATGCAAGAGACAGTCAACAGGGGCGAGATACTGACTCGGACCCCACGGCTGGTCGTGTGCTGGAACGGCTCGGACACCTTCGAGGTCTGGGCGGTCGAGGACGGTCTGCCCGTGAAGCACCTCTACACCTTCAAGGACCCGAGCGTCCGATACCTACAGGCAGCCCGGGAGCGGGCCCAGGAGTGGGTCGCCGACTTCGGCTGGTCCACCGGCGTGCTCCTGGACGCCAGGATGCTCTGAGCCGCCTCCACGAGGGGATGATGGACATTACCGACCGGTACGCAAACCGACAGATAGGGACCGTCCGGTTTCTCCTGGGCTACTACCTCCGCCTGGTGGCCCTGGCCCTGGCTTCCGTCCGTCGCTCCCCTACGGTATAATAGTTCTCACAAGGACGAAAGGACACCTAGACATGTACCAGCCTAAGAGCGACGTAATCCGCTGCGAGGGACTGCCCCTGCTGTTCGACTCCACCGAGGCGCTCGTGCGCTTCGCCAAGCGTCGCGCAGAGGTCTTCATCACCTACACCCACACCATCATTGACGAGGTTGAGGTGACCGACGACTTCAAGTTGTCCATCACCTACCGCCTGGAAGACGAAGAAGACGCCGAGCCGAGCACCGAGACGTTCGACCTCGAACTAGAGACGCTGGTGCACGCGTGAGTTCTAACTACCCGCCCGGAGTGTCCGGGAACGAGCCGGAGATTGCCGGGTTCGACGTCAAGCACGAGATGGACCACCGCGAGGTCACCTGCGACAACGACCAGTGCACGGAGTACCGGCAGTACGCCGAGCAGTTCGTCGAGGTAGTCCGCGAGTACCAGACGTACGTCCTGGTCGAGTCCTGGGAGTGGACCTGCCCAAAGTGCGGAGACAAGACCTCCTACGACGACGAGATTGACTACGACGACATGCACGATTACTAGTTTGTCGCCCAGTTGTGGTATAATAATCCAGTAGTCGGCGGAAACCCTTAGGGCGCCGAAGAGGTGCGGTCCACCGCGGTGGGTAGCCAAGAATCTCGTTCCGACTGCACTCAACGACGAAAGGACAGAGGATGTCAATAGTTTGCTCAGCGTGCGCAGTCCGAGGCGAGCGTATCTGCCTCCACATCTCTACAGAAAGAGAGGACGACTAGTGGCCATCAGCATCACCGACGGAAACGCCTTCGCCGTCATCGGCGCCGGCAGGACCGAACTCAAGCGCCAGGGTCGCTCGGACGAGGTGGCAGCCTTCACAGCGGAGGCAACCTCCGGCGACTACAACCAGGTCATCCGGACCCTCTTGAAGTGGTTCCCAGACGCAGAACTGGCCGACTAGCCAGAAACGTCGCACCCCAGCAGTATAATAGTTTTCATCCGGTCAGAAACCGAAGTATGACCCCCGAGTACCGGGAAGGAGGAGGATAAAGTGGATAAGCCGAATCTCGTGACCACTACTACTACTACATCAAGTACTAGTACTCACAAGGTCACCACGGTTGAAATCGCTGCACAAGGTGAAGTCCTGGTCGCAAGACTGGAGAACGCTCGCCGTCAGATTGCAGCATACGAGGAAGAGAAGGACGCAGTGACGAAAGAACTCGAGGCGCTCATTGGAGACGCCGACGGTGCGACCGTCAACGGTGCCCTTCGAGTCTCAGTCCAGCACGTCAACTCGAGCACGATTGACCGCAAGGCACTGAAGACACTCGTCGCACCGGACGTGCTTGAGCAAATCATCAAGCCGAATCCGTATTCATACCTCAAGACGCTCAGCGCGTAGTTGAGGTCCAGCGCGGTCGGGACCTACCGGTCCCGGCCGTCGCTCCCTTACGGTATAATAGAGTCTCACACAAGATTGGAGACACATGCCCACATTTACGTTTAGGTTCGACGAGGTGTCGATGAACCAGGTCTGGTTCGACGCCGCGAACCTCGAGGAGGCGCAAGCCCTCCTGAAAAAGTGCGAAGACGACGAGATGAACATCTCCGAACTACCAAACGCGTTCGAGCGCAACCGAGGCATCGAAGTTGACTTCAGCGTCTCGACCGTAGAACAGGACGACGAATGACGACCACGACACACAAGATTGTCGACACAGGCTGGAACGCCAGCGAGTGGACCCGTGACGTCTGGATTGGCGACTGGCTCATCCGCGCGGTGACCACCGACGACCAGGCAGGCAAAGAGTACGTGACTCACTACTACTCCGGTCCGAAGGACCGCATCGCCAACGCCTGGCTGTCCGAGGACGAGGTCCCGGCCGAGGTGCTGCGTCTCTACGACGAGCACGTCGACGCAACCGCCCCAATGGAGGCTACCCATGGGTAGCGCCAGAGACTTCGAGTGGTGGTGGAGAAAGCACATCGCCGACGAACTCAGGAGGGCCGCGCAGTCCGACAAGGACCTGCACCCGGCAGACTCCCGACTAATCCTAGAGTTCGTAGACAAGGTGGTCCTGAAGGCAAAAACCTCCCGGTCCGCCTGACTTTACAACGCCGCCCCAATGCGGTATAATAATCCCAACGCCAAGACAACCTAGGTCCTGGCCAATGACGAAAGGACGTACATGGACAAAACCGCACATGTCCAAGGCTACGGGCTGTACCTCGAGTACGAGAAGCCCTCAGCCCACGGCATGGCAGTCCAGCAGGTGCTAGTCGCGCCTGATGGTTTACTGCCCGATGGCACCGTGGTCACCATGCGCATCTTCCGTCGCCGAATGAATCCCGGCGAAGGCAAGAAGCAGTGGTCAAACACGAAGGCCTACGATGGCCTCCGCGTCGACGCCCTCACAGGCGACGTCGCTCCAATCGCAGACGACGAGTGGGAGAAGCGCGCAACACTGCGCCTCGACTACGCTCAGGCTCTGTTCGACTCAATCGCCGCTCAGGGCTGGGTGCTACGCAACCGCCCGCTCTCCTTCGAGGTCTCGCAGATTGACCTGCAAGACATACAAGACTCGAAGACTCCCTACAAGCTCATGTACCGCATGCAGCAGTGCCGCCTCAAGGCTGGCTTCCCCGTCGACCCCGTCGCCGAGAAAGTGAGCGCGTAGTGATAACTGAACGCTACAAGACACGCCTAGGCGTACACCCCGCAGGACACGACGTGTCCGTGCTGCTCGCCATGACTGCAATCCAGCATGGCCACGAGAAGAGCAAGACCCTTCTCAACACACTCGTCTCAGACGCTGGTAGAGTAGTTGTTCGTGCCAACACGAAGAAAGTTGCCAGCCCAATGACCGAGTCAGACGTCGACTCTCTCGATGGAGAGTCAAAGTATCCTCGTCCCAATGGAGAGGACTACTTCACACGCAAGTGGGGAGAGCACGACGACGTGCTAGTTCTCCGTGGCGCTCGCGAAGACAATCTGTTCGTGCTCGCCTACGGTGCTCCCGGCTGCGGCAAGACTGCGCTCATGGAGGCAGCGTTCGCCGACCAACCTGGTGGTCTCGAGACCATCATCGGTACCGGCGACACCGAAGTCGCCGACTTTATTGGTGGCTACGTGCAAGACGCCGATGGCTTCCGCTGGGTAGATGGTCCGCTCATCCGTGCGCTCGAGAATGGCTCAACGCTGTTCATCGACGAGGTTGGTCTCATCGACTCCAAGGTGCTCGCCGAGGTGTATCCGTTCATGGACGGTCGCGCCGAGACACGCATCACTGCAAACCCCGACCGTGGCGTCGTAAAGGCAAAGGCTGGTTTCTTCGTCGTCGCCGCCACAAACCCAAACGCTCCTGGCGTTCGTCTCTCAGAGGCGCTGCTCTCGCGCTTCCGCATGCACGTCGAGATGACGACTGACTGGGTGCTCGCACGCAAGCTCGGCGTTCCCGCCACGCTTGTCACCGCCGCACAGAACCTCGCAAAGAAGCAAACTTCTGCCGAGGTCTCGTGGGCACCACAGATGCGCGAACTCCTAGCGTTTCGCGACATCGCTGCAAAGTTCGGTACGAAGTTCGCACTGTCGAACCTCGTTGCCAGCGCTCCTGAACACGACCGACCTGTCGTAAGCGACGTCCTGGGTCGGGCGTACGGTGAGGAGTGCAGACCGGCCAAAATCTAGGTGCGGCCGGTCCGACCGGAGCGGGGAGGCAACCCCTCCCCCTCCCGGTTGTACAAGCACCAAAGTTTATGGTATAATAGTCCTACCAACTAGTTCTAGTGAAGGAGAACAAGTGAAGCACATCAACTACACACCGAAGGTGCTGGGTCGCTCGACCCCCACCTCGCCCGAGTGGCTGCCGCTCACGCGTCAGATAACGACGCTCGTCAACACGTGGGCCAACCGTACCGACATCGTCGCGTACGTCGGCTGCGAGACAACCGAAGGCGCCGCTGCCCTCTTCACCCCTGCAATCGCAGAGGTCGAGGTTGGTCTCGACGCGTCTTTCCGCAAAGACCTAAGACCAGAAGAGGTTGGCGACCTCACCAAGCGCAGCGTCCAGTTCGACTGGCCGAAGGCGACAGGTGCAATCTTCCACGAAGCCATGCACGCTCGCTACTCTCTCTGGGACCTAGAAAAGACTGCAAAGGACCTAGATGACCAGTTCAAGATGTCTACCCTCATGCTCTTCGAAGAGTCTCGTATCGAGTCGCGTGCGTTCAGTGTCGCGCCAGAGTACGCAAACTTTCTCCGTACATCTGCACTCGAGCTCGCCATCGGCGACGCCGCAGACCAGTTCACAAAGCAATCCTCAGTACGCAGTGCAGGTATGCTCGTTGCTCTCGTACACTCTCGTGTCGACGCAGGTATTCTCGACCAGCGCGACGTCGAGGCAGTCTACGAAGTCTGTGACGCGTACCTTGGTTTTCAGACAGTCAACAAGCTGCGAGCTATTCTCTACAAGACACGCGCACACTCAAACGACCGAGACATCACAGCGCTCTACCCTCTAGTCGACGAGTGGATAAAGATTCTCTCCGACGTCGCCAAAGAAAAGGGCGAAAACATCAACGAGGTACCAGTCAACGTGCAGGTCATCGTCAAGGAGATGCTCGAGGCGCTTGAAGAAGCCGCCGACTGCGTCACCGTAGGTACAGCCATCGAACTCAATGACCAGCAGTCTCTCGAAGAAGAGCGCGAGCAACTCGCAAAGCGCTACAAGGCAAACGACGAGAAGCGTGACCACAAGGCAGAGTCGATGAAGGTCTTCAGCAAGACCACAGGTCCTGGCGAGGCAAAGACCAGCTCAGGCATGGTCGAGCACCGTCCTCCGACTGCCGCCGAGCGTGCCGCTGCCGTCAAGATTGGCAACGCACTCGAGAAGGCAAAGTACCGCGAGCGCGACGTCACCGAGACCAAGGCAGTTCTGCCTCCAGGTCGTCTCAGCACACGCTCGCTGGTCCAGGGCTTTGCACAGAAGCAGATGGGTCTCCGTCCTACCGTCACACCGTGGCGTAAGACAGTGCGCAAGCACACCGACGACCCGACGCTCTCGATTGGCGTCATGGTTGACATCTCCGGTTCAATGGGTTCAGCGATGAAGCCAATGGCCTCCACCGCGTGGATTATGAGCGAAGCCGCGTACAGAGTACAGGCAAAGTTCGCGCAGGTCTACTACGGCAACGACGTGTTCTACGTCAGCAAGCCAGGCGCACGCATGCCAGAAGTAAACGTGTACACAGCGAGCGACGGCACCGAAGTGTTCAACCGCGCTTTCAAGGCAGTCGACGGCGCAGTCAACCTGCTGCACGGTTCCGGTGCACGTCTGCTCGTCATCGTCAGCGACGGCGAGTACACCCCGGACGAGACCGCGTACTGCAAGCGCTGGATGACCGCGTGCAAAGAAGCAGGCGTCGCGGTTATCTGGATTCCATTCGACGCCTACTCCGGCACCGTCAAGTTCTCGTCACTGGCAGGCGGCGAGAGCCTGCACCTCGGCAGCACCAGTGTCGAAGAGGTCGCAGCAGCGATTGGCAAGGCGGCGACAGACCTCCTCTCCAAGATTGGTCGTTCCAACGCGGCATGACCGACAAAGTCCCGCCACGAGGCTCCGACCTTCACCCTCGAGAGTCTCGTGGCGGCCAGCTTTACTTCAGCACCCAAACACGGTATAATAGGAACATGAAAACACACGACGCGATAGACATAGCCGAAATCACCGGCCTCATCATCGGCGGCGAGCTGGACGACCAGCTCGGCGAGATTGAGACGGCTGTGCGGATGCGACGCTACGACAACAAGACAAAGCCAATGCCCGAGCGCTGTCCACACTGCGCACGGTTCCGCGACAACACGCCGTACGAGAACGACCCGTTCACCGGGCAGCCTCCGAAGGAACATGAGATTGAGAGCGCGTACTCAGGCGGCCGAACTGTCGGCGACTTCCGAGTCGGCGACAAGGTGGTGTTCAACTCGCGCTGCGGCACCAAGTACCTGGTCGGCACGGGTGGAACCGTCACCGCCCTGCGACGCACGAAGATACTTGTGACTCCAGACGCGCCCATCGGTCGGTTCTCGCGGAAGCGCGCGGACGGCACGGAGTACGCACCGCCAGTGGTGGTGCCCACCGGAATAGTTGACAAAGTCAGCTAAATACGGTATAATAGTATCAACACCTAGACGAAAGGACACCTCATGACCGGAACGTCAAGACCGGCCCCAGAGGGCAAGCCAGGCGGCAAGCGTGCACGCAAGACAAAGGTGCAGGTCGTCGGCGAGCTCAAGCGGGTCGAGATGGACACGATTCCAAACTGCGACATGTGCGTACGACCGGCACGGTACGACGCGGCCACCATCACCGGGGCCTGGGCCTACCTGTGCGAGAAGCACTTCCTGATGATTGGCACGGGCAAGCTCGGGCTCGGATACGGACAAGAGCTAGTCGAGAGAGGGGCCTGAGTTGGACGAGAACACACTGCAGGCGCTCACGGAGTTCGTGAAGACGCACCTGTCTGGCGCTACCATAGTTCCAGACGACGGCACGGGCGAGGTAGTAATCCGCACCGGCCTAACACTAGACATGGGCGGATACCTGTACCCGCTCGGCGAGGAGTAGCCGTGGAGCAAGTAGTCAAGATTCTAATCGAGGCCGAGGTCTTCGTGGACGCGGACTCGCACGAGGCAGCCTGCGAGGCGGTCATCATCGAGGGCGTGAGCGTGTCCAGCCCGTCCTACTCGGTCGGCCTGAAGCAGGTCTCAATCGCACCGGACACACCGACGGAGTGATTCGTCGCTCCAACACGGTATAATAGACCCTAGTTGACGGCCAAGACGGGCCGGCACGGAAAGGACGCAATGACGACAGTACGTGAGCTCATCGAAGTTCTGCAGACCGAGGAAGACCAAGACGCACCGATAGTCTGGCAGTACTTCACCAAGGAGCACGTGGTACAGCTGCTCGAGGACTACGAAGAGGAGTTCAGCGAGGAAGAGCTGGACAAGGCCTGGGACATCGCCGCCAACGAGGCGCAGAAGCGCCTGGACATCGGCGTCGACGACTGGCAGCTGGCCGACTTCGTGGACGACGCAATCGAGCGTGTCCGCCAAGAGAAGGCAGAGTAGTTTACTTTACCGCTCCTATGCGGTATAATAATACAGTGGCGCAGGGGGTTCCAGACCACGGTACCGGCCTCCTGTTCCACACCCAACGACGAAAGGACGACGATGGACAAACCGTATCTATACGTCGCGAACGAGAACGGCGACTGGTGGGCACTCGGCCCCGACGACGTCATCTACGTGATGCGACCTGAAGACTGCCCTGCGGAGCACTCCGACCAGGACGACAAGTTCGAGGACGTAATCTCCGAGCACGGCACGACCGTGCACGAGCTGTACGACGACCTCGTGAAGGTGCTCAACTCGTGAGCAAGCCAAAGGCCTCCGACATGACCTGGAGTCTCCTCTGGCGAAACCAGCAGGCAGACGTGTACGCGGCGCTGCAAGACGACGCCTACTTCAAGATTGTAATCTTCGGCCAACGACCAAAGTACTTCTACGGAGAGTCGGCGTGGTCCGACACCCAACGCTACGTCGCGGACGAGACCGGCGACCTCCGAGCCTGGAGCATCTTCGCGTGACCGCGGACGAGCGCACCTACTGCGAGGAGTGCAGCGTCAATTTCGACGACGACGGCTTCGACTACCGGTTCGAGAGACCGGTCTGCCACTCCTGCGTCGAGAAGCTGGGCCTCACTCCAACCGAAGATGACGCCAACGAGCGCTGGGCCGTCTACATCCTAGACCTGATGAAAGAACAGAGAAGCGACCCCGAGCTGGGTAGGCTAATCCACCGGGCATTCCACGGCGCGGACAGCTGCGAAGGCGAGTGTACGCTCAAGGAACGCGCGGAGATACGGGAGCTGGTGGCATACATGAAAAACTTCTGGCTCACCGGCCTGTGCCGCGGGTTCATACCCCCGCACGCGTACGAAGCAGTGCGCCAAAGAGTTCGCGCCCTAGACGAAGCCGAATAACTTTACTTTTATGCGGTAGTGCGGTATAATAATGCTACCAACGACGAAAGGACGCACATGCGCAAAGACAACGCGACCGACATGGTCGACAAGACCGCGAAGGTCTTTCTGACCATCGGCCAGCAGCTAGTGCCGCTGCGGCTCGAGTACGACTCGGCAGACATGGCCGAGCAGGTGCTCTACATGCTCACGGTCTTCAAGACGATTCCGGTCGGCATGGACGACGAGGCCATGGTACCGGTCAAGGCGCGGATGGTGGAGCTCCTCGAGGAGGCGCGTGTAAGTTGACCAAGTTCCCCTGGGAGGAGACCTCCCCGGAGGAGCTGGCGCGGAAGCGCGCCGGCACGAGCTCCTCTCCCTACAACGTGCTCATCGACGGCCTGGCCCGATGCGGCTACTACGCCGAGCTGGGACCGTCGCTCAACCACCTGGACTACCTGTACTTCTACCGGTCACGGACGCGGACGCGACAGACCGGAGGCGTGCTGTTCGTCAAGAACAAGGAACGGCCCGACTCACTCGACGCCTTCGGCGACGACTGGCGCTACATGGTCACGCAGGTCACGGACCCGGACGACTACCGCACTGCGGTCTACCTGTACGACGGCACGGACGTGCTCGCGGCCCTGAACGCCGCGGTCGAGCTGTGCTGGAGCCTGGACCTGGCGGACGCTCAGCGCGAGCGCGCGGAGACGGAGAAGGTAGTTCCCTTCTACAAGCTGCCCGTCGTGGACTGGACAGACCGGTCAATCGGCGGTCCGGTGACGAAGCGAAACGCGGTATAATAAGTTTGGCAGGGTGGCTCGACACAAGTGGTTGCGTCGGGTCGCCCGGTCATTGAAGACGAAAGGACAACACATGGGATACTCCCACTACTGGAAACTAAATCGCCAAGTCAGCGATGCGGAGTTCGAGCTGTTCCTCGACGACGTCGAGAGAATAGACCCGAGCCTGGTCATCAGCCAAGACGGCGAGCGCATGGTCTGGAAAGAAGTCTGGGAGACCTTCGTCTTCCGACGCACGGACACGAGGTTTAGATTCTGCAAGACCGGACAGAACGGCGGCGACGAGTACGTCACGGCTGTGCTCGCGGTGGCCAAGCACCACTTCGGCGACGACCTGCAGGTCAGCTCCGACGGCAATTGGTCCGACTGGGCCAAGGGTCTGCTCATCGCCAAGCAAGCGTGCGGCATCGAGCACCTGTCCAACTTTTGCGTCGACGAGATACTCACCGACGACGACCTGGTAAGCATGGCCGCCGAGTACGGCGTACTCAAGGACGTGCGACCGTGACCAAGCGAATGACCTGGCGCTGGGGCAAGCCTCAGCGCTACCTCACACCTCTGCCCGACGACGTGCGGAAGGCCTTCGAGGAGGACATCACCAGTCCGTACGAGCGACTGCAGTACATGCGGAAGCTGCGCGAGGCTGGCTGGACCCTGCGGGCAATCGCCGATGCGGCAGGAGTGTCTAACTCACTCGTCGCGTACGCGGCGAGACATGGCGCGACCGACGAGCTGGCTCCGCACCTACAGGTGCCGACAGTTCCGCGCTACCCCGACAGACCGGCACCGCCGGCACCGCCGAAACTACCGGACGCGGAGACGACCGCGCGGCTGCGAGAGCTCATGGGCTTCGCGCAGCAGGTACGAGGCAACACCAAGCGCGGACGCGCCGAGGCAGAGGAGTTCACCGCTCTGCTCGACCGTCTGACTCGCGAGGGCATCACTCTGTACCAGCTAGCTAAGCTGCTGGGTACCACCAGGGCTGCTCTGCACGGTAGACTCGTGCGGTACGGCTACAGGACCACGACCGGGTCTAGCGTCATCTACACACCGGTCAAAGACATCAACCGACACTAGGAGAGACATGATTACAGCGACACTGCTGAAGAACACCGCGCCACAGTCTGCTTGGCTCGTGCGGGTAAAGAACGACGAGGGCGACGAGAAGGTCGCAGCCTGCACCACCCTTGGTGCGGCGAAGAGGACTGCAGTACTTTTTGCAAGTTCGTTTCTTGACGCGCCGCGAAAGAAGTTGCCGTGGCACCAGGAGGAGCGCACCGACGGAGTTCAGTACTTCCGTGCGGACATCGACGATTAGTTGAACGCTCAACGAGTCCCACGTCTTCGAGACAAAGAGAAAGGCCCCCGGTTTCCCGAGGGCCTTCTTCTTTTTGCGGACTAGACTTCGTAAACCAGTTCGTATCCGCGGTCGAACACCTTCTTGTTCACTTGTGCAAGTGCGTAGAAGTTTGCAGCCTGCTCAGAAGCAAAGACCTGAGTCTTTGTCTGACGAGCGTCTTTTTCAGCCATGCCCCACTCGAAGCGGACAAGTTTGCCGTCAAGGTGCACGGTGTACACCTTCTTCTTTCCGTTGGCGCCGCGACTTCCGTCGCTGGTCTTCAACAGACACCACTTTTTGTTCATGACGTCCTTTCGTCGGTTTGTCTTTTGTATTCAGTTGTTATTCAGTTGTAGACTTATTATACTGCGGAGGGGCGACAATCTGCCACCCCTCCCAGCACCTACTTACAGTTCACACTCGTAAGAGTGGACCAAGTTGCAGTTGGCGCAAGCGACAATCTTTGGTGCTTGTGCGGTCTTGCGGGTCTTTGCGATACCCATGACTCGAGCCATCGTTGTGACTGAGTACACTGAGCGTCCCATCAACTTTGCAATCGCGTAGTAAGCGACATCTTGTGCGCGGAGATTCTTTAGGTAGTCAACCTCTGCCATTGACCACTCTTCTCCGGTCTTGACTGCGGTCTCTAGTGAGAGACTTTGAGCGACCTTGAGTTCCATTAGTTTCCTCCTTCCGTCATCTAGTCGTCCGTCATTCGTTATTTAGTTATGGGATTATTATACGCCCTAACACCGACATTTTGCAGTTTATTACACTCTTTTTAGGTAAACTTTTGGCAACATTTGTCCGGGGACTCCCCGGGGGGTGCGGTGCCCTGGGGACCTCGGTAAGCTACTCGCGGGTAGCTTGTACCGATTGTCGGTCTAGTACGGTATAATAGTACCAACGACGAAAGACGAAAGGAGAAACTCATGGCAGTTGAGATGCTTTCTCGCCAAGCACCCGAACCTTGCCGATGGTCCCACTTCATCACAGTGCGGGTCGACGACAAGGAGTACGAGGTGTCATTCTTGGTCGACGACGAAGGAGTCGAAGAGAACAACATCAACATCTGGTTGGACGGAGACCAAGTCTTCTACGGAGGAGACGGTAAGGAACACGACGACGCAATCGACCAGATTCAGGACTTCGTCAACACAGAATACGTAGTCGACTAGTTCGCTCGACGAGTGCGGTACCACCTCCGGGTGGTACTTCACTTTGTCGTACCAATGCAGTATAATAAGACAGTGCGGACGGACAACCCGCCGTCAAAGACGGAAGGACAGAGATGCGAGAGTCAGTAGAAGTTCTAGACGCGCGCGCCAAGAAGTACTACGCGGACCACTACAACAAGCTAAAGGGTCGACGTATCGTCGACTGGCAGTTCCTCGACGATAACACGATTATCGAAGAGTTCATGTGGGGAGAGGGCGACCGCTACGCCGCGGTAGTTTTCATCCTCGACGACGGCACCACGTTCGTGCCGATGCGAGACCCAGAGGGCAACGGTGCGGGACACCTAGACGTCCTGACCAAAGCAGACAGGGAGGAGTAGGGTGAGCGAGCAGACCTACCGGTTCGGCATCAACGATGCGGGACAGCTAATCCCAGTCGACCAGGAGGTGCTGCGCTACGGCGACGGCACCAACAAGTTCGACGACTGCCCGCACGACAAGTACCACTGGCAGCACGAGTACGACCCGGCCCTGCGGCTGAAGGACTACTACTGGTGCACCGGCTGCGGGGAGACCGTCCAGATAGGCTAGACCCGCGCGGTACAGTAGCCGCATGAGCGAGCTAGAGATTGTCGCCTCGGCCAGGCACAAGAATGGTCGAGGCGCTAAGCCTTACACCGTAGCGATAGTCGACGACCCCGCCGAGAGCGACACGAAGCTCGTGGTGCTCTTCGACGAGCCGGGCTACTGCGCGGTGTTCTCGCTCGAGGCGCTCTGCAACGACGAGGACATCTCGGGCGACACGAGCGCGCACAGATACGAAGAGAAGCTCAGACCGCTGCTCCTACCAGACACGGTGGTGCCAGACGAGCTAGAGTGACCCAGACGACAAAGGACGAACGACGATGCAGACTTTTCTACCCTACGCGAGCTTCACGGTCAGTGCGGCCGCGCTCGACAACAAGCGCCTCGGCAAACAGCGCGTCGAGACCTACCAGATTCAGCGGGTGCTCGCCGGCCTGACGAAGGGCTGGAAGCGCCACCCCGCCGTGCTCATGTGGGAGAACCACGTCCCGGCACTCAACGCGTACGGCCGGGCCATCTGCGAGCAGTGGATAGCGCGCGGCTTCGAGGACAGCCTCCTGCCCAAGTTCCAGGACGACAGACCCATCACGATGCCCTGGTGGCTCGGCGTCGAGGAGTTCCACCTCTCGCACCAGTCAAACCTCGTGCGGAAGGACGCGGACCACTACTCCCGGATTTTCCCGGGGATTGGCCCGGACACGCCGTACTACTGGCCGACCCACCACGCGGTCACCCTGGCGTCCTGAGAGAAACTTTTTAGAAACTCGCCGCCAGGTTGTACTTTGTCGCCCCCGCATGCTATAATACAGCTATTCAACCGACCGGTTGGATGAAGACACAAGACGAAGGGAAGTGGTCGTATGGCCAGCACCGAAATCAAGACCGTAGTCACGGTCGAGACCAGCGCCGACTCAGTAGAGCTCGGCAAGCAAGCAGAGAAGCTCATCCAGAGCTTCAACACAGCGAAGGCTGCAATGAAGGCCCTCGAGGCCCAGAAGGCCGAAGCTGAACAAGCTCTCCGTGAGCTCCTTGGTGACGCGGAAGTCGGCACCATCAACGGCGTAGAACGAGTACGCATCCTCAAGCGCAACCGCAGTGGAATCGACCGCGAGGTCCTCCAAGTCTCCTTCCCAGAGGCATACACTGCCTGCCTCACCGAGACTCCTTACACGGTCCTCCAGGCCAAGTAAGCAAGTCCAGAGAAACCCCGGGACCATCTCCCCGGGGTTTTTCTTTTTGCCCCCTAGAGTGTACAAACTACAGCCAAGTGCGGTATAATAATCCCATCAAGCCACGGTGGCTTGAGGACAGGACAAGAAGATGCTCTACGGAACGATGAACGACTCGGCGGTACTAACAATCGCCAAGAAGGCAGGCAGGGTCAGAAAGACCCGCAATGCCCGCCGCGAGTGGGCACAGGAGGCCGGCATCGCCGCCGCCTGGCTCGTGGGTGCAGTCTGGGCGTTTCGCTCGGTGCTGACCTTCGCGGTCGCGACCGTGTCGATGGTCGCGGTAGTCTTGCTCTTCGACGTCTGGAGCGCGGTGTTCGTCTACCTGATGGTGGCGACAGTGTACTCCCTGACGTACGTCCTGAGAAACTTGTGAGAGGAGTCTCAATGCTGCTACAAACCACAGACATCATCGCAATAATCATCGCGCTCGCCGGAGCCTGCACCGTCATGGTCGTGAGCATCCAAGCACACGGACGGCTGATGCGGGAGAACCGCCAGCTGCGGATGGAGCTCGCCGAGCTCGAGTACAGCAAGGTGGTGAACAAGTAATGAACTCACTGATGATTACAGTCGTCGACTCAGAAGGCAACGAGAGCATGCCAGTGTACGAGTGCCACTCAGCGACCAAGGCCGTGGAGATAATCCAGGCAACCATCGAGCTGCTCAGCAACGCGCCCGGGCGCATCACTAAGATAGAGGCCGCTTGACCAAACGCAACAAGCGCACAGTCGAGTCAGACAAGCCGCTCTTCATAGTCCGCAACAAGGGAACCATCTGCGGGTGGTGCCTGGACGGGCTGCACTCCAGCTGCAAGACCGAGGTGCCGTACTACGAGAAGCTGTACATCTGCCACTGCAAGTGCGCGGACGCAGCCTTCAAGCGCTGGCACAAGACCCTGCCGACTAAGGACGAGTACCACACGAAAGGACACGCACCCGTGGAAGAAGACACAGACGCCTCGACAGAGGCAACCAGCAGTGAGCCCGCAGGGGCAAGCGACAGCGCCGAGGCCAGTATTCCCGGGTAAGCCTCCGAAACCTGTGCGACCGGACCCAGGACACGTGGCGGCCATGCCAAGCTACGGTCCGGAAGCAGCAAGTGGTGGGGCAGCCCAGGGCTGTCTATACGAAGCACCAGACTTCCACGTGTCCGACACGGCCTCGTCGTCTAGCGGTCAGGACGCTGCCCTCTCACGGCAGTAGCGCGGGTTCGATTCCCGTCGAGGCTACCACCTGCTTTACTTTGTCGCCCACTTGTGCTATAATACATTCATACGGACGGCAGACCGGCTGGGTGGCCAAACTGAGGGGTCGAAATCCTAGGAGCCCCGGCAAACAACTCCCGGGTCTGCCGGACGTACCAAACCAAGACGGAAGGACAGAGCACATGATGCTACTCACCAAGGAGCTGCGGGCCAAGCTGCCGGCGCTCTACTCCCAGGAGAACACCAAGGACCCGATGGTCGTGGCCAAGTTCTTCTCCCCCTACTCAAACTGGACCTGGTACGCCATCGAGTTCGACGGCACGGACCTGTTCTTCGGGCTGGTCCAGGGCTTCGAGGAGGAGCTCGGCTACTTCTCACTGAAGGAGCTCTCCGAGCTGACCCTCAGCTTCGGCGGAGTCGAGGTGCCTGCGGTCGAACGCGACCGCAACTGGTCGCCTAGACCGCTCAGCCAGGTCAGGACGAGAAACTAGTCCGGCCTGCTTTACAAGCCGGCACCGACGTAGTATAATAGTCCTAAGCGACCTGAGGGCGCGGGGAACACTGCTCACCGGAGCGGTCGTCCGCGGTAAGTCCCTCAGGACGCCCAACAAGACAAACGACGAAAGGACAGAGATGGACAAGGTGTATCTTTCCCCGATACAGAACACGCAGCCAGTTCGACAGACGCGCACGGTGCTCACGCGCCGCGGCAAGGTCGTCGTGGTCCTCGGCATGCTGCTGGTCGCGCTCGCCTTCAACTGGGCGATGAGCGGCAAGAGTCTCGTGTGCGACTGGAGGCAGGGCATCACCCCGTGCGCCATCGTCACGGACGAAGAGCTGTTCCAGTTTATAGATGACCAGACCAACGTGCCCTACTGGGTCCACCCAGACGGCACCATCACGCGCAACCCCGACTACAAGGAGGGCAAGTGAGTCACAGCAAAGTAGCAAACACGTCTATTCTCGAGAAGCTGATTGACCAGGCCCACGTGCTGGGGTTCAATCGCAGCATCGACCCCAGACGCATACGCCTGAACAAGGGCGGGATGCACATACTCACGGTCATGCTCTACGACCACCGCGGCATGCACAACCAGGACATCGTCCACCACCGCGTGGAAGTCATGGCGGCCGGAGAGTGGACAGACAGACGCACACCGGTCGGAGAGCCGCTCGTTTTCATGCTCGACGTCCGCGCCAGCGAGTGGGACGAGCTGATGGATGCGGAAGTTGTAGACCGCGCGGTCAAGCTGATGGCGGACAAGGGATAGCCGCAGCTTTTTACCGTACCACATAGCGTTCCTTCCTGCCACCCCTCTGTCCGGCAGGAAGGACATCTTTTTTCTACTTTCCGGTGTTTCCGGCTTTACTTTCAACCCGCTACGGTGCATGCTATTCCCGTACCGGCTGAGTCGTTCACCCGGGAAACTAACCACTACGCAAAGAAAGAGGACAACCATGCCAACAGCGGCAGAACTTTCATCGAAGGCCGGACAGCTCTACACGTCTGGCCACGCGGTCGAGGCAATCGCCAAGGAGCTCGGCGTCACGTACCGTACCGCGCGCAAGGCGCTGGTGCTCTCGGGCACAGAGCTGCGCGACCCGTCAACCAGACTAAAGGGACGCACCCGCAAGTCACCGACCAAGGCACGCTAGTGAAGTTCCAAGACGTGGTCTGGTCTGCGGTCGTGGCCGTGGCCTGCGCGGTCCTGTCCGTGGGCTTCGCAGTTTTTGGAGACGCCCAGGTCTCGACCAGCCTGGCGATAGCCAGCGTGACCTCGGCCCTGCTGGCCAACCGCGAGCGCTAGACAAACCGCTACCGGCCGGTAGCTTTACAAGCCGGCCGGTAAGTGGTATAATACATCTAGGGACCGAACCACTCGGGCCCAAGGACGGAGTGACGAATGAACCAGACAGTCGAGCAGCTGGTGCTCTTTGGCCCAGGCCAGAAGCCAGCCGACAAACCGGTCTCGAAGGACGCCTGGAGAGGCGTTCGCGAGGCACTTTCCCGCGTGCCACTTTCTAAGTACGCGGTGCCGGCAGAGACAGTGAGCCACGTGCTCAACCGCCCGAACGCAAACGACCTCGTGTTTTTCGAGGTACGAGAGTTCAAGGGAACCCGCTACATGCGGCTGCTGCACGGCGCACCTGGCGCCTTCGTACGCTCCAAACCGACACCGGCACAGCAGGAAGCAATCATGCAGCTGGTGGTGACCGACCCATACAAGTACGCACGACTCTTCGGAGAGCACTACACGTGCTGCTCGAGGTGCGGTGCGGAGTTGACCGACCAGAAGAGCCGCGAGCGGTTCCTCGGTCCAGAGTGCGTCAAGCACTTCCCTTCGGTGGCGTAGAGCCGCCGAAACGCGACGAAAGGAGCCACACAAGTGTGGATTTTCACAGAAACAGGGTTCGTCAGTGCCGTAGAGCACCGCGACGACCCAAGCCAGCTAGTAGTACGAGCGCGCAACCGCGGCTCACTGGAAGCACTACAGCTGGTCATGTCCGAGCTGACCGGCATCGAGCCGGACATCCAGGCCACCCCAAACGCAGACTACCCGTACCGCATCTATGCGGACAGGCTGGCGTTCGCCCGCTGGGCAGCGTACATGGCCAGGGACATCTCGTACACCAACTTCAAGGGGCAGTGCTACAACACCCTGCCGCCTGCCTTCTCAGACGCCCTGCACGACGTCTGGGCTGCCATGCACCAGGTCGAGGACCGAGACGCGCGCAGCACCGGGCAGGAAGAAGGCCAGCTGCTACGCTTTCCGGACCTCAGAAGTGCGCTAGAGTAATCCGCGTACACACGTTAGGAGCAGAGCAGATGAGCTACAACCAACCGTGGACCAGCGACAGAAAGACCATCGCATAGCCAACTCATAGAGCGGCAACAGGAGCTTCCGCCTTCCCCAAACCATGCGGCAGCCCAATCCGTCGACCCGTACAAGGTCCGACGGTGTCCTATTCACCGAACATCGGAGGAAACTTGCAGAAACTAATCCAACACAGAAAGACCCTGGGATTTCTAGGGGCGCAGGCGCTCTTGTGCCTCGTCGTCTGGAACCCGACGGTCACAGTGCTGAAGGCAAGCGCATCAACACCATCGACCCCGGTCATCGTCGAGTCGTCCATCCCGGCCCTGCCGCTGGACTTCGTCGAGGAGGTACTGGGCAAGCTGGCACCGGACGCAAACGCGAAGGTGCTGGCGAAGTACAAAGACAAGAAGAAGCCGCTGACCGACCGAGAGCTCAAGGAGCTGCTCGCCGCGGTGGGCTTCGAGGGTAAGTCCCTGCGGACCGCCTGGGCCATCGCCAAGGCCGAGTCCAACGGCAGGCCGCTGGCCTGGAACAAGAACGCCGCCACCGGCGACAACTCCATGGGCATCTTCCAGATAAACATGATTGGAACACTGGGTGCGGACCGAGTCAAGAAGTTCGGCCTCGACCACCCGAGAGACCTGATGGACCCCGTGACCAACGCCGTCATCACCTACTACATGAGCAAGGGCGGCACCGACTGGTCGTCCTGGACCACATACGGTGGCGCCAGGTTCAAGGACTGGGCAGCCCAGTACCCGCTGGACAGCATCTGCGCTGCGGTCAGCTAACCGAAACAGGAGTACGATTACACCATGAGCGAAGAACTACCACCATCACCAGACTGGTCCGTGCTCGCAGCTGCGGCTGAGTCCGAGCCCGAGCCCGAGCTGCAGGTCCCACAGTTCGTGGCGCCCGAGCCCGAGGAGAACAGAGCCGTAGCGCACAGCTACATGGAAGCTGCTGCACTGGAGCTCGAGGCTGCGGGCGAAGATGCGGTGTCCAAGCCGGAGCCAGAGCCAGAGCCAGAGCCAGCGCCCAAGGTTCGCCGACGCGCCGAGGAACCGACACCAGCTGCGGTACAGCCAGACCACGACGCCGTGGACATAGTGCTGGCCGCGCTAGCGTACCCGAGCAGGAACAAGAACTCCGCCTCGGTGCGGAGGGTACAGTACAAGCTCTACCATGCGGGCTTCACCGCCGTGAGCTCGGACGTGGACGGTCACTACGGTGCGGGTACCTTCTCGGCCGTCAAGGATTTCCAGGCGAGCAAAGGCCTGGACCAGACCGGCATCGTCGACGCGACCACGCTGCAGACACTCTTCGCCGGCGACACAGCAGTACGCCTAGTCCTCTAGCCAGACCCCCGGCGTAGCCCAGGCGCACGCCACAGTACAACAAGCAAGCCAGCCAGCCAGCTGCCCGACAGCTTCCTGGCTGGCTTTACTTTTTGCATCCAGCCTGCTAGGCTACCCCCATCCCAGCCCAGGTTCCCAGGGTCCAGGCCAGCTTGGTCACGCCACAGTACCAGCCAGCCTCGACGACAGCTCGACCAGCCAGCCAGCTCGACCAGCCTCGACACAAACCAGACAGACGAACACACCAGCCAGGCACAGAGCTAAAGCCATCAGCCAGCCAGCTACACCAGTCCACGCCACAGTACCAGAGCCAGGCCAAGCAACTAGTCGACTAGCCCACGCCACAGTGCTCAGCAAACCCAGGAACACGGGCAGCCAGTCCAGACCAGAGCGCACAGCTAGGCAACGTCCTCAGGAACCGTAGCGCATCGACGTACCCGAGTTCGTGGATTGAAAGCTTGGCCGAGAGCACAGGCCCCACGTCAGGGGCGGGGACAACCCGGGGATTCGCCGTACATAAGAACTGCCCACTCACACGGCAAAGTCATTTTGACTAAACCTTCACTCTTTTGGCTCTTTTGTACAGTTTAGGGCGGACGCAGGTCCTGAACAAAAGTGCAGACCAGGTGTACGATAGTGGACATGACGTACAGGTCCAGGCCACCGGCGAGAAGAGCGCTGCTGCCGAGCGACGAGGTGGATTACCTCCGCTCGCTGCAGGGCGAGGCGCTCCACGTGCGGGTCAGTGCGCTCTACCGAGCGGGCTGGTCGCTGTCGAGCATCTCAGAGGCGTTCGACCCGCCCAGGCCGCGTACGACCGTGCGTTCCTGGGTCCAGCGCGCCGACCGAGTGCAGGCCGACGCGATCCTCGTTCCCATGCCCTCCGCGCCTTCGCCGGTCAGAACC
>JACCDP010409776.1_pt1 | contig 20779 bp, 33 predicted proteins | sample 7445841 | NCBI WGS metagenome assembly JACCDP01 (sample SAMN15323441, study PRJNA562643) | freshwater metagenome | isolation source: river surface water | place: USA:Blue River Watershed | collected 2017-08-17
CCTGGCCGACTCCCACCTGTCTGCCACGCACGACGACCACGGTTATATACGGTATTCAAATTCTTTCGTGGAATTCCTGTACGAGCTGAAATGGCATTCTTGTTAAATTTCAGCCCCGGGAAAACCTTGTGAAACTGCTGGGTCCATTTGGATGTCTTGGGCTTGGCGAACGCGTCTGATTTGCCAAGTTTGAATTCCCCTGTGCGTTTTCTGCGAAGAAGTTCGCGCTCACGGACAAGCTGCATAGTTTTTGAAAGACCCGCAAAATAGCGTTCAGGCCATTTACGGGTTAGAGTCAAGTGGCGTGGCCGACGTGGAGCCATCTTACTCAAACTCAAGAATTTTCTCAAATAATTAGAAATGATGAATCCAGTTTTTGAACTCAAAAAGAAACTTGCCGAAATTCGCGCCCTGAAGAACACTCTTCAGACGGGCACGAATGCTCGGTCCGTTGCCATGACTCGCGGCAAGATTATGGAACTCTACAACAACATGGGCAATCATTTCGCCAAGTCGGGCTATACCAAGGAGGCGGCGAATCTTATGAACCGCGCACAGAAGTTGATCTATGGTTAAATAATTTTATTATAAAATAATATGAATTATGCCGTTGTGGAGGGCATACCTGGACAATGGGCTATCAACAACTCCATAAAAAACATGATTTTTAACTACGTCAGAAACATAATGGATCCTAATAACGCCAGGGGTCATTTTAACAGTTATTTTAAAAAGCGTGGCAGAAACTATGTTGCGATAAATGAGAACGGGAAGGTCATGGGGTTTGCAATTCTAGGACCAAATCGGGCCAGTGGGACAACGAGACTGTATGTGATTGGGACGAAACCTGGACATGGTGTAGGTGGATTACTGTTGAATCATATTGAAAACAATGCACGGCGCCGTGGGGTCCGCAAAGTCCGAATTATGGACCCCGTGAATAACGCTCGGTCTTTTTATCAGTATCTAGGCTACAAGTCTAGTAAACAGATAAAAGGGAATAACACGATGACCAAGAAGCTTAATAAACGAAAATCACCTTCTCCCCCGTCTCGAGTGCCGCCTTCATCTTCGACAGCGTCTTCTGCGCGGCGAGTTGCGTCTCGTCAAACGCCCCGCCGTTGAATTCCTCCTCAAAATTAACAATGTCCTCCTTCGTGAGGACCATCGGTTTGTTCTTCCAACAAACCATCTCACTGGGCATAACCCCCATTGAGATGGCCTGATCATACGCAGCATTGAACTCCTTTTGCGTCGGGAAGGCCTTTGATTGATACATGTTATTCACCCAACTCAGAACATCCGGATCACTGAATTCTCCGAGCTTGTTCTTCCACTGCGGAACTGCGAAGCTAATCATCTTGCGCTTGGGCGCGAACTTAGTGGGGATGGCGGCGAACTTAACAAGAACACAAGCCATCTTTGGTTTAGGTGATTTAGAGTCATTTGTGCAAGATACTAGGGCCTACACAACACGTTTTTTAGATGTCAAAAGATTCGAACAGCTCTTCAACTGGTGTCTTTGTCAGACCATCCTTACCCATCACTTCCACGAACCATTTGCCCTCTGGCCCACACTTGGCCTTGTCTAGTCGGACATATTTGGCGTAATCATGGAAGATCTTGCCTTTGCTAACAGCCACGATCGAACGGCCACACGTCTTGTCACTGTGATTGTAGTACAGGCAAACCTTGCAGAGGGCCGAGAGACTCATTTTCTATTCAAAAGGTGGCAACCTCTAACTAAACTGATAAGTCTTCACAACCCGGTCTGTTCCTTTTTCAATAATAGAACACTTGGCTTTAGAAACAAGAGATCCATATATTTCAGAGTGTATATTCAGATAACGTTCAGCTTTGTCTAGGGTTTCAAATTGTTTATAGGAACGTGGAGGACACCTGGGGTCCGGAATAAACATATAGTACATTATTATTATGGGGAACATTTTCCCTAAACCGGTTCCAGTTCCAGTACCTGTTCCGATTCCGGTGAGACGCTTTCATTACGTACCTTTACCAGATGGAGCACCACATACAGTGCAAAAATCGCAGCATTACTCAAATAAACTGCAGCGTGCCTAATAAGAACTCCATAAATCATTCCTAGACCAACTGCAACATATGTCAGTAAAATCATATTTGTACTGATGTCTTTTGAAGACTTTGATATCCAACTTTTACGTATCTGGGGCAATACTGAAACTGCACCTATAACCCCAGATATGAGTCCTATTGGCTCATAATTTGTCATTATCTTTTACTGGTCCTCTGGCTCTAAGCAATCTACAGGGTCCCACGTGAACACGTCCGGACTCGGCTTCAGACTGGCTCTTGACGTACACAAAGTTTGTACCGTCCTTACGGTCACGAATGACGTATATCATTTGTCTAATCACACTTATGTTCATTTGCCTTAACTACATAATAATACCCAACGCCCACCCCAGCACCCACAAGCCCTGTAAGTGCGACCGTTCCAAGAGCCGCGCCGAGCTTGATTTGCCACATTATAATTTAAATGTGAAATTATCCTTAATTTACATACTTTGCCGCATCTTCTTCAATTTCACGAACAACCCGGCCCAGCCGGCGAAGCCGGCGCTCCATATACGCACACGCTACAACCGCCATAACTCCCCAAATTCCTGCAAAAATAACGAGGCCTTTCGCCTCTTCTGTATTCATTTGTTAAAGGGCCGATGAGCTCCTTAACTAATGAACATTTACTTCAAAGCTCTTGGTATTATCATTGGTTCTCATGTTGTGAGGTGGATGGCAGAATACACCTACTTCACACAGTGTGCAGGTCTATGGACCTCAATTTTCTCATGGAATTCACCGACGTGCAGAGGACTCCGGTGGGTCTCTGATTCAGTTATGACGAACGTCGTTTCCATCATAGGTGGTCACGCTGTGAAACTCGTTGGGGTCTAGTTCGATCGTCGCACCTTTTGGAATCTTAGGATCATCTTTCATAAATGTCTCTCTGCGTTTGTTGAAGACCCGGATCCACTCATCAATCACGTCCTGTGGCACGTCAGATCCCCATATCCGTCGCGCCTCTTTGATGTTCATTTCTTAGATTTGGCGACCATTTCTTTTAACTCGCGAATTTCCTTTGAAATTTCCCCGTGCCAGGGTTCGAGCACAAGCACCTGGAAACTCAGAGCCATCGTGCTAATGACAGCTGCATATCTTCCTATCATTTAAAAGGATATCTGATAAAAAATTGGATTGCTATTAAATAAAATATGAACCCAATTCATCGTTACTACGCCGCCTCCGTGGTCTATGGAGCCGCCCGGAACCTTGTATACGTCCCTAAACTCAAAGAAAATGAATATGTTCTGGATCGCGTCTTGAGGTTCGGCATGTGGACCGTAGCGGCGCCATGTCTAGCCCCCGCTTTCCTCTACATAGACCTCAAAAATCTCGAACACAAGCTACGCAAGATGCCTGGGTCTATTGACAGGCGTCCGTGGTAATCACATAAATTTCACATTCATCAGGTCACGGCGATAGACGCTTCTGCGGTTGAACGGATCCTTGAAAACTATGGCAGGTCCTTTCATTCTCAAAATCGTGCGCCACTTTTTACCCGCCATGCGTTCGATTGTATTCTTCTCGTAAAAAGCACGTTTGCTACGCATTTGGCCTTGCTTATTCAATCGTTTCTTAATGACCATAACAGCCTCGTTACCCGACTTGAAATTTTTGTAAGAAATTGGGTCCGCGGCGTTCGCAGGGAGCTTGATATTGACCACGTTTTGGTAGACCGTGTGAGGACGAGCCGAGAGCCACTTTTTGACATATCCAGACGCCCTGGAATAGTTGGGCGCACGTAGAGCCGCTGGTGGTGGGGCTGCGTTTCTACCATGATTGTACGAGTTGTTGTTCGAGTTGTTGTTCGTGCTGTTGTTCGGGTTGTTGTTCGAGTTGTTGGCAAGGTATAATGCCGATGAGGGCCAACTATTCCAAGTACGACCGTACCTTATCGCAAGTACTTTGAGTGCATTATCAACGCGAGCACTATAAACAGCCCGCCTATGAAGGGGGAGGTTCATAATTGCCATAGCCGCGTCAAAAACGCGTTGCTGATAACTAGGGGACAATTGCCCTGGTAAGGTGGTTAATTCCAGTGTATAAGCGATATCACGAGGATCGACGTTGGTGAACATGGTCTGTCGTGTGATAGGCCCTGGCATTTACCTTTATCCAACTTTTTTATATGATAACTGCTGCATATCGTCCGTTCATTTAAAAAGAGTGAGATTCTATTTTAAATGGAAAAATGAATACCTTGTGGACAGTATCATTACGTTCGGCGCATATACCAAACCCTCCTATCCGAAGGTGCCGAGAAACTATAAGTATGATCTCCGAATTGAATCGAAAACCCATTTCCTAGTTCTATAAAATATGTCGTGTATCCAAATAGGTCAGTTTTTGGAATAATTTCTGGAATATTTAATTGAGGCACATCGACCAGCCGAGGTTTGCGACCCAGGTCCCTACGCGTCACAGCGTCTAGATGATCTATGATTTTCCAAGCAAGATCATCTGGAAGTTGCTTCCATATTTTGTCCATATCTTGAAACCGCCGTCACCTTTTATATTATCACCTTAACCTCGCGATCATTAAATGGAATGCCGTTGAACCGCGTGGTGGCTTCACATATATGTAGGCTCTATGATCGGTTAAAATATTTTATTTGTATGTTTTATAAAATGCCCGTCGTAATGCGCCTTCCAGAGGGTGTGACCCTGAATGATCTTCGGAACGTATACAATTCCAGAAAACGTCAGGAAAAGTTATACGCCAATGCCCGCCGGAATCGTCGCCCCTACAACACAAACGCCGTCGTCCGTGAACAGAATATTCGTCGTAGAATTCAGCAGGCTTCAGGACTCCCGCTTCAGCAGTTCGCTGCTCTGTATCGCCGGTACGCAAACATACGCAACGCCAATAATAATGCCCGTCTTCGCCGGGTAGCAGGCAAGTTCAGAGCAGGCGGGCGCGTCTCTGTCATGCGTCCTATCCTCGAGCGTCAGCTTGGTACCATTATTGGACGCAATTTTGGAAACAATTTACGCCGTTCCGTGTACCGTAACGCATCTCCTATTCGCCGACGTTAGATCACCGTATAGATTAATCTTTCACAAAACGGTATCCCGTTGAACCGCGTGGTGGCCGCGCACGTGTAGGCCCCCATGTTCGACCACGTAATCCACGAGCCTAGGTCGGTTCCTTCAGGTAGCTCATATTCCTTGTAAATTGTGTCGCCTCCATCACACGTAGAACCGAAAATTGTTCGTTTGATGGGTTGTCCCTCAATTTTGTTTCCAAATTCGTCCCGGACCTCCTTGACTTGGGGTTGCGCGTGGTCGAATAAGATGCAGTTGAATGCGCCGTAAAGGCTCTCGCTGATTGTGAGGCCCGAACCTTTTGTCCCGATCACAGGGGTGTGCAGCTCCATCACACGCTCTACGAAAAACCTGCCGGGTTCGGCAATCAACTCAATGCCTTTAGGTGCCACTATGGTCTTTGGCAATCCATGGGCGGAAGAGAATCCTCCACCGATGTCTATGATGCGGGGGTCGTACCCGTGTTCACGCGCCAGATCCAGTGCCTTTTCCGCCTTTCCCAAGGCGTCTTCAAAAACACTCGGACTCGAAGCAAACGACCCGACGTGAAAGGAGATTCCAATCACGTCAAGGCCGAGTGTCCGGGCCGTAAACAGGAGTAAGTCCCACTCGTGCTCTTCGGCTCCATACTTAACACCGAGGTTGCACCGAGCCGATGGATCGTCGGCCCGAATTCTCAAAAAAAGCTTAAACTCAGGAAAAACAGAAGCTATTTTTTTGAGCTCGCACACGCTATCAAACGTGGTCCGCGTTATTCCATTTTCTTTCGCAAAGCGGATTTCCTCAACACGTTTGCACGGATTTGCATAAAGAATTCGCTCTGGCTCAACCCCCAAGTCCAAGACCTGTTGAATCTCGGCCTGACTTGCGCAGTCAAAGTTGGAACCCATATTGGCTAGGGTCTCAACAATGATTGGCGTTGGGTTACATTTCACCGCGTAGTACGGTTTAACGTGGGGAAGAGCCTCGGTCCACTCTTTGTACACATGCTTTAGTACTGAGAGGTTTAGGACATAGAAAGAATCTTGTTCTTTCGTGGAGTCCGAGGGGCCTGTAAAGACCCCAGAGCCGACCATCAAGTGGTACTTCTCCTGGAGATTTTAATTATTTGGAAAGTAAACGACCATTGGCGTTCCGTTTGGTCCTCGTACCAATGAAGCGTTACGGAAAGGTGGGAGAGATGCACGGGCTGGGGAGCGGTTTACACGTGGCTGCGTCTCGGCCTGGCGGCGCGTACGTACACGTACATTCAAGGCGCGCTGGGTTGCATAAGGCCATGCATTCATCATTTTCTCTACAATTTTGGCGCGAGTCCGCGGGAGTGCATTCAGTTTTCTCTGGATTGTGAAAACTCTCAATGCCGCGTTCACGATATTGGTCTTTGCGCGTTCTTTAGCATCATTAGACGCCGTTGCATTTCTAATAATGTTCGACGCGTTTCTGATGGTGTTTCGAAGAACCCGGTTGTTGGCTATAACATTGATGCGAATTTCACGACGCCGGCGCGAATTCTCAGCGGAGGTGTTTGACCGTCTAGGTATTTTAATGTTTACAAATAAAAAATGGCGAAGCTTAAGAACCTTTTGTTTGCTGAGGCGAAAGGTTTGACGACCAAAAACAAACTATTTGCTCTTGCGGCCAAACCTGCTCCTACAAAGAAGCAACTTCTCATGAAAATGGCTGGAGTCCCCAAGCGTATGCCCACAAAGTACAAAAATAAAAAGGGTCGCCAGTTTTTTTTGACACTCAAAGGGAATTATGTCATCCGAACCACAGATGGGAAGACCCTGTATGGCCGCAAGGCTACGGACCCGAACGCACCTATGGCCATCCGTCCAAAAAGAATTCCAAAGTAAAATTATGGTGAACAATTCTCCACGCTATGGCCCAGTTGGGTACGGGAATAATAAAATGCCGCGTTGGATGCGTCTCCTCATCGAAGGCACTAAAAAAAGTGTAGTGAGGACTCCAGAAAGTCACCCCCTCAGGTCGTTAAACAAACCAAAAAAAGTGCGGAGAGTTAAAGCAAAGTCCCGTTCAGTTTCGAGATAGAAATGGACCGGACGGGCCTCCATCAATGCATTGATAGGGTCTTCATCCTCGACCGTTCTGGTTCCATGGAGACGTGCCGTGACGATACAATTGGGGGGTTCAACGCTTTCCTGCGTGAACAGAAGGCTCTGGGTGGTACTTTGACTTTGATCCAATTTGATCATGAGTACCTTGTGTCATATGCAAACAAGCCTATTCAGGTGGTTGAGCCGCTTTCTCATGATACGTTTGTTCCACGCGGGTCTACGGCACTCCTGGATACAATTGGTAAAACAATCAAGAACACGTCATCAAACGCACCAACTGTTGTTATCCTGACGGATGGTCATGAGAACAGCAGCCATGAGTACACAAAGGCTCACGTCAAGGATCTTATTGAACAGAAGATCAAGGATGGTTGGACATTCGTATATCTTGGAGCGAATCAGGACGCCTTCGCAGAGGCTGGCTCGATTGGTATCGCGCCGTCTGCCACGATGAACTACGATGTTCGTTACACACCTGATGCGTTCCGGACTCTAAGTGCGGCCATGTCATCTCAGGCTTCAAACAACACCCAACCTTTCAATTTTAACACGCAGCTCATGTAGTGTTCCATCATTTCCGACTTCATATGTAGTCACGAGATGGTCTACGTGGTCTTCGACTTGGTGTTTTGGGACATCATCTCGCGTAATTTTGATTGTAATTCCACCACGTTCATGAATTGCCTGAATTTCGTTTTGAAATCGCACATCTGAAATAATTATAGGCTCATCTTTCCAATCGCGAAAGAGTTTCTGGATGAAAAAATCTGGCCCCATAAACTGCTTTGTTGTCTCTGCCATATGAATCATTGCTGAACGGGGTGTGATGCCCCATTTGGGATCTATTTCATCTTTTAATTTTGTTTCAATAATGATATCACTCCATCCATAAAGGACTTTTACCGCATCCTTCATGGGCTGAGCGAAACGACGCAACATGTGTGTCGTTCGAAAGAAGTTGGCAACCGTGTCCTTTCCTACACGCGCCCTTCCAACGAGTCCTATGAGTTTAGGAACCATTTGTTTAATCTAGGTCTCCTTTTTTAACTGTCCAAGTGTGGCGCCGAGAGCATTCGCAAGTTTAGCGCCCTCTGCGGCCTTTGCTGCACGAGACTGTGCATTCGCGGCAATATTCTCAAGCTTATTTGCCAGACCCATCTGCTGGGCACCTAGGTTTGTCTGAGATCCCGCCACCTCTGATGCTGGAGTTGTTCCAGCGTTCGCAACCTTGGTATTCGTTACAGCTGGTGCTGGGCCACTGAAGGCCTTGTACGAAAAGTATCCGCTCACTAACAGTGAAATGATAGACACGGCGAGGATAGTGGCCGAGAAGTTGAAGTTCACATCCTTCTCTTTGTTGGTGTCGAGATAAGTCTTCACCGTGATTGATGTGATTGCAATTCCTATAATAGAAATAATAAAGAACAACATTGGAACCATAGCCTCACTGAAGCCCATTATTACTTGACCAAGACTATTTTTTGTCCAAGAATCTTCTCGGTCTGACGGCGGGCAGAGTTTAGGCTTGGCTTTGACCACAGAAGCCATCGCGACCAAAACCCAGCAGTCTTCGCCCCCGATCTAGTCCAATTTTCGCGCCTGGATAAACGCCCCCCTGCATATCCAGCGTGGCGCCCGATGTAACGCTTCATACGTTCACTGTCTTTGTGAAGTGTGTAGTCTGAGTATCCTCTGAGTCCGAAGCTTACTCGAGAGCCGTCTGGAAATTCTGCTGTAAATTTATGCTTTCCGTCATGAGCCCGAGAAACCCTCACTGTCATTTCAGGCTAATTCTTATTGAGATATAAATCAGAAGAATCAAAATAACAACATTAAACACAAGCCACCCAGTCAAGTAAGGAAACACCGCGTTGTTTTCTAAAACCATATTAAGAACCTGACGCGTGAGAGATTCATCATCTGATTCTTCCGACGCCATGGATCGATATTTATCTAAAATTACCCAGCAAAAAACGGCACCCGAATTCACGAAACTTGGACCCGCTGTCTGTGTTCTGGGTAAATCAGGAATAGGTAAAACCTGGACAGTTCGAAAGGCTCTCAGTCCATGTATTGAACTGACTGCTGAAATTTTAAAGAGTAAACAAGAGACGGTTGATTTTCTAAATAAAATCAGTGGAACTGAAAGTCATGTTATTATTGATGAATACGAGTGCATACACGACCTCATCGGCCTGAGGGAAATAACCCGCCCCCCAACAAACGGTCTCTTTGTAGTGATATCCCAAATTCCAGTAAAATTTGATTTTGAAATTGTTACATATGAATTTCCTGTACTCGGTCCACAAGAAATCAAAGCCATCTTCCCAGACGCAAAAGATGATGTGATCGCCAAATGTGGAGGTGATCTCCGGTGGGTTCACCAGAGCCTGACGTTCAAGTCAGATGATCGGGACGATTTTCAGGGTCCACGAGAATTCCTCATTTCATTGGTGAGTCGAACATCGAATGTTAATCCTGCCTCTTTCTGCGGACACCCGATACAGGAGCCTGGAAATATTGCATCAATTTTACATGAAAATTACGTTGATTCGAAAGGAGATATCGCAACTATAGCAGACCAATTGAGTATTGCAGATGTTGTCGAGTCGAAAGTATATGGCGGTGATTGGGAGTTGTTATCATACTTTAATCTGTGGGGGTGTATTCTTCCAGCAGTTGAAATAAACCACACACTAAGCAATAATCTACGACCTGGCTCGACATGGACAAAATATCAAAACGCATGTATGCGATCCAAAAAGATTCACGATGTGGCCAATAGAATTCCACATCAAAATTTATGTTTAGAATCTCTTTTACTCATTCGATCTCAGGTTGAAAAGGGTGACTTTTCAAACTTTTTACATTATGGTCTCGGACCATCCGATCTGGACGTCATGAATCATTTGAGTCCGCTCACCAAGTTAAAAGCAAAGACCATTGCTTCCCTAAAGAAACAATGTGTAGCGAACAGTGCCAACAAGTCATAGAGGCCGAAGAGTCGTTCGTCAAAGTTCAGGGTTCAGATGTCTATTTTCACTGTGAGGTGTGCGAAGTGACGGTTCTCGAACTTAATATGAAGCTCAAGAAACTTGAACTGGAACTTCTTCACAAGTATCTCGAGCTTGGGATCCGGTCTCGCCCTGAAATTCGTGTATGGATTCGAAGTGATGGAGGAGATCTCCACGCTGGTCTGAGTGCCATGGATTGTCTGAATTCTTTCAAACGTGTAAAGATCCGTACGATTGCAGATGGAGTCTGTGCTTCCGCAGCAACATTCATCCTTCTGGGTGGTAGGACGCGACATATGACGCCAAACTCGTACATATTGATTCATCAACTCAATATGGACGGATCATGGGGGAAGTTTGAAGACTTCAAAGACCAAATGGCCAATCTGTCACAGTTCATGGATCGTTTTCGTGATATTTATACTCGTGAGACGCGTATTCCTGAGCGCGAACTGAAGAAACTACTAAAACGGGATGTTTACATGGATGCATCGAAGTGTATGGAGTGGCTGGTAGTGGATTCTATTTGGAGTTGAGATCAAGTCCGAAGAACTGGTTCTACTCCTCTTTCACGCCTGGCTCGGGTATGACTTCTGGACCCGCCTCAACGACGACAGGAGCCGCCTCGGGAGCCTTGGGCTGGGCAGGGACAACCGTTGGGAACTTGATGGCGCCCTTCTGAAACTTATCCGTAAACTTTTTGTACAAGAAATAGCCGATCACGAGAATTGCGACAATCGCCACAATGTTGAAAACGTTAAAAGGCGACTTGGATGTAATCTCCTGAACGGCGGCACGCTTCGCATGATCAACAACTGGAGGTACGAACGCTGAGCTCATTAAAGGAAAAACAGGTTTTTTACAAGCCAGGGTGCCGCACCCGAAACAAATTTCAAATCAAAATGTGCGAAGTTCTATCCCGTGTATGGGCTGATTTTGATTCTCTGCGCACGGTAAACGAACCTCCTCTTACAGTCCGCGATTACGCCGACTATATATGTGAGTCATGTGGTGGCAGGAAACAGTTTGACGTTTATGATGACTTGCCCGTGTGCATCGATTGTGGTCGAGTGGATTTCGAATTTGTTTCGGATGAACCCGAGTGGCGATCTGGCGGCGACGCCGACGGCCAGGGTGGAGATCCCTCGCGTGTTGGCGCCCCTGTGAATACAGACCACTTCTCGGCTGCCTGGGGTAACTCGACCGTCATGAGCGTCAAGAACGGTACATACAAACAGAAGCGGTTGGCGATGATTAATCTTCACACGTCTATGAACCATAAAGATCGTGCACTTTTCCATGCTTATCAGGATCTTGATAAGGTTGGTAAGCAGATACTGAACCTTCCGGACTGTGTAATGTATGCAGCCAAAATTAAGTACAAGGCGTTCAACGAGGCTGTATTGACGCGCGGCGCCGTACGCAACGGTATCAAGGCCAACTGCATTTTCCAGGCATGCCGAGAGTTCAATGTGGCTCGTACGACCAAGGAGATTGCAGACGCTTTCGGGATCCCTGCTCGGGACATTTCACGTACATTCGATATGTATCAGGAACAGGTTCCCGAGACCGAGGTTCATATTACGACTGCTGCGGATCTCGTGCCTAGATTTTTCAACGAAATTCCATGCGTCCCAGAGGTTCAGCGGGGGCGGATCAAGGCAAAGGTCGTCAAACTTTGCAAAGATCTCGAAGAGTGTGTTGAACTTATGGGACGAACTCCAAAGGCTGTTGCATGTGCAGTGATCTTTGTAGTAATCAAAGACGCTGGGTTTGCGGTCGACAAAGGAGAACTCTGCAAAATTTGCGGAGTTTCGGTTCCTACACTTGGAAAAATTGAGGCGATTGTCAGGAGTCAGATAACTTAAGGAACTGTGTGTATTAATACTCAATGTCTGGCGTGATTCTATTTGTATCGACGCCATGTTATGGTGGTATATGTCTTCAGGCATATGCCGAGTCTATGCTTAGACTTCAGCGGTTGTGTGCTGCAAATGGTTTTCAAATGATGCTCGATACAACTGAGAATGAATCACTTGTTCATCGCGCACGGAACCTCGCAGTGGCGCGATTTTATCAGAAGACGCAGGCAACCCATTTTCTGTTCATCGATGCGGACATTCATTTCGATCCAGAATCCGTCATGCGGCTTATCAAGTCGGGACATGATATTGCAGTTGCCGCCTATCCAAAGAAGTGCGTTATGTGGGACGGCGTCGACGAGTACTTCAAGTCTGGTGGAACTGGCAAAGATCCAGCTCGTGTCGCATCTTCTCTCGTCATGAACTTTAAATACGCAAATACCCAAATTACCAATGGGTTCGCAGAGGTGCTGGATGGTCCAACTGGGTTCATGCTCATCAAGCGTGACGTTTTCACCAAGATGCATGAGCGGTATCCAGAACTCCTGTGCAACAACGACCATCAGAACCGCGACCTTGATCAGTACTATGCTGTGTTTGACTGTATGATTGACCCCGAGTCAAAGCGGTATCTGTCTGAGGACTATGCTTTTTGTCGGCGTTGGCAGCAGATGGGCGGGAAGATTTACGCCGACGTCATGACCGTTCTGGGTCATGTAGGAAATATCCGTTTTCAAGGAAGTTTGGAACAGAGAATTCAGGCTTCGGCTTAAGGCCAAGAATCAATTAAGTTTTAATGACCGTCCTCCATGTATGCGCGGTAACTCGAAACCGGTCCATAAGCGCCACAACCCTGCACACTATGATGAATCTCCATATGCTTTGTATGATGCGTGGAGTTCATCTGGAAATTCATTTTGTGGAGAACAAGTCAACTCTTCCCAAGATTATCAAGTCTGGTGAGCGCATTTTCTGGATGGATTATGGAACGAATCTGAATCAGGAAATTCTACACAAGGTTCTAGACCCTTTCGAGAAGGGTATTCAGGTTTTGGTATTTCCTTCCGTTGTTGAGGGTATTGATTGGGTGCAGTTTGAGAAGAAGACCAAGGCGGGAACAACCGAACAGGCGAACCAGCGTGGTCTCAAGTTTGACACCGAGGTGGGCAAAAGACTCGCGCCTGGTATTTACGAATGTGTGAAGACAACAGCACGTGTGTGGGCCATGGATGCCAAGCCCGTTGATAAGAAGATACGTGGTGGTAAGGAGATGGTTAAGCTTCCACTCGAAAATAACGAGGAGATGTTTCAAACGCTGAACCGTATCGGTGTAAAAATTGGTGTGGCGTCTGAGGCAATAGTCGTGTGCCACTACATTCATGAATGCTTTGGAAATATACTTGAGGCTGCCGGTGTTCAACTTGGGCCTTAGAGACTAGGAGCTTGTAAATTTTATAATAAAATGGACGTTCGGGAGTTCATCCAGGCGTCCTGGGAGTCTACAGATCCAACTAGATTCCCAGGACCCCAACCCGTTTCGATAGAGAGGCGTCACTTTCCGCTGCTGAAAAAGCAGCCTTATTTAGTTTGTGAAAAAACTGATGGCGTTCGATATTTTCTTATTTCCATTGATTCCGGTGTTTATATTGTGAATAGAGCATTCAAAACTGAACAAATGAAAATTAGGATACCAAAGGACACCCTTCTCGACGGTGAGCTCGTAAAGACAAAGGCCGGTAAAACGCTCTTTGTGGTCCATGATGCGGTGCGAACCAAAGGTGAGTGTCTTTTGAGGCTGCCTTTGAACCAGCGACTAGACAAGGCGCGGTCCATTATAAAAGCCATCATTAAAACAGCCGCGGCACCTTTTGAGGTTCGTGTCAAGACCATGTGGCCGCTGGGTGAGGCAATTCCAGACCTGAATTCTTTCGAGTACGAGACGGATGGGATCGTTCTTACACCTGTAAACGAGCCTATCCGTATGGGAACTCACGAGACCATGTTCAAGTGGAAGCCCAGAAACCGTATCACAATTGATTTTCAAATTAAAAATGGGTGTGAGCTTTGGGTTCAAGAACGTGGGGAGCCTTACAAAGAAGCTGAATTGAATATGCGCAATCTCCGTAAAGACTTGAAAGACGGAACAATTGTAGAGTGTGGATATGGGGATCTTGGATGGTTTGTTGAGAAAATCCGAACCGACAAGACGCATGCAAACAATCGTCGCACCTATTTTCGGACGTGTGTGAATCTTCGGGAAAATATCCAACTTGAAGAGATTACGGGCGGTACCACGCCTGGTAAAACTCCCCCTTGAACGTTTTAATATGAGGAACCTCACGAACAGTTTCGTCATCTTTTAGATACCATTTGTCGAATCGTCTCACAAGCAGCGCATAGTGTCCCCCCCTCTGAGCTCCTTGATGAAGAACACACGCGAATAGCTTCCGGCCTTCAAATTCGAATGGAATTTCAATTGGAAATTTATAGTCATACATGGAAAAAGAAAAACTCACAATCCGTGGCCACTTCATAACTTTGTTTCGAATCGCGGCAACTTCAAACTTCTTCCCGTTATCATCCACAAATCCTTCTATAGCCCTCTCTCCTTGGCGATCGTCGATTAGATCTTCAAGCCTACAGGGTTCTGTCACATCAAGAAGCAGAGTCGTAAAGGGTGTTTTCACGATCGACATCCCTTCTGACCAGAGAGTTTCTTGCGCATCTTCACCATTGAAGATATCCTGAACTATTTCCTTACCGAGAGATGCCTCAAACACGTCAATGAGATGCAATATAACTTCTTGAGCGTCGTGTTGTTGGTTACTCGCAAACTGGGGAAAACGCACCCTAAACGCCCCCAGAAGATCACTTGGGCTTACGGGTTCTGTTTGATCTTTTGTAAACAGAGCCCTAACAACCTTTTGATACTCTTTTGTTATGTCACATGGGCCGGTATATGGCTGAAGTGAAAAAAAGTGTTTTGTGAGCGGCGGGACGTGAGCTAGACACTGAACTGCAGTATTGAAATAGCAAGTGTTTCCGAGGTTCCAAAGACCTCTCATCTTGCCTTAAAAAGTACAAGCGTTAATTCTCTAACCAAAAATGGAGGTTATGGCAACTGCAAACAAAATGGCCAAGCCTCTCTTTGCAAAGTGGGAGCCGATCATCGAGGCTCACAAGACGAAGCCCAATACGGAGATTGAGTTCCGTTTTGGACGGCGTTCTGGAAATGGGTTTGACACGAACGTAGGTGCTGATACTTTCGCCAAGGTTCTCAAGGCGCTTGAGAAGTACCCAGAGTGGGAGTCCAAGAAGCATACAAACTCAACAATTTATTACTTCGAAGGCTCGAAGCGTCTGACGGTGGACGAAGAGACGGATGAGCAGGTTGGACAAATTAAGAAGCGCGTCAAGGTGGACGATTTCCATATTGATGACGCACCCTTTGATGTTCGGCTTGGCGTAAGCACAGAGGTGCCGTTTGAGTATGATGGCGAAGAGACGAGTACGGAGCAAAAGACCAAGGAGCGTTGGTCTTTTGTTCGCAAGAATCTGTCAATCGACATGACGGTTGTCAAGGGCAATCCAGATGACAAGGATGCCGATGACGATACGACATATCAAATTGAAATGGAAATTATCGACCCGACACAGGTCAAGTCAAAGGTGGAGCTTTTCAATATTGTTTACAAGGTTTTTGATATCCTCAAGTGCATCTAATTCTTGGTCACCTTTTCAAGCCAGACTTTACGAAACTTGGCGTTAAGCCCAGCTTTTGCCAACCCGGCCCATGTATACGTATTCTTGGTTCCGGTTGGGAGACCCAGATTAGTTATCGCATTATTTAAATTCTCAATACCTGTTCTGTTCGCAGGGAGTGCATACTCCTTCTGCAACTTGTTGTTCTTGGGCTTCTTGGGAGACTTTTTGGCAGGAGGTGTGCGCTTGGGGATGACTGGCGAGTTGCGCGGCTTGGGGACATATGCAGGAATCTGTTTGACCTCACCCGTCACCATGTTCTCAATAACCTTTGCGGCACGTGGTGGGCTCTGAGGAACTGTCTTATTGATCCAGTTCTTTACCGCCGCTTTGAGGTTCTTTTGAGACGGCTTGGGTTTCTGGAACGCTAAATTTGTAACTAAATTCTTATACGCCTGAACCTTGTTGGTTGGCATCCAATTTGGAACCTGAATCCGAGCCATGAACCGAGCTCTTGGCGCTATATCGGAACGCAGAGCCTTGGTCTCTTTCAAAAACTTTTTATAGACGCGATCCTCGTTTGCCTTGAGCGGCTTACCCCGCTTTCCTACAGGCAACTTTCCATATATAGTCATGAATCTAGTCTCATTACCCTCCTTGTAATTGTTCCCCAGATTTGCCTGGAGCTTGAGAGCCATCTCCAATTCTTTTCCAAAATTGTTAATACTCGAGCCAGTCGAGGACGGGCTTGGCGTTGGCGTCTTTGTTTTGGGCTTTTCAGGGGAGGGCATCTTGACAGGCTTCTTGGCCTCAACCATGGCTCGTACTGTGTTGTATCGATTCGCCTTGGCTACATTGCTCCACTCGGAATAAAGGTTGGCGGGGATAACCGCCATTGCAATCTTGTTCTGTTCAGCAACTGGAATTGTTGTCCAGTCGCGAGTCGTACGAACTCCTTTATCGGTGGTTCTCTCGACCCGACCGCCGTTGAGAAACTTGTAGAACATTCCGTTGACCAGCACATCGTATGTGCGATTTGGCTTTGGACCCACACCTGCCTTGCTCTGAATCCAACTTATGATTTCAGCTGGTTTCATCTTATCACCCACCTGAGGGATGTTCATGTTACGGGCAATGGCCAGAAGTTCCTTCTTCGTGAGACGGGTCGCCTGGCGATTATTGATTCTCAAAACCTGATTGAGACCCATGACCACCTTGTGCTCACGCACCTCTGCTGCAGTCTTGACGTTATTTCCAATCTTAAATATGTTACGAACCGTCTGTGGAATGTTGCGACCAGCCTTGGTGTATGTAGCAATGACGGTCTTGCGTCCAGATGCGAGACCCTTTGGAATCTTGAACCAATATGGCTGCTGACCTGGTCCTGGACGCACGTAAAACCCTGGCTTTGTGGCGTTCCACGATGGAGCACGACGGGCAGCAAGTTTAACACCCTCTGTATCATTTTCATTGTTTTTGTTCAGAGGGAGGGGGAAACCCGCCTCGGTGAATGCGTTAATGGTTGTTTGAGGAATCGGCTTGTTTGCATTCTTGAACGCCTTGACCACCTTTGGTGCAACCGCTTTGAGGTTCATCGGGAAGTACTTGGTGTTCACGTAAGGCATATCCTCACCGATATTATACGCCTTCTTCTCAACTCTAAGCCATGGATAAAAACGTGGTTTCCCGTTTGTGCCTGGGCGAATGTAGAAGCCACGTGGTGGCTTTTTCAGAGCGTTCCAGGTTCCGGCCAGGTTATAACGTTCAGCAAGTTTTGCAGTCTTGTCCACACCTTTATTTGGAAGACGAATTCGAACAGACCCGGAACCAAACACCAACGTGGAAACTCCAAACTCTGTGAAAAACTGCTTGAACAATTCTACAGGCAAATCAATGTCCTTGGGGCTCTTGACGCCTGAAAACAGAACCGTTCCATTCTTGAAGAACTGGTAAGTCCATCCCAGTTTACTTAACTTGAGCACAACAGCTGGGAAAATTTCGGGTTCGTATGGGTTAACCTTGGGTCCCAGAGCTGCAGGGAGATTCTTGAGTTCATCCACCAAGTCCTCGAGTGAAAAGTCTTTATTCACGTTGAACTGTCCGTCAATTTTCTTGAAATTTGGTGAAGCGCTCAGAAGAGATTTTGGGGCCCATCCGTTTTTCACGACGCCAAGAAGAGCCGCCTCATAGTTACCAGCACCGAGGACCTCGACTCCGTCGCTCGTCAGCATAACGGTCTGTTTGCCTTTTTTGGCGCCCACCTTCGTTATACCAATCGCTTCACCAACCCAGCCCGTTCCAGTTACGTACCGAACCTCGGGTTTGCGGAAAGACTTGGCGTAACCCAAGACTTCTGTGAATCCACGGGGGGCATGCTGGAATATTTCTCCAAAATTAACATCAGTTTTGAAGTTTACAATTTGAGCTGTTATCTTGGGCTTTGAAACTTTGACCAGCGTCCCTGGTATTGGCTTGTTCGAAAATACGCGCTTCCGACGAAAAATATTCTGAATCTTTTTCGCCGCAGTGGCTGTGTTCATGTCTGTTATTTTACTACATTTTATTCCTGGACAATGAAATCGAGACCGAAGATGAACGGCTGCGTCGAGTATGCATTTCCGTTGTAAATCTTTGAATCGACGCGGACCTCCAACTCTTTGGCGCTGAATGGACCGGCGTAAAAGTCCTGGTTGAACCGGTGGATGCCCAGATTGTTCTCCTTGCAATGCTGGTTGAACTGAGCAACAAACACCTTCTGTGGTACGAACAGGTCGGGTCCATACCGGAACTTCTCCGAGCACAGGAAGTGTTGGAGCGCGTTCGTGACGGTTGCCACCTGACTCTGGATCTGCTTGAAGTACTTGGGCAGCACGTTCCAGATGTCCTTGTCGGCATACTTGTGCGCATAATCCAGATAGGCTCGAAGACACTTGCACAGAATTGCAGGAATCTCCTTTTCGAGCTTCTCATCAAGGTGTGGATCCGCCTCAGAAACCTGACGCGCGAAGTTCCAAGTGGCTAGACGACGCAAAATTGAACCAGAATTATCCTTCCAGTTCGGCACCTCATTTCCACCCAGAATTCCAGGTGTCTTCCACTGCAGGCTCAGAGCCGTCTCATTCTTGCGCGCCACACTCACATCCTCACCAGACACAAGCGACTGGAACTCTGCCTGTTCAAGCTGAAGATCGCCCTTGATCTCTGGACTGATGAACATGAAACCCCGGTAGATGCTCTGAAGACCAAATTTCTTTTCAATATTGTTGGACAGCGTCGCCACGTCCTCACACTCGTAGAAGAGTTTGCAAACCTTTGTGATAAGTGTTGACTTACCGGAACGAGCAATGCCCTTCAGGAACGGGATAACCTGCCACCCGTCCAGTTCATTCACCTCAAAGCACAAACGACCGCAGAAAACATACATCCATTTGCACACATCCGTCTCAAACCGCTGGTAGTCCAGAACGCGCTGCATATGTGGCGTTGGAATGTCGTACCAGTCCTCAACGCCCTCGAACGGATCAAATGACAGATCAAAATACTTACAGCTTACCAGAGTTGGATCGAGTTCACGAAACTCGCGAGAACAATATGGGTAAAACTTGATCTGATAGCGCTCAGTCTGTGGATTCCAGTCCTTGCCAACGAGAAGACCGTTCTGGAATGACCAAGTGTGCCGATCCTTCTTAATCTCAGGAAACTGGATATCCTTGCAGTTTGTCAGGTGGCGCACGACATCAGCTACAAGCCCCCCGCGACTCGTCAGATTCTTCCACATCTCTGGCTGATCCTCCTTCTGGGTAGAATCATACACAAAGTCTTTGATTTCCTTCACAGGCCGCCAAGCCCGTGTATTACGAATCTGAATGCAGCACTGGTCACGATAGCGGCGATACTCGAGCTTCGACGCCTCGGTCAGGAGATACAGAAGAATCTTCTGATATGGACTGTTGCTCTCATCATCCTTCAGGCTCTTATCGGTGTTGTCGATCGCCAATGTCGGTGCGTTGATGCGCTTGAAACGCCGAGCCCAAAGACTGTACTGTTCGAACATGTCTTTGCGATCCTCGATGAGGCGTCGCACACGAAATTCAAGAGTAAATTCGTCTCCGTTAATGTCCTTGCTTGGATGCTTATTCGTCCCCATGATGTCGATCCTCTTCAGAAGGATCCGGCAATTGTTGATGAAACTATTCTTTCTTCCGATGACGTGTTCATGTTCGAAGTTAACAGGGTAGTTATCCACATCACGCTCCTGATCGTCAGGAAACAGGACAAACGCCCAAGCTTTGTCTGCCGCCAGGGAGTTCGCCTGGACGTGGAATCCAGCCTTTTCTTCATTTTTCAAAATATACGATTCAATTTCCTCTACACTCCAGGAGCCAACCTCATTCGTCTGTTGAGCAAGTCGAATTTCTTCGGCATGCTCGGGTGTGATGTCCTTCTCAATTGTGTGGACGGTTGTCATTGCTAAGAAAGGGCTAGACTTTTTTAAGCGGTCTCAGGGGGCGCGGAAGACTTGCAGCAACACTGGGTTGACTTGGTCAGGGCGCTCAGAATTTTAACCATAATTTTGTTCTGCATCTCCAGGTTCAGGGCAATCTTTTCCGTCGAGTCCTTTAGGCTAACCAGAGCCGTGGCAATCGTCTCACCGTCCTCTGTAGCCAGGAAGCTTCCAAGCATCTCCATTGGATCCACCATATCATCCTCACCAAAGTCCATCTCCTCATCCTCCTCGTTCATATCCTCCTCTTCCTCTGGGACTGGGCTGGATGGTGGGGGTGGACGGGCTACACGAGACATTTACTAGTGATCCAGAAATTTGCGTCAAGATTGGGGCGCGTAGCCAAAATTTTTTTCTTGGGTACTAGTACAAAATGGCCGGTGGACTTATGCAGCTCGTTGCTTACGGTGCTCAGGATGTGTATCTGACGGGTCAGCCCAAGGTGACCTTCTTCCAGGCGGTGTACAAGCGCCA
>JACCDP011162565.1_pt1 | contig 20774 bp, 16 predicted proteins | sample 7445841 | NCBI WGS metagenome assembly JACCDP01 (sample SAMN15323441, study PRJNA562643) | freshwater metagenome | isolation source: river surface water | place: USA:Blue River Watershed | collected 2017-08-17
GCAGCAACGCGATTAATGTCAATGCAGGATAAATCCTGCAACTAGCCTTCATCCCTTGTCTAAAGCACAGATGTAGCTTCCTAAGTCAGCTACATCTTCAAGGGTTTTCGGCATTTCCCTTATAAAATTTACAAAAAACCGTTATGCCACTAAAACGCTTTATTATCGAAATGGGAATGGGTGTAGACCAGCACGGACAAGAACCGACGGTAGCGGCAGCAAGAGCAGTCAGAAATGCGATCGCTCACAATGCCCTTCTTGGTATTATGGAAGTAGCAGGTTTAACAGATCCTCATGAGATGATTGTGGAAGTTAAAGTTGCAGTTCCCTACCCAGAACAAGTACGGGAAGCAGATGTATTAGCTGTTCTTCCCTTTGGTAAAAAAACCCTGATATTAGAAACAGGAGGAATGGTAGTAGACGGTTTAGCAATTGCTTCTTTAAACGATAAAAATGATGAAATGTTGATAGCTGTAGCGGCAGTTACAGTTTTTGTAGAAACTAAATAATTGATGTCAATAAGTTGATTTTATCTGGATTTTGTGCGTTAAACTAGAGGTACTGGGATAGTCTCTGGCAGTAACTTCTTTAAATTATACATCTACATAACTCCAGCGAAAATGTCTCAAGATCCTCAACAATCACCACCAATTCAAGAAATAATTGGACTAAAACCACAACATTTTGCCGATTTAATCAGATCCGCACAATTAATTTTTGATCCGACTGCGGGAGTTACCGGCAGAAATGTAAGAATTGATTGGCAAGATTTTGGTGTTCCTAACAATATAGAAGCTAATCTGAAAATTCTCGGTGAAGAGTTTCAATATGCTTCTCCCCATGTTCCCGTTGATATTATCTGGGGTAAGTTAACTACAGAAACTCGTATTTGGTTTCTAGAGAATAAAGACAGATTATGGCAATTTGAAGAAATGTTACCTGCACTTGATGAAGATTAACGATTGCCAAAAATACTTTTTTTAAGTAGGATATATACATTTTGTATCCTACTTATTTACTAAAAAAGTATGTTAATTAAAATTCTCAATACTCAGCTTTTATTATTTAGTCTTTCTTGTAGCTTAGGTTTGATAATTCCGGTTTTAGATCAATCTAATATGGCTTTAGCAGAAACTATAGCAAAATCTTCTGAGTTTACAATTATTCAGCAAATAGTTGTGGATAAAAAAGAATTTGGTGTGAAAATAATTAACTCAAATGGAAAAGTAAATTTTTTCCCCACTAATAAAGTTCCTTTAAAACAAGGTGATGCTTATGGATGGAGAATTAAACTGGATAATTATCAAGGTCAAGTCAAATGGCGGGAAGTTTTAACTTTACCAAAACCTCCCGAAACCTGGATCACACAAGATAATAAAAATTTCTCTATATCAAAAGATGGAAAAACAGCAATTTCCCACCGTACAACCACACCTGTGAATGGTATAATCGAAAATTTCTGGACTATTTACATTGGTGATCCTATGGGTCAACATCAAATACAAGTCTATATTGATGAACGTTTGATTGCTACTTTTGAATTTGAAATTGTGCCATTTTAAAATTACAGTTTTGTGTTAAATATAAACATGGTATCTTTTTTACACAATAATTATGTCAACCACATCTTACATTTTTCTGGCTGGTGCAAGTCGCGGTGTTGGAAAAGAAATTGCTAAATATTTGATAGAAAAACAAATTCCAGTTAAAGCACTTTTAAGAACGGAAACTGCTGCTGTTGAACTAAAAGCAATGGGTGTTTATCCAGTTTTAGGAGATGCCTTAAATGTAACTGATGTTGAACAAGGAATCTTGGGAAATGAACCTATTCAAGCTGTTATCAGTACATTAGGTGGTTTACCAACAGATAATATTAAACCTGATTATATTGGCAATAAAAACCTCATTGACGCAGCAGTTAAGGCAGGAGTACAAAAATTCATTTTGGTAACTTCTATTGGTAGTGGTAATAGTGTTGTAGCTATGCCTCCCCAAGCTTTAGAAGCACTGAAACCAGTTTTAATTGAAAAAGAAAAAGCCGAACAATATCTAATTTCCAGTGGACTTAACTATACAATTATTCGTCCTGGTGGTTTAAAATCAGAACCACCAACTAACAACGGAATTATTACTGAAAACCCCCATATTGTTGGTAGTATTCATCGCCCAGATGTGGCCGAATTAGTTTGTCGCTGTTTAAATTCTCCTAATACTAATAATAAGATTTTCTCAGCCATAGATCGGAATATGGTATACCCAGGATTACCGGATTTTGTGGAATTTAATTTGGATTAACATGACCTCGACAAAAATAATTTGTCACCTCTGATAAACCTCTTCCCGCACCTTGTGAAGGGGAGGCACAACTTATGCAAGTGTCACACCAAAAATCGCTTGTAGGGTGCGTTCCCTCCCCTCACAGACAACTTTTTCAGCAACCCCTACTTAATTTGTTTATGACTATGGTTAATTACAAAGCTCTGACACTGGCAGCAGAATCTTGTTGTAACGCCAAGGACGCAATAGTTTTTGCTTGCTTCATTGTTAATCTAGTAATTTCTTGTTTAAGTGGGGCTATGGCTTGGGGATTAACACTTAATTCATCTAAACCCAAACCTAATAAAATTGAGGTACTCATAATATCAGCGGCCAATTCTCCACATAAGCCCACCCAGATATTTGCTGCATGGGCAACTTGCACTGTTTGCTGAATCATGCGTAATACAGCAGGTTGCAAGGCATCAGCTAAATTTGCTACTCTGGGATTATTGCGATCGCCTGCCATGACATACTGACTTAAATCATTAGTTCCAATACTAAAAAATTGTACTTCCTTGGCTAACTGATCAGCGATCGCTACTGCGGCGGGTGTCTCAATCATAATTCCCACTTCCATATTTTCATCAAAGGGGATTTTCTCTTGGCGCAATTCCCCCCGCACCTGGGCTAAAATTACCTTCGCTGCTCTGACTTCTGTTAAAGTAGCAATCATCGGCAACATGATTTTAATATTATTGCCAGCACTGGCGCGTAAAATTGCCCTTAAATGAGTTTTAAATAATTGCGGATTTTCTAAACAAAATCGTATTCCCCTCACTCCCAAAAAAGGATTCGCTTCTGTACCCCCCGTACTCATATAAGGAAGCGGTTTATCTCCACCCACATCAAGAGTACGAATAATTAAAGGCCGATTTTCCAGAACCTTGGCAATAGACTGATATACTTTTAACTGCTCTTCTTCATTTGGCAATCTGTCACTATCAAAGTATAAAAACTCAGTCCGCAGCAGTCCTACCCCTTCCGCCCCATGACTAATTGCTACTTGAGCATCCGCAATACTGCTAATATTACTTAAAACCGTAATTCGTTTGCCATCCAGAGTAATAGCTGGTTGATGTGCCTGTTTTCGCGCTTGAACTTGGGCAGTTTGCCAAGCTTGGCCTTTAGATTCTAAAGCCTTTAAAATTGCAGGTTCTGGACTAATCCAAGCTTTGCCACTCTCTCCATCCAAGCCTATTAAAGTACCATTTTCTACCTTTAATATTTGGGCATCTACACCCAAAACCGCCGGGATTCCCAAGGTGCGGGCAATAATAGCACTGTGTGAAGTAGCACTACCATAAGTCGTACAAATACCTAAGACTTTCTGAGGATCTAATCTTGCAGTATCAGAAGGAGTCAAGTCTTGAGCCAGAATGATGGATGGTGTGGTGATTTCCAAAGGTGGTGGAGCATTTCCCAGTAAAATTCGTAACACTCTCCTCCCCACATCTACCAGATCATCTACCCGTTCTTGTAAATAAGCATCCTCAAGTTGTTGATAAGAGTTGGCAACTTCATCTACTACTTCTTGCCAAACTGCCTCTGCATTAATACATTTTTGAATAATTCGCTGATGTGCAGCTTCTAGTAATATGGGATCTTCTAAAAATAGCAAATGGGCATCAAAAATTGCTGCTTCGGCATCACCAATTTGCACATAAGTATGGGATAATAGGGTTTGAATTTCCTTTTTAGCTATTTGAATCGCTCCCTGTAGTCTTTGCCATTCTATTTCTACATTTTCTATGTGATATTGGTTAATAGAAATGGGTACAGATTCATAATGAATTGCTGGAGCAATGGCTATTCCCCCCGAAGCACCAATTCCCACCAGTTCCCCTTCCGTGGCTGGAGTTACTTCCTGGGGTACAACTCGCCGAACTTTTACAGAACTATCATCTTCACCAAAATTATTGACAATTAATGCTTGTAATGCCATCAAAGCGGATTGAGCATCTGCACCGATGGCAGTAATTAGTAATTCATGGCCTTGACGTGCGCCTAAAGTAGCCACTTGATTAATACTATCACTGCGAACTGCTGCTGTGCCTCTTGTGATATTTTGTACTTGAATTTGGGATTTATAGCGAGATGCTGTCGCTACAAATTGGGCGGCTGGTCGGGCGTGTAAACCTAAGCGGTTCTTGATAGTGAGGCGAATTTCTCGATAGTTGTCAGTTCCTACACCCTGTTTTTTGGCTAAAGGGCAGGTGTGGGGCTTGAGATGATCCGTACCACCTAATAATGCGGCTTTCTCTAATAATGCTCCCTGGGCTTCAGCAATAACTGTGGGAATATTATTCCCAGCAGCAGCAGAAACAGCCGCCGCTATTGTCCCTTCTACTAAAGGTGCTGAACATAAATATACTTTAGAACGTTTATCTAGATCGAGTAATTCTATAGCCATTTCCGTACTCATGACAGCACTACCCAAATCCATCAATATTAAAACACCATAATCTGAAAATACAGAATTAATTGCTGCATATACCTGCATTGGATCTGTACCCAGAGGATTTTCAGGATCTTCTATCCCCGCCGCAATGGCGATGGGAACTGTGTCATGAACCATTTGCATGGCTAATTCCCGCACTCCCACAGCTAATTGTTGACTGTGAGAAACTATAACTAATGATATAATTCCCATATTTCCTTTATTCTACTACTGCTATTAAGAATTGAGCTTTCAGGAGCAAAATACGGAGAATTTATCGCTATAGATAATGTTATATTTTTAACCGTGAACAAGTACATTTAGATTGATTTTTTCGACATCTACTTTCATGTTATCAACTTAGCAATTACCACCCTCAATTTTGAAGATTCACTTAATATTGGGGGTAGTTGTTGATGGTTGACGGTTGATAGCTGATGATTAACAGTGAACTGTCAACCGCCAACCCTCATCTATCCGTTGGTAATTTGGGGTGTTCTTCTGAATATTTGCTAACTAGGGCAGAAACTTCTGGGTTATAAAGTCGGAGATAATTCCAGTAATTACCGAATACTTGACGGACGTAGTTTCTGGTTTCATCAAAAGGAATTTCTTCGATAAATTCATCTGGATCTTTTTTGGGTATGGTTTGCAGCCATTTGGCGACGTTACCCGGACCGGCATTATAACTAGCGATCGCTAACATGGAATTATTACTATACTGTTGATGAGTATAATCAAGATACCAAGTCCCCAACATGATATTATCGTTAGGATTTTCTAGACTGATTTTTTTAAAATCTACACCAATTTGTGGGGCTATCCAGGCGCCTGTGCTGGGCATAACTTGCATTAAACCAGTTGCACCGACAGGAGATTTAATTTTTGATTGGAAACGTGATTCTTGCCGCATCAAAGCTGTCACTAATAAAGGATTTAGTTGACGGGAAGTAGACCATTTTTCAATTTCTTTAAAATAGGGAAAAGGATAACGAGCTTGCCAGTAAATGCTTTGTTGACTTAAAGCTTGATATTCGGCTTTTTCAGTGGGTATTTCTCGATCTTCTAATTTGGCAATTTTATCAATACCAATCAGATACTCACCTTTTGTTAATCTCATTAAACCTTCGGTAAATTGTTCAGCTACAGTAGGCTGATTTTTCTTTTTAAATTCTGTTTCCCATTGATACCAAGCATCACGATCTTGTCCCAGTAAATATAATTCATGGAAAGTCTCAGAACCGGCTGGAGGAACTGGACGTTGGGGGGGGATAATTGTCGGGTTCATCACGCGCAGATTGTCAAAATTACCCACATTTAAACCCAAAATACTCGCAGATCGCCAGGCATAATAGGACTGAGGAAATTCACTAATGACAGATTTATAAGCGGTCATAGCTTCTTGTTGCTTACCTAGCATCATTAACCATTTACCAATCCAAAAACCGGCTCTGGGGGCTAAAATGTTGCTTTTGTTATTAACAGTAATTGGTTGCGCCCATTGCCACGCGCCTAAATAATCATTATTTTTGGCTTTAGTCTGGGCTATTTTCCAGCGAAATTCTGCTGCTTCATCGGTTTGGCTATATTTACCTAGTAATATTTTCCAGGTATTATTAGCGCCTTGATTATCCTTGAGATTGCCGAGTAAATTACCCTTTTTAACTAATGCTTGTGGAGCTTGTTCAGGAAATTTGTTAATGATTTGATCAAGATAGGGGATGGAGTCTTTACCTTTAGCAATGTCTGATAATCTTAATAGGCCTATACCTGTTTCTTTGGCGGTAGGAAATTTTTGTAGGAGTTGTTTATAAACAGCGATCGCTTGATCTTGTTCTTTATTTAATTGTAATCCTCTGGCAATGCGGTAGAGGCTAGTCGCTGTTTTGGGGGCTTGAATATAAGCGTTTTTAGCTTTGGTGAATTCATTATTATCCCAGTAGACTGAACCTATCAATTCCCAGTCTGTGGGTTGGAGTCCCGGTTGTTTAACTAATTGATCCAATACCCCAATAATACCGGGTTCGTCATTGGCATATTTAGCCAAGACTAATTTTAATGTCGGTTGATTAGGATTTTCTTTTAAGCGTTTGTGAATAATTTCCCAGGTGAGGGGATGGGAGGGAAATTGGGCGATCGCTTTGTCTTGTAGCTTGGGTTGGGCGATCTCATAGATAGCTTTAACTACCGCCGCTTCTTGAGGATATTCCCTCAGTACCTTTTGCCGCACATCTGAAGCTTGCCTATCTTTGCCTAAAAGATCATAAGCTTGAGCTTGTTTGAGTAAAATATAAGGAGCTAAAGCAGGATAGTCTTTTTCCAGTCCTGTCAATAAACTCAGAGCTTTCTCCCCTTGAGAAGTTTCTACATAATCACTAGCTAACAGATAACGAGCGCGTTCTCGATCTGGAGAACTGCCTTTCTCAGCAATTTCCGTGAGTTTTATTAATCTTTCTGGTACAGATTGAGACAATAGAGAAAATACAACTGACTTAACCTTGTTAGCCTCAGATAGTTTTTCCTGCTTACTCTGACTTAAGTTCAACCATTTGCCCGCTTGGGGGGCTGACACTATTGCTCCGGCTAAAAAGGCACATAGTCCAGCACCAGCAAGCAGATAAATTTGTGTTTTCTGTAATTTTTTCAACATTGATACTCGCTGATTGCCTAGCGTCTCACAAAGAAAGTTGCTAATTCATACTCTTTGCAACTTTAACATTAGGGTAACACCCATGACCAAGTTTTACGGCTGTGATGGTGCAGTTTCCGTAAGAAGATATTACTGATTTTAGAGATATACCCTAGTTGACAATTTACTAGACAAAACCATACACTCATAGACAAAACTATGGGTGTACGGTTTTTATGTTTAAACCCCACGAATTTGCCCAAAAAATTGGAGTATCGGTTAAAACTCTCCAAAGATGGGATGTGGCTGGAAAACTTCCAGCGAAAAGAACTCTGTCAGGACATCGTTTCTATACTGAAAGTGATTTACTCATCGCTCAAGGACTGAAACCCGTCGAATCCAATCGCAGAGTAGTCGTTTATTGCCGTGTATCATCTAGCGGACAAAAGCCAGAACTTAAAAATCAAATATCTGCGATGGAAACATTTTGTTTAGGACGGGGGTTGGCTGTCGATGACTGGATATCGGAAATTGGAAGTGGATTGAATTTTAAGAGGAAAAAGTTTTTGTCAATGATAATAGCGATGCTTAAAGGTGAGATTTCAGTAATTGTTGTCGCACACAAAGACAGAATGTGCCGCTTTGCCTTTGAATTCATTCTAGAGTTGGCAACCTCCGTAGGCTGTGAAATTATAGTTGCAAATCAAGAATCCTTATCACCCCAGCAAGAATTAGTAGAAGATCTAATGGCAATTATTCACTGTTTTTCTTGTCGGTTGTATGGATTGAGAAATTATTCCCAAGAAATCAAAGATAATCTCAAGAAAGCCATTGACAAACCCATGGAAAATCTGACAGAGTTGAACAAACAAGAAATACAGTGTTGAAATCGGCCAAGACAAAACTTAAGTTAAACAAAAGCCAAGAAATATTAATTGGCAATATTTGTACACAAATGGATTGAAGCCTGCCAAATCGCCATCACCTACTTCGTCTCCATCCAATTATCACCCGCACGCACATCAACCACCAAAGGTACACTTAAACTAACAGCATTTTCCATCACTGACTTAATTTGTGGTTGCAATTCTTCCCACTCTTGAGGAGGAACTTCAAACACTAATTCATCATGCACTTGTAACAATAACCGCGCTTGATAATTCTTTAAAATCTCATGTAATTGCACCATGGCAATTTTAATAATATCCGCACTTGAACCTTGAATTGGTGCATTTGCAGCAGAACGTAATGAACCCGCATCAATAGCACCCAAATTTTTTAACTTACTCACATCAATTTCTTCAAAACTTCTACCTTTTAACTCTTGTAAACTTTTCGTAGTAAAATCAAAATACCGTCTTCTTCCTAAAATAGTTTCTACATAACCTTGAGAAATAGCTTGTTTTTTCACACTTTCTAAATATGCAAATACCAACGGATATCTTTGATTAAACCGCTTAATAAATTCATTTGCATTAGCTTTATCAACACCCGTTGAACGTGCAAACTTCAAAGAACCCATTCCATAAATCACACCAAAATTAATGGTTTTTGCAAAACGTCTTTCTTCTGATGTCACTTCCTCTTTTTCAAAAACTAATTTTGCAGTGACAGTATGAATATCTTCATTATTTTGATAAGCTTGGATTAATACAGGTTCTTGACTCAAATGGGCTAAAATTCTTAACTCAATTTGCGAATAGTCAGCAGCAACCATTAACCAACCAGACTCAGGTAAAAATGCCTTTCTAATTTGACGACTAAAAGCGGTACGAATGGGAATATTTTGTAAATTGGGATTAGAAGAAGATAACCGACCGGTTGCAGTTGCAGTTTGATTAAAATTAGTATGAATTCTGTGGGTTTTTGGATGTACTAATTCTGGTAAAGCATCTACATAGGTAGATTTTAATTTTGATAAAGTCCGATTTTCAATAATTAAATCCACCAAACCAGTATCATCAACTTCCTGGAGTTTTTCTAAAGTTGCTGCATCGGTAGAAAAACCTGTTTGAATTTTCCGGGAACATTTGGTACTTAAACCGAGTTTTTCAAACAAAATATAACTCAGTTGTTTGGGAGAACCTAAATTAAATGTTTCTCCAGCAATTTCCGTTGCTTGTATTTCTAATTTCCCTAATTCAGATTCTAATTGTTGAGATAATTCTTGTAAATACTCAGAATTAATTCTCACTCCTGTATATTCAATTTCCGCTAATACTACTTCTAGTGGTTGTTCCACTTCTACCAAGAGTTTATTTAAAGCGGGTATTTTTGCTAATTCATTCCGCAATTTACCAACTAATTGAAATGTAGCATAAACTTGAGTACCACAGTAATAAGCTACTTTATTGATAGTAATGTCAGAAATATTTTTTTGTGGTTCTTTTTTTCCAGTTTTGGGGACAATATCATTATATTCTGTGAGTTGTAAACCCAAATATCTTAAAGATAAATCACTTAAATTATGGGTATAATCAGGATTGAGCAAATAACTTGCTAACATCGGATCAAATACTACCCCTGCTAACTTAACTCCCTGACATTTAAAAATCAACCTATCAAATTTTGCATTTTGAAAACTTTTAGGATAATCTGCACTTTCTAAAATTGGACGCAGTTCCGATAAAACTAAATCTAATTTTAAATTATTACCAATTTTATGACCAACAGGAATATAAGCAGTTTCATTTTCTCCTATTCCCCAACAACAACCAATTCCCACTAAATCTGCATCTCTGGGATCTAAATCTGTAGTTTCTGTATCCCAAGCAACAGGATTTTCTGGGTTAGTGCATTGTTTGAGAACGCTAACCAATTCTCTTAATTTATCTTCTGTATCAATGATGCGAATTTGAATTGATGACTCTGGTAATTTTTCTGCATTAGCTGTATCTTCTGCACTAAAAAACCATAAATCATGATCTTCTTCTTCAATTTTATTAGTTTCTTCGGTTTTTGTTTCTGGAACTTCACCGCCAAATTTTTGCTGTAGTTCGTTAATTTGTTCGATAAATTTCTTAAATTCTAATTTTTCTAAAATCGGAATTAAATTAGTAGTATTAAAACCTATTAATTGACAATCTTCTAAATTTACTTCTAGAGGTACATCTACAACTATCTTAGCTAAATATTGAGAATGAACCGCATCTTCTTTACCCGCAATCAATTTTTTCTGAGTTGCACCTATAATTTCATCTAACTTTGCGTAAATTTCTTCTAAAGAATTATAGGTATTTAATAATTTTATTGCTGTTTTTTCCCCAATTCCTTTAACTCCAGGAATATTATCAGAGGTATCACCACAGAGGGCTTTAAAATCTACAATTTGTGTAGGTAAAACACCTAATTTTTCTTTAACTTGTTCTGTTTGAAATTCTGTGATACTATTTGTTGAACGTTTTAAAGCTTCAGGACTAAAATTTAAAACGGTAATGCCTTTTTTTTCATCAATTAATTGAAATAAATCCCTATCTCCTGATAATATCTTGACTCGATAACCAGCCGCAGATGCTTTTTGTGCTAAAGTTCCTAAAACATCATCCGCTTCATAACCTGGTTGTGTAATAATCGGTATATTTAAAGCTGTTAATAAATCATTCAGGTTTTTTACATCGGGAATAAAATCTTCCGGTGTTTCTGCCCTATTCGCTTTATAACTATCATCTGCTTCATGACGAAATGTAGGCGCAGCTAAATCAAATGCTACAGCTATTGCTTGTGGTTGTTCCACTTTCATTACTTCCAATAAGCATTTAATAAATCCAAAACAGACGCTAGTAGGAATACCTGCTTTTGTACGCAGTCCACCTCCTCTACTTTTAGCAAAAGCAAAGTAGGAACGAAATGCTAGTGAGTGTCCATCTACAAGGATGATGGTAGGATTTGTTTTAGTTAAAGAATCTGAAATCACTGAATTAGCGGAATTTGGGAACATAGTCCTATTTTAGTCTAAGTTGCGGTACTCCCCCGTGACTACAGAAGCCAACACTGTACTTGGTACTCCAAGTCAATGTGGGTAGTTCACTCTTTTACTGGAACTTCAATGCTGGGGAATTTATGCATAAAGCATCTACTGATGATCAAGAGATTAAATTATTAGTTTTAGATATAGATGGGACTATTGCCGGACATTCTAATCATATTAATGGCAGAGTTCAAGAAGTTATTGCCGCGGTGCAAGCAAAAGGGGTTAAGGTGGCAATAGCGACGGGAAGAATGTACTGTTCTGCTTTGCGGTTTCATCAAGAAATTGGTTCTACTCTACCTTTAGTCGCTTATCAAGGTGCTTGGATTCAAGATCCAAATACTGGTAAAATTCACCGTCATTTACCTGTATCTAGGCAAATTGCCTACGAGTTACTAGAATACTTTGAACAGCCAGATTTGCGATCGCTTCTCTCAGTCCATTTTTACATCAATGATCAGCTTTACGTGCGAGAAATCACGCAAGAAACCGCAAATTATCAAGAACGCTGTGGTGTGACTGCTATTCCCGTCGGTGATTTACGCCAAGTATTATTAAATCATGAACCGACTAAAGTTTTAGCTTTGTGTGATGACGCAAATTTAATTCAACAACTTTTAGCTAATTTACGTCGTCAATATCCACCCACAGAAGTATATATGACTACATCTGTGGCCACGTTCCTGGAAGCAGCTAATACTGATGTAAATAAAGGCAATGCTGTCCGTTACCTAGCCGAAGAAATGCTAGGTTTAGAAAGTCATCAAGTGATGACGATAGGTGATAACTTCAATGATGTAGAAATGCTCAGTTATGCTGGCATTGGTGTGGCCATGGGTGATGCACCTGCGGAAGTCAAAGCACTAGCTGATTGGATAGCACCTAATGTAGAGTCAGATGGTGCAGCAGTTGCCATAGAAAAATTCTTACTGAACTAATACCCACCCATCAGAAAAGACACCGACGACTGGCCGTGTTTCGTCTCGGTGTCTTTACTGGTTCGCTCCTCACACACCCGACATTTTAGCCAAGGATATTTATTGTGTCAAGAGATTTTTTCAAAGATTTTGTAAATATAACTTAAAGTTCTCTAGGGGCAATAATTCCCAATTTATCTTCTAATACAGACTTTAAAACCAACTGAGTCGCCATTACTAATCCTAATCTCGCTTGTGCCAATTCTAGAGAATTGATTTTTACTTCCCCCCAAATTCGACAACTACCCCAAAACTTCTCAAAAGCTTGACTTAATTTTTCACCCGCTTTTTCCCAATTAATTGAAATATAATTAGTTATAGCTAAATTGTCTACTAATTTGACTAATTGGTAAATTAAAAAACTCTCATCAATGTGTTGAAGATAAAGCTTTTGATCACCATCAAGCCAAGGTATAGATTGTACAGAATTTTCTATACCTGTAGGTGTGGGTGTGCATTGAATTAATCCTTCCTGATGTCCCTGTCGTAATAAAGAACAGCAACGTGCGTGAGCGTATTGAATGGTAAAACAATTTGGTGACAGATAATCAGCATAATTATTTACAAAGTCTCTAGTTTGCGGGGAAATGATGAGCGTTTGTAACCAAGCTGCCAAAGTAGAGTCAAAAAGTTGTAGATGAATTTCACCAGGGGGGACAATTTTGATAGAAAATAGATGATTACTGTGCTGGGATAAATACTGGGCAATGTCTTTGGTAACAGTGGCTATGATCTGAGAAATTTCCATAGCAGGTGAATTATGAGATTTTGATATCCCTATTTCCACCTTAGAGATATATAAAATTTTTTGATTGTATCCTCCTTGATATACAGGAACTTTTTTCACTTCTATGCCTGCAATTTTCCCATTATTGGTAAAATTACCGAATGCGACATCCAAATATTGAGTTATTAACTGTTTAATAGCTTTATTTTCGATAAAAAGTAGTTGAGGATACACGTATTTTTTTGTAAAAAATTTATGGAGTGCATCATTTTATCCTGTTCCATCTGCCTTGAGGTAGAAGTTTACTCTATGTAAAGAAAAATGAGAGTAGGATAAAATTTGATGAATAATGTATAAAAGATGGGTAAATTTTACTACCCTCGTTGTACAGTAGGAAGTATAAGAAAAAATAGAAAGCAATTTAGCTTTTTATTCTTATTGGAGGGCTGGCGCTGTAGGGCGTTATGCCTACCCCATTAACACAAAGACACTCCTTGCACTTTTCTTATTTCGTCTTTGTTTTCAGCCACACGTTCTTTGTTAATTATGCAATCTCCATCCTCCTTTTCCGAAGCTTCACGTCCTTTCTTGACTTGGCAACGTATTCTTGACTGGGCCCAAGAACACTACCGTTGCCGCACCTTCAGTAAAGATGAGCGCATTCCAGCCAGACCTGGTTTGCTCTATTTAGTCCAAAGGGGTGCTATCCGCATGGTAGGAACTGCCCAAGTTAGTGCAACCGCCAGTCAGTTAACTTCCCGACGCATTAACAGAACTCCAGAAGAAGCTTTTTTGGGTTTTGTTGGTGCAGGACAACCCTTTGAAATTGTCGCCCAATCTCCATTCACACTCCAGTCCTACGCCCACGTTGACCAAACAGCAGTTCTGTGGATGTACTGGCATGACCTAGACAACTGGCCTCACTTCCGTCGTGAAGTTATGGATGCTTTTAGATATCAGCATCAACGTAAGTTGCTCTGGTTAAGTGCTTTGGGACAACGCCGCACAATTGACCGACTTTTAGGATTTCTCACCTTACTGATTGAGGAATATGGAGAGCCAGCCATGAGTGAAACCGATCCTGATGTGATTCGTGGTTATTGCTTACCTTTCCCCCTTACCCATGCCCAAATTGGCAGCGCCATTGGTTCAACCCGTGTGACTGTCACTCGCTTAATGGGTAAATTACGTCAACGCGGCTTAATCCTTACCCAGGGAGATAATCTAATTTGCCTACCCGCAGAATCTATCAATAGAGCCAGCTAAAGGGTAGTTGAAATCTCTAATGAGTAGCAGATTGATCAATGTTGGCTGAGAGTTTGCCACTCTCGGATACACCAATGGCAGGTATCAGTGGATCTTTACCAACCCTGTTGGTGTAATTAGTTACTGAACCTGCTCCTCATCTTTACTAAGTCTGTTTGACCACCACAAACAGATTTTGGGTAATCGGGTATGAAATAATATGTCTTGACTTCCTTGGTTATGAATGCTCATAGGGCTAGATCGGCAAATTGGGGCCACCCACCAGGTTCCAATTATTGATCTTGCCTAGTTCAAAAATTGACAATTACCTCTTCCTTGAATAGAATAATTATCAATTGGTAAATAGATTTAAACTACTTTAGGCAACTCAAATATTCGAGAACTTATCAATAACTTAATTATTTAATTCTGACAAATCCAGCCTTTTCAATTAGTTCTTGATTTTGAATTGTTAATAACCAATTGGCATAAGCTTCTCCTGCTTGTTGGTCTGTTTGATTATTTTGTTTGACAATCACAAATAAATTCCGGGTTATGGGATAATTTCCACTACGAAAATCTCGAACATTCAATTTATTAGGCTGTTTCGGGCATTCGGATTGAGTTACTACTGGTTGTTGATAGGGATTTAATTGTGCATTATTTTTGGGGTACTGTTTTTAGTATTTTAATATCATCTAAATCAATAAAGTGATTTTTGGGGCGTTGACAGTGGGGACGAGTGCAGTAGACTTCCATATTATTTGTTAGTCAGTAATCATGAGTCACTAGTCATTAGCAACTTATCGTTAACTAATGACTCTTGACTAATAATAAAAGAGTTTAACTTTCATCAACAGAGTTAGGTATTGCTACATCCAATGTAGTTATTTGTAGATTCATTTTGGCAATTTTTAACATATCCTGAGTCCAATTAGGATTGGCAAACTGAGGTAATATCTCTTGGCTAAAGGCTTCTGCTGCTTTGGATCTATAGCGGTTGGGGTTAAATATTAACCAAAGTGTTCGTTTGACAACAACCCCTTCGATGGGCATACAGTGAAGAACGCCCATTTGTAATTCTTTAGCGATCGCTGAAGTTGAGACAAAAGCCGCCCCTAAACCCGATTGCACAGCATTTTTAATAGCTTCAATGGAATTTAGTTCCATTTCGAACTTAAAGCGCCGGGTATCAATATCACAGCGAGCCAAAACTTGATCAATGACTTTGCGGATAGTTGATTGGGAGTCTAGAGCTATGAATTGTAGTTTATATAGGTCTTCTTTTTGAATTGTTTCTAATTTGGTGAAGGGATGGGACGTAGGTAAAATCAGCGCCAATTCATCCTCAGCATAGGGAACAGTTTCTAAAGATTCCCCTAATTCGGCGGGAATTTCACCGCCAATAATTGCCAGATCAACCTGGCCATTGGATACACTCCAAGCCGTGCGTCGGGTGGAATGGACGTGCAATTGCACGGCTACATCTGGATATTTTTGCCGGAATAAACCGATCATTTTCGGCAACAGATAAGTACCGGTGGTTTGGGATGCACCGACAATTAATGTCCCACCCTGAAGATTTTGCAGGTCTTCAATAGCGCGACAGGTTTCCCGACACAAACTGAGGATTTTTTCCCCATAGTTGAGGAGGAGATGCCCAGCTTCAGTTAATTGAGCGCGACGGCCTCCTCTATCGAATAGGGGAACATCCAGTTGCCGTTCCAGGTTTTGAACTTGCAAACTCACAGCCGGTTGGGAGACGTAAAGGCTATCAGCAGCACGTTTAAAACTCCCTTCTTGGGCGATCGCTTTCAGAATACGTAACTGATCTAATGTAAAAGGAAGGTCAGACATAAGACTTAACCTAGAAACGGGGAAAGAGAAACTTTAAAAATAAATCAAGGGAATAGCTTTGTGACTAAGGATGATTTAGGCGCAAGGACTATTTGAAGAACTATCTAAAACACATACCACAACATCTTGACAAAAATTATCCTGTGTATAATCTGTTAAAAGTCAAGATGTTTACCTATAGTAGCCTCTTGGCATTGGAATTTTGTATTGAGTTGTATCTATGATCCCTAATCCTTGGTTTACCTCCAGTCATTTTGTCATGCTAGGGTTACAGTTAATTTTTGTGATCGCTCATAGCGGCGGGGCTGCTTTGCGTCCTTGGGCGGAAAAATATATTGGACCGAGACTTTATCGCATCATTTTTGCCTTGATTAGCCTACTTTTAGCAGTGCTATTAATTATCTACTTTTTTAATCACCGTTATGATGGCTGGCAACTTTGGCAGGTACAAGGTATACCAGGCGTGGGAACATTAGTTTGGGTACTATCAGCGATATCTTTTTTCTTTTTATATCCTGCTACCTTCAATCTACTAGAAATTGCGGCTATTCAAAAGCCCCAAGTTCATCTTTATGAAACAGGTATTATCCGTATTACCCGTCATCCGCAAATGGTAGGACAGGTAATTTGGTGTGTGGCTCATACCCTGTGGCTAGGTACTAGCTTTACCTTTGTTACCTCTATCGGTTTAGTATTACATCACCTGTTTGGAGTATGGCATGGCGATCGCCGTTTAAGCCAACGCTATGGAGAAGCTTTTGCACTAGTCAAACAACGGACTTCCATTATTCCCTTTCAAGCAATTATTGATGGCCGTCAATCCCTAAACTGGCAAGAATTTCTGCGTCCTGCTTATTTAGGGGTTGCTATTTTCATCGGTTTATTATGGTGGTCTCACCCCTTGTTATTAACCGCAACAAGTACGATAATATGGTAGTTTAGTCTGATCCCCAAGATCAACAAAAAATATCAATTTAATAAAACTTTGTGCTGATCACCTGCTACCAAAACAATGTACGATAAACTCAACCATCTATCATCAGACTATCTTCCAACCGGAAAGAAGAAAATAATTTCTCCATCAAGCTATAGGTATAACTTACGCACCTAGATTCACAAGTAGTTATCTATCTTGGTGGACACAAAAAACGACAGCATTCAATCTTCAGCCGTCAGCCATAGACCCACAACACAAATACCAGCCTGTAAATTTCTCTCATCAACAATGATGGAATTAGGCAAAATTGTGATTTGAGGACAAACCTATCTATAGATAAAAGCTGATTACTGATAGCTGAATGCTTAATTTCTCCAGACTATTAGTCACAAGTAATTGGGATTTGAAATGTCAAAAAGCCAGCGCGACATACACGGTGGCTTTTTTGTCAGCAGGAAAACATCAAAATCCCCAATGGAAAATCTAAAATTCAAAGTGGTATACCTTGCCAATTTGCTCCTGCTGACAGCTAATTTTGATATAAAAACCTTATAATCCAAGAGGTGTCATGGTGTTGTCGGTTAGTGAACGGACATTTACTCAAGAAGTTTTAGAATCTCCAGTTCCCGTTTTAGTTAATTTTGAAGCACCTTGGTGCAGTCTTTGCCGCATCATTCACCCACTCTTACTACAATTTCAAAACCAATGTAGTGACGAAATTAAGCTAGTGGGAGTTAATGCTGATCAAAATTTCAAGCTTTCAAATACTTATAGACTGACATCGTTACCAACTTTGCTGTTGATAGAAAAAGGTATTGTTAAACAAAGGCTAGAGGGTTTTCGCAGTCGAGATGACCTACGGTTAGCCTTAGAAGCAATTAAACTTACCTATACAAGTCACGAAAAAATAGATATACCAGGAGTTAGGAGTCAGGAGTCAGGAGTCAGGAGTTAAGGAGAGCAGGGGAGAAGATTTTTTCTACTGACAACTGACAACTAAACAAATATAAAACCATGATTAACACCCCACCCAAAGGGTATAGGGTGGGGTATTTTATCCTCAAGGGTGTGTGTCACAATTATGAGCAGTTCTGAAAATTTTCAGTTAACTGAAGTTTGAAGTGGGAAAATTCAAGCTAACTTGAAGGTATTGGGCTATCAGAAGCAGTGGAGATTAGTAAATAATTTCTAGTCTTTAATCCCCAAGACAAACCCTCACCCCATTGAATTTTCATTTTTTCATCGTCTCATTTGTTTGTACAGAATTCTAAAAGTAGGCGTTAGTGATGGAAGTAATCTATCAGTATGCCTGGCTGATTCCAGTATTACCTCTCTTGGGAGCAATGCTAGTCGGTCTAGGGCTAATCTCGATAAATCAGGTGACAAACCGCCTGCGACAATTAAATGCTGTAGTCATTATCTCCCTCATGGGAGCTTCTATGGCACTGTCTTTGGCCTTGCTGTGGAGTCAATTTCAAGGCCATGCGCCTTATCTTTGGACATTGGAATGGGCAGCAGCAGGTAATTTTCATCTGACGATGGGCTACACTATTGACCACCTGACAGCCCTAATGCTGGTAATCGTCACAACAGTAGCCGTTTTGGTGATGATTTACACCGATGGCTATATGGCGCATGACCCAGGTTACGTGCGGTTTTACGCCTATCTCAGTTTGTTTGGCTCTTCAATGTTGGGTCTGGTGGTCAGCCCCAACTTAGTACAAGTTTACATTTTCTGGGAATTGGTGGGGATGTGTTCCTACCTCCTGGTTGGCTTTTGGTATGACCGCAAAGCGGCAGCGGATGCTTGTCAAAAGGCATTTGTGACAAACCGGGTGGGTGACTTCGGGTTACTATTGGGGATTTTGGGGCTGTTCTGGGCAACAGGCAGCTTTGATTTTATGGTTATGGGCGATCGCCTATCCAACCTAGTAGAAACCGGTTCTATTAGCAATTTACTCGCCATTGTGTTGGCAATTCTAGTATTCCTGGGACCTGTAGCTAAATCTGCCCAATTCCCCCTCCACGTTTGGCTACCAGACGCAATGGAAGGCCCTACACCTATTTCCGCCCTGATCCATGCGGCGACAATGGTGGCGGCGGGTGTATTCCTCATTGCCCGAATGTATCCAGTGTTTGAAAATGTCCCAGCAGCAATGAATGTAATTGCTTTTACCGGGGCATTTACGGCATTTTTGGGGGCAACTATCGCCATTACCCAAAATGACATTAAAAAGGGTTTGGCTTATTCCACCATTTCCCAACTTGGTTACATGGTGATGGCTATGGGTGTGGGTGCTTACAGTGCAGGATTATTCCACCTGATGACCCACGCTTATTTTAAAGCAATGTTATTCTTGGGTTCTGGTTCGGTAATTCATGGCATGGAAGCAGTTGTTGGTCATGACCCCGTACTAGCGCAGGATATGCGTTTAATGGGTGGACTGCGGAAATATATGCCCGTGACAGGTTTCACCTTTTTGATTGGTTGCCTGGCTATTGCGGGGATTCCTCCCTTTGCTGGTTTCTGGTCAAAAGATGAAATTCTTGGTGCTGCTTTTGCTGCTAACCCCTTCCTGTGGTTTACTGGTTGGGTGACAGCAGGAATTACAGCTTTTTATATGTTTAGAATGTATTTCTCAACATTTGAAGGTAAATTCCGGGGTAATGACGAGAAAATCAAAACCCAACTCAAAAATGCGGCCGCTGCTTTGGCACAGAAATCAGGGACAGCAGAATTAGCTCCTAATTTTGGTCCTGGAGCGATGAAAAAGGGAGAATTAGAAAGTCACTCCCATGACTCCCACAGCCATGAACCTCATGAGTCTCCTTGGACGATGAGTTTACCATTGGTGGTGTTGGCTATTCCTTCAATGTTGATTGGTTTGGTGGGTACTCCCTACGCCAATTATTTTGAGCAGTTTATCTTTCCCCCTAGCGAAACTTTAGCGGAAGTTATGGAAAAGGCTGCGGAATTTGACCCCCATGAGTTTTATGTGATGGCGGGTAGTTCTGTGGCGGTTTCTGTGGTGGGGATTACTTTGGCGGTGCTGATGTATTTGGCTCGCAAAATTGATCCTAGTGCGATCGCTAAAAACATTCAACCGCTATACGATCTATCTTTGAACAAATGGTACTTTGATGATATTTATCATCGTGTCTTTGTGCTTGGTTTGCGTCGTGTGGCTAGACAAGTTATGGAAGTTGATTTCCGCGTTGTTGACGGCGCTGTTAATCTCACGGGTTTCTTTACTCTTGTCAGTGGTGAAGGTTTGAAATACTTGGAAAATGGTCGGGTTCAATTCTATGCTCTGATCGTTTTTGGGGCTGTTTTGGGCTTGGTGATTGTTTTTGGTGTTACCTGATTTTAATGGGGGTGGGTTTTCTGCCCCCTGTTTTTTTAACGAACCGCAGAGGCGCAGAGGACGCAGAGTTATTGAACCACGAGAACCAAAAATAATCCTCTCTAACTCAATATTTAGACAAAAAAATATGAACAACAAGATACCCGGCTTTTCTAAGAACTCGGGTATCTGAAAGATTTACGGGATTTGTTGACACTCCCCGGTCTAAAGACACGGGGATTCTACATTCATCGTCAAAACTTGCTCAACCAGGTTTGCACCAAGTAGAGTAGAGGCTTCAACTCCTGTAGCGTTACTTTGGGGATGCCCTCCCC
>JACCDP011116476.1_pt1 | contig 20772 bp, 21 predicted proteins | sample 7445841 | NCBI WGS metagenome assembly JACCDP01 (sample SAMN15323441, study PRJNA562643) | freshwater metagenome | isolation source: river surface water | place: USA:Blue River Watershed | collected 2017-08-17
ATAACCAAACCAATTACTCTTAGCCTGTTCGCAAGAATATGCGGGTGTAGCTCAATGGTAGAGTTCTAGCCTTCCAAGCTAGCTGTGCCGGTTCAATCCCGGTCACCCGCTCCAATTCTTATTTAATTCGCACTCCCAACTTGTGAGGCAATAAAACTTCCGCTCAAACTGACGGTTCCCAATCCAATACTTTGGTGGGTAACAGTGGCTACGAGATTAAATCCTGATCCGGCACTAGTGCCATCAATCAAAATATCGGCTTGAAAATTCACTTCCTTGCCAGCCGAACCGTTACGTGAGGACTTTATGTTTGCCATTGAATATCCATATGAAACGGTAGGTGATGCACCATTCGCGCTAATTTCTAATTGAAATGGTAAATCATCTGAAGAATTTGCATAAATACCGACGATTACTAAACGAACAACATAATTCGAATTTGCCGCAAAACTTCCGAATGCGGAAGATATTGCTGAACTTCCTGCACTCGAACCTAATGGACTTGCGAAATTAATATTTCCAAAAAAAGCTCGACTTATTCCTGCAGCGCCAGTTGCACCGGTTGCACCTGCAACACCTTGAGGACCTTGTGGACCTGTTGCACCGGTTTCACCTTTGGCGCCGGTAGCACCTGTTGCACCAGCTGGTCCGGTTTCACCTTGTAACCCTTGAATCCCTTGTAATCCTTGCGCACCAGTTGCGCCAGTATCTCCTTTTGCACCTGCAGGACCAGTTGCACCAACTGCGCCGGTTGCTCCGGTTTCACCTTTAGCGCCAGTTAAACCTGTTGCGCCAGTTGGTCCTGTTGGACCTATTGGTCCTGTGGGACCAGTTGCACCGGTTAATCCAGTAGCGCCAGTTTTGCCAATTGCTCCGTCGACTCCATTCTTTCCATCTTTTCCATCGACACCATTCTTACCATCAGAACCGTTGGTGCCATTATTTCCATCAGAACCGTTTGCGCCTTTCATCGAAATTCCAAGCGGCCATGATCCATTTTTCTTTGGTCCATAAAACATTAGATTCTTAGTATCAATATAAAAATCGCCATTCTTTCCGATAGCAGAATATGGCGGTGTTTTACCGCTCAAAATAGTTGCAGCTGCACTTGAAGTAGTTGTGGTAATTGCTGGTCCAGCAGCGCTTGCTGTAGAGAGAGAATTAAGTTGTAATGGAATTACTGCTATAAATAATGAAAATCCAATTGCCAATGAGATGAGCGAATGAGAACGCTTTGAAATCATCTCTAGCTCCTTTCAATAGGGATTCCAATTTTTCGCTCTCACGCTTTTTTAAGAAATGGGGAAAACCCACAGGTTCTCACGCTTATCGGTCTGGATTTCCCCATTTTTTGAGTTAAAAATCTTAATTTTTCTTAGGTGTCTCACAGGATTATTGGCTAACGTTCCAAGCCTTGAAGACTTATATACGTCTCAGAACCGATCGTGTGGGGCGATTGGTAAAGATTCCGAAAGGAAACAGATGAAGATTAATAAGAAAGTTGCAGCAATTGTAATTACCGCTGTTGCAATCACTGGCTCAGCTACCGCACTTGCAAATGCATCAGGTGCTAAGTCAGGGCTAAAGAAAGTCGCCAATCAAATTCATATGAAGGATGGCCTTGGTGGAATGAAGGGCGGTCCTAAGGGTGGCGAATTTAAGAATTCAAATAAAGAAGCAATCGTACTTTCAACACTTGGAATTGATGCAGCAACTTTAAAGTCTCGCCTAGAGGCTGGTGAATCATTAGCAGCTATTGCTGGTTCAAAGAAGGATGCGCTAATTGCTGCACTTGTTGCAGATGAGACAAAACAAATTGATGCAGCAGTAACAGCTGGAAAACTAACTGCTGCGCAAGCGACAACCTTGAAAGCTGGTCTTACTGCACATGTAACTGAAGAGGTAAATGCAGTAGGTCGCATTGGTGGAATGAAGGGTGGCCCAATGGGTGGCGGCTTCAAGAATGCCAACAAGGATGCAGTAATCACTGCAACTTTAGGAATTGATGCAACAACTCTTCACAATCGCTTGGCAGCAGGTGAATCACTAGCAACAATCGCTGGTGCAAAGAAGGATGCGCTAATTGCTGCACTTGTTGCAGATGAGACAAAACAAATTGATGCAGCAGTAACAGCTGGAAAGTTAACTGCAGATCAAGCAGCGACATTAAAGTCAGGTCTTACTGCGCATGTGACTGAAGAGGTAAACGAAGTCGGACATATGCGTGGCATGATGGACGGTAAGCGTGGTGGCAAAGGTGGCCATGGCCGCGGCCATCATGATGGTGGAAAGGGATTGCCACAGGGTTCAACTAACGGAATTCCTTCAACCACAACAACTTCAGCTAATTAATTAAGTAAATATCTCTCCTTGAGAGAACGCCCGTCGTGTTAAAGCGGCGGGCGTTCACTTTTTAATGGCAACATACCGCCATGCGAATTCATATTGGTGCAGATCATGCTGGCTTGGAGTTAAAGAGCGCTTTAATCGAACATCTATCCGCGCAAGGCCATGACGTTACAGATCATGGGCCATTTACATATGACGCGTTAGATGATTACCCAGATTTCTGCATTCCAGCAGCCGAAGCAGTAGTTAAAGATCCAGGTTCCTTAGGAATCGTTATTGGCGGATCCGGAAATGGCGAACAGATTGCTGCAAATAAAGTTAAAGGGGTACGTGCAGCCCTTGCTTGGAGTATCGAAACTGCCAAACTTGCAAAGCAACATAACAATGCAAACGTAATTGCAGTAGGTGGACGTATGCATTCGATTGAAGATTGCAAAGCGATTCTTGATGCTTACATTGCAGAGCCATTTAGTAACGATGAGCGTCACATTAGACGTATCGATAAAATCTCAAATTACGAAAAATAGTTTTTATATTTTTGTAAATCGCATATCAGTTACGCGATGGTTTTTATCTAAACCTTGACCTTCAAATCTTGTAATTGGTCGCCAGCTTGGTCTTTCAACTTCCCCGCCTTGATACTCGGCAACTTGAGCAAATGACTTAAGTGCAAATTCTGCATAAGGCACCCAATCTGTTGCCACATGAATAAATCCGCCTTTTTTGATTTTCGGATAAATCAATTTCAAAAACTCTGGGGTCAGTAATCTTCTCTTGATATGACGCATCTTCTGCCATGGATCAGGAAAGAAAATATGAACACCATCTAAAGAATTATCGGCCAACTGATTATTGATTACATCAATTACATCATGCTGGAGTATTCGAACATTTTGCGATCCATTTTCCTCAAGCCTTGCGCATAGCTTTCCAATGCCGGGGCGATGAACTTCGACTGCCAAAAAAGCGGTCTCTGGAAAATCCTTTGCGAGGATTGCTGTGGCTTCACCCATCCCGAAGCCAACCTCCATGATCCGAGTTTTATAAGATGGAAAAACTTCATCGAGGTTTAAGGGGAGGTCGTTTTCTAATCCATATTTTGGCCAATGGGCTGCAAGGGCGGCTTCCTGGGCATCTGTAATGCGGCTACCGCGCAGACGGTAGGTAAGGATGCGCTCGCGTTGCATTGGGCAACGCTTTCATATTGGATAGCGCAATAACAAATCAGAGAATTCTCAAGGAGTAACCGTGCCAGGCATAAATCTGACCAGCATCGAAGCTGCAGAACGTTCCGCAATCCTAAAGATCGACAACTACAAGGTTGATCTTGATTTAACCACAGGTGATGAGACCTTCAACAGCAAGGCAGTAATCACATTTAGCGCAACACCAGGCAGCAACACATTTATTGATGCAATGGCAAAGCGAATCATCGTGGCTACTCTAAACGGACAACCTGTCGATGTATCAAACTATGACGGCGAATCAGTCTTCCTAAATAATTTAGCGGCGCAAAATGAACTGGTTATTGAGATGGAAGCAATCTACTCAAAGACCGGTGAAGGTTTGCATCGGTTTGTTGATCCTGCCGATGGTGAGGTTTATCTGTATTCACAGCACCAGGCAAATGATTCACGTCGCACCTTTGCATCTTTCGATCAACCAGATTTAAAGGCAACCTATGAATTTTCAGTAATTGCTCCTGCAAAGTGGGAGGTAATTTCAAATAGCCCAGTAGTTGAACGAAAAGATATTGGTGGAGGTAAGCATCACTGGACATACAAGAAGACCCAAATCTTCTCTACCTACTTAACCTGTTTTGTTGCCGGTCCATATCACTATGTGACCGACGAATATAAGGGCGAAAAGACCATTCCCCTTGGCCTCTACTGCCGCAAATCTTTAGCTGAGCATTTAGATTCAGAAGAGTTCTTCCTGCTTACCAAGCAAGGTTTCGCTTTCTATGAGAAAGAATTTGGACTTCCCTATCCATTTGAAAAGTACGATCAACTTTGCGTAGCTGAATTCAATGCTGGCGCAATGGAAAATGTTGGTTGCGTAACTTTCCGAGAAGATTTAGTTATTTATCGTTCTAAAGTCACAGAATCCCTATATAACTGGCGTGCAAATGTAATTTTGCATGAAATGGCGCATATGTGGTTCGGCGACTTAGTAACAATGAAGTGGTGGAATGACACATGGCTAAACGAATCATTTGCTGAATGGGCTGCTTACTACACCTCAACAAATGCCACCAAGTACACCAACTCATGGACAGAATTCACCGGAGCTCGAAAGAATTGGGCTTACCGCCAAGATCAGCTCTCATCTACCCACCCAATTGCAGTAGATATGAAGAATATGGAAGAAGTACGCACCAACTTTGATGGAATTACATATGCAAAGGGCGCCTCTGTATTACAGCAATTAGTGGCTCACGTAGGCAAAGAGAATTTCTTTGCAGGTTTAAAGAAATATTTTGCTAAGCATGCTTGGGGTAATACCGTTCTAAAGGATCTCTTAGTTGAACTTGAGGCAACTTCTGGCCGCGATTTAACAGCTTGGACAAAGACTTGGCTGCAAACAGCTGGCGTTAATACTTTGCGCCCAGAATTAAAGATTGCTGATGGGAAGTATTCTGAAATCGCAGTGATCCAAGAGGTTCCACAGGTGCCAGAGGGATCAAAGGAACTTCGTCCACATCGAATGGCGGTCGGTCTTTACGATGTTAAGAACGGCAAACTTGAGCGTCGTAAGAGCGTAGAGCTAGATGTAACTGGCGCGCGTACTGTAATTGATGGATTAGCAGGTGAAGCGGTAGCTGACTTACTTCTTATCAATGATCACGATTTAACTTACGGCAAGATTCGTTTTGATGAAAATTCAATTGCAACATTAAAGAAGCATTTAGGCGATATCACCGATTCGCTTACTAGAGCGCTCTGCTGGTCAGCTGCTTGGGATATGCACCGCGATGGAGAACTCTCTGCAACTGATTACACCGAAATCGTTCTCAATGCTCTGGGCAAGGAGAATGAGGCTTCGGTGATTGCAGCGCAATTACTAAATCTAGAAACCGCCGTTGAAATCTACTCATCGCCAAAGAACCGCGAATCTCTTCGTGCAAAACGTTCTGCCGGCCTTTACAAGTTAGCAACTGAGGCGAAAGCTGGAAGTGATGAACAACTAGCTTTGACGCGTGGCTTTGCAAATGGCGCCACTATTGCAGATGCGCAACGTGTCAAAGAAATTCTTGATGGCAAATTAAGCGGCTTAACAATCGATACCGAAATGCGTTGGGCCCTTGTTAAATCATTAAGTGAACGAGGCGTATTCGGCAAAGCAGAAATCGATGCTGAATTAGCGCGCGATAACACTGCCGACGGAACACGACATGCCGCAGAAGCGCGTGCGATGGTTTCCACTGCAGAGGCAAAGGCCGAAACATGGGAAGCCTTAACCACAACCGAACTTTCAAATCACATTCAGCGACATATGTTGCTTGGCATCAATAGACCAATTCAACAAGATTTATGGACAAGTTATGTCGATAAGTACTTTGCATCCGTTAAGAAGATGTGGGATGAAAACTCATATGAAATCGGCCTGCAATTTGCCACATTGGCATTCCCAAGATTTGCGCCAACTGCAGATAATTTAGCTAAGGCTGAAAATTGGATTGCAAAAAATCAGGATGCATCCGACGGAGTTATGCGTGCCGTTAAAGAAGGACGGGATGCACTTAAGCGTGCGTTAAATGCGCAAGCTGCAGACGCTTAAGAACTAGTCAATCTGATCTACGACTGATTTTTTCTTATCGCGCTTTGTTGATGATGCGTATGCAAATGCGCTAATCACTAAAAATAAACCGATTGGTGCAACCACAAACCATAGAGTTGTTTCAATTGCGCTTAGGCCAGGACCAGGAATCATGCCTGGTTCATAAGTAGTGAGAAGAAAATTCATAATGCGAAGTTTAGGCAGTTGCGGTTGCAACTCCAAATGGTTCTAAATACGGAATCCAAGCTTCTTCTGCACGTGTGGCGCCTAACACTCTCCATGCAGAACCAACTGGTTCGCGTGGAAGTTGACGAAGCCTCCAACCCAATTCTTTAAGTGGTTTATCTGCTTTCATGTGATTGCAGCGATGACATGCGCTGACCACATTTTCCCAAGCATGTGCGCCACCACGGCTACGCGGAATTACATGATCAATAGAAGTTGCTGGCGCTGCACAATAAACGCATCGCCCGCCATCTCTTGCAAAGATTGCACGACGAGAAAGCGGTACTGCGTGGCGGTAAGGAATTCTGACAAATTTATTTAATCGAATTACTGCTGGAAGTGCGATTTCGCCATTTGCAAAATGAAGAATCTCGGAAGTATTTTCGACAACAGATGCACGATCATTGAGCACGAGAATCAGCGCGCGACGATTACTTACGACACCTAGTGGTTCGTATGTCGCATTGAGCACCAAAGCTCTAGACATATCCGCTCCCGCCTCCAACGCATGGCTTGCGTTGCTTCGCAAATCTTGCCTTAACTTTCTCCGCTTTTGCGGTATTTACCGCTATTTGTAGGTAACTTTTCGGCAAAATTCGAGTGGCCAATCGCTAGATTTACGCTCATGAATAGCTTCAATGATTTCTGGACTTGGTTTAACGGCGCCCCGTTGCATATCGTGATAATCCTGGTGGTCTCAATAGCAACCCAGCAGTTGGGTAAACGAACCATCCGAAGAATTGTAGATCGAATTTCTCGCGCCGACTTGGTTCCAGGACCAAAGAACATGGCTAACCGTCAGGCTGAACGCGCACGAACTTTAGGCACTGTGCTAACTAGCACTCTAAATAGCGCAGTCTGGTTAATTGCACTATTTATGATGCTTGGTGAATTCGGATTAAATCTTGGTCCACTAATTGCATCTGCAGGCGTTATCGGTGTTGCACTTGGCTTAGGTGCACAAACAATTGTTCGCGATGTACTCTCTGGAATTTTAATGTTGATCGAAGATCAATATGGTGTCGGAGATGAAGTCGACGTGCTTGATGTAAAAGGCAAAGTTGAAAAAGTTGGCTTACGCATTACTTCAGTCCGTGCGGCCGATGGCACGCTTTGGTATTTACGAAATGGCGAAATTTTGAAAGTTGGAAATAAATCCCAAGTAGGTTAATTACTCTTGGTTAACTAAAGAATTGGCTGCAAGTTCTAAATAGTTCCAGAGTTCAGCGCGGTGTTCGCGGCTAATTTCAACTGAATCAAGTGCGCGAGCCATTGCATTTAGCCAAGCTTCTTTAGCTTTTGGATCAATAAAAAATTGATTGTGACGCATTCGTAACCGTGGATGTCCACGCATTTCACTGTAAGTGCTTGGGCCGCCCCAATACTGTTCTAAGAACATCTGCAATCTCTCCGCCGCTGCATGCCAATCTTTATCTGGATACATCGGACTAAGAATAGGGTCGACGGCAACTACCGCATAAAAACCAGAGACTAGCTCTTCGAAGAACTCTGTTCCACCAACTTCTTCATAAAATGTGCTCATATATTTTTGATTTCGTTAAAACTCTTACCGCGAGCTATAAATATAACTGCTGCTGCAGCCAAGAGACTCATGATTCCGCCTAAATAGAACGAAAGTGCATAGTCACCTAATTTAACTCTCAAAACCGCAGCCCCCAGCGCCGCAACAGAGGCACCGATTTGATGGCCAGTAAACACCCAACCATAAATTACCGCGCCGTACTGTGGTCCAAGCACGGTGCGACAGAGCGCGATTGTTGGCGGCACAGTTGCCACCCAATCTAATCCATAGAAAATTACAAATACCAAAGTTGATGGATGCAATGTGGCAAACAAAATTGATGGCAGGAGTAATAAAGATAAGCCACGGAATCCGTAATAAAAGAGTAATAACTTTCTTGGATCATATCGATCTGTTAAATAACCAGAGGCTAAAGTTCCGACCACATCAAATACGCCAATCAATGCAAGTAGCGATGCAGCTAATACTTCGTGCATACCATGATCATGTGCCGCTGGAATAAAGTGGGTTCCAATTAATCCGTTTGTAGTCAAACCGCAGACAAAAAAAGTTCCAAAAAGTAACCAGAAATCTTTGACTTTAGATGCACGTTTTAAAGAATCAATTGCAATTCTTGCTGCATTTCCTTTTAACGATTCTGGAGCAACCCAATCTTCTGGAGCACCATAAGGTTTTTGACCAATAGCTTGCGGGCTTTCTTTTAATCCCCACCAAATTAAAGGAATTACAACAGCGGCGCCGATTCCAATAGTTATCGAAACGCTCTGCCAGCCATGATCTAAAGCAAGTGAAGTTAAAGCTGGAAGGAAAATTAATTGGCCGGTAGCTGCAGCTGCGGTTAAGGCGCCTGTAACTAATCCACGACGCTTCATAAACCATCGATTGGCAACAGTGGCCGCAAATACCAGAGCCATTGATCCGGTTCCGACGCCTACAACTACTCCCCAAAGGAGCACTAAATGCCAAGGTTGCGTCATATGTACTGTGGCAAAAGCTCCGAGACTTACCGCTGCTAATGCAGACATAACTACTTTGCGAACCGTAAAACGTTCCATTAGCGCAGCTGCAAAAGGTGCTGTAAGTCCATAAAGCAAAATGTTTACTGAAATCGCTAATGAAATTTGATCTCTAGACCACCCAAATGCTTCTTCTAGTGGCACGATTAAAACTGAAGGCGCAGAGCGATAACCGGCTGATGCCACAAGCGTGATCCAAGTTATGCCTACGGCAATCCAAGCTGGATGTAACTTGCTGCGCTTCACTTATTCGCCTAAACCTAAGGAAGTCGAAGCCAAACTGCAGTATCTGCAGGAATGTGTTCGCCTTTTAGCGGTGCTGATGAAATTAACACTTCTGCTCCATAAGGAATCACAACTTCGGCTGGACCAAAATTCACATAACATGCAAATTTACCTGGTCGTTGAAATGCAATTACATCGTCAGTTGAATCAATCCAATTCATTTCGCCATCGCCAAGTCCTGCTTCGCCTTTGCGAATAGTTAGCGCAGCTTTAACCATTTCAAAGAATGAACCTTGAACGCCTTGCTGAGTATCAACCGCACGCTCTCCCCAACCCGCAGATTGTGGTAACCACGCTTTATCTGTGGTTAATGACTCATTAGAAGAAAAACCATGTGCACCTGCTGAATCTTTGGTCCAAGGAATTGGTACTCGACAACCGTCGCGACCACGATCTGTATGGCCAGACATCTTCCAAATTGGATCTTCTAAGCGATTCTCTGGGATATCTCGAACTTCAAATAAGCCGAGCTCTTCTCCTTGATAAATATATGCACCACCAGGTAGCGCAAGTTCTAAAAGTGTTGCCGCGCGCGCACGCAATAATGCGCGCTCTTTATTTAATTTCTTTGGATCACCAAACTTCTCAAGTCCTTTGCCCTTGTTCTGTAAACCAAGATCTAAACGATCAGTTTTACGAACTACGTCATGGTTCTCCCAAACCCATGATGGTGGAGCGCCAACTTTGACTACTTCCGTCATGGATTTATCAATAATCTGTTTGAGAGATTTTGCTTCCCATTTAGCAGTTAGAAATGAAAAGTTAAATGATTGATGCAACTCATCAGGACGAACATACATCGCGGTTCTTTGATCTGTTGGGGCCCAAGCTTCAGAGACCAACATCGGATCATGCTTATATGAATTTGTAATCTTGCGCCAATCACGGTGAATTTCGTGAACTTCTTCTTGGTCCCAATATGGACGGTAATGGCGATCTAGTAATTCAACTTCTGCAAAATCAACATCGGGAAGACCTTTCTCTTTCCACATGCCATGAGCTACGTCGATACGGAATCCATCAAATTCAAGATCTAACCAAAATTTAAAGATGTCGCGGAAATGTTGCCAAACTTCTTCATTCTCCCAATTGAAGTCAGGCTGTTCGACTGCAAATAAATGTAAGTACCACTGCCCTGGTTTGCCATCTTTTTCGATAACTCTCTCCCAAGCAGGGCCACCAAAGACCGCTTCCCAATTATTTGGAGGTAAATCTCCGTTTTCACCTTTGCCATCACGGAAAATATAGCGAGCACGTTCTTTCGATCCTGGTTCTGAATTTAACGCTGCTTGAAACCACACGTGTAAATCAGATGAGTGGTTTGGAACGAGGTCAAGAATGATGCGAATGCCTAAGTCGTGCGCTTCTTTAATTAGCGCTTTGGCATCATCCATGGTTCCGTAATCAGTATTCACATCCATGTAATCAGCTACATCGTAGCCATGATCTTTTTGTGGAGATTGAAACCAAGGGTTGATCCAGATGCAATCTACGCCCAAATCTTTGATGTACGGAAGTCTTGAGCGAATACCGTTGATATCACCGATGCCATCACCGTTTGAATCTGCATATGAGCGGATGTAGATCTGATAAGTAACGGCATCGCGCCACCAAGGGCGTTCTTCGCGTACCGGCAAATTTGTATGCATCAATTTCCTTCCAGGTATTGATTTAAGAATTCGCGCTCATTGTCGCGCAGGCGACGGGCTTTCTCTGTCTCCATGTCAACGCCGACTTGGACCGTCTTTCCTCGAGCACGCAGGGTACCGCCTTGCGACATTTCATAAATCATTACGAATGAAGAGTTGCTTACTTTTTCTATATAAATTTCAACTTCTAGAGTTGTACCGGTCTGGTGAATTGGCGAAAGGTAATCAACCTCTGCCCTAGCAACAACCATATCTGCAAGCAATGGCTCCTCACCTTTTGCAATTCGAGAAAACCACGTGAAATCCGCGCGAGCTTCTTGCATGTACACAAGATAGGCCGCATTGTTTATATGCTTAAAAGCATCTAAATCTGCCCAGCGAATTTCTAACTGGCACTTATGGCGCATTATCGAGTTAGCTTTCGATAAGTAGCGCGGTGCGGACGTGCAGCTTCTGGTCCTAAACGATCAATTTTGTTCTTCTCATAACTTTCAAAGTTACCTTCAAACCAGAACCATTTTGATTCACCTTCGTACGCCAGAATATGAGTAGCTACACGATCCAGAAACCAACGATCGTGAGAAATCACTACTGCGCATCCTGGAAATTCGAGAAGTGCATTTTCCAGTGAACCAAGAGTTTCAACATCGAGGTCGTTAGTTGGCTCGTCAAGAAGTAATAAATTGCCACCCATTTTTAGAGTTAAAGCTAAGTTAAGGCGATTTCTTTCACCGCCAGATAGAACTCCGGCTGGTTTTTGTTGATCTGGACCTTTGAAGCCAAAAGCAGATACATAAGCACGTGATGGCATTTCAACTTGCCCAACTTTAATGAAATCAAGTCCGTCAGAAACAACTTCCCAAAGAGTTTTCTTTGGATCGATTCCACCACGAGACTGATCTACATAAGAAATCTTTACAGTCTCACCAACTTTTACGGTACCTGAATCTGGAGTCTCCATGCCCATAAGCATTTTAAATAAAGTAGTTTTACCAGCGCCGTTTGGTCCAATGACACCAACAATTCCGTTTCGAGGCAAGGTAAAAGATAAATCTTCAATTAGTAAACGATCCCCAAAACCTTTTGATAAGTGATCAACTTCGACGACCACATTTCCAAGTCGCGGCCCAGGTGGAATTTGAATTTCTTCGAAGTCCAATTTGCGCATCTTATCGGCCTCTGCCGCCATCTCTTCATATCGAGCAAGACGAGCTTTGGATTTGGCTTGGCGACCTTTAGCATTTTGGCGAACCCATTCAAGTTCATCGGCTAAACGCTTTGCGCGCTTTGCATCTTTTTGGCCTTCAATCTTTAAACGTGTTGCTTTAGTATCCAAATAAGTTGAGTAGTTACCTTCGTATGGATAGGCGCGTCCGCGGTCTAATTCAAGAATCCACTGTGCGACATTGTCCAAGAAGTAACGATCGTGGGTAATCGCTACAACCGTGCCAGGGTACTTAGATAAATGTTGTTCCAGCCATAGTACTGATTCTGCATCTAAGTGGTTGGTTGGCTCATCAAGTAGTAAGAGATCTGGTTGTTGCAAAAGTAATTTACAAAGTGCAACGCGACGACGCTCTCCACCAGATAAGACTTTAACATCGGCATCAGCTGGCGGGCATCGAAGCGCATCCATAGCCTGTTCTAATTGTGAATCTAAATCCCAAGCATTACGGTGATCAAGTTGCTCTTGAAGATTACCCATCTCTGTTAACAATTTGTCATAGTCGGCATCAGGGTTTGCCATCTCTGCGCTAATTTCATTGAAGCGATTTAGCATCGCAATGGTTTCAGCAACGCCTTCCTGAACATTCTCTAAAACATTCTTCTCTTCATTTAATGGTGGCTCTTGAAGCAGGATGCCAACCGTGTAACCAGGGGTTAGAAAAGCTTCACCATTTGAAGGTTGCTGCAAACCGGCCATGATTTGAAGGACCGTTGATTTACCTGCACCGTTTGGTCCAACCACACCGATCTTTGCCCCAGGCAAAAACATCAATGTGACATCATCAAGAATTACCTTGTCGCCATGCGCCTTGCGCGCCTTTTTCATCGTATAAATGAACTCAGCCATAAGTGGAAACCTTAATGTATATAGTCGGTAGAATTCGCATTGGAAAAATCACATCTCTTATGCGCCTATAGCTCAGTCGGATAGAGCGCGGGACTTCTAAGCCCGGCGTCGCAGGTTCGATTCCTGCTAGGCGCACATAAGAAAAACCCAGTGCCGCTCGGCACTGGGTTTTTCACTTCCCGAGATTTTTCTGAATTAGCCCTTGTTCATCCTTGCAAGCAAGGCGTTTGCCTTGGTTAAAAAGGTGCCAGAGACAACTACATAACCAAGTTTTGGATCAGCGCCTGAGCAGCTTGGAGAGAGAATATATTTCGCAAGTGCTTCTACTGCATCACCCTTATCCTTATTTGCATATTTAGTTTCAACGAGCATGTAAGAGATAATTCCTAATGTGTATGCACCCGCTACTTTGGTTTTGTAATCATAGGAAACGATGCCATTTGCATCCTGTGAAGCCTCACCTAGGAAAGCTGATACCGCCGCAGAATCTGGGAACACAAACTGTCCGCTTGCATTGCTGACGTATGCTGAACGTAGGCCATAAGCATCGCCCCAGTTCTTCTCAGCATAAGTAATTGAATATGGAGTCTTTTTAGCTACTGTTGCAACTCCCTGTGATTGGCTAGCACCAACAATGCGACCAATATTCTTTGCATCATTGATGTTACCTGGGAAAGCGGTTGTGAATGCATCATTACCTGGCTTAGTCCATACTGAAGGAGCTACGCCATTAAGCCACTTTGTGAAATTTCCTGAGGTACCTGATCCATCAGCACGGAAAATCACTTTAATGGTCTGATTCGGAAGAGTGTAATAAATGTTCTTGGTACGAGTGCTTAGAACAATTGGATTGCCTGATTTGTCCTTAGCAACGTTTCCGCTTGCATCTTTCTTGTAAACAGTTGTTGTTACAGAGCGATTATTGTCGGCAACGATTTCTGGATCATTCCACTTAGTAATTTCACCTGCGAAAATCTTTGCAACTGTTGTTGACGAGAGATATAGATCTTTCTTTGCAGGAAGATTTACTAGAACGGCAATCGGCGCTGCAATGATTGGAGCATGGAATACGGTTGATCGCTTGGTTGACGCTGTATGAGGTGTATCTGAGAACCAGAAGTCACCAATCTGAGCATCTGAATTCTTACGACCAGTTCCTGAACCTGTTGAGGTGTAAACGTAGGAATGTCCCGAGCTCTTTGCAAAGCCAGCTTTGCAAGCCTGCAATAGTGGATCAACGAAAGAGGCACCAGAGCCTGCTAGATCAACAGCATGTGCTGGTTGCGCTACAGAAAGCACCATTACCGCTGCAAGGCCTACAGCCTTAATTTTAGAAGAGAACTTCATTCTTAACCTTTCATATTGTGGTCTAGTGAACACGTTACGAAATTTATATTTTCAAAATAACTGAACTGAAATTCGAGGTAAACAACGCTCGCCTCGAAAGTGAACATTTGGTGTTAGCCGAAGCGGCCAGTTACGTAATCTTCAGTGCGCTTATCTATCGGAGAGGAGAAAATCTTGCCCGTTTCCCCTGTCTCGACCATGATTCCAGGGCCACCATCAGATAGAAAGAAGGCGGTGTAATCAGAAACGCGCGCGGCTTGCTGCATATTGTGGGTCACAATGACAATCGTCATTGAATCTGAAAGCTCGGCAATTGTATCTTCAATTCGAAGCGTTGAGCCTGGATCAAGAGCAGAGCATGGCTCGTCCATTAGAAGTACTTCAGGCTCCACCGCCAAAGCTCGCGCGATGCATAGACGTTGCTGCTGGCCGCCTGAAAGTGATCCACCATGTTCGCCGAGGCGATCCTTAACTTCATTCCAAAGTCCAGCGCGAATTAAACAAGATTCAAGTAATTCATCGGTATTGCTCTTTTTCAATTGCGCTAATTTCAAACCTGACAGCACGTTTTCACCGATAGTCATTGAAGGAAATGGATTTGGCTTTTGAAAAACCATTCCGACTTTTAACCTAATTTTTGTGACATCTGTTCCTGGTGCATAAATATCCTCCCCATCAAGCATTACCTGACCTGCCATCGCAGCGGTAGGAATAAATTCATGCATGCGATTGAGGGTTCTGATAAATGTCGATTTTCCACATCCTGAAGGGCCAATCAGAGCCGTTACAGATCCTGACGGAAAAGTTAAATTGACATCAGATAAAACATGTTTGGCGCCAAACCATGCATGTACGCCAATTGCCTCCATGTCCGTAGCAATTGCCTGGTTGTTGTGAACTCGCTCAGCTCGCTTCTTTGCGATATCAGCTAATGTGCTTTGACCCTGCATTTGCATCTCCTTAATTTGACTTGCTTCTGCTCAAATAACGAGCTAATCCAAATAAAATAAAAATAAATATCAATAAAACCAACATGCCGCCCCATGCTCGAGCAAAAGCTTCCTCAGTTCCACCAGTTAAGAAAGCTTTCCAGATGTAATATGGAAGAGAGCCCATAGCGCCACTTGTCGGATTTAAATTAAGTGAATCTCCGCCGCCTGAAACCAATAGCAAAGGCGCGGTCTCACCGATGATACGCGCGACGCCCAGAATTATGGCTGTAATTAACCCACTCTTAGCAGCTGGCAAGACTACAGATGAAACGGTCTTCCATTGTGTTGAACCAAGGGCAACACCAGCTTCTCGCAAATCGTTAGGGATCAAAAGCAACATTTCTTCCGCTGTTCTTGCAATTGTCGGAATCATGAGAATCGAAAGCGCAAATGAACCCATCAAACCAGATAACTCTTTGGTCACCGGGTATACCAAACTTGAGAGGATAAATAGTCCGGCCACAATTGAAGGCACGCCACTCATCGCTTGGACTAAGAATCTGATAGGTCTTGAGAATTTTCCTTTTATTTCAGTCAAATAGAGAGCGGTCAATACACCTATTGGGAAACTTATTATTAGCGCACCGCCGACCATAATTACGGTTCCGACGAGCGCATGGAGCAATCCACCTTGCGCAATTGGATCGTTTACTGATGCTAAGGCCATATCTTTAAACAGCAGACCAAAATGCAGACCTTTATATCCTTTTATGGCAACAGTTGTAACAATGCTAATGATTGGAATTAGTGTGAGTGAAATTCCTAAAAGCGTAAATCCTTTTAGTAAAGCGTCCTTAGCGGCAGGTACACCTTCTCTACGGTAGTTATGAATAACGAAAATTACCTGCACTGCTATGAAAAAACTTATGGCGAACCCAGCTTTACCACTGAAAAAAGTAAATTTGACTAGTAGCCCAGAGACTAAACTTGCTAGACCAAACAGCAAATAATTTATTCGCTTGTCTTTGCGAGTTGGTTCCCAAGGTTTAATAGGTGTAGGAATATTAGATGTACTCATCGACCTTTTCCGCCAAATCTTGATACTAGAAGATCCGCCACTGCATTAACGACAAGCGTCAGTAAGAAAAGAATTAGTCCTGCAGCCATCAACGCATCTACTTCATATGGACCAGCTTCGCCAAACTTAAGAAGAATTAGAGATGCCACATTGCCACCTGCGCCAAATAAGATTTGCCAATTAATTTGATAAACAATATTCAGCACTGTATAAACGGCGACCGTCTCTCCCATTGCTCTACCTAGCCCCAACATTGCGCCGCCAATGACACCGCCGCGTCCATATGGGATAACTACTGCTTTAATCATTGCAAACTTTGACGCGCCAAGAGCATACGCAGCTTGGATTCGATCCAGTGGGGTTTGAGAAAAAACTTCTCTGGAAATTGAAGTGACAATTGGAATAATCATGATTGCTAAGACTAAGCCTGCAATAAATGGAGAACGCTCAAAAATCGGTGCCGGCACATCAAAGATTGGTATGAATCCAAAATATTTATTTATCCATTTTGCCCAATATTCAGCCGAACTCATAAATACAAAAAAGCCCCAAAAACCAAATAGCAAAGATGGAAATGCTGCCATTAAGTCAATGAGCGAAATTAGAAATGCTCGAATTTTTCCTTTTGCATAAAATGTCAAGTAAATAGCGCTTAAAACCGAAATTGGAACACCGACAATCACAGCGATTAAAGCACATAAAAATGTGCCTATTAACATCGCTCCAATACCAAATTTCTTCTGACTTATATTTCCATTCTCATCAGTAATAACTTCCCAGCTAGATTGAGTGATGAATTTAAGTTTCTCTTCCTGGAGAATATGAACACCTTTGAGTGATAAAAAGAATGCAATCAAACCTAAAATAACCAAAGATGCCATCCCGCCAAATGTGACGACTGCACGAAAAACTTGATCTGAAAGTCTTGGCTGAGTGGTAATTTCGCGAGGGGTTGGTCGCGAGTAATTGCCTGAGATTGGAGAATTCACCGAAGTCACAACCCGTATCCTGCGGTACTTAGATGAGTTCAAACCAATTCCAAGGTGAACGGAGGGTTAACTAGATATGAACTTACTAGCTAGATTTTTAGGTGGGATGTTCTACCCTTACGCCATATGAGCAATGGCAATGCGAGCGCGTCTCCTAATCTGGTCTGGGTCGATTGCGAAATGACCGGTCTCGACACCAAAAACGATGTCTTGGTTGAAATCGCAGTCCTGGTGACCGACTCTGATTTAAACATCATTGGCGAAGGCGTCGATTTAGTCATCAAAGCTACCCCCGAGCAAATCTCAGGCATGAACGAGTTCGTGACCAAGATGCATACCGATTCGGGATTGATCGATGAAATTCCAAATGGAGTTTCAGTTTCAGATGCCGAAAATACAATCTTGAAATATCTTGAAAGCTCTGGTGTGGTGGCAGGTAAATCTCCAATTGCTGGAAATTCGGTTTACGTAGACCGCATCTTTATCGCGCGCGATATGCCAAAGCTTGCCGAACATCTTCATTACCGAACCATTGATGTCTCATCGATTAAGGAACTTACCCGCCGTTGGTATCCAAAGGTTTACTTCAACTCCCCTGCCAAGACTGGAAATCACAGAGCGCTTGGAGATATAAAAGATTCAATTGCAGAGTTATCGTTCTATAGAAAGACCGTTTTCGTAGATCAACCAGGGCCGCAGAGCGCCGATATCAAGCAGATTGCCGCCGCATTTAACGGGGATAGCGCAAGCGAATAAGGCTGATAAACTACGCCCGTCCGAAATACGACATGGTGGATGTAGCTCAGCTGGTAGAGCATCCGGTTGTGGTCCGGAATGTCGCGGGTTCGAGCCCCGTCATTCACCCCAAGTTTTTATTTTCTCTTTAAACTTTAACTAAGGAAGTTTGCACTTGAACGAATTAACTTTCGATGTCTTAATCGAAATTCCGGCAGGCTCTCGAAATAAATATGAGGTCGATAAAAAGTCAGGAAAAATTCGTTTAGATCGAATGCTTTTTACCTCTACCCGATATCCATGGGATTACGGTTATGTAGAAAATACTCTTGGCCTAGATGGCGATCCAATTGATGCGTTGGTTATGCTCGATGAGCCAACATTTCCTGGTTGTGTAGTCTCTTGCAGAGTAATTGGAATGTTTCGCATGACCGATGAAGCTGGCGGAGATGACAAATTGCTCTGTGTTCCAGCAGGTGATGTGCGCAAAGAACATTTACGCGATATTCACCATATCTCTGAATATGACCGCCTTGAGATTCAACATTTCTTTGAGGTTTATAAGGATCTTGAGCCAGGCAAATCTGTAGAGGGCGCAACTTGGGTCGGTCGCGCTGAAGCTGAGCGTGAAATTCAAAATTCTTTCGACCGCTATAACTCAGTCGAAACAAAATAGTAACAATTCAAATATAACTTAACGCCCACATCAGACTCTCTCGTACCTGATGTAAAAGGTGTTTGCTAATGAGTAGCGTCAACAATCTGGTCAACGGTGCCGATACCGCTTGGCTTCTGATTTCCGGAGCTTTAGTTTTATTTATGACCCCAGGCCTGGCCCTCTTTTATGGCGGCATGGTTCGTGCAAAGAGCACCTTAAACATCATGATGATGTCTTTTTCGGCAATGGGCGTCACCACAATCATCTGGGTTCTCTACGGATATTCAATCTCATTTGGAAAAGATGTAGCGGGAATTATTGGCGATCTTTCGCATTTAGGTTTAGGTAACACTCTGGATGCGACCGCAGGAAGCGAAGGACATCAAGTGCCAACCCTTGCATTTGCAATGTTCCAATTAACTTTCGCAATCATCACAATTGCACTTCTTTCTGGCGCAATTGCAGATCGCGTCAAATTTAGCTCTTGGCTGGTATTCGTCGCTGCCTGGGTAACTCTGGTTTATTCACCAATTGCACACTGGGTATTTGGTGGCGGTTGGATCATGACCAAAATTGGTGCGCTCGATTTTGCTGGTGGCACAGTGGTGGAAATTAACTCTGGTGCATCTGCTTTGGCTTTAGCGCTTGTAATTGGAAAACGAATTGGATTTAAGCGCGATCAAATGCGCCCTCATAATCTGCCTTTAGTTCTACTCGGTGCCGGAATTCTTTGGTTTGGCTGGTTTGGATTTAATGGCGGCAGCGCCCTAACTAGCGGTGCGCTTGCTTCAACTGCACTTATTAATACTCAGATTGCGGCAAGTGCTGCGGCAATGACTTGGTTACTAACCGAAAAAATCCGCGACGGCAAAGCTACAACTTTAGGTATCGCTTCGGGTGCAGTCGCCGGCATGGTTGCAATTACACCCGCCTGCGGATTTGTTAATCCATTAGGCGCCTTAATTATTGGACTTATAAGCGGTGCGCTCTCGGCTTGGGCAGTTGCATTGAAATATAAATTAAATTATGACGATTCGTTAGATGTGGTTGGCGTACACGGCGTTAGCGGTCTCTTTGGAATGTTGGCGATTGGAATTCTTGGCACCACAACTGCAAATGCAATGGGCGCAGATGGGTTATTTATGAATGGCGGCACCGCCCTACTTGAAAAGCAGATGATTGCCTCAGTAGCTGTTGGTCTATTTGCATTTACTGCAACATATCTAATCGCCAGCTTCATCGAGAAAACGATTGGATTTAGATCAAGCCCAGATGATGAAGCCACCGGCTTAGATCAGACATATCACGCAGAAACCGCATACGATTTCTCTAGTATCTCTATTCGATAAATTCGAGAAGGTGGATAAGAAATGAAACTAATAACCGCAATAGTTAAGCCACCACGTCTTGATGACATCAAGCGCGCGTTGCAAGAGATTGGCGTAGCAGGCATGACGGTCTCAGAAGTGAGCGGTTTTGGCCGCCAAAAGGGGCACACCGAAATTTACCGTGGTGCCGAATATGTCGTTGATTTGATTCCCAAAATTCGAATTGAAGTGATTTCAGATGATGCAGAAGTCGCACATATCGTTGAAACCATCACGAAAGCAGCAAATACCGGCGCTATTGGGGATGGAAAAATCTGGGTAACACCAATTGATTCAGTAGTAAGAGTTCGAACTGGTGAAAGAAATGGTGAAGCAATTTAGCATTTAGCTAAAATGCTTTTCATCGCCGCTTTTTCAGGGGCGGTAACCCATAAGCCGTACTTTGCCTTTACAGCGATCTGTTTGGCCACGTAAGTGCATCGATAACTCTTTAATGGTGGCAACCAAGTTGCAGCATCACCATCGCCTTTTTGAGAATTAAGTCTTCCCTGCACAGCGAGCAAATTATCCGGGTCATTTGCAAATTGAGTTCGCTTCTCAATAGTTAATTTAAATGCACCGGTTTGCCAGGCATTGCTTAAAGCGACCACATGATCGATCTGAACTTCCATGCTGCTCTTAACGCCCTTAATAAAATTAATGGTGATGCCAGAATATGGATCAACTAATTTACCGCTTTCAACCACACAATCTCGGGTGCCGGCACGAAAAGACAAATTCGTTA
>JACCDP011487166.1_pt1 | contig 20748 bp, 17 predicted proteins | sample 7445841 | NCBI WGS metagenome assembly JACCDP01 (sample SAMN15323441, study PRJNA562643) | freshwater metagenome | isolation source: river surface water | place: USA:Blue River Watershed | collected 2017-08-17
CCTCCGCGGAGGAGTCCGCCATGATGCAGCGCTGGGGTCAGGTCACGCGGCAGCCGGCGCTTACGGCCGTGTCCAACGGCGAGGAACTCCTCACGCTCCGCGCCGCGGTGGACCAGGTGCACGTCTCTCCCGCGGTGCAGGCCTACATCCTCGCGCTGGTGCGCGGCACGCGCGCCCTCGCGGAGAAGTCGGGCGACGCGAAGCGCCACCTCACCTTCGGCGCCTCGCCGCGCGCCTCCCTCGCGCTCTACCAGGCCGGCCGCGCGCTCGCCTGGCTCCGCGGGCAGGACTTCGTCTCCCCCGCCCTTGTCCAGGACCTCGCCCGCGACATCCTGCGCCATCGCGTCGGCCTCACCTACGAGGCTGAGGCCGAGGAGATCACGGCCGACCGCGTGATCACGCAGGTGCTGGAGCGGACCCCCGTCCCGACCGGCGTCGTCTGAGCGCGGGAACCCGCCCGCACGCACAGCGATGGCGACCACCGGACCTTCCTCCAAGCTGGAGAACCCGCTCGCGCTGCTCCGGCAGCTCGAGTGGAGGGTGCGGCATGCCGTGGAGAACGTCCTGAGCGGCGAATACCGTTCGGCCTTCCGCGGCCGCGGCATGGAATTCGACCAGGTGGTGAAGTACGAGTTCGGCGACGACGTGCGCGACATCGATTGGAACGTCACGGCGCGCCTCGGGGAGCCGTACCGCAAGAAGTTCGTCGAGGAACGGGAAGTCACGCTCCTGCTGGTATTCGAGGACTCGCCTTCGCTGCACTTCGGTTCCGGCGCGCAATCGAAGCGCGAGGCGCTGCTCGAGCTCGCCGGGCTGGTGATGCTGCTGGGCGCGGTGAACCGCGACCGCGTCGGGTTCGTCCACGCCGCCCCCGAAGGCACGCTTTTCCGCGAGCCCGTGCGGGGGCGCGGCCGCATCCTGCACCTCGCCGCCAGCCTGCTCTCGCGGCCGGCGCCCGATCCGGCGGCTCCGCCGCCCGTCCTGCCCTGGAGCTTCCTTTCGCGCGCCGCGCCCAAGCACAGCATCCTGATCTGGCTCGGCGACTTCCCCCCGGTCGCGCGCGGGCCCCGGGGTCCCCAGCCGGACGGCTGGACCGTGCTGCAGCGGCGGTACCAGACGATGGGTTTCCGCGTGGATGATCCATGGGAGCGGGAGTTTCCCGCCACCCGGCTCGCCGCCTATGACCCGGCCGCAGGGCGGCTGGTGACGCTCGACGGCGGCTCCGCCGAACGCGCCGCCCACGCCACCTGGATGCGCGAACGCGAGGCCGCGTGGCTCGGGCTCTTCCCCGATCCGCTTTCTCGGCTCGTGGTCTCGACGGCAGAGAACCGCCTCGACGCGCTCGTACGATTCTTCCACGCGCGGATGCGGACCGGCCGCGGCTGAGTCGCCATGGAACGGATCATCCTCCACGACCCGCTCTGGCTGCTGGCCCTCGCCGCCCTGCCGCTGCTCGTCTGGCTGCGCGGTCGCCGCAAGGTGCCGGTCCTCGTCGTGCCGTTTGCCGCCGCCTGGCACCGGCCCTCGCTGGCGGCACCCGCCCGCTGGCCCGCGGGGCTCGCCTTTGCCGGCCTTGCCCTGCTCGTCGTCGCGCTGGCGCGCCCGCAGCGCGTGGAGGACCGCCGCGAAGTGCGCTCCGAAGGCTACGACATCGTGCTCGCGATCGACCTCTCCACCTCGATGCGCGCGGAGGACTTCGAGAAGGACGGCGAGCGCATCAACCGCCTGCAGGCGATCAAGCCGGTCATCCAGGCGTTCATCGAGCGCCGGCCGACCGACCGCATCGGCATCGTGCTGTTCGCCGGCCGCGCCTACACGATGGCCCCGCTGACGTTCGACCATGACTGGCTGGCGCGGCAGCTCTCGCGCGTGCGCATCGGCATGATCGAGGACGGCACCGCCATCGGCGACGGCCTCGGCGTGGCCCTCACCCGCCTCGAGCAGGCGAAACGCGACCGCGCGGGAAAGCGGATCGGGGCCTTCGTCGTGCTGATGACCGACGGCGCCAACAACCGCGGCGCGCTCGCGCCGCTCGACGCCGGGGGCCTTGCCAAGGCTCGCGGCATTCCCGTCTACACCATCGGATCCGGCAAGGAAGGCATCGTGCCGGTGCCGGTCTATGACGACGAGGGCCGCAAGCGCGGCTACCAGCGCATGCTTTCCGACCTCGATGAAGGCACGCTGCGCGAGATCGCGACGCAGACCGGCGGACGCTTCTTCCGCGTGGCCGACACCGGCACGATCGAGGAGGCCTTCCGGGCGATCGATCGGGCGCAGAAGATCGAATTCCAAGCGAAGAGCCACCTCTTGACGACGGAGCTCTTCTGGTGGGCCGCGGCGCCGGGGCTCGGAGCCCTCCTCGCGGGTGCCGCCTTCGCGCGCCCCTTGCTGAGACGGGAGGCCGCCGCATGACCTTCGCGGAACCCCGGCTCCTCTGGCTCCTCCTCGTGCCCGTCGCTCTCGCCGCCTGGGACCTCGCCCGCCGTCGCCGCCAAGGGGCTGGTTCCCATCCGCGGATCCTGCGCGCCGAGGCGGGCCCGTCCTCGGTCACGCTGGCACCTTCCCGTTCAGGCGCGCCGGCCGGCGGTGCGCCGCGCTTCCGCCCATGGCTCTGGTGCGGCCTCGCGCTCGCCGCGGCCGCCCTCGCCCGGCCGCAATGGGGCCGGCTGGAGGAGCCGGTCTTCGACCAGTCGCGGGAAATCCTGCTGGCGGTGGATCTGTCGCGTTCGATGCTCGCGCCCGACGTGAAGCCCTCGCGTCTGGAGCGCTCCAAGCTGCTGATCCAGTCCTTGCTCGAAAAGCTGGCCGGAGAACGGGTGGGCCTCGTCGTCTTCGCGGGAACCTCCTTCCTGCAGGTGCCGCTGAGCGCCGACTACGAGATCCTGCGGGAATTCCTGCCGAACCTGAACCCGGGCTTCCTGCCGGAAGTGGGCACGAATTACGGCGCCATGCTCGAGACCGCGGTCCAGGCCTTCGGGGCCTCGGGGGCCGCCGACCGCTTCCTCATCGTGCTGAGCGACGGCGAGGCCACCGACCCCGCGTGGAAGGACCGGATCGAGGCGCTCCGAAAGAAGAGCGTGCGGGTCATCGGGCTCGGCGTGGGCACCGCGGGCGGCGGGATGATTCCGGAGAGCGACGGCAGCTTCCTGAAGGATGAACGCGGCGCGGTGGTGCTCAGCCGGCTGGAGCCCGCCACCCTGCAGGAGCTCGCCCGCGCCACCGAGGGGGTCTACCGCGACGCAAGCGCGTGGATCGATGTCGCCGGCCTCGTCAAGGAGACCGTCGACACCGGCCGCCGCGGGGAGTTCGTCGAGACCAGCACCGTGCGGCAGGTGGAACGCTTCCAATGGCCGCTCGCGCTCGCGTTCTGGTGCCTGCTCGTCAGCCTTTACCACGAGTTTCCCGTGCGTCCCAAGAACCGAGCCATCACCCTCCGTCCGAACCGCGCCTCCGCCGGCCCGGCCGCCGCCGCGGCGCTCCTCCTCGCGCTCGCCGGAGCGACCCCGGGGGAACTGGCCGCGGCCGCGAAGCTCGCGCCAACCGCCTCCTCTTCTCCCATGCCCTCGGCGCAGCCCGGCGCCGTGACGCCACCCGGTGATCCCGCGGCGTTGGGCCGCATCGTCGGCCGCCTCTCGGCCGCCACCCGACCCTCGGCCCGCGACTGGGCCGAGTTGGCCGGCGAAACCGTGACTTGGGGCTCGCGGATCCAATCGCAGGGCCAGCCGGTCGCGCCGGGGCCCGTCAACGACGCCCTCGCGGGCTTGTCACTCGGGGAAAAACTCGACGCCAAGGCGACCGACTGGACGAAGCTGCGGAGTGAACTGGAGGCGTTGCTCGAGGAGAAGGACCGCGAGGACAAGAAGGACGAACAAAAGCAGGACGAGAAGAAGGACCAAAAGAAGTCCGAGGATCAGAAGGAGAACCAGGACAAGGACCAGCAAGGCGAGCAGCAGAAGAACGATCAGCAGCAGGACTCGCCGCAGCAGCAACAGAAGCAGCAGCAGGACAAATCCTCCGAGAAGAAGGACTCCGCCCAGGAGCAACCGGAAGAGCGCAAGCCCGAGGAGGGATCCGAGCTCGGCGACATGTCACGCAAGGACCAGCCGCCGCCCCCCCCGCCGGAAAACATGCAGCAGGTCGGCGGCGCCCCGGAGAAAAAGCCCGAGGAGCAGCAGGAGCAGGCCGACCCCGCACTCGCGCTCCCGCTCCAGAAGCTCGACCAGCTTCGGAACCTCGATTCCCCCGCGCAATTGTTCCAATTGATGGAAGGAGACCGGAAGGGCGAACGGAAGACCGCCCCGCGCACGGGCAAGAGCTGGTGAAGCCATGAGATTGATCCGCAACCTCGCCCTTCTGCTCGCCTTCATCGGCGGCGCCGCCGCGCAATCCGTCCGTTGGGAACAGGCCGAAGGCGCCCTCGGCACCAACCTCGCCCTCGTGTTCGAGAACTGCGAACCCGACGGCCAGCCCGCCCTGCCTTCGATCCCCGGGGTGGCGTTCTCGTTTGCCGGCCGCTCGGAGAGCGTGAACATCGTGAACTTCCAGATGACGCGCAGCGTGACGCTGTCCTACGCAGTGCGCTCCCCGCAGAACCAGCCGCTGCGCATCCCGGCCTTCAACGTCCGGACCAACAAGGGCGACCTGCGCGTCGAGGCGTTCGACGCCGCGAAGCCCGCGGTCGCGATCGACTCCCTCGCGACGTCGCGTCTCGTCCCAGAGAAGCGGAGCGTCTGGGCCGGCGAGGTGTTCGGGATCTCCTACGAACTCTCCGCCGCGCGCCGCACCAACCCGCAGATCAGCCCGACCTTCGACTGGAACCCGGCTCCGCTGGTCTCCGAGGACTGGTCCAAGCCCGAGGTCACCGAGCGCAACGCGGGCGGCGACCGGCGCGTCAACGTCGTCTTCCGCAGCCGCGCCGTGGCCCGTACGCCCAACACGCTGCGGCTCGAGGCTGCCACCCACTTGATCAGCGTCCAGACCGGCACGATCGGCTTCGGCATCATCTCCCAGCCGCGCATGGAACAGGTTTCCGTGACTTCCGATCAGCCGACGCTGGAGGTTAAGCCGCTGCCCTCCGGCGCCCCGGCGGGCTTCAGCGGCGCGGTCGGCCAGTTCAAGCTGACTTCAAAGGTCGTGCCCGAGAAGGCCGCGCTCGGCGAGCCCGTCACGTGGACGCTCGAGTTGAGCGGCACCGGTAACTGGCCGGAGATCTCCGGCCTCCCGCCGAGGAACGTCTCGAACGACTTCAAGGTGGTGCAGCCCAAGGCGCGGCGCACACCGGCGGAGGGAAAGCTGTTCGACGCCACCCTCACCGAGGACGTGGTCCTCGTGCCGTCCAAGGCCGGCAACTACACGCTCGGCCCAGTCACGCTCACTTACTTCGACCCTCAGGCCGGAACCTACCGCACGATCACGACGCCGAAGACGACCCTCGTCATCACCGCGGCCGCGGCCCCGCAGTTCAGCCTCAACCCTCCTTCCCAGACGGGATCAAACCTGCCGCCGGGGGGCGCGCCGGAGACCAGCGCAACCCCCGCGAAGCCCGTCGTCGCCGCCGCCGCGCCCGCCGGCATCCCCCGCGACCCGCTGCCATCCGCCCCGCCCGCGCGGGCGCCATTGGCCGCCAGCACGCTCACCGCTGCGCTCGCGGCGCCGTTCGCGCTGACACTCCTGCTCTGGCTCTGGCTTGCGCTGCGGCGTGCCCGCGAAACCGATCCCGCGCGGCCGCAGCGTGAGGCGCGCGTACGTCTCGACGCCACCCTGCGCGAACTCGACGTCGCCCCGGCCGAACGGAGGACAAGCCTACTGCTGGCGTGGCAGCGGGATGCCGCCGTTCTCTGGGACATCGCTTCGGCAGCGCCGGCCGCAGAGGCCTTTGATTCGGATGAATGGAGCACGCTCTGGCGCGAGGCCGACCGCGTGATTTACGGGAGGCAAGGCGCGCTGGCGAGTGATTGGGTCGCCCGCGCGCGCGACGCGCTCGTCCGCAGGAAGACGCCGCCGTTCCGCTTCCATCGCCTCTTCCTGCCGCGCAACCTGATGCCGTTCGCGGCCGCCCTCCTGCTGCTTCCCCTCGCTCTCGTGACGCTCCATGCCGCCGCCGTCGACGGGGCGGTCGCCTACCGCAAGGCCGACTTCGCCGCGGCGGAAGGCGTTTGGCGCGAGGCGGTGAAGCGCACCCCCCTCGACTGGAGCCACCGGCACAACCTGTCCCTTTCGCTCGAACAGCAGGACCGCGCCGCGGAGGCCGCGGCCCACGCCGCCGTGGCGTTCATCCAGAACCCGTCCCAACCGGCGGTGCGCTGGCATTTCGGCCGCACGGCGGAAAAACTCGGCGCGGCCGCCTCGCCGCTGGCGGGCTTCATCACGCCCGGTTTCTCCCGCACGCTGGCCCGCGACGCGTCGCCGGCCGACTGGCAGAGGCGGCTCATCGCCGCCGGTTGGCTCCTCGCCGCCGCGCTCGCGATCACGCTGCTGCGCGCCTACCGCGCCGGACCGCGCCGATGGACCTGGGTCGCCCGCGGCACGGCCGCCGGAGCGGTCGTCATCGCCGCCGTCGCGGTGAACGGAATCCTCGCCTACGGCCCCGCCGCACGCGCGGAGGCGGCGATCGTCGCCCGACCGACCACGCTACGCTCCATCCCGACGGAGGCCGACACGACCCAGAAGACCACGCCGCTCGCTGCAGGCGGCCTCGCGCTGATCGAACGATCCTTCCTCGGCTGGCACCGCCTCGCGTTCGAGGGAGGCCAGACCGGCTGGGTCCGCAAGGAGGACGTGGTCGCCGTTTGGAAATGAACCGGCGACCGCGCCGGATCACACGTCACACAGCCGCACGGCCTCGGCCAGCGATGTCACCTTGTCCCGCAGGGGAATGAACTCCTGCCCCACGAACCCGCGGTAGCCGGTCTCGACGATCGCTCGCATGATCGCGGGGTAGTTCACCTCCTGGGTATCATCGAGCTCGTTGCGGCCCGGCACGCCCGCGGTGTGGTAATGCCCGATCCAATCCTTGTGCCGGCGGATGCGGGTGATGACGTCTCCGTGCATGATCTGCACGTGATAGATGTCGAAGAGGACCTTCACGCGCGGGGATCCCACGCGGCGGCAGATCTCCACCGAACGGTCGATGTCATCGCAGAAGTAGTCCGGATGGCCCTTCATCTCCTCGGCGACGCGGGAGTTCAGCATCTCGAGGCAAAGGGTGACGCCCTTGGCCTCCGCGTGGCCGGCGATCCGCTTCAGGCCATCGACCATGTTGCGCATCCCGGTCTCATCGGAAACGCCGCGCCGGAAGCCTGAGAACGTGATGACCGCGGGAAACCCCGCCGCGGCCGTCGCGTCGATGCGCTCCCGCAGGACCCGCAGGCAATCCACGTGCTCCTCGAGGTGGGCGAAGCCTTTCGAGAAGCCATGGCTGCCGGTCAGCGCGCACACCAAACCACGCTGCTTGAGCACGGGAAACTTGTCGGGGGCCACCAGCTCGACCGAACGCAGCCCGAGCGCGACCGAATGGTCGCAGAGCTCCTCGAGCGTCATCGGGCGGAAGCACCACGGCACCACGGATTGGTTGATGCGGCCGTGGCGCACGGCGCGCGCGGTCGCGACCGGAGCGGCCCCACGCGCCGGCAGCGCGCAGGCGGCGCCCAGTCCCGCGGCGAGCGTGCGGCCGACGAAGGCGCGACGGGATGACGGAGAAGCAGGGCCGGTCGGATTCGCGGGGTTCATCCTCGGAGCCAAGCGCCCGCGGGACGCGGGCTGAAGCCCGAATTGCGGCTTAAAGCAGTCAGTTCCCGGAATTCACTTCCGGCGACGGAAGCTCGAACCAGAAGAGAGCGCCCTGACCCGGCGCACTTTCCAATCCCACGCTGCCGCCAAGCCGTCCCACGATCCGCTGTACGATCGAGAGGCCGAGCCCATGCCCTTCCGCCCGGTCGCTGCGGATGCGCGCGAAGGGCACAAAGAGGGAAGACTGCAGATCATGCGGAATGCCGTCGCCGCAGTCCTTGACCCAATAGCGGACCCGGCCGGTCTCCGGATTGATTCCGGCACCGACCGAAATCTGCGCGGAAGGCCCCCCATACTTCGCGGCATTGCTGAGGAAATTGGTCCAGACGTGCGTGATCCACGGAGCATGCCCGGCCGCGGGCGGCAGGTCAGGCACGGGAGCACACACCGCCCGGTGCTGGCGGAAAACGACCTCACAGCCGTCGAGCGCCTCGCGCAGCGAAGCGTTCATGTCCACCGCTCCGATCGATACGTTGGCCTTGCGGACCCCGGAAAGGAGCAGGAGCTCGTCAATGATCGTCGAAAGACGCTCGGCGCTCCGGGTCGCGTGATCGAGGTTTACCGCCGCCTTCGCCGCCTCCGCTTCGGACAGCGCGGACGCGGCCAACTCGAGGCGGCCCTTGAGGACGGCGAGCGGACCCTTGAGGTCGTGAGCGACGGTGTGGGCGAAGGAATCAAGCTCGTCGATCAGTTCCCGCCGCTCGAGCCGGGCCTGCACGGACTGCATGAGCTCCTCTCGGGTGAAGGGCTTCGGGATGAAATCGTCGGCGCCAAGCCCCATGCCGGCCCGCACGTGCGCGCGGCTTCCGAAGCCCGATACCACGATCACCGGGACCTTCTTGAGGGACTTGTCCGAGCGGAGTTCGCGGATGAGCTCGAAGCCTGACTGCCCCGGCATCTCGATATCGGAGATGATCAGCCGCGGTTCCCGTCGGCGTGCGAAGGCCAAAGCCGAGCCAGCATCCTCGAACGCCACGACCGGAAAGCCACTCGAGGACAGGATATCCACGATCAACTGCCTGAGGCCGGGGTTATCCTCCACGACCATGATTTGAGTCCGGCACCGCGAAATCATGCTCGGACCGAATTCACACGCACTGGGACAGCAAGGACGATTCCGTAGAAGTACGCCATGTTCCTACCCGATGGATCGCGTCGGGTACGATTTTTCCCTTAGTGATAGGGAGTTCTACTATGAGTAATTGATAAATCATCAGATTCTATATAAATGATGTTCAACAGTTTGTAAATCGGCCCTTCGGAACATTATTCTACCACGCGCCAACGGGCGCCCACCACATCCCCGGATTCGGGGCAGAAACGCCATCATGGCACGAGCACCCCGTTCGTGGGCACTCGCGAGTGGAAACTTTTCTCAGAATGCCGGAAATCTTGTGGTCAGTCTCGATCGACCCCAAGAGCTAGGGCCCAACCACCGAGGGCCCCATCGCCTTTACTGCCGCCCTCGGACGGACGCGAAAAGACACCAGGGCCGGCCAGCAGAATTCTAAGCCGATCCGGTCGGCGGCTCGGATGGACCGTGCGGGTGAAACAGATGCGCGTGGCGAGCGACGAACCGGAAGACCAGCGTACCCGCCACGGTCAGAACCGCCACCGTGCCCGCGAGGGCGCGGCCCCGCCAAAGTCCCGCCAACCCTGCTTGGAACTCCGCGAGCGTGACGTTCGCGCTGCCACCCATGACTCGCAGCTCGTGCATATGCTTCTTCTGCCGGAGGAGGTTTCCGAGCGGATCCGCAACCTCGGCCGGCGGCCGGACGTAAAGCCACGCGGCCGCCCCCAAGCCGAGCACGAGCAAGGTGAGCGAGATGCGGTTGATGCGCCGCGGGTCCATGGGGCCAAGCGCTAAGCCCCCATGCACAGTCGCTCAATCGCTTTCGCCACCGCGGGGTGAGCTATCTCCCGGCGTGCGCGATGCGCCGCTTCAAGCCGCCGGCGGATCAGCCGGCCTTTCGGGCTCGGGGAACTTGGTCGGTGCGGTGGTGGATGACGGCCGGGACAGTCGCAGGCGCGAGCTGAGCTTCCGGAACGGGAAAGCCAGTGCGGCGCCGACCCGCTTGCGCTTCGCCGGGGCCTTATCGGTCGCCAGCGACGATGAGGAATGAGTATTGGCCATGCCCGGAAGAATATCTCTCGCCGCGCGCGGCGCCCATCGGCCAACCGGCCGATCGCGCGGCCCCGGCAGGCAAACCACGCGTCCCGTTGCGCGAGAAACCGATTGAGTCCCAGGTGTCGGACCGGACAAACACGACTCGGTTGAGCTTCCTACCCCAGCGCCAATCCCTCGTGCTGCAGACCGCCGCGTGCCTGCGGGCCGGCATCGCGTCCGGACGCTGGCGGGAGTGGCTGCCGGCGGAAAGGATCCTGGCGCGGGAGTTATCGGTAGGTCGCAACACCCTGCGCCTGGCGCTGGCCGAGCTGCGCCGCGCGCGGCTTGTGCGGGCGGAACGGAACCGGGGCCACCGTATCACCAGCCGACCCGGCAACCGGCACGCGGCCACCGCCCCGACCGTCGGCCTGATCGTGCCGCATGCGTTCGGCCTCCTTAGGCCCACCACAATCCAGTGGATCGACCGGCTGCGGGAGCAACTGACCGATCAAGGAGGCCGGCTGCAGGTGCACTGCGCGCCATCCTGCTACGGGCCGCGCCCCGCGCAGGCGCTCTCCCGGTTGTGCATCCGGCAGCCAGCCGCCTGCTGGATCCCGGTGCTCTCGAGCGAGCCGATGCAGGAGTGGTTCGCGGCGGAGGCCCGGCCCTGCGTGATCGCGGGAACCAATTTCGAGGGGATCGACCTGCCGTCGGTCGACATCGACCACGCCGCAACCGGCCGCCACGCGGCGGGCATGCTGCTCGCACACGGCCACCGCCGGCTCGCGATCCTGCTGAAACCCGTGCGCTCCGCCGGCGACCTGGAGACGGCAGACGGATTCCTCGCGGCGACCCGCGAGTCATCGCGCCCCGCGGCGGCCTCCATCCTCCACACCGAGGACAACCGCGAGGGCGCGGTGCGGGCGATCGCCGCCGCGTTGCGGGGCCGCGAGGCGCCCACCGGACTCCTCGTCGCCAATCCGCACCGCCTCATCGCGATCACCACCTGGCTCTCCACCCAGCCGAGACGCGCGTCCGGAATCGCCGCGATCTCGCGGGACGACGATCCATTCCTGAATTTTCTCACGCCGAGGCCGCCGCGGTACCGCTTCGATCCCGAAGCCTTCGCGCGAAACATGGGGAAATCGGTCACCCAGGTGCTCCGCGACGGTGTTCCCGCCCAGCGGCGGGTGCGGCTGCTGCCCCGTTTCGACCACGGGGACGGCGTCGTCCGCGCGGATAGCTGACCTTGGTTCCATTCGGGAACCACCCGGGCGGCTTGCGCCGTCAATCCGGGGGCGGTGAGCCTGCGTTCACTTCAACCCCATGCTCCGCGAAATCCCCACCGCCCGTCTGATCGTCGCCCTGCTCGCCGCCGCGGCGTTTCTGCAGCCGGCCACCGCCAAGACCGCCCCGGCACGCCCTCCCGCCGCGACGGAGGAGGCCGTGCGCCTCTCCGTCTTCGAGGTCTCCACCTCGGCGACATCGGCTACCCTTCCGCGAACGTCGCGGAGGTGACCCGCATGAACATGCCGATCGAGGACCTGCAGCCCCGCTCCCGGGGCACGCTCTTCAACCGCTACACCTTCGGCCGCGGCGCGCTGCAGGGACTCTCGCTCAGCCTGGGCTCCGTCTACACCGGTACCCGCGATCTCACGAACGCCAACGCCCGCAACGAGCCTAACTGGTGCCCGCTGCCAGCTTGGTGGCGCTTCGACGCCATCGCGGGCTACCGCGTCAAGGTCGCCTCCCGGCCCGTGAACCTCTCTCTCAAGGTCAGCAAACTCCTCGACGATCGGGATATCTACTACGTCGCCTCGTGGTTCCGCTACACGATCGACGCGGGCCGGGAGTGGCAGTCGGGTTGAAGGCCCGGCCAAAGCCGCCCAACAAGGCATCCATGCGCCAAGGCCTGCTCACCTTCCTCCTTCTCAGCGCCTTGGTCGCCGGCGCCGACCAACTGCGCCGGCCCAACGTGGTCCTCATCCTCGCCGACGATCTCGGCTGGCGGGACCTTCGTTGCACCGGGAACCCGTGGCACGACACGCCGAACCTCGACCGGCTAGCCGCCCAGGGCACGAGGTTCACCCGTGCCTACGCCCCGGCGCCGATCTGCTCCGCCTCGCGGGCCGCCATCCTGACGGGTCGCTCGCCCGCTCGGCTCGGCTTCGAGTTTGTCGTCAAGGATCCGGGCTCAAAGCCGCCGACGGGACTGCCGCTCGCACCGCCCCCTTACCCGCGCGAACTGCCGCTCTCGGAAATCACTCTCGCCGAGCTGCTCCATCCCGCGGGCTACGCGACGGGCTTCTTCGGCAAATGGCACCTCAACCAGCACGCTGGAACCTACCTGAGCTGGTCGGCGACGCACGGCCCGCTCCAGCAGGGCTACGCGGAGGGAGCGGGCGACTTCGGCGCCCACTCCTACGGCGACCCCGCGCGCCCGGCCGGGGAACAAGGGCCGTTTGCCAAGGGCGATCACGGCCGCGACGCGCTCACGGAGAGGGCGGTCGCATTCCTCCGCGCCCACCGGCACCAACCCTTCTACCTGCACCTTTCGCACTACTTCGTGCACGACCCGATCCGTACCCGCGCGCAGTGGCTCGTCGAAAAGTACGCCGCCCGTCTCCCGCCCGGCGCCGACCCGAGGCGCGCCGCCTACGCCGCCATGGTCGAGGTCCTCGATCACCTCACCGGCGAGGTGTTGCGCGCACTCGACGAACTCGGCCTCGCCGAAAACACGATCGTCGTCTTCACCTCCGACAACGGCGGCCATCCGCAGTATTCCGCCAATGGTCCGCTCCGCGGCGGCAAGTGGAACCTGCACGAGGGAGGCCTCCGCGTTCCCTTCCTCGTGCGCTGGCCGGGCCGCGTGCGCGCCGGCGCGACGAGCGACGCGCCACTCGTCGGCACCGACCTGCTGCCCACCTTGTGTCACGCCGCCGGGGTGACGCTGCCAGCCGGGGTGACGCTCGACGGTCGCGACCTGCTCCCGCTCTGGCTCGGCGAGGCCGCCGCCGACCCCGACCGCGAGTTAATCTGGCACTTTCCCTACTATCATCCCGAAGGGGCCGCGTACGGCCGCGCGCTCCCGCACATCGGCACGGATGACTTCGCCGTCAGCCGGACCCAACCGCAGTCTGCGATCCTCGTGGGACCTTGGAAACTGATCCACGACTACGAGACGGGCCGAGATCAGCTCTTCGACCTCGACCGCGATCCCGGCGAGCAGGCCGATCTCGCGGAGTCGCGACCCGACCGCGCCCGCGCGATGCGCGCCCGCCTCGAAGCCTCGCTGCTCACAGCGGGAGCACGCCGGCCCACCCGACCATGAACCGCCCGCTCCGCCCCTCCTTGCCAACGCTTCGGAGGCTGATCCGGCCGGCCATCATCCTCCGCGCCTGCCTGAACCTAGGCGTCGGCCGACGCGGCATCGCCCGCGAGGGCAGAATCTTCCTGCCCTTTGAGGGCGGTTCCCGCCACCCGCGCGAGGATGTGTTGATGGCCGTCGTCAACGTCCGCTGGCTGTTCGACGCACGGCTGCCGGACGATGTGCTCCAGCCGTAAGCTTTCACCGTTTCTCCATCATGAAAACCCCGCTCCTCCTCCTGTTCGCCGCCGCGTGCGCCGCCGCCCTTCACGCGGCGCCACCCGAAACCTCCTCCGTCTTCCCGGTCAAGATGGGCGGCGTCGCCCGCTACCGCATTCCGGGCGTCGTCGTCACGCCCAAGGGCACCGTCCTCGCGTACAGCGAGGCGCGGCGCAACAACAGCTCCGACTGGGGCGAGATCGAGGTGCACCTGCGTCGCTCGACCGACGGCGGCCGCACGTGGGAGGCCCCGCGCCAGATCGCCCACCGCGGGCCCCGCATGGAAGGAAATCCCCGCAAGAAGACGGGCGGCGAACGCGAGCAGACCGTCAACAACCCCGTCGCCATCGTCGACCGCAAAACCGGCGCGATCGAGTTCCTGTACTGCGTCAACTACGCCCGCTGCTTCTCGATGCGCAGCACCGACGACGGCGTCACCTGGAGCGACCCGGTCGAGATCACCCGGACCTTCGAGCCGTTCCGCCGCCACTACGATTGGAAGGTCATCGCGACCGGCCCCGGCCATGGCATCCAGCTCCGCTCCGGCCGCCTCGTCGTGCCCATCTGGCTCGCCTACGGCGGGGTCGGCGACCACGGCCCCTCCGCCGCCGGCACAATCTTCAGCGACGACCACGGCAAGACCTGGCAGGCCGGCGATATCGCCGTGCCCAACGCCGGAGAGTTCAGCAGCCCCAACGAGACGATGATCACCGAACTCTCCGACGGCCGCGTGATGCTCGTCACCCGCAGCCTTTCGAAGGCGAACCGCAAGCTCGTGACCGTCGGCCCCGACGGCGCCACGCGTTGGGAAAAACCCTCCTTCCACGACCAGCTCTGGGAACCTCGGTGCATGGCGAGCATCACGTCGCATCCGGCCCGGCCCGGCACCTTGATCTTCTCCAATCCGCACACGCTTCCGAGCGAGCCCGGCGGCAAGAGCGCCCGCGAGAACCTCGCGATCAAGCTCAGCCGCGACGACGGGAAGACCTGGCCGGTCAACCGCACGCTCGACGCGGGTCCCTCAGCCTATTCCGACCTCGCCGTGCTGCCCGACGGCACCATCCTCTGTCTCTACGAGAAGGGCTCCGACATCGCTGCGGCGCGCTTCGGTCTCGACTGGCTCGAGGCGGGCCGCTGAGCGAAGGACCTTCCCTCCTTCCGTCACTGGACAAGGAGGAAGAAGACTTGATCCGCAACGTCCGGCGCCGCCGGACGTCCAGCCGCCGGGTCCGCGGTCGGCCCCGCCCCGATGCGCACCTTCTTCACCGGCACGTTCTCCCTCCTGCTTTGCTCGTTCGTCGCCGGCTGCCAGCACGCGCCGCGCTCCGCCGCGGCGGCGCGGCCCCGTCCCGCGGCCTACGCCTTGGCGGTGACCCTTCGTGACGGCCTGCACCCCTCCCCGTCCCAGTGGGCGGCGATCCAATCGACCTTCGCGCGCGCCCTCGCCGCCAACGGCATGGTCCTCGTGACGGAGATCGGGCTCGCCGACCGCATCCTGCGGATCGACTTCTTTCCCGATCCGCAGGACCCCGAGAACCGCGGGCAGGCGGTGATCGTGGGTGTGCGCGTGAACGATCAGCGTGGGGTGCTCTCCCCGCCTTCGCCCCTCATGGCCAGCCATTCGTCGTTCCCATATCCGTTCGGCTGGGGCGGTTACTCGTGGGGCAGCCTCAACCCGGGTTTCGCATACGATGCGTTCTACGGATACGGAAACACCTACTTCGACGGCTACACCTACGCGACTCCGACGCTGAACCCACGGCGGCCGAAACCATCCCAGGGCGACTGCCCGCCGGGGCTCGCGTCTGATCACCGGCACCCGCGGCGGCCGGAGGACCCCTCGCCTTTCCGGCGGCCCGTGCCCCCGGCGGATGACCCGCGGCCCGCGTTGCTTGCGGCCGCGGAACCCACCCTCCAAAAGGCTACCCTCCGAGCCTATCCGACCTCCGATCCGCGGGAACTGGTGTTCGCGGACGACGTGCGAAGGTTCGCACTTCAGCGGCGGCAGGAAGATCACGCCTCGTTCCGTCTGGAAAATCAGCCCCGCAGCGAGGATGCGGCGGCCGGCACATCGACCCAGGGCAGCTACGCCCGCACCGACCGCCCACGCACCTCGACCGATCGGGATTGGAGCCGCTTCCAGGCGAGCGCGGGCGACACACGCGGCAATCGCCCCGCGGAGGACCACCAGCGGTACCGCTCCGAAGGGAGCTACCGTCCATCGTCCGGCAACTCATCGACTTCTTCCGATTCCCCGCGGTCCGCCTCATACCCCTCCTCGGCCGCCGCTTCTTCCCCTTCCCCCGCGAACGATTCGTTCGCCAGCTCTCCTCCCTCATCCGCCTCACCGGCGGCTTTCTCCGAGGGCCCGTCGATCCCCGTGGGCGGATCCGGCCCCTCCGCGGCGCCGACGACGCCGAACACCGAGGAGAAATAGCGGGCGGGGCGCAGCAGGAATTCCGCAACGGTAAGCAGGACCTGAGCGCCGCAATATGCCCGAGGCGAAAAGTTGGCGCCGACACCGGAGCCCGGGGAATCACTTGCGCCCGGACGTTGGGCCGGACAAGGAATCGTACGCTGCCGATTCGGCCGCTAAACCCCCCACGCCTCGTAAATCAGAACCCTAGAAAACCTATGATGAATCAGAATCGCACCCGATCCCTGCTCTGCTTGGTGCTTGGCACCCTGCTCGCTTCGACCGCGGTCGCCCAAGCCGGAGCGAAGGCGGGCGACGGCACCATCACGTTGTCCGAGTTCAACGTCTCGGCCGACCGCGCGTCGGGCTACCGGGCCCAAAGCGCGATCACGGCGACCGGCTTCGGGGCCAACGTCCTCGACGTGCCGGTCACGATCAACGTGCTCACGAATGAGTTCGTTTCCGACTACGGGGCGAACCTCCAGAGCGAGGTCCTCCGCCTGGTGCCAGGCGTCATCACCAGCCCGAACTACGAGTCGCAGATGATCATCCGCGGATTCAACGGGCTGCAGGCGTACCGAAACGGTCAATACCGCCGACAGCTTTACTCCACCTGGGGCATGGACCGCATCGAGGTCATCAAGGGATCATCCTCGATCTTTTTCGGCCTGGTGCGTCCCGGAGGCGTCGTGAACTACATCACCCGGAAGCCGGACTTCCGGACGAAGGGCGGCGACACGCAGATCAGTTTTGGCAGCTGGGACTTCAAGAAGGCGGAGATCAACTACAACCTGGGCGGGGAGTCCGTCGCGGCGCGGGTGGGCGCGGGTGGGATCGACGCGGGTGGCTGGCGCGACAACGACTTTAAGCGCGAGCACTACCTCGGAGGATCCCTCGCCGCCAAAGTCTTCAAGGACGGCCTCATCACGCTAGACCTCGAGACGGTCCGCCGGGTGAACCAGGACCGCGAGTCGGCGGCCGTGTTGCGCAGCAATTCCCGCTACCTCGGCAATACGGCGGCGATCGCCAGCGGCCTGGCGCCCCGGGCCTGGCTGAACGCCAACGGCCTGGCGAGCGCGCCCACCTTCGACATGTTCGCCCCGGTGTTCGGCGCCGGGGATCCGTACGGTCGCAAGGCGACGATGGGCAAGGAGACCTATTCCTTCTATCAATCGTACACGGTCGACCTCGATTACACCCAGAAGATCGGATCCAACCTCGTGTACCAGCTGCAGTGGAACTTCGCGATCGACGACTTCGAGATCCTGCGGTCGATCGGAGGCGATCAGGAACCATTCGCTGACGGCACGGTGCGCTTCCGCTTCGGCAATTTCGCGAACTACCGCGATTCGTACAACTTCGACAACAAGCTCACCTACCGCTTCCGCCTCGGTGATTCCCAGCACACCGCTTCGCTCGGACAGGAATCCCAACGCGTCAACCAGGACACCCCCGGCTGGTTCGACACCGCCAGCCGTTTCCAGGACGGCCGCTACGGCGCCTTCGCCGTCTGGAATCCGAAGACCCAGGCCCTGCGCAGCGCTCCCGCGGAACGCGCCGCCAGCGCGGAAACCTGGAACATCTACCGCCGCCGCGCGGAGAAACAACTGGGCTATTACCTCGCCCTGCAGTCGGAACTTTTCGGCGGAAGCCTTCGCACCATCGTCGGCGCTCGCCTCAACGAGTACTCCCGCGTGAGCTCCTACGAGCGCACGGTCACCAATCCCGAGATCGCCACGCCCAAGACGACGAAGACGACCCCGCTCTTCGGCGCGCTGCTGAAGCTCACCCCCCAGCTTTCGGCCTTCGCGATGTTCTCCGAGTCACTCGAACCGCAATTGGGCGCCGACGCCGATGGCCGCGGCCTCGAGCCGGTCTCCGGTCGCGGCTACGACCTCGGCCTGAAGACCGCCCTCCTGGAGGGCCGGCTCGCCGGCTCGGTTTCCTTCTACGGCGTGAAGCGCGAGAACATCGCCTCACGCGACAGCGCGCGGGAAGTCTCAAGCGCCCGCCAGCCGTGGTTCATCTACGGCGACGCGGAGGAGTCGCAGGGCATCGAGGTCGATGTCTCGTATAATCCCGCGGCCAATTGGCAGGTCATCCTCGGATATTCCCATATGACCAAGGCGGAGACCGTCGCCTCGACCGTGCCGGCCCGGCTCGGGCTGCCGCTCGCCGCGGTGCCGAAGGACGTGCTGCAGCTGTGGACCAAATACGATTTCCGCACGGGCGCGCTGGCTGGATGGTCCGTCGGCGGAGGCCTGCGCGACAGCTCGGCGGCGCGTTTCGCGGCCGATCCGAATGTGGTCGCGACCATGCCCGCCTACACGACGGTGGACCTGCTGGTCCAGTACCGGTTCAAGATCGCGGGCAAGGACGCCCGCGCCCAGCTGAACGTGAAGAATCTGGGCGACAAGGAATACCGCGAGAGCGGCTTCGCCGCGTTCGGTGACCCACGGAACGTGATTCTCTCCGTATCGACCAAGTTCTGACGAAGAGTCGCGCTGATCCCGCGCAACGAAAAGCCCCGACCGCGCGGACGGGGCTTTTTTGCGGAAAACGCCGGGGTGGTTCAGCTCTTATCAAGCTTCCCGCCGGCCTTCTTCCAGCCGTCGATGCCGCGCGAGTAGTGCTTCACGTTGGTGTAGCCGAGGTCCATCGCGGCGGTGGCGGCGGCGAGGTAGGCGCTGCAGTACTCGTTGCCGCAGTAGGCGACGATGAGCGCGCCCTTATCCTTGGGCAGCATAGCGGCGAGCTTCGCCTTGGCGGCGGAGTAGTCGATGGCTCCGGGAATGCGGCCTTCCTGGAAGGAGTCCGTGCCGTTCGCGTCGAGCAGCACGACCGCCTTGGCGGCCACGGCCTTCTCGAGGTCGGCGTGGGAGATGTCGGGAACCTTGGACGACTTCGCGAAGACGGCGCCGGCCAGCCCGAGGGAAACGAGGAGAGCGGTGAGGATTTTCATGGCGGCAGACCGTAGGGGCGGCGCCCCGATTCGCAAGCGCCGCGGCCCGGCGGGGAGAAGAGCCGGAACAAGCAGCCTTGCCCGCGGGCACGACGGCTGAGACGTTCCGCGCCCTGCGACGGCGTCGCCTTCCGCCCGCCGACTCCCCACCACCCCGCCATGATGCACCGTCCCACCTACGGCACCGCCCTGCGCTGCCTGATGCTCCTCGCCGTGCTCGCCACCGCGAAGGCCCAGCCCGTCACCGGCACGATCGAGGGCCGGGTGCTGAACACCCGCAACGGGGAATATCTGGAAAAGGCCCGCGTCACCGTCGAAGGCACGCGGCTCGAGACCTTCACCGACGCCACGGGCGTCTACCGGCTCAACGGCGTCCCCGCCGGCAACGCGCGGGTGCGCGCGTTCCACACCGGCCTGCTCGCCCAGACGGTCTCGGTGACCGTGCCGGCCGGCGGGACCGTGCAAAGGGACTTCGACCTGCTGGATTCCGGCGCCAGGCCCGCCCCGACGGGCAAGGACGGCTCGGTGGTGAAGCTGGACCAGTTCATCGTCGCCAACTCGCGCGAGATGGATGGTGCGGCCATCGCGATCAACGAGCAGCGCTTCGCCGCCAATATGGTGAACGTGATCGCCGCCGATGAGTTCGGCCACGTCGCCGAGGGCAACGTGGGCGAGTTCCTGAAGTTCCTTCCCGGCATGTCGATCGACTTCGTCGGCGGCGACGCCCGCACGATCTCGATGGGCGGCGTGCCCTCCGGCAACGTGCCCGTGAGCATCGGCGGCTTCGACCTCGCGAGCGCCGCCTCCTCCGGCACCGGCCGCACCGTCGAACTCGAGCAGGTCTCGATCAACAATATCGCCCGCATCGAGGTCTACCACTCGCCGACGCCGGAGTCGCCGGGCTCCGCGCTCGCCGGCGGCGTGAACATGGTGCCCCGCGGCGCCTTCGAGCGCGCGCGCCCCCAGTTCAGCGGCAACGCCTACTTCCTGTTCCGCGACGCGGAAAAGAGCCTGCGCAAGACCCCCGGCCCCATCCGCGAGGCCACCCACAAGATCCACCCGGGCTTCGACTTCTCGTGGGTCGTGCCCGTCAACAAGCGCTTCGGCTTCACGCTCTCCGGCGGCTACACCTCGCAGTACACGCCGCAGGATTACTTCGCGAACACGTGGCGCGGCGCCGGCAACGCCACGACCGTCGCGGCGAACGCCACCAATGGCTACCCGGCCACCACGCCCGACCGCCCGTACCTGTCGAACTTCTCCATCCGCGACGGCACCAAGGTCACGACCCGCTCCTCCGCCGGCGCAACCCTGGACTACAAGCTCTCCACCCACAGCCGCCTCGCGTTCTCGTTCCAGTACGCATTCTTCGACGCGTACTTCAACAACCGGTCCCTGGGCTTCAACACGAACCGCGTGTACCCCGGCGACTTCAGCCCCACCCTCACCAACGGCGCCGCCGGCTTCGGTACCATCACGATCGGCAACGGCGCGCGCCAGAAGGCCGGCACCACCTACATGCCTTCGCTGCGCTGGTTCCACGAGGGCCGCGTCTGGAAGATCGACGCTGGCCTCGGCCACTCCCAGGCCAGCAACCATTACCGCGACATCGACAAGGGCTTCTTCAACGGCGTCTCCACCCAGCGCTCCAACGTCACCGTGGCCTTCGAGGACATGTTCTACCTGCGCCCGCGGGTGATCCGCGTCACGGACGGCACGACCGGCGCCCCGGTCGACCCGTATTCGCTCACTACGTACGCCCTGACCTCCGCCTCCAGCGATTGGTGGGAATCGCTCGACGTGCAGCGCAGCGCGTTCGGCAACCTGCGCCGGGACCTGCTCGTCCGCGACGTGCCGCTTTCGCTCAAGGCCGGCTTCCACGTCCGCAA
>JACCDP010464789.1_pt1 | contig 20747 bp, 16 predicted proteins | sample 7445841 | NCBI WGS metagenome assembly JACCDP01 (sample SAMN15323441, study PRJNA562643) | freshwater metagenome | isolation source: river surface water | place: USA:Blue River Watershed | collected 2017-08-17
AGTTAAGCGCTGTGGCGAGCAGTCGGAGGATGGTTGTGGATGTAAGATGCCGGACAAGATTAAGGTCGAGGAGATGGCGACGGTTTCCGCGGTTTGGGATAATATCGACGCCGGAAATGAAGAGAATAAGAGCGGCGGCGTGAGTGTTCGTCTGACACCCGAGCTAGTTCTGAAAAACTTCCGCCGAATCAGCGATGACGACATCAATTTCATGGGATTCAGTCCTATTTGGTCGAGGCCGGAATCGATGATTTGCCAGGTGCTTCCTGTTCCGCCGCCCGCTGTCCGTCCGTCGGTAAAGCACGACGCACAGCAGAGGAGCGAGGATGACCTTACGCACATCTATAGCAATATTCTGAAGACCAACAAGGACCTACAGGACAAAATCACCAACAATGCGTCGCCGAATGTGATCGAGGGTCTCACTCGCCTCTTACAGTATTTCGTTGCTATGATTGTGAATAACAAGACCAAGGGCGCAGCGCCTCTAGCTCAGAGGTCGGGTCGCCCGTATCAGGATATTACCGGTCGCTTGAATAGCAAGACTGGTAGAATCCGTGGAAACTTGATGGGTAAGCGTGTCGATTATAGTGCGAGGTCCGTTTTGGGCGGTGACCCCAACTTATCGATTCGTGAGCTCGGAGTTCCGCTTAAGATTGCGAAGAATATCACGAAGCCGATTACTGTGAATGACCTGAATCGCAAGTTCCTCTTGAAGCTGGTCCAAAATGGACCTGAGGTATATCCAGGCGCCAAGATTCTAGAGAGAAAGAATGGCGATAGTATTTCGCTGCGATACGTCGATCGTAACTCGATTCGTCTGGAGAATGGCGACACGGTTCATAGGCACATGATGGACGGTGACGCGGTCCTATTTAATAGGCAACCGTCCCTCCACAGAATGTCGATGATGTGCCATATCGTCAGAGTTATGAAGCGCGGTGATACATTTCGCATGAATGTCGGCTGCACAAAGCCTTACAATGCGGATTTCGATGGGGATAGACATAAAAATGCTAAACACATTTTGTCCTCAACAGGGAGCGTTAAAAGCGTGCTACTCCCTAGTTAATTGATTATTAAAAACAACTTAAATAGAATTGGTTCTATTAAGTAAATGGAACTGTCGAAGCGACTAGAACTGTCAAACCAAATTCTGGATGACGAATCAATACGATATTGTGAAATATATAAAATCAATAATTTAACGAACGGTAAGATATATGTTGGACAGGCAGTGTCTCATATTTTAAACCACGGACGCTACAGACCATACGGTCGCGAAGGTCGATTTCGCTGTCATATATCCGAAGCATTTTCAACAAAGAAAAATCAGTCACATTATCTTAATAACGCTATTCGAAAACATGGCGTTGATAATTTTAATGTCGAACTATTAGAATATTGTGAAATAAGAAATGCCGACGAGCGTGAAACGCAGTATATAAAAGAGTTCAATAGTTTGTATCCAACTGGGTATAATCTAAAGAATGGAGGAACTACGTTTATACACTGCGATGAGAGTAAAAAGCGAGTATCAGATGGTGTAGCGCGTTATTATAAAGATAAGAAATTCGATCGGTTTAGGGATGTGAAATCAATTGATGATGATATTGATAAATACATTCGCCCATTGAATAGAAATAATTCACAATATGGTTGGTATGTCTTGATAGAAAGAAAAAAGGCAGATTTCGGCGGAGTTCATATTCCCTTAACTGATAGCAGAGAAAGTGCTAGGGAATTTGTTAGAAATTTAAAACAATCAATTAGCGACATGACCAAATTGCGGGAAACCTCTTAGAGCCTTCACTACCACTCACTGCTGGAAACAGCCTTGAGGAACTCGGTTAATTGCCGAAACCAATGGTAAAAACGTGAAGGATTGGGCAATCCGCAGCCAAGCCCCTACACTCGCTTCAGAAAATCGAAGTTTCCCAACCACTCCTAAAAAGGGAAGGGTTCGGGTTGCGACTTTGTCGCAGTTGACCACTTTGTGGTCTAAAACTGCAGGTTTCCTGATATGATAGAGCACGGGGAAGGTTCAACGACTAGACGGTTATGGGTCTTATATGATGGTTTAATCAACCTGATAAGGCTTAAGGTATAGTCTGCCCCCATTGGAAACTTTGGGGAATTCACTGGAAATGAATATGCATATGCCACAAAATGTGTTGGCGGAGACGGAGTTGCGCCACCTGGCGGCGATTCCTTATCAAATAATTAGTCCTGCTTCAAATGCGCCGATTATCGGCATTTATCAGGATTCACTGCTCGGTTCCTACAGGTTCACGAGACCCAATATTAAATTGACGCCGAGGCACGCGATGAATCTGTTGATGATGTATTCGAAGGTCGATGTGAAGGCGTTGCGTGATGCGGGAAATAAGATGACGAGTTACGACGTGCTATCTCAGATTATGGCACCGATTACGCTTGTATACAAGACCAAGTTCTTCGGTGACAATGAGGATTTCAATACGTCGCTCGCGAATGTCTTGGAAATTCGCAACGGAAAGTATATCCGTGGTCAGATTGAAAAGGGAGTGCTCGGCGCTACCACCAAGGGCATTCTACACAGGACGTTCAATGATTACGGTCCTATGGCGTGCTCGAATTTCATCGACGATCTTCAAAACATTATTACGGAGTATATGAAGACCAGCTCCTACTCCGTCGGAGTCAGCGACTTGATTGCCGATAAGGCGACGAACCAGAAGATTCTCCAGGCGATTACGAAGCAGAAGTTGGAGGTCCAGTCGCTCATTGACAAGGTCCATCTCGGCATCTTCGAGAATAACACGGTCAATACCAACTCGGTGGAGTTCGAAATGCAGGTTAATAAGATCCTCAATAAGGCGATGGACGAGTCCGGTAAGGTCGCGAGGGACAGTCTCAATAAGGATAACCGATTCCTTATGATTGTCAATTCGGGCTCAAAGGGTAACATGCTGAATATTTCGCAGATGATTTCCGGTCTGGGACAGCAGAACGTCGATGGTAAGCGCATTCCGTATGGTCTCGATAGCCGCACGCTTCCGCACTATAGCAAGTATGACGACAGCCCCAGTGCGCGCGGATTCGTCGAGAATTCGTATATTTCGGGACTCACTGCGCAGGAGCTGTTCTTCCATGCTATGGGAGGTCGTATCGGTCTCATTGATACTGCCGTCAAGACGTCGCAGACTGGATATATCCAGCGCCGTCTGATTAAGGGTCTGGAGGATATCAAGGTGGAGTATGACATGACTGTCCGAAACAACAAGGGTCGCATTGTCCAGTTCGCGTATGGCGACGACGGAATCGACGCGACTCGTGTTGAGAATCAGACTGTGCCGATTGTGGGAATGAGCGTCGAGGACATCTACATGCACTATGATATTGGCGATGGAATATCCGAGATCTTTACGAAACCCGCAGTGAATCGCATGAAGAAGGAGAAGGTCGAAATGCAGGGCTACTGCCAGAAATATATCAACATGATGATTGACAACAGGAAACTCGTGATTGAGTCCGTGTTCCGCAATAAGGACGAGAATATGGTTAAGTTGCCGGTTTCATTTGCGAATTGCGTGTCGAATATCCAGGGGCAGCTGAGCCTGGGGTCGAACTCGATTGTCGATATTACTCCTCTCGAGGCGTTCAAGATGATCGAGACGTATTTCGCGAAACTTCAGTCGATTGAGATGGTGAAGCCGGGCAAGTTGTTCGAAATCATGTTCTATTATTACTTGTCGCCGAAGAGCCTGCTCGTGTTGAAGAGGTTCAATAAGAACGCACTCATCTTGCTACTGGAAACCGTCGTCCTCCGATACAAACAGGCGATTGTTCATCCGGGTGAGATGGTCGGTGTTATCGCCGGACAGAGCATCGGCGAACCTACTACGCAGATGACGCTGAACACTTTCCATTTGGCTGGAGTGGCTAGTAAGTCGAATGTTACGCGTGGAGTGCCGCGCATTGAGGAGTTGCTGCGTCTGACCAGCAATCCTAAGAACCCGTCGCTCACGATCCATTTGAAGCCGCTAGACGAGACGGACCGAGACAAGGCCATCAAGCTCGCGAACATGATTGAATATACCAAGCTGATCGATCTGGTAAAGTCGATTCAAATCTGTTTCGACCCGAATGAGCGCAGCACCTTCATCGAATCGGACCGACTACTACTTGAGCAGTATTATGAGTTCGAGGATATGATTACGGAGTGCGCTGGTGGCGATGTCGATACGAGACAACAGTCGAAATGGATTATTCGCATGGAGATGGACACTGCCGTCTTGCTAGAGAAGAATATCACGATGGACGACATCCACTTCGCCATCAAGAATAGCAGTTATGGTGACAATGTCAGTTGCGTATTCTCGGATTATAACCAGGATAAGTTGGTGTTCCGTATTCGCGCATTCGACCTAGGAAAGAAGAAGAGGAATGCGGGCTCTACGGCGGAGACACTTGACCAGTCCGATGAGATTTACTTGTTGAAAAATCTACAGGACGCGATGCTAAATGGCGTTGTCATGCGTGGCATAAATCACGTCAATAAGGTGTCGCCGCGTAAGATTCAAAACATGGTGACGCTCGAGGATGGCAAATTCGTGAAGAAGGATGCGTGGGTGCTCGATACCACCGGGTCGAATCTACTCCAGGTCCTTGGGCTCGACTTCATCGACTATGCCCGGACATTCAGCAACGACATTCGCGAGGTGTTCGACGTCCTGGGAATTGAGGCGGCGCGCCAGATGCTATTCAATGAGATTTCGGAGGTGATGGAATTCAGTGATGCCTATATCAATTACCACCACCTGAGTCTCTTGTGCGACCGAATGACCATGACACAGAACATGGTGCCAATCTTCCGGTCCGGTATTCTGAATGACGACATTGGACCGATTGCCAAGGCGACGTTCGAGGTCCATACAGAGGTCCTTCTCAATGCGGCCAGACATGCCGATTTCGACCACATGCGCGGCGTTTCAGCGAGTGTTATGTGTGGTCAGTATGGTCAGTATGGAACGGGCGCATTCAATGTGGTGCTCGATATGAAGGAGATGTCGAAATTGGCAAAGGCGAACGTCCAGAAGAAGGGCGATATCGAGGCGATGTTCGAACTAGGGAATAAGGGCGATCCGGCGTGCGACGTCAGGATCCGTAACAATATATCAAGCATCAAGCGCGACGATGGAGTGGCGTGCGATGATGATTATAACATGGGATTTTAAATTAAAAATTAAAAAATAAATATTATAATTCAAATACTTATTTTTTTAACCTAGGGTGTTCTCACAACTATAGACTATGTGGAGACACTTGTCTTTTTTCGACTTGTGGCGCTCATAAACTAAACCTATATGCTCACTGTTATTAATTAATTCGCCATCTATAAACAGAAACAATGCGCGGTCTGGTGTGAGTGATATGCGTTTTCGTATGACAAAGAGAAACTGACCGACCGTTATATCCATCGGAACGAGATACTTGTGTTTATCGATTTCCGGAGTTGTCGGTTTTTTATTACGAGTTACAATAACTGGGACGCGATCTGGGTATCGTATCATAATTTCATTTATCGTTAATGGCATTCGAATATATCTTATGTATATATTTGAATATTACTTAGTTCTCCGAACACAAAAGCAATTTTTCTCTGATATATATCCTGCCATAGCGTTTGTATTCACCTCACCGCTCTTGCCATTCAATAGAAGAAATGCTCCACGCGAACCAGATGGCCGATCATTATTCACTTCGACCATTTGATTGGTATAAGTCTTACTTTCGCTAGCAATCTGAGTTTTGTCATATCCCCTATTTACTATTGTTCCTCCAATCTCTTGATATAGATCGCCTGCGTTTTTAATAGTGCTACATGATAATATATCAATAAACGCGCCTTCATTCTCAATCAATTTGTTAAATAGTCGATTTACGTCAATCGTTCCGTCGTCTTGAAGTGGTAGAACCAGATTACTCCACATGAATAATATTTTATTAATTATAGATTTATAAGTATTTGAAACGGATAGCTCGATTATGTTTGAACTTCGCGTATCAATTGTCTTTATAACCGGTGGAAGCACAAAGTCGCCATACTTAAAACTATACTGTAGTATAGAATTCCTAGTGCCTGGCTGTTCCAATCGCCCCGAATAGTAATTCTCAGGAATTTCGTCAGTATCCGATATAAATACATCAGTTGTAAGTGATAGTCCATTTAAAATAGAACCTGGCCGAACAAATCCCTCCTTTTCGGATACAATCGTTGTGCTAGAGCAATTGCCAAATGACCCCATGGGATCTATTATCGAACCGAGTGTACATGTAACATTTGCATCTCTCATTCCATAATTTGATAGTATGCTCCTTGCACCATTATTTATAATATCATGGCCAGGTGATAAATTTCTTTTGAATTCTTCTTCACTATTTATTAATATTATTTTATTATTCCTGCCAGGGTCTGCCGCATTAACTAATGCCGATTTGGACAAAGCATACGCTTTAATACAAGTTAATAAATGGTCGTCGAGCGTATCGCCTCCGCGAATTTTAATATTCGCAAGATTGAGTATCATATTCAATTGAGCATCATATAGCGCTTCCTCTTTATCAGATTTTCTATTGTCAAATATATACGATTGCTGAGTTGTTGGAAACCCTCCTGGCGGAGAAGCAATCATAAATTTAAGAATACCCCGGGCAACTGTGGCAACTATTTTACAAGGTTTATCAGCCACGATAGCGAGAGGAGTATCTGCAGCTGTATCTGCCAATGCCGCAGCAGCAGCAACGTCTTGCTTGCTACCTCGTAAGCACCCATCATATATATCTTCAAACAAAATTTTCAAGTAATTCGTATAAATAAGAAGTTTCGTTCGGTTTAAAAATGTGTCGCGCGGCGCGCGCGTTGGTTTGGTTATTAATTTTATATTTTGAGTTACAAGTTCATATCTACTGTTAATAGCATTACGTTTTATACTTAATTTCTCATATTTTTTCATCTCGATTTTGGCAATCAGTTCATCAATAATTGTTTTCAAAAAGTTAATGCTAGAATCCTTGTTGTCAAAATTTAAATCTTCCGGGGAAATTGCGATAGAATTTGAATACTGACCTTTGAACTTGTCGAAACCTCCCGTTCCCTCTATCATGTCAATAATCTCTTGGTGAGAGCCAGCCCCCCCAAACAATATACCTTTTTCTGAATTGCCCTTTTTAATTTTTATAACTATTTTAAGTAATACAATCGGATCAACGTCTTCATACATTACATGTAAAATAAGAGCTTCTTCAATAATATCAAGATTGAATATATCGAGTGGGCTGAGGTCATTGCTAGGAGTGAAACACAAATATAGTTGTAACATTGCCTTGTAGTATTTATTCAATTGTTCGTAACCGGGCAACTTACTAGTTTCGGATATTTCCTGATATAGCGCATTTTTTATAATAGCATCAAACTGCTTATTATTATTTACAACCATCTGTTTTTTTGTAAGTTCAGACATAATTTTTTGAACATTCGATTTGTGCTTATTCTTGTCGTGTTGTTTCATCATTTCGATATGCAATTTCCGAGTATTCGATTTGTGTTTATTCATGTCGTTTATTTTTCTCATCTCTGAATGTAATTTCCGAGTATTCGTTCTATGTTTCTTTCGATCGGCGGAACGTGTTTTTTTTGTATCCCTTGTAATTTTTGATTTCATAGTTTTAATAGTTGATTTCTTAATATTATCTGAGTATGAGTTAGAAATATATTCTAATGTTGGATTCGAATCTCCGCCATCTACCCGAACGATTTGATCAAATTTACCAATCACCTTAATTTTAACGTCGCTTACAAAATTAGCAGCGCACTGTAGCGCATAAAATCGGCTACGAGTTACAGTCGCTACGCTTTCTAACATTTTAGATTGGACTTGATTCGCAAATGCTAATAGTATCTCGCCGATATTTTCCGTTTCCATATCATTATTTTCAGTATCAACAATTTCTTCCATTACTTGATCTAGAACAACGTCGTCACCGGAAGATGAAACCGCGCGAGAAGGCGGAGGAGGAGCAGCGGCTTCAGTGGGAGGGAGCTCAGTCGAAGGAGCAGCAGATTTCTTGGAAGCGGCAGTTTTCTTGGAAGCGGTACCAGCGGGAGGAGGCGGAGGTGGGACAGCGGCCTTAGTCGAAGCAGCAGTTTTCTTGGAAGCGGCATTAGTCGAAGAAGGTGGAGGAGTCGGGACAGCGGCAGTTTTCTTGGAGGCAGCGGCTTTTCCGGAAGCTGTTTTAATTATAGATTGAATATTCTCGTCTGCTTGATTCACTTTAACGACTGTATCATAATTATTAACCTTTTTTATATCTGGTGACGTTACATCTATTGCTTCCGAAGATTGGGCTTTTGAGTTTGTTAATGCGGCCTTAAAGTGCGTAAGTTTATCCTTCAATCGTTCATTTGTAAAATCGTGACTAAAATCATGACCAATTATATTCAATATGAAAAATTTAATCCCATATAATCCCAAATTTACAAAATTTGTTACGCCATTATCGGGATCCATATGTATATATTATACGTTTATATAATATATTACATGCCTATTATTTCAGTTTTCTTATATATAATGTTAAAGCACTAAACCCAAACAAACACACCCAATATGGCAAATCCATAATAGTCCAGGCATACCCTATATCCCAGTCGCCAATAACATATTTGGTCGTCAAACTGACAATTAGCGGTATAATAATAAAACTTGAAAAATTAGATTTGTTCTCGAAAAAGGACAATATGATTGAAAGCACAATTACAAACATAATCGTCTGTGGTATTAGATACATAATATTATTCGGCGTGAGAGACATATATATAAGTCTTACATTTTTTCATCTACATTCACGTATCTGACTTCTGTAATATCTGGTTTTGCTATATCGAATGTGATATTCTTAATATATTCACTCACGTCGAATACGTTCAGGTCGTTCAAGTATCCCGAATTCATCGCCGAATCCAGCAACAAGATCTCCGTGTCATTCACCTTAAAGTTTATATTGCTTAAATTCAAATAATGGACTGGTTCGATCATTATCGAACGTATTCGCCGGAAGCGCACGAGTTCATCCGTCAATCTACCATAATATAGTGTCTCGTTGTCGACTCCTGTATTCAAATTTTTATCTGGTATCATTAATCGCATTTTCTTGTCGCAGTATGGCTTTTCTTCGCGACAACTCGTTATTTCATTCAGGTTCGCTATTTGTTCCGGCGAATATTCATTAAATACTATCGAGTCCTTTGCTATTTTCTTTAATATGCCCGTAATGCTATCGTAATTGAGTCTTGATACATTTTCGCTTACAAGTTCAATCAATTCCGATTTGTTATCCCGATTTTCATAATACGATAGCAGGGTTCGAATCGTGCTACGGAAAGTAGAATAAAACTGACTTTCCAATTTTATATTATGGACTATTTTGACTCGCTCCTTGTCCGGTTCTCTCTTGCTGGTATCGGCTGAAATATAATCGCTGCTATCAATTGACGGGATGTCGTCATCAACATCGGCATGTAGATCGATTTTCACAAACTGATTTGTCTCCGTTAGCAGGCCGAATATCCGTTTCTTTCTATTCACCAGCTTATTTACAGGAAGACAGCGGATCTTACCCTTGGTTTTTTCGCTTATATCCCTTAGCATTTTTACCGTATTTTCATAATCGTTGCTTATCATATTGTCTATGAAATCGATGTGAATCTTTATTTTCGCTACAGATTTAGTATCCAGATTCAAATCAAGATCCATAGGTGATGGCTTACATGGCACAAATACCATACCGCCATTCGACGCATGAACCATTACTCCGACCGATTTCGACTGATAATTCACAATTTGCTGTAATACATCAAACTTTGCTTCGCGTAGCAGTGTGACTGTTTTATGTAAATCGTTATTCGCTCGCTTGAACTTATATTTTGACGGCATGCTGTCTTTCGGCTTACAATATTCGGCGGCCAATCGTCGTATTTCGGTGAGCGCGCCTTTTACAATTTCATTCGGACTATCGCTATTAAATAGTCGAATATCTTCAAACTTACTAGCGCCTTTGCTTTCACATAAATAAATCGGTTCATAGAACTCGTCATGCTTCAATAGGATAAATGTGTCCTTTGACGGGTCCGGTTGATTCGGTGGGCAAATATACTCAATTCGACTATCGTCGCCAGTTATTTTTAGAATTGCCAAATTGAGTCCATTTGGTATCAACTTCGGGTGTGGCGTTGTTATAATTTCCCACATATATGTGTGATCGATCATCGGAGAACTTGTCACGAAATTTCGGAAGTTTTCGTATGCGCCTACAGTTTCATTAACGTATGTTTTTTCGATTTCCCTTTCCATATTCGCAAACCGAATAAAACTGGAGTTTGCATATAGTTTGTCAGTTAGGTCGGGTTGGGCGCCAGATGCGCGGAATATAGGTGCCAGACTATATTTCAAGAAGTCGTCCAATGAAATGGCATTCTTTATTATTTCGCGCATATCTTGATTCGATATGTCGCCCTTTGATTTATGAATATTCTTGTATATATCTGCAAAACACCCAATGAACGAATCGGACGTATTCTGTTCAACGCCATAACGAATGAGACAAGGGGCACCCGGTTTCAGCATCGCCGGATTCCCGGATAGATAGAAATTCGCATTGTTAAATTTGAAAAAACGCTGGGCTGGAATCGGAAGGAATCCGCGCCGATTCTTCGAAACGGGGTATTTGTCTTGATCGAAAAAATGCCTATTTTTATCTTCGTTCTTAACGTCTGGTTGATTTTTCTTATCCTGTTTGCTAAAACAGCACGGGACACCAAGCCCATCTGGATGCGAATCCATCTGTAATCCCGGGTAATGTGGAATATAGTTCCCCTTGCTATCCTTGTGCTCCGATGCCTTATCCGAATCTTCATTGAACTCATAAATAAACGCGCCTTTCGGCACCTTTTTCGATTTCGGCGGTATAATTGCGTTTTTGTTCGTTTTCAGGATTTCATCCACTTCCTCTTTCGTAAGCGCTGTGTCGGTTTTCAGCGACCAATACCTGGGACATATATAATAATTACCTCGATGTTCTAGTGGTTCTCCGAAATACGACTCTTTTTTCGTCTTATCCAGCTCCTCTTTATTGAGTATCACCGGCTGACGGTTATCCGCGGGCGGGCAGGTTCTCGAATATGGGTTGAACTTGCCGACTTTGCGGGTCAAGATTAGAGCTGGGTCGCGTTCCACGATCCTGGCGTGAAATGGATTCGGATTCTTGATATTCATACCATCCACATTTTTCTCTATAATTTCATCCGTATCCTCGTCGTCGCCCAGACCGCCGCCTTCTATATCCATGCCCGAGAAATCCTCATCATCGTCCTCCTCCTCCTCTTCCTCCTCTGGTTCGGGTTCTTGTGTTCCAAAGAAATCGGCATCAAATGATCTATGAATCTCCACAGGCGCAACCACGTTTTCTACTGCGGGTTTGTCCACGTTCTCGTAGTTTATAGTTTTCTTACATAATTCGGCGATTTTAACACTGGTCGATTTGGGATTCTGATACATACGTATTATGCTGTCAATGTATAGTTTTAGTATCTCCACGTATTCAATTGCCGTTATATTATCAATTTGGAATACCATTTTCTTCTCCGACGGAATCAGTTCCATTTTTACAGGGAATCCCGAGTTATCGAATGCGTCGTCATCGTCATTTACATTTGAATAGATAGCCATAACGCGCATTCGAGCAGTTTCTTCCGTTAGGTCCGCTTCTTCAATGAGCATTTGGACAATATCATATATCTCCGAATGTTTCTTACGCTCGTTATATATCAGTTCATCCACGCGATCCATATTATGATAGTTGTCTACGCGTTTAAATCGCATATCAGCACCCGATTGCGAAGCGGATATTATATTGAAGATACTCGATATACACCCCTTGTTTGTTGATATATCCATCTTACGATCAAGTTTAATGCTACTCGTATATTTAATTTCAAATACCTCCATAAATTCGTCGTTCATAGATTCATATTCCCGGATTTTATAGCCAGTCGATTCTATAAATCCATTGATTTCCCGAATGATCGGATTTAGCCCCGTTTTCAATAATGAATCCAGTTCCGACGTATTGATCGGCTTGGTAGGCTCCGATTGAACTTGCATACTGCCGTCCTTCTTGAAAACGATCTTCAGATTGATCGATTTGGCATATATTGTTATTTCGCCGGTTTTACGGAACTCCTTCGATAATTTCAGGATTTCCGCCTTTGGCAAATAGGGTATCTTGTGACCACTCACCGCGGTTTTCTCACTATATAGGCGATATAAGCTCTCGCGACGGAACCCCTGATTGTATTTTATAAAGGGCATGTTTTTCGTAGCATGGATCGTCTTGAAAATCGAGTCCAGTGGAAGCAAATTTACAAAATCTGTCTTAATACCCACATTGAAATAACTTATGCCTTCATTTTCATATTTGAAATCGCTTCCTGGAGTGCGTTTGTTGTATATGTCATAAAACGCAGTAACTGTGTCGTATAGTTTCCATACATCATCGTTTAATGATTTCTTAGATTCTTCGATGAGTTCCTGTTTTCGCACCAGTAACGCGGATTCCCCACGGACTCCGTCTTTATACAATTGGGGGTAATACATTTTCGCGAAATAGGTTTCGTCTAATCGCTTGCTCTTTGCGTATTCGAACGCGCTCGATGCCAAGCAAACATAAATGTTATCGTCTGCTAGTTTCCCGAAATGAAAAAGAAGCAGATTGTCAAACGCATAAAATGCGGTTTCTTCAGCATTTACGGTATTGCGTTCTAGCGGATTTATGTCGAACGCTGCGTCCGGTTTGCCAGTGAACTTGCTTCCAATGGGGACTAAACTAGGTTTTGACTCTGTCCTTTTCGACTCCATCTTGTGTCCAAACATATAAATCTCCTTATACGAAACGCTATCAACCCCAATCGCCTTCAGTATTTTATTTTTTATTACGCGAATCGAATCATCCAAATGAATTTGCTGGTTCTCGAAGTGTATTTCTGATTTATCGTCAGCGTGTTGCTTACGTTCGGATTCACTAAATATACTTTCGTCTTTTTCATCTGCACCATACACATAGATATGTTCGATCCTGTTATTCCTATCGAGTATATTTACTTTGAACACCATTATATATAATACAGTTATAAACAAATTAGAAATATTTATTAAAAAACAAACATATGAACGTTATTCTTGTTTCGACTGGCGTATTTCAAGAGTACATATTAACGAATATACGCCAATTACTTAAACTGGGTCATCGTTCAATTTATGTTATTACGGAGTGGTATTTCTTCGACAGATTCGGCGAGTTCGATACCGACTTTATTCACTTAATTAACGTGGACACTCTTGATGATGTATATGAATATGCAAATAATTGTAAAATGAATAAGGAGTTCCGTAACGGGTTCTGGGTCGCTACGTCCAGTAGATTCTTTTACATATATGCTCTCATGATGCGTGATAATTTGATTGATGTGATACACATCGAGAATGACGTTCTATTATACTATAATTGTAATATATTGAAGAGCAAACTCGACACAAATAAGATATATTTGCCATTTGATTCGTATTCGCGCAGTATTGCTAGTATAGTATATATACCTGATCATTCCTTATTGAAATCCGTTCTAGACCACTACAATTACGGCGAAAACGACATGTATAATTTCTCGAATATACGAGGGATAGTTCCGGGATTAATCGACCAGTTTCCGATATATAGGCCATTGTTGTCGCATACATCAGAACAAAATCACGTTTGTACTAATTTCGAGAGGTTCAATTTCATATTTGATGCGGCAGCGATAGGTCAGTATTTGGGCGGGGTTGACCCCAGAAATTTGGCGGCTCCAGGGGATAGTCGCGGGTTTATAAATGAGACATGTGTTATAAAATATGACAAATGTTCATTTGAATGGGTCAGTGGGAATGATGGAATCATTCGCCCGATAGCGGTAACGGAGTCTGGTGTGCGAGTTCCAATTTTTAACTTACATATACATAGCAAGTGTCTCAACCAGTTTTGTTAAGAACCGAAATATGGGTTATCGGATATTTTCATTGAGCAATATTCCTTGGGTTTCTTCTTGTAATTATGAGGCTCGTGGATTCCGCTCTCTTTTGCGTTTTGAAGAAGAAATTTGAAATTGTCCCAGAACTCAGTCTTGTGTCCAATCGACTTCGTCGCTACGTGTGACAGTTCATGAATTGCTACAAACATAAGCGTATGTTCGTCGATCAGGTTTGTCAGGTCACCTTTTTTTGGCGACAGGCAAAACGCAATCTTCTCGCCCTTATTCTCGCTGTATGCCGTATATTCGCTGGTGGGGAGCGTCTCCATTATCTTTTGCGGATTATATCCATTGACAAGACGCTTGACGTTCTCTTGGTCCGGGTACTTCTCCGCTACATATTTTACTAGTTTTTTACATTTGTCGGTCACCTTCGCCAGCAAATCCGCCGCGTTCTTAAGATTCGCACGTTCTCTAACGCAATATTTGTTGCCATCTACCGTGGACACAACGCATTTCAATTGAAAACTATCGGAATCTAAATAGAGATATACGCAAACGATCACTATAAATGCGATCAGCAAATATCCTAAAATGTCAATGCGATCCATATATGTATATATATTACCGCGATTTTATGCCTTCACATATTGACTTTATAGCTGACATCTGAATTGATTTGTCGCAAGTTATACACACGCTCATCAACTCTTTCTTGAAATATTTGCGAATACAATCGTGGATCATTGATTTGTCTATATTTGCGATGTGCTCTCGATATATATCTGAATACGGAACGATTGGTTTATCTGGAAATAGTATTGCCTGTTCTCCGTTATAGTCGGATACAATTCCGTCGCGTTCTGAATTGCGAATTAATGTCCCGCGCAAATAACCTTTCGCCACGTCTAGTTCAGATTGAGTTATACCATGTTGTATTAAGTCATTCAATAATTTAATAATCATCGGCAATACTCCGGGTTTTGAACCGTCATTAATTATCTTCGAACTGTCCGCGTCTACGTAAATGAAAAAATCGCCGTTATGCTCATACGTAGTACAATCGGAATTTACGTTGTATGAAATGCCTCCATCGTCGCGCAATATTTTCCATAAACGTGAGCTCATCGTCCCTGATAGAATCGCACTGAGACATATGAATGGCCATTTATCTTCCGTAAGAATGCGAAACCCTATAGAGACAAATGTGCCAGTCGCCTTTATTAATTTATATTGTATGCCTTCGCTCGGAGTTAGGTTTGTATTAATGTTGGGGTAAATGTATTCCATAGACGAACACGCATTATTCATAAAATGCGTTTTGGATACGATTTTTCGGATTGTGTCGAACGACAGCTGACTAGTAATACTGAGAACCATTCGATTTGGTTGATAATACATTTTATAGAACTTAATTACTTCCTCGCGATTAAATAACGATTTATGATAATCCAGCGAGTCGATCGGTCTCGAATAATTCGTTCCGTTATATAACATTGCGTCTGCCCCATCGAATAATTTGTCCGATGGTTCCTTGTCTAAAATTGTATTCTCTTCTATGACGATCTTCTCTTCTCGACGCAGGTCGGATGAGTTAAATACGGAATTTAGCATCATATCTGCCAGTGTTGGCATAATGTTCTCTACATGCGCAGTGTCGCATATGACCGAGTATTTTGTATATCGCTTATCAGTCGACGCATTTATATACGCGCCAATATTATCATAAACAGAATAGATTTTCCTAAAATCTGGCTTGCCCACCGTGCCTTTGAAACACATATGCTCTACAAAGTGCGCTGCGCCCTTTAGGTTCTCCGGTTCGTGTATAGAACCTACATTACAGAATGCTTGAATGTGTGTAGTCTGTCGTCCCGGCGAAGTCCTTTCATATATGATCCGGAGCCCATTAGGGTATGTAAATGTTTTCACTGTCATTATAATAATACGTTATTATTATAATCTTATTTAACGGGGTCCAACGCCAATCTCTAAAGGAGTCCTGGCAAGGTCCGGCTCAATGGTGCTCTGATTCCACGGCCCAATATTGGTTTTCGTGATGACGGGGTCCGACCTCTCCTGGAGATTCGCGTTGCGCATCGTCTGTCCGATCGTATCTAAACCAATGTGGTATCCGGCCTGGAGAAGGTCGGGGGTGTTAACGCCGCCCTTGCTCATCGGGTTAAGGTCGCCCCACTGGCTGTTGACATCATGCGGGAGTAGGTCGCTGGGATCCGAAACCATGGCCATGGTGGAGGCCGCAGAGGAGGGGAGGACCGGGGAGGCGAGGGCCGCGGCAGGGGAAGGCGCAGCACTGGGAGCGGCGCCAGAGGTCATCAGATCACGCGTAATGAACTTGTCGGAATACATATACGCCAACTGTAAAATCGCGACTAAAGCGACAATCATCGCAAATAGATAAAGGCGACTCGATGAAAAGAATGTGGATAACGCGCGCTGGACCTTTTCGAACATTCACTATATATAAACGTCTGATAAAATTATTTCAGCGACAATTGCTAAATATTTACATGAATTATTCGACTCATTCAAGCCATCATTCGTCAATGTCGCTATCTTCATCACTTAAATCCGTTAACATATATGTATTTTTAATGCGTTTTGCTTCTAAATAACTCGCAAGGGCTATATTCTTGGCAGCTTTGGCCTTTTTTATTGCCTCCCTATACATTTCATAATATACGTCGTTGCGCTGTTTTATAAATACAGAATCATCTGTTGGAATTTCTTCTAAAGGCAATTCTATTTCTTCCATTTCATCGAATGATTTTGGTTCTGGCGCTTGCGGTTCGGGTTCGGGCTCGGGATCTTTCTCTTGAGGCAACTCGGGTTCTTGTGGTAACTCTGATTCCTTTACTCGCAGCAATTCAGGTTCTTGCGCTAACTCGGGTTCCTTTATTCGCAATAACTCAGGTTCTTTCGGTAATTCGGGCTCGGGTTCAGGTTCAGGTTCTCTCGCTTGCGGCGCTTTAGTATTTATCTTGAATAGACACTTCTCGAACAAATCCACCGGTTTCAATACAAGCAACTGTTTCATTTCAATCTCAATCTGGAAGCTTCGTGGAGAACATTTGATGCCCTGGAACTCTAATATAGTTGCCACGTTATCATTTTCCTTGATAGATTCAATATCTACTAAATTCTCATTGTCATCGTAGATTTTCAAATTAGGTTTACCTAAAACAACCGGCACGTTCACTCGAACAATGTAGTATTTACCAGATTTATACACTTTCATAGGAGACGTAAATGAATTCTCTATATCGTGCTCTTCTAAATCGCTCTCGAACCACCTACTTCGATTGTTAAATATAGTTTTTTGACTAACATTGTCTAAATTCTCTATCCACTGAATAAACTTCTCGTTCTCATTCGTAAACATTAAATCACAATACATTCGCTTACCTGCCCTTATGATGCCCTGCTTTATTTTACATTTAGGCGGCTGTAAATAGAGCGGATTTTCTCCATATAGATAACGTATGAAATGATGACCACCGGATACGGCAACCGGCGATAGTAACTGTAGTTTATTAAAATCGAACGATTCGTTTGGCTCGTTAATAGCGTTCATTATAATGAATCAACATTTTAGTAATTGGCAAAAAACGCGTAATCGTGCGTTAAATAATATCTATTTATGTCTTAGCATGAAGAACATTCGTGATGTCTGTTTGGAACTATTTAAAAATGAAGATATCAAGCGCGATATACGATTAGTTGTTCAACCACTCGCCGCGTTTATTTATAATGAACTATACGTTTATATATGGATAATTTGCGTTTATCATATATTCATTATTATGATCATTTTAGCGATCCTATATGTAGTTCTGTTTTCTCCGATAAAACGGGCTGGAGAATATAATATTCCTTCTGTATATACAAATGCCGAAGTATTCCCGCTCTCGTAATAGGTCGGATCTTGTCGGTGGAACTATTTTAGAAGACATCGCGATTCCCGCCGTATTTGCCGTTGTTAGGCATGGGATTATGCGCAAGCGCGGCGTAGGAACACGCAAGGATACAGGCGCAAAGAAGAACAAGACGCGCCGTGTTCGTTTTTCTCGTAAGCACCGTTAAAAACCAATATTATTATACAGTATAATGAATAATACTATTGTTCCAAGTGATAAGAATGAATTCGTCGAAAATGTTCAGAAGTGGGTAGCTCTAGATTCGCAGTTGAAAATGATAAACGAGAAGACCAAAATTATGCGCGATAATAAACACGAATTGTCCGAAAGGATTAGCCGGTATGTAGACACGAATGGTATGCGCGATAGTAAAGTGGAAATCAGCGATGGCACCCTTCGTTTTTGCGAGAAAAAGGAGTATGCCCCGCTCACATTCGGTTACATCGAGGAAGCGCTTACCAAACTAATACCCAATAAGGAAAATGTCGATAAAATTATTAAACACTTGAAGGATAATCGGGAGGTTAAGACTTCGCCGGACATTCGGAGAACCTTCACAAAATAATACATACGCGTAATATATATGACATTTTTGAATTCTGTATCTTTCGATAAAACTGCCGGACTACCGCTTACCGGGCGACTGGCTCACTTATCCGTTCCACTTGGGTTGATTTGTTCGGAGCGCAGGTATTATGACCCAAAGCGCAATTTCGAGATGAGCGAAGTTATCTGCGAAAGCGAATACGATAAACTGACTAGCCGCATTCAGCACAAGAACAAAACGCGAAGTTCCCGCGATTTGCCGAACGCAACGAAACTGACTAAGAAAAAACGCAAAAATTGATTGGGTAGAATACAATTTATATGATTCGTATTATATATATGAATCATGAAAATACACGCAACTCGAGAATATAAATACATGATATCTGACTTTTATTCGAAAAGCGTTGATGATATTAACGACGCAATACCCGAAATTCCTACACATCCAAACATTATTATACCACATACAGCGACCATTGAAAATAAGTGTTTATATTTACATTATACTGTGTGCACATCGGGCATGACCTTGCGGGATTTCATTGAGCAGGTAAATTCGTCAAAAGTGAATGTGCGAACCACTGTATATAACGCGCTACATCGAGTGAAACCTATTGCGATGATTTTGGAGTTAATACAAATATATGAATTCATGATTTCCAAAAACATGCTCATCGGACAGTCGAACATCAATCCTGACAATATATGGGTTGAACGCGAGGATAACGGCCATCTGAAGATATACGTATTGTATACATTGGAGTCACGTATTGAATGCCAGTTTCGCACAAATACATGTAAGAAATATTTGCCATCTGAGATTGTCAAAGAACAGATTAGAATTCTCGATAATGAGCTGACAAAACCGAAACTTACTAGGATCGATACCCGGGCAACGCCAATTAATGTTGTATATTCACTTGGACTCATATTGTATTTCATTGTGTCCGGCAAAGATGCGTTTGACCACTATAGGTTTGATCCTTTCGAAAAGCCATTCATAGGAAATGGCGTTAATGCGCTTGTGTCGAAACTAATTACATCCGCAACGGAACCGGATTATAAAAATAGGCCGTCGCTCTCTGAGTGGAAAAAACAGATGACTGAACGTAAGAGCGCCGCTTGTATTATGCTGTAGAGTTTATTATATATTTGAATTGTTATGTTTATTGATTTTTTTTTGAAAACACGTTTTGAAACTTAAAAAAAATTTTTCGAAAAATGGACAAGAAATAAATGTCCAAAATCGAACTTTATAAAAAAAAGTTTCCAAGGACTTTTTCAAAAAATCGGGTGTGAGCATAATGCTGCGATTTGCGTTTTTGGAAAAACGTGTTGTTACCATAAGGTTTTTCGCGAAAATTGGCCCGCGTAATATTTAGGAGAAAAAAATCTCAATATATCTCAGAATGTCTCAGATTGTCCAATTACGCTCGCCGGAATTTTTCTGTGAAGGATGTAATATTCAATGTTCCAAACAATCGGATTGGAATCGTCATATTAAGACTGTTAAACATTTAAAACAACATGCGCCAATCGAGACATTTGATTGTAGTTATTGTAGTTATTCGACTGGAATTAAAAAGGATTGGTTGAAACATCTGAATACAAAAAAACATAATGAACGTGATGAAAAAGTATATGAGTGTCCAACTTGCGCCCGCTCATTTAATAACTACAAAACTTGCTGGGGTCATAAACAGAAATGTTCATTAAAAACCGCGGATTCAGATTACAAAAATATTATTGATAGATTGATAACCGAGAACCAAGAACTCCGCACATTTTTTGTAAAGGAAATTCGTAATATAATATCTGAACAGAGCACTGATACGCAGAAATTATTGACGGAATTAATGAAAACTAATACTGTTACAAATAACAGCGTAACAAACAATAACAATCAGAAATTCAACATAAATGTATTCTTGACAGAACAGTGTAAGGACGCAATCAATTTCTCTGATTTTATTAAAAACATCGAGGTTTCTAGAGAGGATCTGGAGAACAATGCACAGCTCGGTTTTGTAAATGGAGTTTCTAAGATTTTAATTGATAACCTGAAACAAATGAGCATTAATGAGCGCCCAATTCACTGTACTGACATAAAACGCGAGACCATGTATATTAAAGATGAAGATAAGTGGAACAAAGAA
>JACCDP010755136.1_pt1 | contig 20744 bp, 17 predicted proteins | sample 7445841 | NCBI WGS metagenome assembly JACCDP01 (sample SAMN15323441, study PRJNA562643) | freshwater metagenome | isolation source: river surface water | place: USA:Blue River Watershed | collected 2017-08-17
ATCTTTACTGTTGAGCAAAGAACCGCTGTTGAGCAACCACTAAAACGAACATCCTGGCCAGACGACAAAGTAATTGTGTCGCTGTCAGTTCCAGCTGCTGAAGATCCGCCACCAACAGTGATACCAAGTGTTGATGAAGAAGATGCTGGCTTTCCACCATCAGTAAGGAACTTAGCACCTAAAACAACAGTGTCAGATCCATCAACTAGTGCTGCACCGTTGTCTGTAAGTGTAGCTGTGATTGTTGCTGTTTCTCCAACGCGAGGTGCAATGGCACTTACAGAGCTCGAGTCAATGATGCTCGCAACTGCTGTAGCGTTAGAAGGAACAGCTGACAATAGACCGAAGCCCATTGCAGAAACTGCAACAAGCGCTAGGCGCTTGAGAGTTGTCTTTGTAGACATTTGTTTCCTTTCGATTAGTCGATCGAGGGAATTTCCCCCGCTCGGCTTTGGGTAATAAGTGCCTTCTCATATGTCATGAGAGGGTCTTTTTCACCCGATTCGATGAATCGCACGTGCTGATTCACCAAATTCCCCACCGTGTATCCGGACGCGGTGAGGAAACCTATTTAGTTTTTATTCACCACCTGCACCGCTTGCGCTAGTACCTGTGTCTTGCCTGAGTTCAGTAGAACTCGTGTTGTGATCTTTGCTGGAGCATCAGTAAGGTCGTAACCACGTGCTCCGGTTGGGATCACAAAACTTGAAGTTTTAAGGTAGCCAATATTTGCTGTTGAAGTGATCAAGTGCTGACCATTCGCAAGGCGCTCGATAGATGTATCAACTGAGTTGATCTCAACTGCGCTCCAGTTACCACCGAAGCCAACATTGATATTATTGATGCTGTAATTTGTTCCTGTTCCATCAATTGTGATCAGCTGATCGATAAGAACGTTTGGACCAACTGAGCCAGTGATGAACTGGTTGTTGATCAGGATTCCTAATGTGCCAACAGTTGAGATTCCCTTTGTTACACGACCCTTACCGAGCGAACCATCTTCATCGGTAACTGAGAAGCCTGTTGGAATTCCGTTCTTATCAAGACCAAAGAATGAAAGTGCAGCGATCTTTGCATTAATCGCTGCTTGCTGAGCCTTCTTAGCAGCAGCTGTTGCTGCGGCCTGTGCCTTAGCGGTTGCTGTTGCCTCTGCAGTTGGCGCCACAGGTGACATTGGTGATGACTCTGTTTCAACCTGGGCAACAACTGGCTGTACTGGACTTTCATTTCCAGTCATTGAGTTAAAGCCAAGGAAAGCTGTAATAACCAGTAGAAGTGAAAGAGCGGCCTTAGAAGATTTCTGGGCTAACTCAATCGACTTCTTATATGTTGTTGAAAGCGCATCAAGTGCGGTTAGGCCACTCTTTTCATCAACGATCCATTCGCCAAGAACGCGAACCATTGACTTGCGAGCGCGAACCAAAATGTGGCGAACATTTGCTGGGCTTGTATTAAGCGCAGATGCGATCTCTTCTGTTGTGCGGCCTTCCATTTCCCACATAACAAGCGCTGTGCGCTGGTCTGAGGTTAGGCGAGAAAGTGCTTCGCGGATAATCGCGGCATCTTCTGCTGCAGAGATAGTTGTATCAAGATCGATGTGGTTTTCTGATGCGATCTCGTTGAGACGCTCCTGAGTTGTGTCGGCATCGATTGCAACCAAGTTAGGACGTGCACCGCGAGCGCGGATAACGTTCAACGCAAGGTTGTTTACTGATGTACGTAGGTATGCAATTGCACGATCAGCTGTATCTAGATCTGGGGCAGCAAGTATGAACTTCAAGAATGCTTCCTGGACGACCTCGTTGGCCTCAGCCTCATCGCGGGTGATGCGGCGTGCCTGTGAAACGAGCTGTGTGCGGTGCTCTGTGTAGATCGCGCTTAGCTGAGCAATAGTCCAGTCAGCTGAAGAGCCTTGAGCAGGTGTATCAATAAGAGCGTCTGCGGGATTTGCGCTCAATAGGCGGGCGGCATCGGTCGCTGCAGCTGCTTTCGCCGCTTTCGACTTCAATAGTGCCATTTATGTAACTCCCGCGAGTTTTTCTGAAGGCAACGTCTTGCCCTCTATTAGTTAAGACACCGCTGGGGGCCAAATGTTGTGCCCTTGTGAAAACTTTTTTAGAAAGTTTTGGCTGCGGTGGTGGATTGAGCGTAGGTGGGGGAATAGCTAGCAGGGCTTTCGCCGATGGGCAGCGAGAAACAAGCCTGCCGGAATCAGATCTCTAGTCTATGGGATAAGCAAGGCTAAAGTTGGTATTGAGGGTTTGAGCATGTCTGTGGGTCAGGCCTGGTAGGGATACCTCCCTTGCGGGGAGTAGATACCTCTTAAATCAGGCTGAGGGTGAGCGCCTTCTTGGCCGCCTCCTTGCGGTCGCTGACCGCCAACGCCTGGTAGATCCGCATGGTTTCGTGGCGGATAGTGGAGACGGAAAAGCCCATTTCAGTGGCTAGCTCGTGGTTGGTCTTACCTTCGACCATGCCGCGCAAGATCGACAGTTGGCGAGCTGAAAGCTGGCCAGCCCCAGAGTCCCGAGAGTCGTTCAAAATCGACACATGGGAATCGGCATGAGCGCCGCGATTTTGGAAGGACATATACAGCGAGATTGGGACACACAAATCTTCAATCGCCTCTGCGGTTCGAGCCTTATCTGAATCCTTGACTGGATTCTTAAATTCAACAATTAAATATCCTTGAATAACACCGCGATCTCGCAAACAAGAAACATACATATTGTTATTAGGTGTGAATTCACCTTGTGTTGCATTACTAATTAAAACAATGTCTGGTGCATTAATTGAGCGCCATTCAAGACTTGGAACTACTCGGTCGCGATATAGATCTGCATCTGGGTAACCAAATGATCCTAAAACAACGATCGAATCATCACTATTTAAACGCCCAAAACGAATGCCCAGTACTGGTAATTCGCTCAGATATTCAGTTGCGAGCGCACGTGCAATTTCTTCAGTTGATGGGTGAATACTTAACCATTCGATGAACTTTCTAATTTCACACACGAGTAATCACCAACTGTTCATTGAACAGTTCAAAACTTTGATGCACGCGTATACAACCCTTCTGTCCAAAGGTTGCTTACCGATCCCGCAGCTGTTCGGAGCGCGCAATCATCTTTCGATGATTCGCCGGTGAGCGCCCGAGCCCTGAAAATCAGGGTGTCGGCCACGAGGATTCGTCAGCTGAACTTCTAGGCAGAACGTTAGGTCAGAGAAACGCAATTTTGAAGGGTTTTGAGCGTGGTGACCGGTCAACTTTTGGATGGTCACAGCGATCGCTTGGAGCGGGTGGATAAACGCTCAACGATCTGCGGTTGGAAGATCACATGCTGGTGGATGTGGTTTTCAGGGGCGGCGATCTCAACCACCATTTGTGAGCCCATTGTGTAACCAAGCTGGTACGGGGTCTGAGACACGGTTGTCAGTGGGACCAAGGCCGATTCTGCATAAGAAACGTTGTCATAGCCCAGGAAGGACACCTCATCCGGAACCTTTATCCCCTGTTTGTAAAAGAAGTTCATGATTCCCAAAGCTAAAGAGTCATTGCCAGCAAATACCGCATCCGGCAAACCAGCTTTGATGATCTGTGGCGCCATGTTTTCGCCAGTCAGAAAGTCCAAGGAGGGAGCGCTCATAACAGAGAGTTCAATATCAAACTCCTTTGCCGCTTCTGTAATTCCTACAAAGCGTTGATTGGACTGGTGGTGGTGGGCAGGACCAGAGATCCACAATATCTTTTTGTGTCCAAGGTTTGCTAGGTACTCAAGCCCGATATATCCGCCACGTACTTGATCAATCGATACTGAACATTGATCTACAAGTTCATCTGTTTGGGAGATATATCCAACTCGAACATTTTTTTCGATGAACTTTTCAAAGACTTGGTTGCGCTCGCCGACGGGCGTAAGGATTACACCCTTAAATCCTGCATCCACCATTGCAGACAAAAGATGCAGCTCAATTGCTTCATCCTCACGGCTATACCCAATCAGAACGCGAAGTCCATCTTTTGCAACAGCATCTTCGATTCCTTGTGCCAGCTCTTCATAAAAAGGGTTGTTACTTAATGGAAGAATTAATCCAATTATTTGGCTGTCCTTCGAGGACGATTGCATAATCTCATTGGGAATAAAACCCAACATATCAATCGCGCTGCGAACCCTTAGACGAGTTTCTTCAGATACTTGTTGGGGGCGATTGAGAACGTTAGAAACCGTGCCTATCGAGACATTCGCCTGTTTGGCGACATCCCGAAGGCTTGGTTTATTTGCCATTTCTACTCAACACTTTCTTTTTAAAGTTATTAGGTCGATGACTTCAGTTAATCGTACATCTTAACTAGACTCTATGACTATGGCCAAGCAATCTCCAAAAACTATTCGCCAAGCAGAGGTAACTATTGATTTAGTTGCAAAAACTGCAGGCGTAAGTCGAGCCACTGTTTCTAGAGTTATGAACGGCACCGCAAAGGTTTCGCCAGATCGCGAAAAAGCGGTTAAGAAAGCGATTGCGAAATACAACTTCACGCCAAATGCCACTGCTCGTCGGCTAGCCGGTGGGCGCAGCGGTTTGATCGCTCTTTTGATGGAAGAGTCCAGTGAAGAGTTTTTTCTTAATCCCTTTTGGGGACAGGTCGTTCAGGGTTTTTCATCAGCGATCGCAGATGCGGGATTGCACCCGTTGTTACTAATTCGACCTAAGAGCGGAACCGAGGACTCTCTCTTTTCTACGTTACAGGCTGGCCAAATGGATGGATTAGCGATCTTTAGTTGGCACCGGCCATTGAAAAGTTTTGAAAAAATGTTAGATCCGAAAATGGCAGTCGTATTTGGTGGAGATTTAGGAGGATCTAAAAAGTACCCTTTTGTCGATGTTGATAACGTTAAAGGTGGATACCTAGCGACTAAACATTTGATTGGTTCTGGTTGTAAAAATATTGTGACGATCACAGGTGATTTAAAATTACAATCAGGACGTGATCGACTCGATGGGTATGAAAAAGCAATAACGAGTGCGGGATTAAAACTCAATGATGAATTCATCATTCATGGTGATTACACTCAATCTAAGGCAGAAGAGCTAATCCGTCAGCTATTAAAAAAGAAGATTAAGTTCGATGGAGTTTTTGCTGGTAATGATCTTTCAGCAGTCGGAGTGATTAATGTGCTACTTCAAAACGGTATTTCTGTGCCAGGCAAGGTGAAAGTTGTTGGCTTTGATGATTCCCCTGTGGCTAACAAAAATCAACCATCTATTACAACTATTAGGCAACCAATTAGAGAGCTAGGTGCTCAGGTTGCTGAAAGTTTGCTTGCAATTCTTGATGGGCAAGAGGTGGAAGATAAAATTCTAGATGTTAAATTGATTAAACGTGAATCTTCAACATCTAAAAAGCCGAATTAGCTTCAATTATCTCTTTGTACTTCTTGAAGCTCATCTTGGGTGTCCGTTCAAATGTTTCATAATCAACGTGAACAATTCCAAAACGTTTTGCATACCCTTCGGCCCATTCAAAATTATCAAGAAGCGACCATGCAAAATAACCTTTTACGGGTGCGCCATCAGCAATTGCATTTTGAAGTGATTGGAGATGCGCCTCAAGATATGCAGTGCGCTTAGTATCAAGCACTACTCCATTTATTTTTTCATCTTCATATGATGATCCATTTTCAGTAATTACCAAGTATGGAATTTGTGGCCAATCCTTATGGACTCGTTTTACAAGATTTCCCAAACCTTCAGGCGTTACCACCCAGCCCATGGCCGTTAGATCTTCAGCTAAATGTGCAGGTGCAGAGCCATCTACACGTTGTGGGAAAGGCATAAATCCACCTTCGATAGCTGGCTTATCATCAGGTCGTGGCGAACGAACAAAGCCATCGCAGTAGTAATTGATTCCAAGAAAATCTGGCGCTGCGATAAGTAGTTGTTCATCACCTGAAAGTAGGACGCGACTGAGCATTTCGCCGTAGCAATCCACGAGATTTTGTGGGTACTTTCCAGTTGTTAATGCATCAATCCACCAACGATTTAGGTTTGAATCATTGAGCGCCGCAAAATCAACAACCTCTTGATTGTTTGGTGATTCATTGTGAATATTGTTCATATTCACAGTCAAGCCAACCGTTGCATTTGGTCGAACCTTTTTGATAGCGCGGGTACCAGCGGCATGAGCTAACGCTGTGTGGTGGCTTGCCGCAACAGCTAAATTAAAATCTCTTTTACCTGGGGCATGCACGCCATTTGAATATCCAAGCCAAGAAACGCACCATGGTTCATTTAATGTAATCCACGTAGAGATCCGATCACCAAAAGCTTCGGCGCAAGCGGTTGCGTAATCTTCAAATGCTTTAACAATCTCGCGATTAGCCCAGCCACCTTTATCTTCAAGCGCCTGAGGTAAATCCCAGTGATACAAAGTCACCATAGGTTCAATATCTGCAGCAATAAGTGCGTCAATCAATCGATTGTAAAAAGCAAAGCCACGTTCTTCGCGAACTGAATCACCATTTGGAAAGAGTCGAGGCCATGCGATTGAGAAGCGGTAAGCGCTTACTCCCAGATCCCTCATAATTGCGATGTCTTCTTCAAAGCGGTTGTAGTGATCACAAGCTTGATCACCAGTATCACCATTTACAACTTTCCCTGGAGTCTTTGAAAAGGTATCCCAAATACTCATTCCGCGGCCATCAACATCAAATGCACCCTCGATTTGATAACTGGCTGTTGCGGTTCCCCATATGAAATCTTCAGGAAAGTGTGAAAGCGGTTTCATAAGGCTATACTAACCTAAATTTCCATATTTGCGGGGGCGAAGATGTCTGATCATGTAACACAGCACCTCTTATGGTCTGAAGAGTTTGGTGACCAGGCGGGTGGCAATCTTTGCGAAGAAACATGGAATTTTGATATCGGCGATGGTGCTTCAGCTGGTTTGGTTGGTTGGGGAAACAATGAACGTGAGTTTTATACAAAGGACTCCGTCGGTATTAATGGCAACTTAATCATCAACGCACAAAGATTGAATGCGGACTCAGGGCTTGTCTGTTATTACGGGCCCGCAGAATGGAAGAGTGGAAAGATTCACACGGCTCGCAAAATTGGCTTCAAGCATGGACGCATTGAAATTTCAGCAAAGATGCCCACCGGTATAGGGACCTGGCCGGCCTTATGGTTACTGGGTGCAAACCTGCTTGAGGGCACTGCTTGGCCACATTGTGGTGAAATCGATATTTTGGAAACTACTGGTGCTCATCCTTTTCAGGTTCAAGGAACAATCCATGGGGATGGTTACTTCGGCGAAAACGGATTAACAAAAATTATTCAGTCCCCCGAAGCACTTGCTCACGATTTTCACACCTACTCAATCAATTGGACCCCTGATGAAATTCAGTGGTTTTTTGATGAGGATTGCTACAACATTATTAGGCGAGAAGATGTTGAATCTCAAGGCAAAGTTTGGCCATTCAATCAAGAGTTCTACCTCATCATTAATCTTGCGATTGGGGGATGGTTCGCAGGTGAGGTTGATCCGGTTCTCGAAAATGCAGAGCTCACTGTTAAGTCAATCAAGTACTACTCACTCGATGGAATCGGTGAATTAATTTTGCACTAATGTTTTATAACTTCGCCTAGGCCATTAATCGTTGAGAATCTAATCCAATCAAAACTCATTGATGAGTTTTGAAGTGCTGGGTCGATTGGGCCGCCTAAATTACCGCCCATGGCTAAGTTCATAACCAAATAGAACTCATGGTCGAAAACCCAATCTTTATCAACTTTCGGTTGACTTCCGAAGAGAACGCCATCTACGTACCAATCTATTTGATCTGGCAACCAGTCAATTGCATAAGTGTGATACTCGTCAGCAAAACCCTTTGGCATTGTGACAGTTGTGCCACGTCCACCAAAGCCACCGGACAAGAGGCCGTGCAAATACCCATAATTTGTGTTCGGCTCTTTTCCAATTAACTCAGTGATATCTATTTCCCCGCACCACGGCCAACGCCGTTCATCAATATCGGCACCGAGCATCCAGAATGCTCCCCAAGTTCCAACACCGACTGGTCCTTTAATACGAGCTTCAATTCTTCCGTATTTAAAACCTAACTTATCTTTCGTTATGTACTTTGAACTTACCCATTCGCATGGCCCTTTGTAATAACAAGTGTATGCAGCTGCACCATCTTTAGTAGCAGTTATTTTCAAAGCACCTTCTTGAGTGATGGTTGCCAAATCAGGGATGTAGTACTGACGTTCTCTATTTCCCCAGCCACCACCAGCTGCCGCTTTGCTTCCATCTCCATTTTCCGAGGTCCATATTGCAGAACTAGGTGAGGATCCGGCTGGTAGGTTAAATTCTTCTTGCCACACTTGAACATAATTTCTCTTTATGACCGGAATTTCGATCACTTCGGAATCGGCAATTGCTTCTTTAAATCCCTTTGCTGTGTAACGGGCATTTACGTAAATCTTAAAGCCTTGATCTGCGGTTGCAGGAGCATAGGTAGCAGATTTAGCATTTTGAATATCGATAGGGCCCTTGTACCACTGGTAAAAAACCCTTGCAGATGCTGGAGAAACAGCGCCAGCTTTTACAGTTACCTTACTGCGGCTGTCATCAGTAAATTCAATGGTCGGTTTTAAGTTAACGATCACTTGACCAATAGAGCCAACCACCGAGGTAAGTGTGGTGCTCCCTGCCACAACCCTTAATTGAATGCTTTGATTGCGCTGTTTTACACTGGCTTTAAAGGTACTTTTTGTGGCCCCGCTAATAACCTTGCCGCCAACTAGCCACTGAAACTTCGGATTAGTTAGCGCTGAGATCGATTTTCGATTTACCGAAAGGCTCAACCCTGAGGAATCAGTGTATTCAATCTGTGGCGCGATTGGTGGTGCCGCTTTTGCTGAAAGGGTTGGGGTTAACCCAACAATCAACAGCAAAATCAGAGATGCCAAAACCCCTTTAACTGAATTTTTTGGCATCTCTGATTCCCGTTACTTAACGGTGACTTTGGATGTATATGTCTTGCCATCAATGACGACAGAGACTGTCTTAGCGCCAGCTGAAACCTTTACTGGAACAACCTGCAAAGCAGAGTTAAGCTTTGCGGTTACTTTCTTCGCACCAGTTACAGATACAGTCGCAGACTTTCCAACTGCACCAGCGATTGCTACTGAAAGCACAAACTCCTTACCAGACTTCACATAAGAGGTAGTAATTCCACGGTAGTAATGAAACTCAACACCTTCGGCTATCGCTGGAGTAGTCCCTTCAATTTCAGGAGTCAAGGTCGCATAGGCGCTGCTATTGCTTGGAGCGGCTGATGAAGGTGATGAGGGAGCAGCGTTTGGTTTGGTGTCTGAGTTCTTAACAGTAAATGCGGCATAGCCAAATGCATCGGTGGTTGCCTGCAAAGTTGATTTTCCACCATTAACCTTGAGTGTCACCGCTTTACTAGGCACGGCGCGCCCATCATCACCAGTTACCTTATAAACGACAACAAGATCTCCGCCCAATGGTGCATAGGCTTGCTTAAGATTTTTCGCTGCATTATTTACAGAGTTGGTTGCATCCAATTTTGGTGTTACCAAAGTGATTGTTGGCTTTGTGGCTGCAACTACAATCGGGGCCTTTGGCTTGAAATAGTGGAACTCAGTGATCACAGAGTGATCTGCTGGCTCGCTATTAACCTCTGGTAGCACCTGAGAATGCAATCTATCCAATTTGTCTTCACTAAAGATCGGCTTAGATGTGTATGAATCTGGTTCAGGTTCAGCTGAACTATCTAAATCTAAGTTTTTCATCGCGAATGTAACGTTTCCAAATGCATCGGTTCTGTGAATCACATTTGCCTGATCAAATGGGGGGCGATCTATGCCCTTTGTACGTACGCCGTCAACTTCAACAATCGAGCCAGCCTCGCTATAACCCTTATTTATTCTCAGATTTACTGGTGTGAAAGCCAAAGGCTTGCCACTCTTATCTTTAACGTTATAAGTCAAATTAATTGTTGAACCAACTGGTGCAAATGAAACTTGAAAGACTAGCCCGGTACCAAACCAACCCTTGGCTACCCATCCATCTGCCATCTGCTGATTAGGAACAGCATCCCATGTATTTTTGGCATCTAGGAAAGGTGCCTGAAGAGTAATCACTGCATCTCTAGGTCCTCCTGTTGCTGCTTGCGCGGTGTAAACGGCAATTGGTGATACTGCAAGCAGAAGTGCAAGAACGGCACCAGTTGATTTGCGGGACATAGACATGGTCATGCCTTTCACTCGTGAAGTTGGATTTGAGGTGAACATTAGCCTTTGACAGCTCCATCCATGACGCCGCTAACTAGTCGACGACCGACGAAGATGAAGAGAATCAATAGTGGTGCGGTTGCTAAAAACGCTCCACCCATTTGTAGCGAATAATCCAAGCCATACAAAGGCTTGAGTTGAGTCAGTGCAACCTGAAGAGTGAAACGCTCAGGAGATTGCAAAACAATAGTTGGCCACAAGTAATCGTTCCAAGCCGCTAAGAAGGCAAAGAGGCCTAAAACAAAAGAGCTCTGGCGAATACTTGGAAGAACAATGCTCCAAAAAACACGTGGGACAGAGGCACCATCAATACTTGCCGCTTCAAGTATCTCATTTGGCACTTGGGCATCAATAATTTGGCGCATCCAAAACACACCAAAAGCGGTTACTAGTGCAGGAACGATCAAGGCGTACAAGGTATTCACCAAGTTCAATTTGTTGGCCATGATGAAGAGTGGAACGATTCCTAGTTGGCTTGGCAGCATCATGGTTGCGACGATAAAAAGAATTGAAAATTGACGACCTTTAAAATGAAGTTTTGCAAAGGCAAAACCAGCGATAGCAGAGAAAATAACCTGCGCCACAGCAATAGCGATACCAACGACGAAGGTGTTGGTTAAAGCCTTCGTAAAATACACACCCTCAGCGCTAAGAACTTTACCTGCTACTTCAAGAAAACGAGGTCCAGGGACTAAAGATGGTGGAGTCTTTGAAATCTCCGCATCCGTGTTAGATGAAACGATGAACATCCAATAAAAAGGAAAAATCGACAGAAAAGTAATCAACCCCAACATTAAGTAGTGCAGCTTTGAGGTCTTTTGCCATTTAGGGATATTTCGCTTCATCGGCTTCCCTCTCCCGCAATACGTCGCGTAATCACGAAATTAATCGCTGAAATAATCAAGACAATAAATGTGATGGCAATTCCAATAGCTGCTGCATACCCATACTTGTTATTCAAAAATGCCTGGTTGTACAAGAACAAAGTCAAGGTCAAGAATTGCTTAGTTGAGCCACCTTCAGCGTTTAGCTGCTGAGGCTCGGCAAATACCTGTAGTCCACCAATTGTTCCTACAATTAACACAAAGGTAATTGTGTTTTTCAGTGATGGCAATGTTACATACTTAAATTGCTGCCATTTGGAAGCTCCATCAACTGAGGCCGATTCATATAGCTCATCCGGAATTGCAAGCATCGATGCCAAAAATATAAGAGTGTTGTAACCAACCCAACGCCAGGTGATCATTGTTGCAATTTGAATATGGCTAGGGATCACACCTTCAATAAAATCAATGTTGTCCACACCTGGGATAAGGCTCAAGATTCCATTTATGAGACCGTAATCTCGGCCAAAGAGTTGCTGGAACACAATGGTAATTGCGATGATCGAAGTGATGTTTGGAACCAAAAGAATTGTTCGCCAGAAAGACTTTCCTTTTAATCGCTTATTGCGAAGTATCGCTGCAAGACTGATTGCAATTATTAATTGTGGGAATGTAGAAAGCGCCCAGATGCTAAAAGTATTTCGAATAGCGATCCAGAAATCTGAATCTTGAAGTAAGAATGTAAAGTTATTGATTCCGTTGAACTCGGACTCGCCAAGTGGATCCCACTTGAAGAACGCAATGTAAATTGAGTAAATAACTGGTGCGACACCAAAAACTATAAAGATCAAGAAAAAGGGAGCGATCGCCGGGTAGCCCCAACGTCCATCAAGAGAAGCAACACCAGGAAGTTGCTTCTTCTCCTTCTTTTTCCAAGGGGTAAGGGGCGCTTTCGTGCGCCCCTTACCCTCTTTAAATAATGTCATCGATAAAACTCTTAATTCTTGAAGAGTTTATCGATATCAGAGATCACTAGGGCATATGACTTTTCTGGAGTCATTTTCTTTGAAGCAACGCGGCCTAAACCTGCACCAAATGTTGAATCAATCTTGCGCTGCAACTCACCCTCAAAGATTGGCTTTAGCTTCAAGACACCCTTTGTATAAATCTGGCCAACTGGTGCGTTGCTAAAGAACTCATCCTTGTAATCAAGCAAAGCTGCATCATCGTAAAGTACTGATGTTGATGGGAAGAGACCGTAAGTCTTGAACACCTTTAGTTGCTGCTCTGGAGCTAGGTACCACGTTAAGAAGTCAAACGCTGCTTGCTTGTTCTTTGAGTAACTTGGAATAGCTAGCTGCGTTCCACCTTGGTTTCCGCCACCTACTGGTAGATCAGCGATATCCCACTTGCCCTTTGTGTCGGGTGCCTGCTTCTTTATGTAATCAAGCATCCATGCTGGCGCAAGAATTGTTGCCATTGCACCCTTGTTCATACCAATGTTCCAGTCAGATGTGAACTGCCCAAGGCGAGCGCCAATTCCAGAGTTCAAGGCTTTCACCGTTGTATCCCAAGCTTTTTTAATCTGAGGATTCGTCTTATAAACAAGTTTTCCTCGATCTGTCCCATCTGGCTGGTAGTACTTAACGGTTCCTTGATTCATGACAGCTGCATAAATTGAACCTGCATCATCGATGAAACCTTTTCCTGATTTCTTCTCTGCAGGAGTCAACTTTGAAACATACCTCTGACCAGTTTCAATAAACTTGTCCCATGTAGGCCACAACTTTGAAACTGAAGCACGATCTGTGGGTAGACCAGCTTTCTTAAATAAGTCTGTCCGGTAAGCAACCTGCAAACCACCTACATCTGTCGGTATACCAATGACGCTGTCATTAAAGGCCACTCCTTGTTCCCAGCGCCAAGGTAGGTAGTTCTTCTTAATTTCATTTGCAGATAATCCTGCAGCAACGCCAGCCGAGACATTGGTGTCCGATGTCTTTAATTGACGAAGATCTTGGAAGCAATTTGGACGATTACCTGTGCGCCAGTAACCAGAGTATGGTGTTTCAAAGGCAATAATGTCTGCCGGACCGCCAGTTTGACAGGAGAGAATTGTCTTTTGGTGTAACGGGTCAACATCGTTCTTAATAGGAACAATCTTTACTTCAGGGTGCAACTTTTGATATTCGCGTTGCAACCCTGGCTGAATAACCTCACCAAAGGTCCAGATAGTCAGAGTTACTGGATCCGCTGCCTTTGCCGGTGCGGCGATAACACCAACACTCACAGCTACCGCGATCAGTGCTCCTAGAAAACTGTTACGTGTCAACGACTTAATCATGTGTGAACCTTCCCTAAAGAATTCTGACCATCGGTAAATCTTGCGAATAAACTCCCAGGAAATTTCTACCAAATCTGGGTTTCCATGAAAGCGGTTTCAAGGTACGCTATTTAAGCCTCTATCGCCACACGGCGCAAGGGGAGTTTTATTAATATTGTGTAACAGAGAGGCGAGTCGATGAGATCCAAGTGGTTATCACCAACAAGCGTATTAGTCGCGCTCTCAGTCGGAGTCTCTCTCTTAGTTAATCCTGTAGCTGATGCGGCCCCAAAAAAGCTCAAACTTCTGTGGTCAGATGAGTTCAATGGTAAAAAAGGGGTGCGTCCATCCTCAAAGGTGTGGAGTGCTGAGATTGGTGGAGGTGGCTGGGGGAATTCTGAACGCCAGTACTACACGGACAAGGCAGCCAACGCATCGATGGATGGGGCGGGTCGTCTAGTTATCACGGCCAACAGAATCTCAAATGAATACACCGAACAAGTAGGAACCGTCCCTGGAACTGAGGATATTCTGAACCGTTGTTCAGAGTGTCAATTCACAAGCGCTCGATTAAAGACCGCACGCAAGTTGAGCTTTATGTATGGACGTGTTGAGGCACGCATGAAACTTCCACAAGGTGTTGGAACATGGCCAGCATTCTGGATGCTTGGCGGAGATTTACTTGATGGTGTCCCATGGCCTGAATGCGGTGAGATCGACATCATGGAGTTTCGCGGCGATATTCCAGATCGTTCCACCTCTGCAATCCATGGCCCTACAACACCACAAGGTTCTGGCTTAGGTGCCGCCTTTATGAATTATGCGCCGTTGTCAGATGATTACCACACCTATGCAATTGAGTGGAAAAAGAATTCATTGACCTTCATTGTCGATGGCAGAGTCACCGGCACATACTCATCGGCAGACACTGGATCGCGCGGATGGGTATACAACCAAAAGTTCTTTTTGATATTGAACTTGGCCATGGGCGGCACTTATGCAGGTGAGTACATTGATCCAACCTTGAATCAAGCTGAATTAAAGGTAGATTACATACGTTATTACTCAGTAAATGGCGTGGGTAAGGTATTTAACAACTAAATCAAAGAAAAGAACGAGCCAAGAGAGATCAGGGGCAATTATGAAGATGAAAACAACCGGAACAAAGCTGGTAGCGACACTTGCCACCCTAGTTCTCGCTTTTGCGGGTAGCCTAGTTGCGTCACAAAGTACAATCGCCGCGGGCTTGCCAACTATCAGAGTTGTTTCGCCAGAATTCAATCCTGCTAATGAAACTTTCGCTTCTGATGGGCTCGGTCAGTGGTACGCAGCAGGTGGACGCAGTTATTTCAAGTATGTAGGTGCTGGATCGACTATCACCATTACCTACTTGGTTACTAGCGACGGAACAGCGCCAGCTGCTGATAAGACCATTAACTTCATGGTCAATGCTGCTTATAGCGGCTCAAAGGCGGCATGGGAGGTAAATGGAAAAGCGGTTGGGCCTTCACAAGACTCAGCAACGGGTTATGGATTGCTAGTCACTGGAAAAACAAATGCTGAAGGAAAAGTCTCATTCACAATTAAAAATACTGACACTGCAGCCAATGCAATGCCAATTCCTTCATCTGAGACCCAACCTCGTGCGACTTCTGGGCGCCTCTACGGAAACATGAAGGCGGTAATCGATGGCTTGACCGATATGCAAGAGGTTACTGATCTACTGACCTTTGATATTACAAAGGCACCAGCAGAAACTATCCCAGCTGCTGCAACGCCTACTCCAACTTCAACACCAACTCCAACTGCGACTGCAACGGCCACACCTACCCCTACTCCAACACCAACAGTTGTCGCACCAAAGTTACTGCCATCTATGAGATTGGTTTCACCAGCTTTTGGTCCATCAAACAGCGTTGACACAACTGGAGACATTGCTCAGTACTACTCAGCAAAGACCCGCGCTTTTTATACTTATATCGCTGCGGGAACAACACTTTCACTGAAGTACTTAGTGACCAAGGATGGAATGGCACCTCTTGCAAATACCGAGGTCACACTTCAGATTAATTCCCCATATAGTAATTCAAAGGCCAACTGGCTTTCAGGTAGCACAAAAATTGGTGCTCCTGCCTCCGAAACAGCATCAGGTGCAGATCTAAAGGCAAAGACAAATGCTGCCGGTGAAGTTACCTTCACTATTAAGAACACCGATACAACTGGAACTGAAACAGCGCCTGCGGCTCCAAATGCAGCTGCCCCAAAGGTTCGTTTGTATGGAACCTTCAAGCCGGTTATCCCAGGCTACGGTGACAAAGATGCTGATGTGGATTTAGTTACCTTTGATATCTACGCGGCACCAAAGCCAGTCGTGAAAGCAACAACCATCACCTGCGTTAAAGGTAAAACATTAAAGAAGGTCACTGCGGTAAATCCAAAGTGCCCAACTGGATATAAAAAGAAATAAAACTTATTAGGAAAAATCCCGGTGCCCTGAATAGGTGCCGGGATTTTTTATTGGGTAAAAACTTCGCCGTATCCATTGACTTGGTAGCTTCGAACCCAGTCGATGCTCATTGTTGATGATTGCAAGTTTTGCCATGAACCACTAAAACTTGCATTAACTGCGTTGTTAAGAATCAAGAAGAACTTGCTGTTAAACACCCACAAACCACCCAAGTTCGAAGGAGTTGTTGTCGAGATCAAACGATTATCAACATAATAAGAAATTGAGTTAGGCATCCAAGCAACTGCATATGTGTGATATGCCGCTGAAGTGTCAGCCCCCACGCCAAGGGCGGCAACCTTGTATTGATGATTGGTGCAGCAGGTGTTGGGTGAGTTGACTGTTGAATAATGCGTTGCAGAGGTGGTTGTTGTTGGTTCATTACTATGGATTTCAGTAATGTCCATCTCGCCTGAATATGGCCAACCAACCTGATTAATGTTGTCACCAAGCATCCAAAAAGCTGGGTGATTTCCACTGCCAGCAGGCATCTTGATACGTGCTTCAATGAATCCATACTGGAATGAAACCTTGCCATGAGTATCAAAACGTCCACTGACAAAGGCGCAGTATCCAGTTAAGCATTTACCAGCATCACTTGGTAAAGCCCCTGTGATACGTGTTGTTGTAATTACCGCAACACCATCTTCACTACCATCTAGTCTGATTGCAGATGGTGCGTAGTAAACAACTTCGCTATCAAAACAAGCGCCGCCACCCATGCTCGTAGGAACTCGGTGACAATTTCGCCCTGTCCAATACTGTGAATTGATGCTTGCATTTTTACTACCTTTGAAATCATCGCTCCACAATAAGTTTCCAATAGTTAACCCTTGAATTTTTGGTCGCTCGGCTTCGGCTTTAGCAGCTTTTGCCTCCGCTTCCTGCTTGGCCTTTAACTCTGCTGCAGCTTTTGCCTTCGCTTCCTGCTTGGCCTTTAACTCTGCTGCCTCCTTGGCAAGTTGTTCTGCAACCGCTCGCTCTGCTGCCTCCCTTTGCTCTGCGATTTCAAGCCAACTGGGACCAGTAATCGGAAAGGGAGCAAAAAAAGAAGTGTTGTCATCTGTGAATTTCCACAGCAATTTTGTGCCAATTTTTGTACAAGTAAATAACTTTCGCCCCTCTAGGAGTTGTTCACCAACTTTGCTGCACTCTGTTCCGCTAACCGAGGCTGACAGGGAGCTTGGTGTTGATGAGATGAGAAGCGCTAGAACAATTGCAAGAGCGACAGAGGATCGGCCTACTTTTAATCTTGTCATTTTTTAATAGTAACCGATGTGATCGCAATTAGTTTCTGAGAGACTATTCAAAGTTGGTGGGCCCAGACGGGCTCGAACCGTCGACCCACGGATTAAAAGTCCGTTGCTCTACCGACTGAGCTATAGGCCCCACTGCACGCTGAATTACTCGGTTTAAAGGCCTTTTACTCGCTGCAGGGGCAATCGTATCGGAAAAAGACTGGTTCTTAATCCTGCGATGGGGTACGCAGAAATAGCACCAAGGCAATCAGCCAAAGCGCGGCGAAACCAGTGATTATTATGGTTCCAAGCGAGTCAGCGAATTGGTAAACCCCGACAGCCATGACGGCACACATACCTGATGCAGACCATAGAGAAACTGCTGCTACACGGCGAGATAACCCACCTCTTACTAAGCGATGTGAAAGGTGATCCTTACCGCCCGTCAATGGAGATACGCCACGAGACAATCGTGAGAAGACTGCAACACATGTATCGAGCAAAGGCACCGCTAACAAAATCACAGGGATTGCAAGAGATTGCCAGATCGGCGTAATTCCTGGATTCAATCGAATAGTCGCCACAGAAATAATGACACCTAAGAACAAGGCACCTGCATCGCCCATATAAATCTTTGCTGGGGATTTATTCCACATCAGGAAACCAATAGTTGCACCTGCGGTGACAATCGACAGCGCACTAACCAATTCCTGCCCGCGATCAAAAGCGATAAAGAAGACTCCCAAGGCTGCGATTGCAACCGCACCAGAGGCTGCACCATCTAGGTTGTCAAAGAAGTTGATTGAGTTACAAATTCCGACGATCCAAACGATCGTCACCAAGGTATTTAACCAAGATCCATTGCCTGAGTCCGAAACTAAATCGCCACCACCAAATGGAGTACCGATCGTTCCATTATTAACAATCACTAATGCAACCGCAGTTCCAATGACGGTCTGTGCAATCAAACGTGGCCATGGTGAAAGTGAGCGCAGATCATCAAATAATCCCATCGCACCCAACACCAAAGCTGGCAATAAAACCGTAAGTGCTAAATCTTTTAGCTGATCATTGTTTTCGCCCGCAAAGTTTTCTGCACCAACAAAAACCGCACCCAAGGTAATAATCGAAATACCAAGTGCAATTGCGACTCCACCTAAATAAGGAACTGGCTCTGCCTGTGCTTTACGGGCCAAATTTGGCGCATCCATTGCACCTAAACGAATCGCTAAAGTCCTTACAGGCCACGTTAATAACCCCGTCAACGCAAAGGCTGCAATTCCCAAGGTCGCAAACTGAGCAGCTGTAATGCTCATAGCTTCACGACCAAGGACATGTGCGAAATCCTATTCACTTACTTCTGTAAACCAGAATGTGCGGCTCGCTTTAACCGGTCACGAATCGCAATTGCGATTCCATCACCCACTGGCTGTTGCACAACAACGGTTTGCAACCCCTGCTCATCCGCAACGCGAAGCGCTGCATACAAAACCCTTGCAAACTCATCATCGCTTTTTGGCGCAGCCAATCTAACAACTCCTTCAGGTGTTGCCACATCTGCCATTGCGATAAATCCTTGACCTGCGACGGGGGATTGTTCCAATACAACTGTTGCCGCCGGCGCATAGTGACTATCTAGCGAACCACTGACGCGAATATCAACACTGTCTACAACCCCAACGACTGAAAGCCCCGTCGAGGCTTCAATCATCTCATCTGATACTGCACCTGGACGCAATATCCTTGGCACACCCCCAGTGCAATCAATAATCGTTGACTCAACACCAACTTCGCACGGCCCACCATCAAGAATCTGATCCGCATCTCCTAAATAATCACTCAACTCATCTGCCACAGCTTGGGCAGTTGTTGGTGAAACATTTCCAAATCTATTGGCACTCGGCGCAGCCACACCTTTGCCACCAATCTGCGCAAAGGCAAGGAGCAACCCCAACGCAACCGGATGGTCAGGCACTCGAATACCAACTGTTTCCTGCCCACCCGTTACAAAATCCCCAGCCAGATCTGAACGCTTCATAATCAATGTCATTGGTCCCGGCCAAAAATCACGCGCCAAAGAAATCGCATACCCAGGCACATCCGCAGCCCAATCACCCAGCGCATCCATCGATCCCACATGCACGATTAATGGGTGATCTGCAGGCCTGCCCTTTACTGAATAAATTCTTGCAACCGCATCAGCGTTACACGCATCTGCACCCAACCCATAAACAGTTTCAGTTGGAAAGGCCACTAAATTTCCCGCCAGCATATTCGCAGCGGCCTTTGAAACAGCTTCTGCGCTGCAATTGCTCATGAACTGGCTCACCCACTTATTCTCCCACTATTCCCAGCATTAATTCACACCATCCCCACCTAATAAGAGATACTTAGCCCATGAAACTAAACAAAATTCGCACAGTCCTAACCGCAGTAACAGTCGCCGCCGTTGCAGGTGTGGTCGCGCTAGCGATCCCAGCAAATGGTGCAGGTACCGCAGATGACCGTTTCATCACCGTAACCGGTGTTGGAACAGTCTCGGTAGTTCCAGATGCGGTTCGCTTCAACGCAACTGTTTCATCACTTGGATCAACAAACGCAGCAGCGCTATCAACCGCATCAAAATCAGCAGCAGCGGTTCGCGCAGCGCTAAAGGATGCAGGCATCGCAACAAAGGACATTCGTTCAGCAAACATCTCGGTTTACCCTGAATACAACTGGACCCAAGAGGCCGGCACAAAGATCACTGGATACCGAGCATCACAATCATTTGATGTTCTAGTTCGCACAGCTTCAAAGGCTGGAACAATTATTGAATCTGTAGTCAAAGCAGGTGGAGATAATGTTCAACTTGGTGGTGTCATTCCAACAACACTTAATCCATCAGCTGCAACTGAAGATGCACGAGCAGCAGCGGTAGCTAATGCAAAGTCAAAAGCTTCTTCATATGCAAAACTTCTAGGAACCTCAATCGGCAAAGTACTTTCTCTTGAAGAGCAATCTTCACCTGTGTACTCATCACCATTCCCAATGGCAAAGGCTGCAGAGGCAGATTCTGCAGTTCGGATCGATCTAGGTGAGCAGGATGTAACGGTCACAATCACGGTACGTTGGGCGCTTAACTAACTCACACAGTTCTACAAAAGAGCCACTAGCCCGTTTATCCCGCGGATATTGGCTTTTTTGTGCGTGAATATCGGGTTTGGTTGCGCGGTTAAACGCGGGTAAGATTGCCCAGCCTCGTACGTCCCCATCGTCTAGGGGCCTAGGACATCGCCCTTTCACGGCGGTAACACGGGTTCGAATCCCGTTGGGGGCACGCAGTACCGCAGTAAAAGTTCCACAGTTTCAAATGCAAGGCTTTGAGAGTGACATAAGAGCCACTTATGTTCATCAATTACTTAAGGCCCGGTAGCGCAGTTGGTTAGCGCGCCGCCCTGTCACGGCGGAGGTCGCGGGTTCAAGTCCCGTCCGGGTCGCAAAGGTTTTGGTGTCGTACTTTTTTAAGGCCGATATCAGAACCTTGTTTG
>JACCDP010643774.1_pt1 | contig 20742 bp, 19 predicted proteins | sample 7445841 | NCBI WGS metagenome assembly JACCDP01 (sample SAMN15323441, study PRJNA562643) | freshwater metagenome | isolation source: river surface water | place: USA:Blue River Watershed | collected 2017-08-17
CTTGGTAAGAACCAGAGTTTTTGTATTCGTGCACTGGTGCTTGTAAGTCAGAAGAGTCACCATCACCAAAGTACCACATGTAAGAAGCATTACCAGAATGTATAGTGGTAGTGTTTTCAAATAAGATCGCATCACCCAAACAGATAACTGAAGGGAATTTAAAGTTAGTTCTAGGAGTAGGTGCTACTATTAAGGTTCTGTTGACAGTAGAATCGCAATAATGAGGACCTAAGTCAGAGAAGTTAGTAGAGAAAGTAATAAAGCTATCTAAGTAAGTAGAGGTAGGTGCAAAAGAAATGCTGCCGTTGCCACTAGAAGAAGGCGCTACTACAGTGTATAAGTTGCTAGGTACAATGCTGCCAAATTTGGTTTTAGCTACAACATTGTTAAGGATCCAAGTGCTACCGTGGTCAGCATTAACGTAACCGGTAGGAGGGGCAATCTCATAAGTGATGGTTTTACCCACTTCAGCCACATCAGGCTTAGTGAAGTCACCAATATTGAATTGACCATTGAAAGGAGTACCTTTAACCACATCAGCACCAATTGGTCTTGGTTTAACAGTTACCACTAAAGCAGTTCTTGTAGGATTGATACAGGCTTTGCTGTAGGTAACTTCTAAATCAGATGTCCAAGTTGGTCCAAAGCTGGTGGCACTGAATAAGCCATAAGCATATTTTCCACCAACAATAAGTAGGTCCGCATTGGCTTTAGGTGCTGTTGAACCTTTTAACCAAAGATCGTTACCGCCACCAGTTGTTGGGTCAATGGTAAAATAAAAACCATAAGTTGTGTTAGCAGACAACATTAAACCCTTTGTAGAGAATTTAATAAAGTTCTGACCACCGGTTGAAAATACTCTTCCGCCACCGCCGTTTACTAAAGTCCATGCACCAGAGTTGGTTTCAAAACCATTAAAAGTACCTGACTTATAATATAACAAGTAATTAGTAGTAGAAGTGAAGTTGTATATTCTAAACTGCATGCTATCCAAGTTAATTGGGGCATAAGCTGTGATATCAAAATAGTTGCCATTGTATGCCGCATAATTGAATGATACAACAGTATTTCCAGTATAGCCATTGTTTAAAGCAGATTTAGTTACAAATCTAAAGGCTTGAGCATAGAAGGTTGTAGTGCCTGAAATTTTAGGCCCTAAAAAGGAACTACCCATGCCAATTGGATTGCCACCTGTAGCGCCAGTGTACCACATAATGGTATCGCTGCTGCTACCTGTTGAAGCTCTCAACAATGGTCTACCAATACCACATTGAATGTAGTTTTGTGTTGTAGGTGTAGGTGGGTTGCCATAGAAATTAATATTGTAATTAAGTGTATCGTTGGCAGCTACAGAGTCTATAGAGGAACCATTTGGATGACTGGTCCAAAATTTAAACTGATACAATGTATTATTGGTAAATGAAAACGCTGAATTTAAAACAATTAAAGTGTCTTTACCGGATGCAATTTTTGGACTTGCAGTTATGTATCTTGATGTTTGAGGCGTACCATTGATGCTCCAATGAAGACGAACGCTATCCATTCCAAATTTACCGAAATTATACACTTTAACACCTAAAGATTGGGTGTTTGTACAAAAATCTAACGGTGCAATTGAAGCAACACCAGCATCATTATTAACACTAGCACCGCTGATCACTTCAATTTCTCTCCAACTAGGGTTAGATAATTGACCACCACCTGTCATTTTGAAGTTGGTAATTCTCAAACTTGTAGTGGTTATAGTTGGGAAAGAAGCAGAGTCAACACAAGCTTGTGCTATGCTGATTGTTTTCCAAAAGACATAAGTAGTGCCATTGAAATAATAAACATCACCAGCCGTCAAGTTTCTGGTGTTGTTCCATGCATTGTGAAAACGGATTTTGCTAATACTTTTAGCACTAGTCCAAGTCCATTGCATGTACTCATTTCCTTGGATACCATTGGTTGATGTCCAGATAAACGCCTCCTGATTACCACAGGTGTTGAAACTGTTGTTGTTGATTTGAGACCAGTTCCACAAGCCATTAGGGTCAGATGTGAATGCGGTTGCGGTTGCTGAAGGTGCTAAGTTCATTTGAGCAGAAGCAGTTTGCTGCATGCTCAATACCACTAACACAGCGAACAGCAGTTGTTGGTAGAATTTTTTCATGTCTTGATAATTGAATTAAAGTCCCAAATCTATATAAAAATTTGCAGAAATTCAAATTGTAAAAAGAATTGAGTTTTAATTTTTGACGAATACCTGACAATTTCAGGTTTCAAAAGAGCCTTATTGTATTGATTTTAAAGCAGTTAAACCTGCTTCAAATCCTTTATTACCATGTTTTCCACCACTGCGGTTTTGGGCCTGTTCTAAGTTGTCTGTGGTTAAAACACCAAAAGTTACCGGAATCTTGTATTGAATATTCAATTGCATTAACCCATTGGCCACTGCATTACAAATAAAATCAAAATGACGTGTTTCACCTTGAATCACACAACCTAGGCAAACTACAGCGTCTGGTTGATGTTTGTCAATGGTTTTGACTGCGCCGTAAGGCAATTCATAGGTACCAGGCACTTTGAAAACATGAATATTTTCGGGCTTCACCTTTGCTAATTCAAGCGCTTCTATAGCGCCGTTTAATAGGGCATTGGTAATTTCTGAATGCCATTCAGCTACCACAATTCCAATTACTGCATTGGGTAAATTGGGTAGATTATCGGGGTCAAATGAAGATAAATTGTGCTGAGCGCTAGACATTAATACTCTCCTAATTTGGCTTTTGCACGACCAATGTATTTGTCCATTTCTTGAACGACATCATTTTCCTTGTAATTTTTCTTGAGATCAAGGTAAATATCTAAGGCAGCCTGCCATTCATTTTTCTTCTCGTAAACTGAGGCAGCTTTTATGCCCCATTGAACTTTAGAAAATTCAAGTTCAGAGCCTTTGCTAGCTTTTAAATATAAATCTAAGCCTTTGTCAAGGTTTTTGTCTTCAATGTATGCATCACCCAATAAACCAATGGCTTGATATTTCATAACGTGGTCTTCAAAACTACATTGCTCTAAGTAAGTAATGGCTTTTTTGTAATCAGATAGTCTTAGGTATGATGCACCTGCCATGTAAGCCGCTAAGTTACCTGCTTTAGTGCCGCTGTATTGGTCAGCTAATTTAGGAGCTGTTTTAACCACTAAATTGAATGAGTCTACGTCAAATTGAGCTTGAGTTTGGTAAATAGCTTCAAGACCTTCTTTTTCTTTTGGTAGTTTATAAAGATACTGATAGCCAAAATAAGCAATACTTAAAATCAACATGGCGGCCACCGAATATACCAGTGGTTTATTTTGTTGGTTTAACCATTGCTTGAGATTGTCAAGTAAAGCATTTCCTTGAGAAGATGGGCTTTGTTCTTGCTCTGAAGTATTATCTAATTCTTGGTCTATGATATCGTTATTGCTCATAATAAGTCTGAAAAAGGGTTGCGAAAATAGTGTTTTTTAATTTTAATCCATCAAATAGGGGTAATTTCCTTCGTATACATCAGTAAACAATTCAGAAGGGTCAGGGTAAGGGGAGTTTTCTGCAAATTCAACCGATTGATTAACAGTTGCAATGATTCTCTCCTCAAGCGCATCAAGTTCTGCCTCTGTAGCGAATTTTTCTTTTAGGATGGTGGCTTTGGTTGTTTCAAGCGGATCAAGCGTTTTGTAGTGAGCAACCTCTTCTTTGGTTCTGTAGGTTGCTGGGTCACTCATACTGTGTCCTCTATATCTGTAAGTTTTGATTTCTAAGAAGGTTGGTCCTTCACCGTTTCTTGCTCTAACAACGGCCTCATCAATTGCATCATGCACAGTTTCGCAACTCATGCCATCAACTTGGAACGATGGCATTTCATATGCCGCACCAATTTTATAAATATCTTTAACGTTAGTGGTACGTTCAACTGATGTGCCCATCGCATAATCATTGTTTTCACAGATGAAAACAACGGGTAATTTCCAAAGCATTGCCATGTTAAAGGTTTCGTGAAGAGCCCCTTGTCTGACTGCTCCATCTCCCATAAAGCACAAGCATACATTTTTAGTGCCTAAATATTGTTCAGCTAAGGCAATACCTGCCCCCAATGGTATTTGACCACCAACAATGCCATGCCCACCAACAAAGTTGTGTTCTTTGCTAAACATGTGCATGCTGCCACCTTTACCTTTAGTACAACCTGTTGCTTTGCCATATAATTCAGCCATAACTGAATCAGCACTCATCCCCAATGCCAATGCATGGCCATGGTCGCGGTAGGCGGTAATAAATTTGTCATCCTTGGTTGTGGCACTAACCATGCCTGCTACTATGGCCTCTTGGCCAATGTACAAATGGCAAAAACCTTTGATTTTTTGTTGACCGTATAATTGAGCTGATTTTTCTTCAAATCTTCTAACAAGCAACATTATTTCATACCACTTAAGGTAAGTTTCCTGATTAAATTTTATTTTTGCAGCCTTAGCCATAATTCGTTCAATGAACGGCAAAAGTAAATAAAATTAATTGATCAAACAAACCTGTGAAAATACAACAATTAGCCCTTTATCATTTTAAAAATCATAGCCAGTTAAAGCTTGACTTCGATGCGGATATTACTTGTATTACGGGTAATAATGGTCAGGGTAAAACCAATGTGCTGGATGCTATTTACATGTTAAGCACTTGTAAGAGTTATTTTAATGCATATGATTACCAACTCATTCAGCATGGGGAGACTATAGCATCAATCAATGCTCACTTTGAGAATGGGCAAGCCATTGATTTGCAAATGCAGATTGAAGCCAATAAAAAGAAAAAGCTTAAAAAGAATGACAAGTTCTACGATAAATTAATAGACCATATAGGTTTGATCAATGTGGTCATGATTACGCCAAACGATATTGAATTGGTTATTGGTCATAGTGAAGAACGTAGAAGGTTTTTAGACATTTGTATCAGTCAAACAGATAGGGTGTATTTAAACACGCTCTCCGAATACAATAAGGTCTTAGACCAGCGCAATGCGCAATTGAAATTATTTGCCAAGCACAGACATTTTGATCCGATCATGTTAGAAGTATATGATCAGAAATTAATTCCAGCTGCTCAATATATCTATCAAAAACGCCAAGAAGTAGTTAAGGTTTTAAATACCCATTTTCAAACTTACTACAATCTATTTGGGTCAGAAAAGGAACAAATGAAAATGGTGTATGATAGCGACCTTAATGCCTCTGACTATTCGGAATTACTTAAGCAAAACACCGATAAAGATTTGGTACTGGAAAGAACTTCTGTTGGGGTGCATAAGGACGACTTAACCTTTCAATTAGGGGCCTTTGCGCTCAAAAAGTTTGGCTCGCAAGGACAAAGTAAAGCTTTTGTGATTGCATTAAAGTTAGCGCAATATCAGTTCTTACGAGCACACATGAATACTCAACCAATTTTATTGTTGGATGATTTATTTGAAAAAATTGATGAAGTGAGAGCTCAGAAACTTATTGATTTGCTTCAAACAGATGCTTTTGGTCAAATTTTAATCACAGATACCCATAGTCAAAGGGTAAAAAAACATTTTGAAAATGGCAGTAAAACCATCAATTTCGTAGGCCTGTAATATGTTAAAAAAGCCCAATCATGAATTTACTTTAGGCGAAGCCCTTGAAGACTTATTGTCTAGTAAGCGCATTAAAAAAGGCTTAACAGAAGCGCTTATTAAACAGCAATGGCCTCAAATAATGGGTGATGCTATCGCTAAACATACAACAGCTATGTATTTCAAAGAAGGGGTTTTAACCTTATACTGTAATTCTTCAGTGATAAAAAATGAGTTGAGGTTCCACAAAGACAAAGCCATTCAATTAATCAACGAGGCTTTAAAAGACAACGCAGTTTCAGAAATCATCATTAAATAATGGCGGTTAAGCTCACTCCCTCACATATCGCATGGTTCACACTCATCATATATGCAGTTGGCTGTTTTGGTTTTTTGTTTCCTGCAACTAAGCCTTACATGCCTCAATTGATTTGGGTGAACTTAGTCTTTACCTTGATTATGGTCATGTTGGGGCATAAAAAATGGACCAAAGAATTTGTACTGGCCGCACTTTTGGTGGCTTGTGTTGGCTATTTTATCGAAGTATTAGGCGTCAATACAGGATGGGTTTTTGGGGCCTATGCCTATGGTAAAACCTTAGGGTATGCCTATTGGTCAACGCCATTAATGATGATGGTGACCTGGTTAACGACAGTATATATAACCCGAAATATTGCTGAGTTAGTAGCAAAAGATCCATTGTTAGTGAGTATGTTCGCTGCGGCTCTCATGGTAGCGCTTGATTTTTTTATTGAACCTTTTGCAATAAAATATGGCATGTGGTCATGGGCCAATCAGGTGGTGCCTATGCAAAATTATATAGCGTGGTTTGTGATAGGTGTTTTATTGCAATACGTTTTTATTAAAACCATCAAAATGCCCAATAACAAGCTAGCTTTGCCAATCTATTTGATTCAATTGGCGTTTTTTATAGCACTTTTTTTATTCCAAAAATAATACAAAAACAAGCCTATACATAGCACAAAGAGTGATATGTTTGGAACCAATAGCCAATCATTTGATTGAAAAAAATGGGCAAAAAAACCGAAAGGTAAAAAGACAATGGCAAACACCCAATGCCAAATGGCTGGCCATTTGCTGACGGCTTCGGTATTGATCATTAAAAAACAAATGGCAATAATGACATCATAGGTAAAGTGAATCCCCAAACTAAAGCCAATTAAAAACGCTAAACCTATGGTAATGCTAAAATCAATGTTTTTTCTATTTTGATGCAAGATGCCATAGGCCATGCCCATGCCTAAAATCGTCAAGAAATGAATTAAATAACTTGGGGCATTTAGCCATTTAACCATAGGGATAACTATGCCTAAGCTTATACTTTGAATGGCGTTGATTGGGCCAGGTTCAAAAATAACTGCCATTAATTGATTCAAATTGGCTCTCCAATGCGTTACGAGTATCCAAGAAGACTCTGCATAGGCAATAGCCATAAGATTAAAGGCAGCAGCACTGATTAAAAATCCAAAAAAGGTTTTGAATTTGTTTTGAAACAATAAGGCCATAGCGAGTGGAACTGCAAATGTGAATTTGTAGGCAATAAATCCCATGATACCCCCAGCGAGCCATTGCCAATAGGTTTTGGAAGATAAGCTTAATCGGTAAGCTAATAATGCCAATGCCAATGTTTGTATAATTGGCTGCCCATTGTCTAAGGCTTGCCAAATACCTCTGTAGGCTAACAATCCAAATACCAACCATACCGCAGGAATCTTAGGGTTAAGTCGAATCAAAATGAGTAAAATGACAACTATGCTTAAGAGGTTTAAACTAAGTTGAACCCATTTAGCAACAGAAAATGGCAGGGTATTGTAAAGTCCAAAATACCAAACAAAACTTGGGGCGTACACACACACTGCATGCGGAAAACTAAGATCGCCTTGCCAATCTATATGCTCAGATTTGGCCAGGCTTTGCCAGGTGGTAATTTTAATGGAATCGCTGTATGGGTCTTGGTTTTGCCAATAAGCCTTTGAAGCTGTGTAATAGGTGCGAAAGTCAAGCGGATGGTAAGGGGCCTCTACAAAGTGCTTGCCCCATTTTAGTGCATTCATTGCACATAAGCTTACAAGAACAATCAACCATATTTTATGATGAAACTTCATTATGCTTTTACAAATCAAAACAATTCATTGTAAATTCGCGCAATAATTATGAAAATAAACATTGGAGACCTAGCCCCTGATTTCAGTTTGTACAACACCGAAAAAGAATTGGTGCAATTGAGTCAATTAAAAGGCAGCCCTGTTGTGCTGTTGTTTTTTCCATTAGCCTTTACGTCAACCTGTACAGCAGAATTATGCGCTGTGCGTGATGATATTGCTAATTATCAGCAATTGAATGCCAAAGTTTTTGGTATTTCTGTGGATTCAATTTTTAGTTTGAAAAAGTTTCAAGAAGAGCAGCACTTAAATTTTCCATTGTTAAGTGACTTCAATAAAACCGCCTCAATAGATTATGACTCTTTGTATGAAGCTTTTGTTTTGGATATGAAAGGTGTGTCAAAACGCTCAGCATTTGTTATTGATGCAGAAGGGGTTGTTCGTTATGCTGAAGTCCTAGAAAAAGCCTCGGATATTCCTGATCTTAAAGCCATACAATCTGTTTTGTCAACCTTGTAATTGGGTTGATATTTTTCCCGTCGGTTTAAAATCCTATTTTTGCAACATGTTTAGAACACATACTTGTGGTGAGTTAACCAGTCAACAGATTGGTCAAACAGTGACTTTATCTGGTTGGGTTGCCAAGCGCAGAGACTTTGGTGCCTTAACCTTTATAGATCTTAGAGATAGATACGGTATCTCCCAGTTGAGTTTTAATGAAGCCCATCAAAATGATTTGCTTGAGGCCGCACGCAAATTAGGCCGTGAGTTCGTTGTTCAAGCGACTGGTGTTGTGACTGAACGCAGCAATAAAAACAATAAAATTCCTACAGGCGATATTGAAATTGTAGTCACTGCTTTACAAATTTTAAACGCGTCGATAACGCCACCATTTACCATTGAAGATGATACCGATGGCGGCGACGAATTACGCATGCAGTACAGATACCTGGACCTCAGACGCGATGTTGTAAGACAGCAATTAATGCTCAGACACCGCGTGGCTAAGCAGGTCAGACAATACCTCGATGAACAATTGTTCATTGAAGTAGAAACCCCTGTGTTGATCAAATCGACACCTGAAGGGGCTAGAGATTTTGTGGTGCCTAGTCGTATGAATCCAGGTCAGTTTTATGCTTTGCCTCAAAGCCCTCAAACCTTTAAACAACTCTTAATGGTAAGTGGTTTTGACCGATACTATCAAATAGTCAAGTGTTTTAGAGACGAGGATTTAAGAGCAGACAGACAACCCGAATTTACTCAGATTGATTGTGAAATGAGTTTTGTTGAACAAGAAGATATTCTCAATGTGTTTGAGGGTATGGTTCAGCATTTGTTCAAATCGGTTAAGCAATATGAGATCGGCCAATTGCCAAGAATGACCTATGCCGATGCCATGCATTGGTATGGTAATGACAAGCCAGATACCCGTTTTGAAATGCGTTTTAATTATTTAACGGATTTAGTGAAGGGGAAAGGCTTTCAGGTCTTTGATCAAGCAGAAGCTGTTTTGGGTATTAAAGCAGAAGCTTGTGCTCATTATACCCGCAAACAATTGGATGAATTACAAGATTGGGTAAAACGCCCACAAATTGGCGCAAAAGGTTTAGTGTATGTATTGTGTTTACCCGATGGGACATTCAAATCTTCAGTCGATAAGTTTTACGCACAAACAGATTTAGCGGATTGGGCCAATGCCTGCTCTGCCAAGCCTGGTGATTTACTTTTGTTGTTGTCAGGCCAATTAAAACAAGTCCAAAAACAACTCTCAGAATTGAGACTTGAAATGGGCCAAAGATTGGGTTTGAGAGATAAGTCAGTATTCAGTGCGCTGTGGGTCATTGACTTTCCTTTATTAGAGTTTGATGAAGAAAGTAAGCGTTGGCATGCTATGCACCATCCTTTTACCAGTCCTAAACCTGAAGACATCCATTTATTAGCGACTGATCCGGGTGCGGTTAGAGCCAATGCCTACGATATGGTCATCAATGGAGTAGAAGTTGGGGGTGGATCTATAAGAATTCACGATAAACAACTTCAAGCCTTAATGTTTAAGCATTTAGGGTTTTCAGAAGAGGAGGCTAAACACCAATTTGGTTTCTTAATGAATGCCTTTGAATATGGCGCTCCGCCACATGGTGGTATTGCGTTTGGTTTTGATCGTCTGTGCAGTTTGTTCGGAGGTGTTGATAGCATTAGAGATTTCATCGCTTTCCCTAAAAACAATCAAGGTAGAGACGTTATGATTGATGCGCCATCAGCCATCAATGCACAACAATTGCAAGAATTAGCTATTCAAGTTAAGCTTGATTAAGCGCTTTAACCGCCGCAATGAATCCTTCTGGATCTGTCGGGGTTAATACATACTTCTTTTTTTCTGTAAGAATTAAAACAGGATTGACCCTGTTACCTGCATAGATGTGGTAACGGCCAAGTTTTTGATTGGCAAATAAACCGAAATAACCAAAGAATCCACCTGAACCAAACAAACGCATGCTGTATTTTAAATCAGCTGGGGTAAGGGCTTCAATGCTTTTGATGTCATTAGCGGCAATAAGGATGGATTTGTAAGGGCGCTTTATGCTAATCCCTTGTTCATTCACTGTATAATCCTGAGGATGTAAAGCCCAAGTAATAGCAAATATTGGAAGGATAATGATAAAAACAATTAAACTCGTCAACTCAAATCCTTCACTAATATTGACAAAGAAAAAGATGCCCAGCGGGATTAGGAAAACTAAAGCCGATAAGATCTTAGTAAAATTGTCAAGTGGGTTTTTGAATACCATGCTAGGCTTTTTTAATGAATTGGGTTTTTAGGACCATCATCACTTTGTCCATTTTGCATTCAATTTCGCCTTCGTCATCTGTTAATCTGATGTTGCGGCCAACGGCGCCTCTTTTAAGCACTGTTGAAGAACCTTTTACCTTTAAGTCTTTAATTAAAATGACGCTGTCTCCATCTTTTAACTCGTTGCCGTTGCTATCTCTAACTATCATGCAACAAAGGTAAGCTTAGAAATGATATTTCAAAACGCTATCTAATGGCAGATATACCACCATCAATTCCAATGATTTGACCCGTCATAAACTGACCACCCTGGGTGATGATATGACAGGCTAAAGCTGCTATATTTTCTGCGGTGCCTATGCGTTTGAGTGGGTGTCTTTGTGCGGCTGCTTCGCGTTTTTGATCAGTGTTCAGAAAGCTGCTGGCCAAAGGGGTATCTGTGAGCGATGGGGCCAAACAATTAACAGAAATGTTAGGGGCTAGTTCAGCTGCTAAAGCTTTGCTCAAGCCTTCTATAGCGCCTTTAGAACTGGCTACCACACTGTGAAAAGACATGCCGGTTTGCACTGCAACAGTCGAGAACAATAAAATATTCGCTTGCGGCGATTGTTTCAATAAAGGCAAACAAGTTTGTATGGTTTTAATGGCGCCTAAAACTTGGAGTTCATAGTCTTTAACGAATTGCTCGGCTGGGATTCTGTTGAAGGCTTGCAAATGGATTTTGCCAGGGCAATACACTAGGCCATCAAGTTGTTGTGGCAACCAATCTGTTGAAAGGCTATCGTTGCACACATCAAAGGCTTGGTAAGTGATTTGGTCAGATTGAACAGGGTGTTGGTGGTAAGTGCCAAATACCTGATGTTCACTTGAAAGTTGTTCCGCTATGGCTTTGCCAATACCGTTTGATGCACCGATGATTAAATAATTCCCCATGCAGATTCAACAATGCAATGGCGAAATTGTTTCAATGAGCAGCTGCAACTTGAGCTAAAACATCAAAACTTTTTAATTCAAAAAAGGGCTGAACATGCAATTGAATGTATTTGCTAAGGCTCAAAATGACCTGATGCCTTAAGACTTTATCTGACTCTAACTGCTGAATGCCCTCTGTTAAAATGCTATGTATAGTGAGCGAAACGTTAGGATCAGCACTATTGGTTTTAGATAATGGTAACAGCGTAAATGTGCCATTGATCAAATCAAGACAAGCGCCTGATTCGAATTGTTCTGTATTGGGAGCACAGCCATAGTGGTACAAAAAACTAAGTAACAGATGTGGCAATTGCCAAAAATGAATTTCGGTGTTTAATCCAGGGACGCCTTCCGCATATAAATATTGAAATAAACCGCTATTGATTTCATCTTCTTTAATGCATTGTTGAAGCAATTCTACCACAACTTGTTGCATGGCAGTTTGAGTAAAGTTAAGGCCAATACAAGCGTTGACGCAATGCAAATCCGTTAATTTTTGAAGCTGTTTATTTTTTTTGTATTCAAATGATAACTCCACCAAGTTGAGCAATTGACAATGGGCCAATTTGATTTTCCCTTTGTTTTTAAATAAGCCAGGTAAATGAAAACCCATCAAGCCAAAATGTTCGGTGTAGACGGTCAATACCGCAGAAGATTCCCCCTGTTTAACTAATCGAATAATTATGCCTTTGGTTTTATTTTCCAAATCAATGCACCACTAGGATTTTACCGACATTGGTCTCTGTGCCAGCGCTATCAATACAAAAGACTAAATATACTCCAGAGCTCACAAATTGACCCGCAAAATTGTGTCCGTTCCATGTGGCCATACTGCCGTTTGAAAAGGTTTGATAGACCAATTGCCCGTTGATGTCTGTGATTTTTACCAAACTGTTATCTGGCATCCCAGTAATGCCTATGGTGCCATTGAAGTTCGGTTTTACAGGGTTGGGGAAAATGCTGATTTCTCCCATTTGTTTGTTGGCCGGAAGGGCATCTGCTCTATAGGAGGCGATGCCATCTTCAGTCCCAAAAAACACTTCTCCGGTAGCTTGCATAATGCCAATGTTCAATACGTTGTTAGACATCAGCGGCGAGTTATCAGTTGTGAAATGATGGATTAAAGTTTCACCATCGCTGTCATATAACCAAGCCCCTTTGTCTGTGCCAAACCATCTTCTATCTGCACCATCAATAGTAATGCAGTTAATCACTTCGGTTTCGAGCAATTTACCCCCTAAATTGCTATTGGCATCAACAGAAACAATTACGGATTGTGCATCATAATCACCACCTGTAAAAGCATTATTGGGGCTACGCATTTTAACATAGCCTTGGTCTGTGCCAATTAAAAGTTCACCTGATTTGGTAAAGGCAATATCGTTAACCGCATTGGTTGGCAAATTGCCGTTGCCCTTATTGGTATTGATTTGAACAGCAACATCGTCATTAGGGTTGCTAAGATTCTTTTCGTTGAAGGCTAATATGCCACAGGCTTCTTTAGGGGTTAATATCCATTTGTTGCCTTTGTTGTCAATCACAATTTTACCAACCTTGTTCACTGGCAATTTAAAACTGCTCCAAGCGCCACTGCCGCTTTTTCTTAATAGGGCGCTGTCAACATTGTAATTGCTTACCCATAAATTGTCTTTGTTGTCAAGGGCTAAACCTCTTACAATGGTATAGTCGCCTTGTTTTTTTAGTGGCGTATTGCTTTCATCATAAATCACTTTAGCTTCGCCATTTTGCATCTCCAATATCCCTTTTCCGAAACTGCCAATGTATAATTTGTCGGCATTGCTTTGGTAGGCTGCTGTTACAAAATCATACATCGGATAAATGATTGTGGAATTCACTGCTGAACGCCATTCGTAATTATCAAAGGTGTAATATTTATTGCCATTAAACGTAGGGGCATTAATGGTGGGCATAAAGCCTCCTGCCATGGTGTAGAGTTTGTCTTTGACATTGATGAATTGATAAGCTGTAACGGCTCTCGGACCATTTGGACTGTAATTGATTTCACCATTGGGATGCATCAATACCAACCCGTTGCTATTGCTGCTATACCAGTATTGTCCGTTTTGATCTATCATGCAATCACTTAGTTCATTGATGCCTTTGTGTTGGGGGGTAAAGCCATTGGCGAAACAAAAAATACTATCGCCAAAAGCACCTATGATTAATTTTTCGTGTTGGACTTCAATGTTCTTGATGATGCGCGTTTGATTGCTGAATAAAAAAGGCTGCCATTGACCATTGTTTTGTTGGAACAATTGGCTGTCGCACTCAGCTATTAAACTATTGTTGTAGCTCGCTATGGCTTTAGAGCGGATATTGGCTTTTAGGCTCAAATGCCAATTGTTGTAGTCTGCCAAGTTGATGGTATTGGACATTTTGCCGGCATAAATACCATTCTTTGTGCTGATGTATAAACTATCGTTTAAAATGCTAGAAGCCAAAATCTCAATGGTGCTTCCCAAAGGGCCTATGTTTAAATACGAATTCTTGGTTTCATTTTTGATCAAATTGAATTCTAAAAGCCCAAAGGATGTGGAGATGTAGGCCATGCCATTCACGATATTGATGTGATTGATTTTTTTGCTGCCAACTATGGTCTTGTTGTAAATGTCTAGATTCTGATCTATAGACTTGTTTTTAACTAAATCGAGCTTGCCGTCTTTGTAGGCAATTATTAATACGTCGTTGTTCCAGTCATAGGCCATCGCTTCTGCTTTGTAGCCACTGAAACCATTACTGGGAGAAAGTCTTTCTGTGTTGCCTTCAAATTTGTTGAAAGAGAACATGCCATAAGCCGTTGCGCAATAGATCTCATTTGGTGTTTCGCAGATTTGCTCTACATTGAAATAGGGTAAATGTATGCGCCATTGCCCAAGTGCAACTGGTTGAGATTGCGCTAAAGATGAGAGCGCAGCCATGCAGATACAAGCCAGGCTCATAATCCTATAAAACAGTGATTTTGTATCCTTCATAAACGCTAATGCCTTCTTAGGCAAAAATACGAAATGTCTGCACATTTTGTGTATATTCTTATACATTGAAAATCCTTGAATTAAATGTACTTTTGCCCTAGTTTTTATTATGTGGGATAAAATAGCTTCAGCGATATTGAAATACCGAGTGTATTTCTTGATTGTAGTTCTCGGAATTACCGGGCTAATGGGTTGGTATGCTAGCAAAGTTGAATTGGCTTACAACATGCAAAAATTGGTGCCCAATTCAGATCCTGAGTACATCGATTATGAAAAGTTTAAAACAGAATTTGGTGATGATGGTAATAAGCTCATTATAGGCTTTCAATCGGATAAAATTTTCACACCAGATTTTTACAATGACTTGCATCAAACTGCGGAAAAGATTGACAGCATCAAAGGGATTTTAGATGTGCTATCAGTTGCTAATTTATACAACTTAACCCGCAATGATTCTTTGCAGAAATTTGAAATCAAACCTTTGGTAACGTCTAAAGTTGATGCCTTAACCCTTGATTCCTTAAAAACAGTGATTTTGGACATGAAGTTCTACAAGGACTTAATCTACAATCCAGATTCAAATGCATCTTTGATGGTCATCAGTATCGAGAAATCCATTTTGGATAGTAAAGAAAGAACGCCATTGATTGATGCCATCACAAAGGAAGCCGACGCATTCAGTCAAAGACAACATATTAAATTGCATTACAGTGGCTTGCCTTTTGTAAGACACACCCTGTCAACTAAAGTAAAAGATGAATTAGGATTTTTCACCCTCTTGGCCTTAGCGGTAACCGCTGTCTTATTGTTGATCTTCTTTAGAAGTATTTCCAATATTTTAATTCCATTGTTCATCGTATTTGTGGCGGTAGTTTGGAGTGTTGGTTGGTTAGGAATCTTTCAATACAAAGTGACCTTATTGACCGGTCTAATTCCTGCCATTATGATTGTGATAGGGATACCTAATTGTATTTACCTTTTGCATAAATACCACGACGAGTATACCAAGCACCAAGATAAATTAAAGGCCTTGCAAATGGTGGTTTCCAAAGTGGGAATTGCCACAGTATTAACCAATGCCACTACAGCCATAGGCTTTGGTGTGTTTTATTTTACTGATACCTTGCCTTTGGAGCAATTTGGTGTAGTAGCCTTTTTGAGTGTGTTTTCCGTATTTGTAATTTCTTTGACCTTGATTCCAATTTTGTTTAGTTTCTTAAAGGCACCAAGCCTAAAGCAAACTCAACATTTAGAAAGCAAATTCATGTTAAGGGTGGTTGATTGGATTCACCATATGGTGTTTAACCGGCCTAAGCGCATTTATTATTTTGCTTTAATGCTCGTAGCGGTATCAGTTTACGGGATTTTTAAATTAACACCATTGGTTTACATGGTGGATGATATTCGCAAAGATGACCCATTGTACAAAGATCTCATGTTTATTCAAAATAATTTCAAGGGTGTTATGCCTTTTGAAATCGTAATCGATACCAGAGAGAAAGATGGGTTAAAAGACCCTGTTACCCTTCAAAAAATATACAAGCTTCAACGCAAGTTGGAAAACCAAGCAGATTTTTCAAGGGCCATGTCTATTGTTGAAATCATTAATTATGCCAACCAATCATGGCACTATGGAGATGCCCATTATTACCGTTTGCCAAACAATTTAGATTTGGCTGAAATTGCCAACTATATTCCACAAGGCCGCAACGATAAAAGTATGCTCAATACTTTGGTGGACAAAGATTTCAGAAAGGCAAGAATCAGTATTCAAATGCGCGATGTGGGCTCCATCAAAATGGAATCCATTGCGCAAGATGTTAGAGGAATCGTGAAAGAAGTTTTTCCTGATGCCGATTACGATGTTAAAGTGACGGGGACCTCTATCATTTTCTTAAAGGGTAATAAATACCTAGTGACCAGTTTGGTGCAGAGCGTTATTTTGGCTTTTATCATTATTGCTTTCTTAATGGGTATGTTGTTTACTTCATTTAAAATGATTTTAGTGTCATTGATTCCTAATACCATTCCGCTCATCATCACTTGTGGTTTAATGGGGCATTTTGGTATTCCATTGAAGCCGTCAACCATTTTGGTATACAGTATTGCCTTTGGTATAGCTGTCGATGATACCATTCACTTTTTAACCAAATTTAGGCATGAACTTAAGCACCATGCCAACAGGTCTATACAACAAATTCTATCTGTTACCATCAAAGAAATGAGCATGAGTATGATTTACACCTCTATTGTTCTGTTCTTTGGTTTCATCATTTTTACCTTCTCAAATTTTCAAGGAACAGTTGCTTTGGGCGCGTTAACAGCCATCACTTTATTGGTGGCCATGTTTAGTAATTTGTTTGTGTTGCCAGCTTTGATTAAGAGTTTTGAAAAGAGCTTGAATGCCAAATTAGAATTGGATGAAGCGGTGCTTGAGGCAGATGAATTTGAAGAATAATATGGAAAACAAAAACAATCGATTTAGAAATTCAGAAATAGAATTCTTAAAAGGGCCACAATCAAGGTTTAAAGAATTCTTGTTCAGTATAAAAGTATTAATAGAGTTCATTAGAGGTTTCAGGGTTTTGCATTTCGTTGGCCCCTGCATCACCATATTTGGTTCAGCTCGTTTCAAAGAAGATCATCCGCATTACCAAAATGCTAGAGGTTTAGCGGCTTTAATCGCCCGCAAAGGCTTCACCATAATGACCGGTGGAGGCCCGGGTATTATGGAAGCCGCCAATAGAGGGGCTTCAGAAGTAGGTGGGAAGTCGGTAGGGTGTAATATCGTTTTGCCCTTTGAACAAAACCCTAATCCATATTTACAGAAATACACCAATATCAGATACTTCTTTGTGAGAAAGGTCTTGTTGTTGAAATATTCTTATGGTCTTGTAGCGATGCCCGGCGGCTATGGTACCATGGATGAATTGTTTGAAGTTTTGACTTTAATCCAAACCACCATGATCAAGAAGTACCCTGTAGTTGTTTTTGGAAGAGAGTACCATCAAAAATTATTAGCCTATATTGATGAAATGTGTGAAGTAGGCACCATCAGTCCTGAAGACAAACATTTATTTTTAGTGACAGATAACATTCAAGAAGCCTACGAATTTATTATCAATAATTCAATAGAGCCTTTTGGTTTAAGGCCTCAAAAGAAAAACAAATGGTTGGGTGAAAAATAATACAAACACTATGAGCACATCAAAAAAACCTTCAGAGTCATTTACCGTCATGAATGAAATCGTGTTGCCAAATGACACCAACACATTGAACAATTTAATGGGCGGAAGATTGTTGCATTGGATGGATATTGTAGCTGCAATTGCAGCTCAAAAACACAGTAATAATATTGTGGTTACAGCCAGTGTTGATGGTGTGTCTTTCAAAGAAGCCATTCGTTTAGGCGATGTGGTTACTCTTCAGGCCTATGTTACCCGATCATTTAATTCCAGTATGGAAGTTTACATTGAGGTGTTTGCTCAAAACATTCCAAGAAATGAGCAATACAAATGCAATGATGCTTATTATACATTTGTAGCCATAGACTCAAGAAACAGGCCTATTCCAGTGCCAACTTTAGAGCCAGAAACAGAGGCTGAGAAACTCAAATACGAGGGCGCATTAAGACGTCGCCAAATCCGTTTGGTAATGGCAGGTAAGCTGGATAAAGATCAAGCTACAGAGTTAAAAGCTTATTTGAACGAATAAGTCAATTATTGCCAAGCGCAAATGATGCCACCCATAAGCATCATGCTGATCATCCAATACACACTATGAATGGCGATGTATTTTTTGCTTCTGCTTTCAAACAATGCTTGAGTGCCAATCATTGGCCAGGCAAAAAACACGCCACACAAAAAGCCATGTAAGGCACCGTGCTTGAAGGTTCTGAACAAATCTTTGTAGGCTATAGATTTGCCGTTTACCAATAACTCAATTTTAGCGCCTTTAGCTTCAGGCATACCCTCCAATAAAGAGCCTACGCTCATTTGGTGGATCACCATTGGGTTCAACATGAAGGCAATCATAAAAGCGAATATTAAGGCGCTCAAAAGTAACTTGAGCATATTGGGTTTTTGGTTTTGTATGGTTTCTATATCTACACCAATCTCTTTCATCCAAATACTTCCAAATACTTTAGGGTTGTACCAAATGAAACCCAAAACAAGCGGCACTATGGCGGCAACTAAAATCGCTACAATATTCATGTTTGCAAATCAACTAAAATATCGTCAAAAAATCAATGGATGATGCTTAATACCCCATGGGCCTTTTCTTTTTGGCCACAAGCTTCCATTTCAATAAAGAAGTAATAAGCGCCATCTGGGAATTGCCCGCCATCCCAAGCCTGGTCATAGGCTTTGAAAATTTCTATGCCCCAACGATCAAAAATTTGTAAGTGGTAATGATAGGGTGGGTGTGGTTCAGGAAATACATCGTTGGTTTGATCGCCATTGGGGGTAAAAACATTAATAGGTTTTAACCAAGCTTTACCTTTCCAATCATTGATAACTATAGTATCTGCAAATGGGCAGCCATTGCTTTTAATGCCCTTTGCTAAGTATTTACCTGAGCGGTTAATGCTTAAAATGCTATCAGTCGAAGGGAGCGGTATAGCGTTAGGCACCCTGTACCAACGAATTGAATCTGTTGAGCCACTTAAAGTTAATTGGCCCTTGAAGCGATTACTATCCAACAAACAAACAAGTGTGTCTGCCAGTAAATCAATTATTAAATCATCTGAAGTAATGTTGATGCTGTCATTGGTATTACAATTGCCCAAAGTCACTTTTAACCAATACCGGCCAGGCGCATTGATTTTGAGTATGCTGTCTTTACTGCCATCGCTCCAAAGGTACTGTGCGTTTTTGTAAAAGGTGTCTGGTTGTATGGTTTGTAAACCTTGTCCGCAATAGAAGATAGCTTTAGGCAAAGAGAAATAGATGCGGTCTAATACGGTGATCCAATTTTCAAAAGAATCGGCGCAATTACTGTTTGATGCAATGAGTTTGACTTTGTAAGTGCCTGGGGATTTGTATTTGTAATAGCCTAAGCTGGTATTGGAAGTGTCTGAGCTTATGCTGCTGTCTCCAAAGTCCCAATGATAAGCCGTGGCATTTTGACTGTAATTGGTAAAAAAGACTTCACGGTTGCAGTTCACATTAGGCGCCATGTAAGCAGAGGTGGTTTCAAAAACACAATCTTGAATATTGAATTGGTAGTCGCGTCTAGTTGCACCAATATAAACACCCTTTCGAAATTCCTTTACCAATATGCCAACGACATATTGCCCGGGAATTGTTGGCGTTAATCTTAATTGCCCAGTTTTGTTGTTTAAAAAAATACTAGGGGAGCTTGGAACTGGATTAAGCATGCTAAATCCTGTATTATAGGTAACTAAATTGAATGGAGGAATATCATAAGCAGAGCAATCAGGTCTTGGATTGCCTGAATTGGCACCATTATATGGTTGGAAAAATTCATAGACCAAGCTGTCGCCATTGGCATCTGTTGCACTGTGGTCAAATACTAATGGTGTGTTGGTGCAAAGAAAATTAGGCGGTAAGTTTTTAAATGCCGGACTAGAATTAAAGCCAATGCCTGTTGTGTCATTGATATGGGTCCATATATTTTCGCCTAAGCTTAATGGGTTGTTTAGGTTGTTGATGGTAGAATTTCTACAACACCTCTGAAAACTCAAATAGTAGCCACCTTTAATTGGGGGTAAATTGAAAGTGGTATTGTATTCATAGGCATCAACACAGGCATTAGGGGCTATTTTGATGCAATTATAATTGGTCTTGGATACACGAGTCGGATTGCCTCTAATTACACTTTGACATAAATTGCTTAGTAATTTATTGGAGTCGCCTTCAAATACAGAAATGTTGGCGTATAGATCTTGAGCAATGGCGCTGGTGCTGCCGTTAAAGCAGTCAATGTACAACAGCAATTTAACAGCGTATTGATTGTTGCCTTTGTAACTGTAAGTTATTTCACCCCCTACAATATGGGTAGCCCATGAAGTGGAATAAAATAGTAAGCATAATCCTATGGCAACTTGCTTGAACACTTAGTGCAAGTTAAGTTAAATAATGCAATTATTTAAAACAATTTGAACGTTTAACTTTTATCAGCTCCCATGCATAGTCTGCTTGGTGTTGTAACATGCTCAAACCATTACAGGCTTGGGCACCATGATCCATGCATTTTTGCATACTTGGGGTAATACCATGGTAATTTAAATCAAAGAA
>JACCDP010383567.1_pt1 | contig 20741 bp, 13 predicted proteins | sample 7445841 | NCBI WGS metagenome assembly JACCDP01 (sample SAMN15323441, study PRJNA562643) | freshwater metagenome | isolation source: river surface water | place: USA:Blue River Watershed | collected 2017-08-17
CTTTTGAAGTTTTTAATTTTAAATGTATCTTTAAATTTATTAAAAATAAATTCTTTAAAACCTTTTAATACATAATCTTTCTGTAAAGTATCAGATAATAGAAATTTAATACTGTCTGATTCATTAAAATAATCAATTGTATGTTTTGTTTTTACATAATTTTTTGTATAACTTATAAATAAGTCATATAATTTAGGTGCAATTGAATCATAAATATAATTATTTGTTTGTGAATTTATTGCATTTGATGTTTTTTGTTTTGTTATAATATTATTTTCTTCAAAATAATTTGTTTCAAATACTTTTTTAATTGCACTTGATTCAACACTTTCATTTTTTGATTTACTATCTAAATCTCTACCAATTAAATAAATTTTTAATTTATCGTTTAATCTTAAACTTGATATTAAATTATTATATCCTGTAAATGATGAAACATTTAATAATAATTTATCATCTTTGTTTAAAATAATATTTTTTTGTATATTTTCTATTTTTGAATTTAAAACATCATTATTTTCAAATGTTTTATTAAATGTTTTTTGTTGTTTTTCAATATTTTTAAATATATTAGTTTCATTATTTTCATTTTTACCTGTTAAAATATTAATATTATTATAATAATATTTGTTGTCAATTTCTTCAGGAATATATTGATTGTAATTAATTGAATTTTGTGTAATTATAAGTAAATTTATTAAATTTAAATTTGATAAAAATTCAATTGAATTTACTTTATTTGAATCAACAATTGTAAAATTAGATCCAAAATTATCTATTAATCTACCTAAATCACTTTGAGCTTTATTTAATAATTCTTGATTATGATTATCAATTATTCCAAAATTATTAAAAGGTAGATTTATTATAAAACTATTATTATAAAAATAATTGAATTTATTAATACAAATAGATGATTTATCATTAATTATATTAAAAGACATAAAATACATACAAGAAAACTCAATTAATCTTATAAATGCATTTACAATTTTAATTGTATCATATGTATATAATTGTTCAAGTGTAGTAGTATTATCTTTATAATAGTAATTTTTAATAAAATTTGATTTAAAAACATTATACTCAGATTTTAATAAAAATTTAATATCATCAGTATTTAAATAATCTATAAAACTTTTATTATATTTTGAATCTATAAATGTCTCTAAAATAAATAAATTAATATTTAATATTTGATTATTTGATTCAAAATCAAAAAAATTAATATAATTATTATTAATATTTCCTGTATTTTGATATTTAAATCTTAATTTAATAGGAAAACCATTTTCATTGTTATTTTCTATTATTTTTATATCATAATCAGTGTTATTATTTGAATCATAAAATGCATAATTTGATTTTAAATGACCAAAAATATATTCATTAGAATTATCAACTCTATAAATAAAATTATTATTTTTTTGTTTATAATTTAGATTTTTATAATTTTGTATATGATTTACTAATGATGTTATATTATATTTAATAACGTTTGAAGAATTTACTTGTTCTTTTGTAATTGTTTCTTCATAAAAATTAGATCTAATTTTAAATTTATTTTCATCAAAATTAGAAATAGATTTTTTTTGTTTTAATTCATTTTTTATTATAAAATTTTCATTATTTACTTCTTTATAATAAGAATTTTCATTATTTTTTATATCTAAGTTTAATGTTGCAACCAAAGATTTTTCATTATTTGAAAAATTATTATCTTCTAATTTTGTAAATTTACATACAATATCATTATCAGTTCTTGTATATTGTGTTATATCTTTAGTATACTTTGAACTAATTGAATCTTGTGTTTCATCATTTAAAATATACAAATATTTGTTATTTACTTCATCAATTGCTATATTATTTTCAATTTTTTCAAGTATAAAATATTCATTTATTTTATTGTCTGAATATTGTATTTCATTAATATTATCTAATTTAAATTCTTCATTAATTGAGTTTGTATTAATATATAAATCTGTTTGTTTATCAAAATAATTTATATCTAATTTATTTAAAATAAATTTATTTTCTTTGTTTTCTTCTTTTAAAATATTAAATGTTATATTTGATGCAAAATTTTTATTTATATAATCATGTGAATATACTGCACTATCATTTAATAAATTATTACTATTATAAAAAGATCTATTATAAGTAGGATTATCTATTAATGCAGAATAATTTCCTTTAATAATTACTTTTTCTAATATAAAATCTTTATTTAAATATTGATTTAGATTTATTGTATTGTCTTGTTTTGTTTGCCAAATTCTTGAATTAGGAAAACCATAAGTATTAGTAATAATATTAAAATTTTCATTATTAGCTAATCTAAGATTATCTTTATCATAAGATTGATTAGTATTAATTGCATTATCTAATAAATAATAGTTTATAAAATTTTGTAATTTATCTGATAATTGTGATTCATTTTTAATAATTTTAGGAAATGTAATTCCTGAATTAATTAAGTTTTGTGATGATATATTAAAATTATAAAAATTGTCATCAATTTTTTTTGAAATTGTATTATATTCCCAGCGATTTTCTTTAAAATTATAAAAAGAACTTGTTAATAAATTTGATGACAATGTAGTTAAAACACTATTATTTGCATTAAATTTATTAATTGCATTAACTCTTTGTGTAATTGTAATATTATCAGAGAAAGTATTATAATTTTGTGATGGACTATTATTGTTAAAAAATAATTGTGTATTAAATAAAAACAAATCATTAGAATTGCTAAAATCTAATTCAAGTTCAATTATTTTTTGATTTTTTATATCATATAAATCTTTAATATCTTGATCAATTGTAAGATTTGTAAAATCATCTTCTGCAGAAATTAAATTTATTAATTCACTATCTTCAAAAAATGGTTTATAAATATTTTCTTTTAGATTTTGTTTTATATTGATGTCTTTTACAATGATATTTTTATTATAATTTTGTAAATCTAATTTATTAGGTGTATTTATAATATTTGCATTAGAAAAAAGTCTATTTTTATGTTTGATATTTAATATATCAATATTAGAATTATTATCATTTGTCGTAGTAAGATAATAATCTATTGTTTCACCATTTTTTTTAACATTTTGATAAGGAAAATTAACTTGTATATTTGATTCTTTTTCATTAAAAATAAAAGTTTCAGAATCATCAAAATGATCAATATTATTATCTAATACTTTACCATCAATTATTTGTTTTGAAAAATATTTACCATTTAAAAAATCAAAATTATCTTGAATTTTTTTTGTTGTACTATTTAAAATACCAGATTTTATTTTTGTATGATCAGCATCTGGAAATATATTTTTTATTCTAATATTTGGCATAGTATTTAATCTAATTCCTTTGTATAAGCAAATGAATCATAATTTGAACTTTTTGATTTGTCATAATCTGATCCTGTTGTTAATACTATATTTGTATCATTAATTATATCATCACTTAGATTGTCATCAAAAGGTATAATAAAATTATTATCTTCTGAATAGTATAATATTTTATTTGTTAATGATGGCATAAAACTATTTGTTTCATTTGTATAATTTGCAACATTATAAATTATACCATTTATTTCAACATTTGTATAATTTATCTTTCTTTGCAATAGTATATCATTACCAGTGATTATATTATCTATTTCTTCATCTGAAAAAGGCTCAATTAATTTTTCAGATATATCATATTTATTGTTTATGCTTATATTTCTACTTCTTGCATCTAAACCATTAGATATTATTTCTGCTTTTAAACCTTTTGATAATAAACGTTCTGCTGTAAATTCATCATTTAATTCTTCAACTATTCCTGTAATGCAAATTTCAGCATTTTTATCAATACTATTTAATGAATTATAATAATAAGGATAATTAATTAAATTTTTATCTTTAAAGTAAATTGATATATCATTTTCAATATTTTCAACATCATTAAAAGGTGTTATATATAAATCATCAAAGTAAAATGTTGAATCAATACCTAATGTTTTATTAAAAACAAGAGGATTATGAAAAATATTTATATTTCTATTATTATTTGATTTTTCATCAAAATAAGGTTCATATTTTAATTCTTTAAATTTTCTATCATTTTTATAATAATCGCTATTTAATAATTGATTATTTAAATATGATGAAAAATTACCTATAAAAATATTAATATTTAATATATTTGTTTTATCATCAATAAAATTTATTTTTTCATCTAAATTAAATTGTTCTTTCTGTGATATAAAATCAATATTATTGTTAATGTATAATACATCTCCTTCAATAAATGTTATTTTATTGTTTAAATTTATCAATTTATATATCCTTATTGTTTTCTAATATCATTATATGATTTATTTCTATAATGTTTTTTAATTTTATTAAAATCAATTGTAGATTCAATATTTATTTGATCATGAATATTTGAATGACTAAACTTGTTTTTATATTCATATTTATGTCTTTCAAGAATATGTGATTCATATACTAAATTAAAACCTTTATTAGAAATATTTAATGATATTGCATCACTTAAAATATTGTTAACAATATTGTCAAAAAATTTAAATAAATCATTAATTGAAGAGTAATTTATTAAAGTGTCATCAGGAAATTTTGAAAAATATTGTTCTCTTAATATATCTAATTCTTTATAGTTTTGTTCATATAAAGACATGTTTTTATCAATTTTATCATTAAAAGATTCAATATTTAACAACAGTTTTGTTATATCATCATCAATAGACTTTGTTATTGACATATCAACATACAATCTATCAGATAATTGATTTTCATAAGTATTTTCAATATCATGTGATGGATTTTTATTGTAATTATTTGATAAATCTTTGTTTTCTTGTTCACTAAATGATATTATTTTTATTCTGTTTCTTAAATTACTTTGATCAATTTTATTTACAAATTTTTTATTATTTAATGTAATATTATTAAATAATTCATTTATTATAATGTCATTTATATGATAACAATATAAATTATTTAAATTTTTATTTGTTTCATCAATGAATTTTATTTTTACTTTTTGATTTATTTCATCATTTGATAATTTTGTTTGATCTATATCTTTTAATATATAATCAAATATTAAATTATCTTTTTGTATTTTAAATTCATTTTCTGATATATTTTCAATATTTTCACTATGTTTTAATTTTTCTTGGTCAATTAAAGGTTTATTCCAGTATCTTAGTTTTATAAAATCACCTTGAAAATTATTATTAGTTGAATCCATATCAGAATTTATATAATTATCAAATCCATATTCATAATCACCAATTAATATGTCAACATTTTCTTTGTTTAAACCTGTTAATCTATCAAAATAATATGTTGGTATATTATTAATTTCAATATCATTTGATATAAAAATATCTTTTGATATTATTTCATTTGCAATATTACTTGCTGTTAAATTAATAATAAGTTTCTTATTTAAAACATCTGTTTTTTGTGATATACAAATATATTTGTCAAAATCAAATATATTAATATTTTCTATTGTATTTTTTATATTATAGTTTTTATTAATACTAATTGGTGAATATTCAAGTGTAAGTTTACCTATATTTGAATCAATATTATTTTTTTCAAAATATAAATGCAAAAAACATTTATTATTTAAATTAAATTTAAGTAAACTTTGAAATCTATTAAAAGAACTTAAAATGTTTTTATATTTTAAAAATAATTCAAATGACCAATTTTCATCAATACCATTTTTTTCTTGTGATGTTTTTAAATTTTTTAATAAAATATAAGGTTTATTAATTACATTTTTATTTAAATTAAACTCTGATTCTATTGATTGATTAAAATTAATTGATTTTAAAGGTTTATGTACAATATTATAATTGTCATTATAAGTAATAATAGAATTAGATGAAGTTTCAACAATATCAATAAACTTATCAGAATCAATACCTAATGAATTAAAAATAGATTTTATACTGTTTTTAGTACCTTTTGATCTTATAAAATCTTGAGAATTAATTAAAATTCTTTTCCATAGTAAATTTTGTATTTTTCTAATACTTCTTTTTGAAAATAAATTTTCATATAATAAATTTTTATTTTCTAGTTTTTCATATGAATTATTATTAAAAATTTCAGTAAATTTAAATCCATACATTTTACATAATAATGGCAAATATAACGATGTTGAATCACTTTTATTTAAATTATCATAATCTAAATCAAGTATACTTGTTATTGAGTCAATATATAATTTTAATTCATCAAAAAACTTTGCCCAAATTAAAACTATATTTACTAAATGATTATTTGCAAGATCATTTAACTTATTTTGACTATTTATATTATTTTGTGTAAAGTTAGTTTGATTTGTATAATTTGGTAAGTTTTCAAAAACACCTTGATTTATAAAATAATGTTTTGGTAATAATTTAAAAATTAAATTTGAATTATTTTCATCAAAATATTTTGCACTATTTAATAATTCATTTCTTTTTGTATAAATTTCTTGATAATTTCCATTAATAACAGGATTATTATTAATATTTTCTAAATTTATTAAACTTTCATCTTTAATATCTGTAGAATCAGTAATAAAATCATCATTATCAATATAATATAACAAACCATGTAATTTATTTCCTGAATAATCATATACAATTTGTGAATTAGTATAATTACCTACAGGTTCATTAAATTTAAAATATAGAGTTGTATATTTGTCTTGATGAATATTATCTGATAATCTTTGTACTAAATCTTCTTGTTTTAATCTACTTTTTTCATATATAAAATCGTCTAATTGATGATAACAATTATTTAATTGTATTTGTGAGTTATCCTGTTTATTTAAAAAATTAACTTCACCCTCACCTAATATGAAATATACAAATTTATCTAAAAATGATTCTGGAAATAAACTAGATATATAATTTAATTTATTTATATTATTATTTAATGTGACTTGTTTTATGTTATTAATTAAAAATTCTACTTCTAAATTATTTTCTTTAATATTAAAGATATTAATACAAACATGTTGATTTATATTGTTTTTAATTTTTGTTTTAAATAATAAAGAATTATTTGAAATACTACTTATAATTGCAAAATTTAAATAAGAATACTCATTATCAATATTTGATGTATAACATATAAAACCATCTGTTATTAAATTTTGTTGGTTTGTTATTACTTTTTTAAATAAGCATTGATTATTTATTTGATTTTGAAATAATTTAATATGAAAAGAAAAAGAAAAATCACTTAAACCTGGATTTAGTATTCCTTCAATTTTATCTTTTGAATCTGATAATACTGCACCTTGTTTATCTACGACTATTATTTTTGAATTACCATTAAATTTAATAGATGATATATTTTTAGGATATACATTTTTTAAAATATAAGATGAATATCCGTCAAGTGAATTAATATATTTTAAAAAATCTATTTCATTTGCATCATATTTAAAATCTAATATTTTTTTAAATGCAAAATCTAATTTATTAATTGCAGAATCAAAAAATACATGATTAGAAAATTTTGAATAATCTATGTTTTGTATTTGTTGTGTAGAAAAAAATGCATCATAATCATCTAATTTTTTAAAAAAATATGACAAATTTTCAGAATTTAATTCTTTATCTGTAAAGATATTTAAATCACTTAATATTTCATTTAAGAATAATTTTTGTTTTGCAGAATTATTGTTATTTTTATTGAAAAGCATTGACATATTAATTTACCTTGAAAATTTGTTTTTCATTTAAAATAAATCTTTCATTTGATGAATTTTTTTCTTTTATTTTAAATTCAAATTTAATTCTTTTATTTTTATATACTTCAGGAATAAAAACACTTGTTATATAATTTCTGCCAGTCCATTTTAGTTTTGTTGAAAATTCATTGTAATCTACTAATGTTAAATTTGTATCTACATCAATTATTTTATAATGTATAAAATCATTATAATATTCACTTTTTAATTCATATGGTGTTTTTACTGCATTAATAAATTTATTTGAATCATGTATAAATAATGAAAAATTATATATTGAATTGTTTGCATATAAATCATGATCAAATTTTAAAATAAAATTTTCATTTGAATTTAAATTTTGATTAATTGAAAATGTATTTGTGTATTTATATCTAATTTGTTTTAATACTATTTGTTCATTTACTAAATTTTCAATATATACATCCAAATATAAATAACTTTCATTTTTTTTAATTGAATTAAATTCAATTATTTCTGAAAACTTATAAGAATTTACTATTTCATTACCTATAAAATCATATAATTGTGTATTTATTTCACCTGTTTTTAAAGGTTCAATTTCATTTATTATATCATCTTTATCTTTTAAAAATCTATACTTTAATGTATATCCTACAGGTATATTAACATTAAATACATAAAAATCTTCTATTTTATCAAAAACTCTTTCATCATTATTATAATCATTAATGAAATTTTGTGTTTGATCAATATGTATTTCAACAACAGGAATAAGAGATTTATTTAAAAGATGTCTTGAACCAAATCTTTTAACAAAATATGTTTTATTATTAAATAAAATATCATCAACAAATGAAATAATTAAACCTTTGTCATTACCATTTAATATTTTATCATTAAAATATTGTGTTATATCAATACTCAAATCTTCAGCACCTGATTTAAAGTCATTTGAAATATAAATATTTTCATTATTAATATCTAAACTTGATTTAAAATGTTCTTTTATATACCAATTTTCATTTTTATTTATTTTAATAAAATTACAAACATCAAAATCAGAAAAATTTATTGTATCTTTTCCTTTTCCTTCAATAAAATCTTTATTTAATTCATATGCAGCAATATTATAATCATAAGGTTTTATATTACCCATTGTTACATCTTTTAATAATAATTTTACTTCCATATTATTAAAAACTGAATTTATATCAATGTCATTATTTGTTATTTTAATCCAATTGTTTTTAAATTTTTCTATGTCAAATTTTATTAATATTGCACTATAATCAATTCTTGAAAAATAAAAATCATTATTTACTTTTGATTTAAAAACTTGTTGATTTTCATTACTAAATAATAGTTTTTTATCACCTTTTTCACCATATTGATTTTGTTTTAAAATCAATAAGTTTTCATCTAAAAATGTTTCTATGTCTATTAATTTTTGTTCTTTAAATAAAACTAATTTTTCATTTAATTTTTGCAATAATGTAGACAATGTTTGATCTGAAATGCCTAAATTATATTTTTCATCTATAAATGAACTGTTTATATATTCTATTGTATTATTAAATTTAATTATAACTTTTGAATTTTTATAATCTTCAATTGTTAATTCTAAATCTGCAATATCATCTATTTGTTTTTCTAAGTCTAGAAATAAAAAAAACTTTGAAAATGAATATTTATTTTCATTATAAAGTTTAAATAAATCAAGTGTTGCAGCATTGCCTACATTAGATAATGAAGCATCATTTAATCTTGTTTTAAGATTTGTTATATATGTGTCTTTTTCTGGTGTAATTGTTATTATCATTTTAAAACCTATTAAATAGATACTTTTATATCTAATGTAGAATATTTTAACTCAAAAATACCAGCTCTTGGTGTATGTAACATACCGTCTTTATATTGCATAACAGGATTAAAAGTATTTTCATTATAAGTAATACTTCTATTTAAATTAAAATCAAAAAAGTTATCATTTGTATTTTTTGATTTAATTATATTTTCTTTTTTTGTTAAAATATGCATTACACCTTTTGTATTTTCAACAATAGAATAAATTTTATTTATGTTTATAGATTCTCCTATTTGTAAAGAATCAAATCTCATAAATTCTACAATTTTACTTGAAATATCAAATAAAACAAAATCTACATTTGAATTTGGATCTATTTTTAATTTTAATTCTATACCAAAATTATAAACAGGAACATCTAAAATATTAATATTATATCCAATTAATCTATATTCATTTAGATAATTAGATATATTTTGTTTTAAAGCATCTGATGCATTTTCATAATTATTGTTATTATCTTTACAAATAATATACAAATCTTTTAATCCATTTATTTTTTCATTATTTAATGCAACTGCTTTATGAACTTTACCAAAATCTGATGGCATACTCATTAATCTTGCAATTAAATCTTCATATGTTAATATTCTTTGTTGAGACTTCATTGCAATTGGGATTAACTCTTTTAATTCATTTAAAGACAACGAATCAGTACCACCTTTTGCTTTAAATTCATTTGTTACACTTAAAGAACTAATAATATTTGTTTTAACTGTTTCATCTATAATATAATCATTTGAATATGGAAATATTATTTTTAAAGTTTCAACTAAATTTATTGAATTTTCTGATATATTGTGTGATTTTCCACCACCATATCTATAATTTATAGTTACAGTTTTATTTCTAGGTGATATACCTAATGTATTTGATTCAAGTAATAAATTTGGATCTAAATCTATTCTTGAAAAATAATCATTATTTTGTAATGGTAATAATAAATCATCAGGATTAACAATTACATTGTCTTTTAATGTTTTAGCTTCACCATTTCCAAATCTAATTAATGTTTTACCATTTGAATAATTTTCTTCTCTTATATACTTATAAATTGCAGGTATTGTTGAAATATAATAATCATTATTTATTTTATTTTTCTTAAAAACAGTAGATTGAGTTAAATAATCAACATTTAAATATTCATTGTTTTCATTATCAATAACAGATAATATTGATGTTACATTACTGTTTATTAATTCATATGATAAAAAAACACCTTGTGATGCATTATTAAAAGTAACAGATTCACTTGTATTAAAACCTGATACACATATGCCTTTTTTAGATACGAAAACTGATATTATATTATCATTTTCATCTGTATCTCCTTCTTCAATTATACTGTTTTCACTAAAATCTACATCATGTGTTAATGTAAAATTTATTCCTGTATTTGAATTTAATATAGTTCCTTTTTGTATAACAGGTATAAAACTAGGTTCTGGTTTTAATTCATTTATACTTAAATTTTGTTTAATAGGTATTTCTAATAAAAATGTTACTTCAACTGTTGAAGGTGTAGATTGAACTTTTTTTATATTTGCTTTTTTTAAAAATTTATTTAAATTATCAAAATCAGTTGCAGTTTCATAATCAAGTTCTTTGAATTGTTGTTCAGAAAAATAAACAAGTGAATCACCAACTATTGCAGCAAAATCCAATAATAAACCACCAAGAGATGTTTCTGAAAAATCCAATATATGTTCAGAATAATATTGATTTGCATAACTTAATAAATCTGATCTAAAATCATTAAAATCTTTATTAATAAATTGCTTTTTATTTGTGCTATTTAAATATTTTTGTAATTTACTTTCAGACATTATAAATTATATCCTATCTTGATGTTCTAATATATAATATTAAATTATTATTTGTGTTTAATATAGGTATTTGATAATCTATTTTTATTTCATATACTTCACCTGAACTTTTATTGTTTTTATTTAAATTATTAATTTTAATATCAGTGAAATTAATTGATTTATTACTAATATTATAATAATTTGATCCTGTTAAATTTGGATTATTTATATTATCACTAACAGATATTTTTTCACTATAAAAGTTTTCTAATCTAATTGAAGGTAAATATTTTGAAACAGTTGCTGATATTTCATTTATTAAAATATTTGATATTTCATCTTCAGTTAATTTTGTGTCACTATATAAAACCTGCATATTTGTACCAAAATCAGGAAAACCTAATCTTTCACCTTTTTGAGTTAAAATAAGATTTTTTAAATTATCATTAATTTGACTTGAAATGTCATAATGCATTTTAAATAATGTTTCATTATTAGTGTTACCTAACTCTAAAGGTGTCTTTATACCAATTGGATTTTTTATATCTTGCTTTTCATTTATTACTTCTTGTTTTCTTTCAGCAAATTCTTTAATTTTACTGATTTTTTTACCAAGTGATGACATTTTTATTCCTTTTTATTATTTATAAATATAAAAATTTATAAAAATCAAGAAGTTTTTGCAAATTTACTAAGTATAAATTTTAAATTTTGTTTTATTTCTTCAAGTGAATTATTTAATTCATTACTAGATGTTGAAGAATAATTTATGTAAGGTCCAGGATTTTGAACAGGTCCTGAAATACCTGCACCAGGTGTAACACCTAAATGTACATGTTTTGACAAATCATCAGATAATTTTTTAACTTCATCAATTAAAACAATATTTGTATCAATTAAATTTTTCAAAATAACAATTAATGAATTACCTAAAACAAGAGGCTCAGAATATTTTTGATTATATCCTAAAACAACACCCATACCATTACCAATCATTCTATCAGCTTCTTCTTTAGAAATATCAAAAACATTATTTATTTCATCTTTTGATTTTAAATAATTAATTGAATTTATTTCTTCAAATGATTCTTTATCTATTTCATCAAATATATCAGATTCATTTTTTATATTTTGTCTTAATATTTCTTTATTAAAACTTCCTAAATATATTGTTTTACCATCAATAAAAATATCACCATTTTTCTCAAGATTTATTAATGAATCATCTAAATATTTATTTCCTTCTTTACATAACAATATATTTCCTGATTCTAACTCAAAAGGAGACAAACTAATTTCATTTACTATGTTTTTTAGTTTCATTCTAGAAACTATTCTTATATCATTTGATTTAATTAAAATATTTGGTTTTATTTCATCAAAAATTTCAATTCTTTCAAAATAAGAACTTTTATTTTCATTATTGTTATTAATTGATAAATTAAAATTATCTATTGACTTTATATCATTTATATCAAGTATATTATTAGATTCAATTACTGCATCAAAACTATTTATAATTTTACATAAAATATCTGAATATGATCTATAATAGATATTTACATCGCTTTCTTCATTTAGTATTATTCTTGATGCATCATAAATATAATTGATTTCAGATTCAAAAGGTGAATCATCAATATAATCTTCACCTAAATAATAATCTGGATTTTTAAATAAAATTTCATCACCAAAACTATTAACAAAAACATTAAATCCTTTTTGTTTATCAATTTGAATAACATCTATTTCATTTAAATCTGAATTTTGATTTTGTATATCTATGTTTCCTAAGATAAAGTAATCATTATTTAAAACTTTAGGTCTAAAAGATTTAGCATAATGTCTACCCACAACAAAATCTACTTGTGATTTTTTATATTCTTCTTCTATAGTTAAGTTTATTAAAGAATTATGAGATCCTTGAATTGATAATTCATGTGATTTAGAAAAATATCTTGGAACAGCAGAAGGCGTAAAATCTTTATCATCTTTATAATATGAATAAAGTTGATTAGATGATATAAGTGTTTCTTCATTTTTAATTTGAGTTAAAACATCAGGAATAGAATAATCAGGTAAAATAACTTTATTTGTTATTTCTTTAACAAAAGTTTTATTACTTTTCTTGTCTAATACTTTAACATTTTCAGTGTCATATAATACATTTTCTTTTTTATAATTAACTTTCGTTATTAAAAAATCATTTTCTTTAGATGAATAATTTAAATCTTCACTTATTCTAGATCCAATTATTCTTGATGTCCAATAATATTTTATAGATAATAATGGATAATTGTCTAAAACTGATTTTTGAATTTCATTTATTTCATTGTCTTCAAAATACCAAATTAATTCACCAGGCTTAACTGGCATTGAAAAATGCAAAGAATTAGCAGGAAGGCAAAAAAAAACAAAATTATCATTAAATTGATAATTTTGTGCAATAATAGTTCCAGGTAATAAAAAATTATTTAAATTAACAAATGTTGAATCATTATCTTTATTATAAGATAATAAATCAGGTATTATTCTATAATTTCCTTCAACTTTAATATTGTTTAAAAAGTCATATATTTCTTCAATTGAAGTTTGTGAATTTTCAATATAATATAATACTTTTGCTTTTTTAAACATTTTATTTACCTATTTTACTGAAAATATCGTCAGATGATATTTCTTCTTCCTTTTCTTCTTCTTTTGCAATTAATTCTGCCAATTTTAATATTTGATCATTAGATCTACACATTCTTTCTAAATATTTAGACATTATTGCACCAATATTCATATGTGTATTTGTATCATTATCCATTGTAATATATGCACCATTAAATAACATCTTAGCTTTTTCTCTGTCATCTAATGCATTTTCATATATTTCTTTCCATAACATTTTTTTCTTATTTTCTAATGAATCAATACTTTCAAGTATATCAGCAAAATTTTTTATACTTTTTTCTTTTTTATCATTATCATTCATTTTATCTAACATTTTTTCAATATCACTCATTTAAAACTCAACTTTTTTTGATAAATCATAATATTTATCTTTTAAACATTTTTTTCTATATATTTTTCTTATGTTTGACAAAGATATAGATAATTCATTACTATTTAAACCAGATATTTCTCTTAAATAAACAAAAACTGCTCTTTTATTAAAAAATTCTATTTTATTTATATTCATATACATTTCTCTTATTGCAGTTGAACATTTTTTATCTTTTTCATCTTTTAAATGTATATCAACATAATCAAGTACTTTTACTAATCTTTCAAAATTTAATTTTTTTTGTAATCTTAGATCATTAATATCTTTATCAATATAATTTGTTTTTTCAATAAAATCTAATTTTTCTTCATTTGAAAAATCTTCATCATCAATATATGCACTTCTTTTTTTATGTTTTAATAATTTTCTACTCTGAATTATTAACCAATTTTTTGCAACAACATTAAAATATGAAAAAGCTTTTGTTCCTTTTGAAGCATCATATTTATTTATCGTTTCAAATAAAAATGAAATACAATCGTTTTTTAAATGATTAATATCTTCATTTGAAGATTTAAAATTATATACAATAACAAGTGAGTCAACTAATTCAGAAAATGCAGGACTTATATATTTTGAATATATTTTATCTTTTTTTGTTTTATTATTTTCATTTTGATATTTAATTATCATTTTTTGAACTTCAATATCAAAATATTGTTTTTTTGATAATATAATTTGTTCATTATTAACATTAATATTTTCATTATCATTTATTTCATTATTTAATAAATCAATTTCATCAATATTTATATTACAATTTTCATCGTCATTCATCATTAATTTCTTTCTTGTTTAATGAATTAGCTAATTTATTTGCAATATATAATATTAAAACTTTTACATCTTCTAATTCTTTTAAAATTCTTTTAACTTCAGTTGAATCATAAAATATTGGTGTTTCTAAAATTTTAGAAATATTTCTATATTTATTATCAATTAAATCAAGTGATTCATTTAATACATCTTGCATTTCAATAATCGTTAATGCAAACTTATATAAATAATAAAGTAATAATACTATCACAATACACAAAAAAAATATAAAATACATCATAATTATAAAATTGCCTAATAAATTATATTAAATAATATAATAAAATATTGTTTTTGTTAAATTTATCATTTACAATACATTGTATTTTTAAATTCACAAAATTTACATGATTCTCTATTTTTTAAAAATAAATTTTTATTAACAGAATTTATCATGTTTTTAACTAATTTTATACTCTTATCCAATGTAACAGGTCCACTAGATATTTTTATTAATTGACATGCTTTTTCTATCTTATTTACTTTCTTTAAAAGAATAAAAGCACAATTTATATCTGTTAATTTTATGTTATTTTTATTACCCCAAAAACTTTTATATAAAAATAACTGTGCTTGCATCAAAAAATCTCTCTGTTTTTCAAGCATCCAACCTTTAGATGATGCTGTTTTCCAATCTAAAATCCAATATTTATATTTATCTTTATATGGGACTTTTATAATACAATCAATATATCCTTTAAATTTTGTTTGCATATCTTCTATATTTTCATATAATTGCTCTTCAGCTGAAACTAATTCCCAATTAGGAAATGTTTCATTTAAAAACAAAGGAACAGCTGAAATACTTACTTCTGCAAATTTTAACCATTCTTCAATGTTTGAATGTTTATATTCCCAACCTTGTAATTTAGCTCTATTTGTTTGTAATATTATATAATCTTCAGAATCAAATCCATGTTTTTGCCAAGCTTCAATTAAACTTTGCTTCATTTCATCTATTTTTAATTCTTTTGTTTTTAAATAATGCTCACATGCATCATGTATAATTGTACCATAATGTAAATGAGGTGACTCTTCAAATGTTTGAATTTTATCAACATAAACTAATTTATGTCTCCATCCACATTCTTTCCACACTTTTATTTCAGAATAAGAAACATGTTCTTTTATAATGGTCATTATAACGACCTCTCTTTCATTTATATATTATAATAAATTATTTAAATTTATACACAAATATAATTTATTATAATATCAAACTTTAAATTTCTCTACCTATTTCATCTGTATCTATACTATACACAGATGGATTTGATGGCTTTGACCATTTAACTTGTAATCCTTCACCACCACCATACTCTTGCATCCTTGCAATAAATGAATATCTTTGATTTGCAATTAAATTAATTGATCCATACATTGGCCCTGACATACCATGTCCACCATAATAATTTACAACATTTGTCCCTTCAATTAATAAATCACTACCATCATCTGAATTTATTGAAAATGAATATGATCCTGACTCTTTAGGTATAAAAACACCCACTGCTTTTAATGAAAAATAATCACCTGATACTGGCACACTTGCACCTGCATTTGTTAAACCTGTATAATTAGAAAAATTTATTGCAGGTGTAGTATTTAAATTACCATTCCAAAATTGAGTTGTATTAGAAAATGATATATCAAACAATTTATCAAACTCACTTTGATTTAAAGGATAACTTTCATATTGCGAAGTTGATCCATTTCCATTGTGAGTTTTATATATTGTTACATTTAATGAGTTTTTTATTATATTATTTGTTTTTTTATTTATTATACCATGTATTATTTTTATCATTTTATTTCCTAAGGCATTATTGGATAATTAAAATCTGCCCAAGATACATTGTAGTTTTGTATTACATTGTTTATTTCACTTGAATCATTATTCAATGAATTAGAATCAGTAGCTAACAATAATAATTTTGTATTAACAGTTGATTCTAATGGTTGTTTATGACTTTCAAAATTAGATGAATATTTTCCTTGTCCTACAACAATGTTAAAATTAGTTATATATCCTCCAAATGAAGTATTTAATGATTTAACTGATTCATTCCCTATTGTTAATGTTTTACTTAAATCATTAATAACATTTGATGAGTTACTTGTTGAAACAATTTGAGAACCATTTTTAAATATTTTTAAAGTATTAGATATTCTTGAAATTGCAAAATGAATCCATTTATTCTTATAATTACTTGATACACCAAGATTTACTGATGTTGCTATTGAATTATTTACCCAAAAATAAAAAATGCCACCTTCAATTGATACAGCTAAATTTATATAAGGATCATATGAACCTATAGAAAATATTCTTGGGAATGAATTACTATCTGTTTGATATTGATACCATTCAATTGTAAAATCATTTATTGAAATATTTAAATTATTATTATTTGTAATATCAATATAAGAACTTTGATTACCTGCAAAGCTAAATGCACCAATTAGATCAATATTTGTTGTTAATTGTTTTTTATTTATAACACCATGCATTATTTTTAACATTATTTTTATCCAAAAATTATTTTAAATTTAAGAAGCAGAAAGATCACCAAATAAATACCATTGTGTTGAAGAACGTTTAACAAGTGTTACTGCACTATATTGATTAGCAATATAAGTATATGATGAAGCAGATAATAATGTATCAGATGATATAACAAAATTAACTTTTCCTGTTCCTAATCTTGAAACTATAATTTGTGTACCTATAGGAAATGCAACAGATAAATTTGAAGGAATTGTTAAAGTTAAATCACTTGATGAATTAAATTCAACTAATTTTCCTATATCTGATAGCGTCAATGTATAACTTGATGTTTTTGTACTAATATTTAATGCAGCTTTTTGAGTAAATTCAGTTGTTGCAACTTCATTAGTTGACAATGTAAAATCACTCATTTGTGATCTTGTCATTGTTCCTGATACTGTAATATTTGTTGGTAATCCTAAAGTAATTGAATTTGTACTTACACTTACATCAATCTCATTAGTTGTACCATTTATTGTTAATGTTTCACCTAATGCAACAGAATCACTACCAGAACCATTTGTTCCAGCAGTAAATGTTATTGAAGAATTTAATAATTTTGAATTACTAACACCTAAATCTTTAATTTTCAATGTAGATGAAGAAAATTCTAATGTAATACCATCAACTTCACTTGTTTTAATATAATCTTGTGCAAGTTGTTCGTCAGATATTGTTCCAACTAATGAAGATGTAGGATAACCTGTTGCATCTGTAAGATTAAATGCAGGCGATGCATCACTACCACCTAACGATAAACTTACACCACCAAATGAAACTGATGAATTTGATAATTTATCGTTACTTATAGAACCAGCAAGTTGTGCATTAGTTATTGTTCCAACTAATGAAGATGTAGGATAACCTGTTGCATCTGCAAGATTAAATGCAGGCGATGCATCACTATCACCTAATGATAAACTTACACCACCAAATGAAACTGATGAATTTGATAATTTATCGTTACTTATAGAACCAACTAACATTGTATTAGTTACTTTTGAAGCACCAATTGATGCAACTAATGCAATATTAGATGATCCATTAAATGAAACAGCAGTTGCACTAATATCACCTGATATGCTAACATCACGTGAAGTTTGTAATACTGTCGCACTATCAGCATTACCTACAAACATTCCTTCAAATGTTCCTGCTTTAAGATGACCTGATGAAGAACCATCAAAAGTTGTTGTAGGTTCAACTATAGCATTAGTAAATAATTTCCATTTACCATCTGAAGCATCTCTTGCTAAACCTGAATATCTTATTCCTCCTCCTTCATCATATTGACCATATAAACCAATATCAATTGAATTTGTAGTATTATCTTTTGCAAGTTTAACAAATGAATCTTCAACGACTAATGTTTGTGATTCTAATGTTGTTGTTGATCCATGTACAATTAAATTTCCAAACAACTCAATATCTACTGATTGTCCAGGTAATTTATTACCACTACCAATTATTAATCTAGATCCTGATACTCCATCTCTTGTTCCTAATTGTATTTCATCAACAAACAATGTTTTCCAAGGATATGTAGAAGTACCTAAATCATGTGTATCAAAATTATCAGGTTGAAAAGCTGCCATATTTAATAATCCTTATATTATTTATTAATTATTTATAAGGATTATTAATTTTAAAATTTATTACTTATTAATCATAAAAATAAACAACCATTATTTCCTATACAATACCATTTAGAATCAATATATTGTAATGTACAAGCTTGTCCTTGTTGTGTTAAAGATACTTTTCCTGCACCTCCCCATGCAGCATTTGTAACAGTAACATCTGCATCTCCTCCACCATATGTTTTCATTGCTAATACTTTAATTTGACCTTCTGATCCTGCAGCTAATGTAAATGTTTCTACAAATGCACCTGTTTGGAAATATGTTGCATGTGTAGTAAGTGGTATAGCAGTACCATTACCTCCATCTTCTGCTGAATCATTTAAATGTAATTGTCCAATTTCCAAAGTAGATAATACTGAGTTTGTTATATTTACTACGTTTGAATCTTGTGAAGTTTCTCCAGATAATGATTCTCTCATTACCCATCTATCTAAACTATTATCATAGAATAATCCTACATAATTATTTGCAGACATACCTCCTAAAATACCTATATCTACATTGTCTGCATTACCACTATTATCACTACTTAATATAACAAGTGAATCTTTAACTTTTAATTGACCTGCAGATGTAGATAACGTATTCTCTAAAGTTAAATTTCCTTTTATTAATGTGTTTCCTGATGATGCCTGTACTTGGAATTTTGCTGTATCATTAAATGTACCACCAATTGTTACGTTACCACTTAAAGATGCAGCACCTGTTACACCTAATGTTCCTGCAACTGCTGTATTACCAGATGCAGAAGCTACTGTAAATTTATTTGTCGCTACTGATAAATCACCTGTTACGCCTAATGTAGAACTTAATGTAGCAGCACCTGTTACACCCAATGTTCCTGTTATTGCTGTATTACCAGATGCAGATGCTACTGTAAATTTATCTGAAATTGCAAAATCACCTGCCACTCCTAATGTAGAACTTAATGTAGCAGCACCTGTTACACCTAATGTTCCTGCAACTGCTGTATTACCAGAAGCAGACGCTACTGTAAATTTACTTGTTGAAACTTGAAGATCACCTGCAATTACTGTATTACCAGATGTAGATGCTACTGTAAATTTATTTGTCGCTATTGATAAATCACCTGTTACGCCTAATGTAGAACTTAATGTAGCAGCACCTGTTACACCCAATGTTCCTGCAACTGCTGTATTACCAGAAGCAGACGCTACTGTAAATTTATCTGAAACTGCAAAATCACCTGCAACTGCTGTATTACCAGACGCAGATGCTACTGTAAATTTATCTGTTGCTA
>JACCDP010591662.1_pt1 | contig 20737 bp, 27 predicted proteins | sample 7445841 | NCBI WGS metagenome assembly JACCDP01 (sample SAMN15323441, study PRJNA562643) | freshwater metagenome | isolation source: river surface water | place: USA:Blue River Watershed | collected 2017-08-17
AATAGGTCACCCTTTGCTGTTAACGGCGAGTTAGCCGTTGTTGGAACTCTACCTGTAGCCATTTACTTACCTACCTTCATACCGTCTGGAAGTGGCTTTGAATATTCCCACTTTGAGATGTATTGAACACCATCGCCATCATCTGCCAAAAGAATCGAACCCTGCATCGGGTTGAAATCGTTGTCTATTAAATCAGCATAAACTTTTGTGATTTCTTGAAATAAACTCATTTTATGCTCCTAAATAACTGATTGTAAAAGTTGGTCCAAAAAATGTCAAAGCCCCACCGCTTGATTGATACATCTTAACTTCCAAATAATCGGCAGCCGTTAGGTATAAAGGTGAGGTGAAAAAAGGTGATGGATAGGCTGCCGCACTTGCCGTTACTTCACAGGAAGCGAGCAAAGTACCATTTTTTGCAATGTAGAGTTCTCTGCGACCATTTGCGTTTATATCCCATTGACCCGTTGCGGTTACAGAGTAATAACCTGTTTTGCCCACTGGAATTGTAATACGACTATTGTTTGTTGAATTGTCGTGGTAAGCATCTGTGTCGTAGGTTTCTGAGTTAAACGCAACAGTTGTCAAAGTATTGTTTGCAATTGATGGGTTTGTGCTACTGGTTACGAATGCACCTGAAAATGTTGTACCGCTTGCAGGTGTAGCCCATTTCAACCCAGTAGCAGTACTTGAATCTGCCGTAAGGACTTGATTATTGCTACCAACTGCCAGCCTTGCTGGAGTATCGTTGGCAGTAGCCGTCAGTAAGTCTGCCTTAGCATCAAAGATGGTCGGCTGGATACCACCTTCAATTACAGGTATGCGTCCAACTGTCATTTATGATAACTCGCTTCCGAAAGCATTGAATGAGAATGTTGCTGCTGAGGCATAGACTGTGATCACATCTGTAGCTCCCAGAGTCACACCTAGAGTCAGGGTGTCTGTAGCGTTACCAGGTAGAGATACGTCATAGGCCAAGTACTGGGCAGAAGCCAAGGCTGCACCTGCCACACGGACCGCGATGCGGTATGTGCCAGCAGTAGCTGTCTGGTTGGTTACTGTCAGTGTAGATACGATTGCTTGTGTTGCTGCTGGTACGGTGTAGAGCGTTGTTGCAGTTGTTGCCGCTGGGTTAGATTGCCCTAACACCTTGTAATTTGTTGGCATTTATTTTTTTCCTTTACTGTAGTGTTTTGGTTATCCGCCCATTAGAAGCAAACTGCTAACGGTTCCACCTGAACCGCTATCTAGTCCTGCTTCAAAGGCATTGAGGTCTGCTGAGTTGAGTACGTGCTTTACCGATGCACCTGCTGTATGAGCTATAGCAGATGTACCAGCCTGACCTCTGACGATAGTAAACGTATCGCCAGAAACTGCTGTGATATAGATGATCTCTTCATTCTGGGTGTCAACATCTAGTGCTACACCAAAGGTATCCACATTGCCTGGAGCAAGTGTTACGCCACCTAGCAAGGCAGAACCTGTACCTGAATCAACAGTCATACTTGTTGCGCTATTGGAGATACCAGTAGCAAGTCCTGTTTCAACAGAGATACTGGAGAACTTACGTGTCATTGTTTTTCCTTACTAACGGGTATAGTGGATTCTTATTGGATACTTGTCTGATAACTTGAGTGCTTCTTCGTTGAGTCGTTGCTGGTATAGAGCAAAGATGTAACGAGATGCAGCAGCACCTGCAGATGATGGAAGTTTGGAATCGTTTAGATCCGCTTCAGCACTAGAGAGATTGATTCGTCCAGCGTCAAGGTAAGACAGTAGCTTGTATGCAGCTCCGAGTACGACAACATCCTTACAAGAATCTGGTAGACCAGACACGTCAGCAAAATCATCTGTGTTGGCATCAAGAGTGTTTGGCGTTGCTGTGTACCATACTTGAATTGTACGACCAGGTTGTACGTTCTCATAGATGTTAAGTGTATTGTTTGTGTTGAAGGTTGCAGCGTTTGCCATACCATCTAAGCGCCAGCGATTTACTGGTAGCCATTCCTGGCTAGAACCTGTTGTCTGCCAAGAGATAAATAGAACACCTTCGACATCATCAGGCAATGGGTATGTAACCTGAGATGCGTTAAAGGTAAATGTATAAGAGTTAATAATCCAGAGCTTTGGATAGAAGCTGTTGATCGTATCGTTGATAGCCTTCTTGATAGAGCTGCGTGGGAAGGTTGGAGACAAAGTTACTGGCGCATACTGTGCGTGAGGGGAAGCTGTAGTTCCCTGATATCCACGACCAAAGCCTGGGATAACGTTGAGAGTATTGCTTGCCTTGTCAAAGGAATCAATCCAGATAAGTTCGTCATCAATTTCGATGACACCTTTAGCAAGGTTATTCTGGCTACCAACAACGATCTCAGTAGTCGTTGTGGTCAACCCTGACGGGTTGGCAACATAGGTGATGCGGTCTTGACGAAGTGCGTAACCTTGTAGGTTAGCCTTTACTTCATCTACCAGTTCGTTCAGTGTTGGCATTATTTCCTCTCATACCAGCCATCTCCCCATAGAGTTAGCAGTCGTGCAAAATACTGTTCATATTGTGGTGCTATAGCATCTAGCGAATACAAAGATACTGCTCGCTTATGTATTGCCACTGGGTCTAAACTCTTCACCCACTCTGTAGCTACTGCAAACTCCATTGCATTTCTGCAACGATATCCAGTAACACCTTGTGGATTAGTTTCTGTAAATGCTCCCCAGTCTGTGGTAATCGTTGGAGTTCCACAGGCTTGTGCTTCGATAACAACGTTACCGAAAGGTTCTATGTATAGCGTTGGTGCAAACAAGGCAATAGCACCGCCCATTAACTTTGCTCGCTCTTCGGGACCTACTGGTCCTACCCATTCGCCATACTCAACTTTAGGATCTTTGCCAGGACCAGCCAAGATAAGTTTCAAACCCATCTCTTTGCATACGTGCTGAGCAATCCCAATGCCTTTGCGATCTACCATACGTCCAACGTATAAGTAGTAATCTTCTTTCTTTTCTTGCAACGGAAACATCTCTGGTTCTAAGTAACCAGGAATAACCGCATCATAGAAGTTACCATCTACTAGCGTTGGGTTCTTAAACATTGCATAGATGCTGTGCATCCAAGCATATGATTCAAAGACCTTAAACTTACTAAATACTCCACCGTAACCCACACCAAACTCTACGCTGATATGGTTTGGATAAGCCTTAGCGATTGGTTCTTGTGATGCTCCACCGATAAGACAGATAAAATCTTTTTGCTCTAGGCGCTTGCCTAGTTCTGCTATTGCCTTGCCATTAAAGATCTGCCAATGCGGTAGACTGTTATCAAACGCAGCTTCAGTAAAGTGTTTACCAGCTAGAGCTTCTTGCTGTTGCTCTTTAGTAATACAAGTGATTAACTCATCTACCGGTGCTTCGTTATCTTCACTAGCATAGAGATAGACCGTATGGCCTAGCCCTTTCATCATCATACAAAAGCGTCTAACCTTTTCGGTATAAGCGCAGTTGACGTAATCTTTAGTTGTCTGTGTATGGGGCAGGCTAATAACGTGGAATCTCATACGAGGATTCTACATACCACCCAAGAATAAGGCTACGGGGATGGCATCTGCGCCTGGGCCTGTCGCTCCAGTCGCACCTGTTGGACCAGTTGGTCCAGTAGATCCTGTTGGTCCAGTGGCTCCGATAGGTCCAGTGGCTCCTGTAGGCCCAGTCGCTCCAGTCGCTCCAGTATCACCTGTCGCTCCTGCTGGTCCCGTAGCGCCAGTCGCTCCAATAGGTCCAGTAGCACCAGTAGCCCCAGCAGGGCCAGTGGCACCAGTAACACCAGTAGGTCCAATATCACCTGTAACTCCTTGCGGTCCTGTTGCTCCAATGGGTCCTGTAGCCCCTGCAGGGCCTGTAGCGCCTGTTAAACCTGTTGGTCCGACATCTCCAGTCACACCCTGTGGGCCTGTGGCTCCTACTGGACCAGTAGCACCGACGGGTCCTGTTGCACCCGTATCGCCAGTGGCACCTGTAGCACCTGTTACGCCTGTGGCACCTTGTGGGCCAGTCGCTCCTTCAGGTCCTGTCGGACCTGTAGCTCCTGCTGCTCCAGTTGCGCCAACTGGTCCCGTAGGTCCAGTATCTCCCGTTGCTCCTGTAACACCTGTAGGTCCTGCTGGACCTGTTGCTCCCGTAGCACCCGCTGGACCTGTAGGTCCTGTGTCACCCGTGGCTCCAGTAGGACCCGTGGCACCCGTTGGGCCAGTCGGCCCAGTACTTCCTGTATCACCTGTTGCTCCTTGAGAACCAGTAGCACCAGTTGCACCTGTTGCACCTGTAGCACCGTTTGGTCCAGTTGCTCCCGCAGGACCAGAAGGTCCTGTCGGGCCAGTTGCACCTTGGCCGCCTTGAGGTCCTTGATCTTGCGAAAGTTCTACCGCCACTTGTGGCGTAATGTTTTCAATAACAATTATTGTGCTCACGTTGTCACCGCTCCTGTCACAATAAATTTGCCTTCTAGGATTCTGGTAACTGTTACACCAGATGTAAGTACTAGGTCGTATGAGTAACGACCTGCTGCTATTGCACCTGTAGTAGTTGCATCAAAACTTACAGTTACTCGACCAGTTGTTTGGTCTAAAGTCATACGACCATTTTCTGTGGTTGCAACTACTGTCGTAGTATTAGCACCAACGAATGGTCTTACAGTCATAGTCCCTGTGTAACCACCAAGACTCCAAGGAGTCTGGTCATTGAGGATCTGGAACTGAAAATTAAATGTAGTTGCTTGGTCACAGACCAAGTTATATTTAGCACTCAAGATGACACCGCTCTGAGAGCTTGCGCTGCAGGTAGTTGAAAAGTGCCAGCGATGAGATTACATACGCCATTGTAATCAAGACGATTAGTAGTAGACGTACCCGCAATCGCATTTAGAACTCCCACTGTGTCTGTTAAGTTTGTTGTTACTGAGCGCTGTACTGCCCATTGACGAGCAGCTAATGCCTCATCAACCATTGCTCCTGGTGCTCGATAGGTGCCACCATTAGCCAAACGGTTAAGTTCATCTAATAACGTTGTGCCGTATTCTCCTAGTGCCACCTATGTCTCCTACTTCTTCTTAGTTCTCTTGACTGCAGCGTTATCTACTAGATTGGGGTATGGTCGCCCTGCTGCTTTGGCTCTTGCCTTTGCTTGTTTCTTCTGCTCTGGCGTTAATGCTTTTGACTTCTTATTAGGATTTGGTGTATCCCAAAATGCTTTCTTCTTCATTTGCAACTACAATCCCAAGCACGAAGTGACTTGTTAATTCTTGAGTTCGGATCTTTAGCAGTCTTACTAGAAGTGTTCTTTGCCTTCATCCCACACATACGACCACAGAAAGACTTACGTCGTCCTGCTGCCTTGGGAGACTTAGCTGCCTCAGCCTTCTTGACCGGAGGCTTGAGGTTCATCCCCTGCGCTTTGGCAGAGGCACGACCCTTTGCGTTCAGGCCACCCTTTGGGTTCTTGCCCTCTGCTCTTTGCCACGCTGGAGACTTAGCCATTACTTCTTCTTACCCATTTTCTTCTTAGCCATCTTTGCCTGAGACAAAGCAATAGCAACTGCTTGCTTCTTGCCCTTTACAATAGGTCCTTTACTAGAACCAGAGTTAAGAGTTCCTGCCTTAAACTCGCGCATTACCTTGGCGACTTTAGCCTTCTTCTCTGCCTTATTCATTACTTAGCAGCCTTACCCATTGCACCTGTCTGGATTGATTCGTAAGTGCAGTACTTCATTGCACCTTCGTATTGCTTATCTGGTGTTGGGTACTTTGTGATGTCTTCTTCGTAGTTTTCCATTGTTACTCCTTAAAGGTCATTGAGATCCCATCGAAAGCCTTACCAGCCTCGTTGGAAAGTTGGACTGCTGCATCTATATCTTTACTCTTTGTTGAACGTGGTTCTATACCCTGTCGTGTCGCATCATAATAAGACTGTAGTTCCTTATCGTGTTGCTTTGCCGTAGGTATACCTCTGTGGTTAGCCACGCCTACGCTCAACTCTAGTTCGCCTATCTTGCAGCCAAAGCATCCTTCAACATACTCAGGATGGGTCTGCCTTCTATGTAAACTCATACTACTGGGGTCACATAATCGCCGTAGCCAGCATTGATAAGTACCAGTGCTTGCTCATCGCTAATAGTATATTCGTGACCACCAAGGAAATAATAACTAGCTGCTGCTAGATCATCTTGGCTTGGTGTCAATGTTGCTATGACATTAGTTCCATTAACAATCAATGTTTGACCTCGTGCTACATCTGTCATACTAGGAGCAATAGGTCCATCAATAGTTCCACCGATAAAGCGACGACCTGCAAGGCGTGCATAAGGAGTGAACTCGTTATAGCCTGCGCCCCAGGTTTGCCACTGGTACGGAGTTGTTAATGTGTATGCCATATCCAACCTTTCCTAAGTGACAGAGGGTAGGTTTCCCTACCCCCTGCCGTTGCACTATCTGAATTATCCGTTTGTTGCAGATGACTCAATGCGGAATAGAGCCGCTTCACGAAGACGTGCAAAGCCTCCGAAGTAGTACCAACCGATTGTGCGGAAACGACGTAGCGCATCAATCTCTGGACCGATAACGGTTGAGATGTCTGCAGCCTGTGCTTCAGCCAATGCTTCACGACCTGCGATAATCGCACGGTAGTTGTTGGTGAATGTAACAGTACCTGTGTCAGCAACTGATGAGATATTAGATGCTGTAAGTGCATAGGTAAATGTTGTTGTTGATGGAACAGACGCGATTGTGTATGTTCCGTTAACGCCTGTGTTAGTTGTAGCAGCAACTGTTACAACCTGGTCAACGCCAAGACCGTGAGCAACTGCTGTAGTAATAGTTACTACGTTAGATGTCAAAGCAACGTTTGTGATTGCAACTGTAGGTGTGATACCAGCAGCTAGCTTTAGACCGTTTAGAACACGTGGTGTCTCAACGATGAAAGCGCCTTCGATAACGCCTACTGCACCAGCAACGAACGGTGTACGCTCAACGTACTTTGTTAGCTCCTGGAATCCACCTGTACCAGTTTCAGCACGAAGATCGGCTGACTGACGTGGGTGTAGGTATGCAGCATATAGTTCACCCATACGAGGCAATGCCTTGTTTGTGCGAAGTGATACAACAGCGTTGCGAATGCTCGCAACTGTCATTGTGTCTCCTGCTAGAACTGTTGCTGATGATGTTGGAGCAGTTCCTGATGGACCGTTTGAGTAGATCACGTTAGTTCCTGCTGAGAGGACCTGACCTACTACGTTGTCAATAGAGTCTGCTGCGTTGTAAGCGATGATATCAGCAAGTGCTGAGTCAACATCGTTAAATGAAGTTAGGTTTAACTTCTTTGTTGTTGTAACTGCTGAACCGTATTCGTTCAGTGTTACTGTAACCTGTGATGGGTTACCTAGTGCAATGCTTGAAACATCTGATGCTTCGCTCAATGTAGATGTAGCTTGTGCCAAATCTGAATAGATTGAGAAAACAACTGATGATCCTGGCATTGCCTGTTGCACTGGCTTAACATCAGCTAGTGAACGCATAACTGGAATGGAACGAAGTGCCATTCTTACATACTGGTCGTATGCTGCAGTTACGAGTGCGCTGATGCTAGACGTGGTGGTGGGGGTACCTGTTGGGATAGCCATTTGTGGTCTAGCCTTTCTGTTTTAGGATCGGATTAGAGTCCAGACATTCTGATAACTTCATCCAATTCTTCTTTGCTGTTAGCGTTCATTAGTCTTTGCATAATATCTCCGTTGTGTTCTGGTGAAACACCAGAGTCTGCGGAGTTAGTCATACGCTTATATGCTGCAGCATCGTTTGGATTTACATTAGGTGTTGCCTGGGTTTGGCTTGTTTCAATACCGAAAACATCGGCATAGTCTTCAAGCCATTTAGATACAGACTCTTCAGTTGGGTCTATATCCTGTGGGATAAATGAAGCAATTTTGCTGTTTACCCCGCGACTTGCGAGGGCATCCTTTATTGCTCTTTCGCGTTGGGCCTTATTCAAAGACTCAAACTGAGCCTTAAGCTCATTTAGTTCTTTGTCTTTTTGCTTAGACGCTTTGCGTAGTTGCTTTACTAGGTCGTTAGATGAGTCATCCGTTGTGAAGTCGTCATCATCCTCGTAGTCGTAATTGGACATAGTGGTCCTTCTCCCTATTAGTTGTTGGCGCAGGCCTCACATATCCTTGGGGTGGGTTATGTGGCTCCTACTACTGGTCTTCTTGTCGCTCCACTAGGCCAGTCGTTCTAGTGGCAGGCTTGTTATAGTACTCCGGCTCTGTCTCGTGCTATTGCACCAGCACCGGCACTGCCACCAAATGCGGCAGTTTCTAGTGATGTTAACTTTTTAGTTTTTCTTAGCGCTTCTGCTGAACCAGGCAGGTCTAGCAATGCCTGTTCTGCAGTTTGCTGTGTGTATGGAGATTGCTTGTAGATATCTGCTAGTTGTCCACCACGGATGGAAGCCTCTGCGATAGTAGGTGCTGCTTGCTGGTATTGCTTTCCAGTTATGCCAGCTCTAGCAAGCTCTTCAGCGCCTCCTACTGTTGCAGCAAGGCCTGCTCCAATTTGAGCACTACCGATTTCAGTTGCAGTTACCTTACGTCTAATCTCAGACAGAGCGTTCTTTGGATCAAGAGCATAGGCAAGGAAATCACCATCGGTTAGGCTTGGATAGAATTGCTTAGCTGTAGCTATCAAGGCCTTAGAACCTTGGTTGATCTTTACGCCTTCCATAATGCGCTCTTCTAGCGTCACTGGATCTACGTTATTGGCAATAAACTTTTCAAATCCTTCTTGAGTTCCCATAGCACCTTTTTTGTAATAGGTATCTGGTAGTCCATAGTTTTGCATAATAGACTGGTATCTATCTTCAAGACCTAGGTATGTTGCTTCATCAATAGCCTTAAATCCATTTGCAATACGCTTAGCGTTTGCAGCAAAGCGTAACTTATACGCATCTGACTCGCGTAACTTAATAGTAAATTCTGCAGGTGATGCACCTGAAGTAATCAAACCCTTGAGCGGTTCTACTAGAGATTCTAGTCCGTATAGTTTGAACTGTGAGTACAGCAAATCGTATGCAGATTGACGCTCACCACGTGCTCTTGCTGCTGCTTCATCTGCTGCAATTTGTTCTGGAGTCTTTAACTTAGTGCCAGTTCCAGTACCAGTACCATCGCCACCACCACCACCGCCACCGCCACCAGCAGGTGAAAAGATCGCATACTTACCATCAGGTCCTTGGATGAATCCTGCACCAAAAGTTTTAGATGAAGTAGGGCTAGTTGCTACAGATAGTTGGTTATATGTTCTACCATTTTTATCTGTAAGTGTTTCAATTCTGTAACCTATTACACCTTCAGATGAACCAAAGAACTGTTCTAGCTCTTTAGGAAATGGTCCCGCAGTAAATCCTGCTGGGACTCCACTTCCGGTAGGAGTAACTGGAGGAACAACTGCAGGAACAGGTGTTGGTGTAACCGCCGGTGTTGCAACAGGGAAACCAAGAGCACGCTTTTCATCATCTGTTAATGCTTGACCACTAGTTAGTTTAGCAAGAGCAGCTCTTGTATCTACAGCAGGTGCAGTTGGAGGTGTTGCATTAGAAGCAGCAAGGATGCCTTCAAGAGTATTTGTATTTACCGCAGATGCAGGCTTGGCAGCAGGTGCGTTAGTACGCATTGCTTGTCTTTTAGTTTGCTCATCTACAACTGGAATGTTGAATGAACCGCCCTGTGGATCACGTGCCATTTATTTACCCCTGAAATCCGAAGTCACGAAGGACTCCAAGTGCTGCAGTTGATACATCTTCTTTTGCTTGGGCAGTGTACTGCCAACGGCTATCTTGACGAAGTTGCTTTCTAAAGTCATATAAGTTCATATCGCCTTTTTCTGTAATTGCAGAACGAAGTAATGGGTCATTAAGATCAATTTGGTTAGCGTCACCAATCTCAAGAACATTAGCCATTACTTGGCGATAAGGAGCAAAGACTTGCTTAAGGGTGTAGCCCTGAGAGAGTAGGTCACGTACATATTCAGGCTGTCCCTGTGCTGCCAACTTACGAGCATCGCTTATTACGCGGTTAACATCAATGTTGCCAGAGATAATTCCCTGTATAACCTGTTGTTCTGTTGAAGCACCTGGCAAGATATCGCTTACTTGGAAGCCATTATCACGTGCTGCTTCAACTAACTTGTCGTAGTTAGCAAGTGCCTCACCTGAGTAACCTTGAGTTACTTTGCCGCCAATCATTCCTGCCATTGTCTTGACAGATGCTGCAAGGAAGTCTGTGATAAATGTTTCATCTTCGCTGCGATTAGTAATGTAAAGATTTTCTGCTGCCTGACGTAGCGCTGCAGGATCATTAGCTGCTGCAGAACCTATCTCTACGGCACGCTTCTTGAGCTTTGCCTCAATCTTTGCAATGTCCATCTCATAGGCAGTTGTGCCTTGTGCTCTACCGGATGCTTGCAAATCACGGTAGTTGTAGTACTGGACATAACGGTTCTTGATTTCTTTAGAGTTCTGCTTAAACCAAACATCATCACGGACTAGCTTTAAGAAAGCAGCTTCCGTCATACCAGGTGTGTTTACATACTTCTTAAGAATTGCATTAAGACTTGGGATGTTCTTAAACAGAGTCTCTGGTAGTGCTAAGTCAGTAGTAGTAGAAGCAGCACCAAGTGCGGTTGCTTCTCTATCTCCAGCTGTCTCAACCTTAGCAGGTGTCTTTGCAGGTGTCTTAGGTGGAGTCTTAACTGAATCCTTCTTTGGAGGAGGGGTTTCCGAAAGAGTTGTTCCTGAAGTTTGTGTTGCAGTAGAATTTCCCGCAGGACCTGTAGGTCCTGATGGTCCTCCTTGATTTAACGCAGTACCAGGTGACTTTGCTGCAGCCTTTTTGCGTGCCTCTACAAGAATATCGTTAGACTTCTTGATTGCAGCATCAACTGTCTTGTTAACTGAGTTATAGTCTTTAACTAAACGATCAAACTCTTTTTGTTCTACAGCAGAAAGTTTATCTCCACGAGCAATTTTTCTAGCCCAAATTGCAAGTTGTGATTCATACTGTTCTAATCTTGGCTTTAGACTATTAGCATAATCAGTTTGGCTCTTGGAACGAGCACGTGTCTCAGCATCTATTTTATCTCTTGATGCCTGTGCTTGTGCTTTTGCAGCAGCAGTTCTTGCTGCTGCTTGAGCGGCCTTTGCATCTGCAATTAACTTATTAACATCAACTGCCATTAGTCTAGGCCTCCAAGTTCTTTCATAAGAATTGTGTAGGCATCAGTTGCACGTACATTCTGTGCTTCTCCAGTTGCTTCTAACTTCTCTGTAATAAACTGTTGCTCGTCTACTCCACCCTTAGTGGTAACAAAACCCTCACCTTGTGTTTGAACGCTAGGCTGTCTACGCTGTTCAGCGTTAATCATCTTGAGATACTTGGCTTTTTCTGCATCAGTCAACTTACGCTCAAGTAGATCTACTGCAATGGTATCAAGGAGTTTAGCGGTTTGAGATGGGCTAGTTATATAAGTCTGAGTTGTAGTTGTTGGGCCATCTTCGCCCTCACCGGTTGAGATGATACTTGTAAGAACATCGTATCGTTGTGTAGGAGCAGTTGCTCCAACCATCTTATCTAGTGCTACTTGTCCCTGGTACTTTTCTTCTAGCTTTGCTAGAGCTGTATAGTACTTAAGATCAAAGGCACTTGATACTTTACCTTTCCACAGTCCTGCTTCTTTTAGTCTTTCAGCCAAAGCAAGGCGTGCTTCGTTAGAAGCCTGTGAAATGTTCTTTACGAAAACATCAAAGGCAACCTCGCTACTGGTAGCTGATCCGCTAGTTTGTGTTGCAGGAGCAGACATTGCTCGCGCAGCATCTGGACCGTAAGTTGGCTCAACCATCAGTATCTCCTAATAACGATGCAAACAATGTGTTGTAAGCACTCATAGTATTTTCATTTGCTTTTGCTAATTCACGAATCTTGACGATTGTAGAATCCTTCATAAAAGCAACAAGGTTTGTAGTTCCTGAGACTGTATCTAGTGCTTGCCTTTGCATCTTGTAAGAGTCATAGGCATCTAGCATTTCCTTCAAAGGCTTTTGCACAGAAGGACGTGCAGTTACAGTCTTGTCATTAAGCATATTACGTAGGTCATCAATAGCGTTGATACGCTCAATGGCCTTCTTGCCACCTTGTGATAACTCTTCTTGGAGTAATGGTCGTCCGGCCTTAAATGATTTAGCCCAAGTCTGGAACTCATTGCGTGCCATAGTACGCTCAAAGTCTGTTACCTTAGTCTTCAGAGAAGTCTCGTAATCATTCTTCTTGCTGTAGTAAGTCTGTAGATCTGCAGCAGTTTGTACCTCACGCAAGTAATCATCTACACGCTTGTTGTACTTAAGACCCATATCCTTCATAGTCTTGTAGGCATCCCAAGAGAAACCTGACTTGTGAGGAATAAGGAACGCTGCTCCTTGTGGATAGCGGTCAAATAGGTCCTTGTTATTCTCTACAAAGGTACCTGATTCTTCTGCATATCGGATGATAGCAACAGTCTTCTTCTCAGATTCTGGAATAGTAAATGGGATCTGGTTAGGGAATAACTCAACCCACTTAGCCATAGCTGCATCGTAATCGCCAGGGTACTGATCTAGTAGACCGTTCCAAGCCTGCTTAAAGTTGGCCTTACCATTGTCTTTAATCCAGTCAGACATATCAGCCTTAAGCTGAACCTGTGGAGATGCTGGTGCAAAGAATCCAAATACAAAGCGTGTGCCAAGAATACCTAGAACAGTGTTCTTAACGCGCTGACGGTACTCTTCTTGCTCCTGAATAGTAGGAGGAATCAGATTACCTGTCTCATCATACTTCTGTGGTAGTCCGTGACCACCTGCTTCAAGGTATGTTACCGCTTTACGCCACGCACTTGCGTACTGTGAGTCACGTTCATCTGTGCTCATAGTTTCGTATAGACGATTAACGTGAGCAGGTAGGAAAGCAGATACAAATGAGCGTCCTACTGCGTACTTACCCATAGTAAGTTGTGTAATTGTGTCTGCAGCACCTGGTGCTCCAGCAACATCTACTAGGTTTGATATAACCTTCATAGATACACCGGCAAGTGGACCTGAAAACGTAGGAATCAAAGAGTCTTGGTTCAAAGATGGGGTAAGCATCTTGACTTGTGCGCCAAACTGCACAGGAAATGGTGTCTTAAAGTCAGCAGGAATACCTATTGCTGTCATTGCACCACGTACTGCTGAGTAGATAGGCTCAATACCAGGATAGACGAAGTACTTTTCGCCTTGGTCATCCTCTTGAATCCAGCCATTGTGAGCAATTCCGTCATAAGTAAGCGCTGCTTTGCGAATAGCCATTGGGTTATAGGCAACAACGCGAGACATACGACGATAGAAGTCCTCAGTTGCACGGTAGAAACGTGAGAAGTTACGCGCTCCAAATGCTAACTGTGTACGAACCAGTGGATTATCCACATATTGCAGTACTTGAGATACTGCACGCTCTTCAACTAGCTCTGCAAACTGACGCTTTGCACGATCTGTAGCTGTGGCAATCTTCTTTGGGTCTGCTTGGTCAACCTTGCTAACAACAGAGTTAACGTATGCTTGCTCAAAGCCAGACTTCTTCATCTCTTTACGAATCTTAATGATCTCGTTAAACACAATAGGCTGACGAGACATACGTGAGTTAGCAAGACCTAGCCAAGTCCAACCCTTTGACATCAAGGATGCTGTTACGTTGCCTGATTCTGATAGAGGAACTAACTGAGGTCCAAGCACGTATGATGGAATATCTGCATCATCTAACTTAGATACATCATCTAGTGATAGTTGACCGGAGATAATGTATTCTCCCTGGTCATTCTGCACACGAATCTTATTAAGAAGGTCTAGGTTAATCTCTTTAGGAGCATCTGGTGTAGCGCCACGCTTTTCAAAGATTTCTGCTGCTCGATTGTAAACAATCTCAGCGTGTTGTCTTTCGTCAATGCCTTTTGCTGCAAGTTGTGCTTCTTTACGTAGAGTTGGATTCTTTTGCATCCAATCCATAATCTTTTGTATAGCAAGAGCCTTGCCCTCTGGTGTATTGCTAAGGTTTGCTACGGCAACAGCACCAAGTTTATCGTTTGCATAGTAGTTAATACGCATCATCCAAGTAAGCATTGCTGCTTCATCTTGGTTACCTAATGAACGAGCTTCAAACTTACGACCATCTTTTGCGATTCCGTACTTTTCAGCCTTTGGCTCATTGATTATAAGAGCTTCGCTGCGAACACCGTGCGAACGTGTGAAGATAGTTGATCGTGTGATGAAGTCACCACCGGTAGCAAAGTTACCAGCACCTTCAGAAACCATAGCAAGAGAGTTGTCTAGGTTTCCGTATACAAGATGCTCTGCAAGGATAGCTGCTTCTTCTTCAAACATAGGTTTCATACCTAATGCTTGACGATAGCGGTTAACTCGTCCAGATGTAAGAGCGGTAGCAACGATACGACGGGTCTGACCTACCGCACCACCTGCTGTAGTCTGCTTAAGAGTTTCAATTTCTGCTGCGAGATTTGCTTTAACAACAGGATCTGTTGTGATCTTCATTGTTTCTTTTTTAGCTTTAATCTCATCACGTGCTTTGACAATCATATCGTCAACTGCTGTAATTTCAGCTTCGTACTTAGCTGCTTCATTCTTATTAAGAATACGAAGCACTCCACCTAGTGGATTGTCTGACCAAGTTTTAGTTTTTCTTGCACCTTCTAGCGCTGTGTTAACGCGAGTTGAAAGATAACGACTCTTGGCAAGACCCCAAGGGCTACCACCGATAGCAAGGTGGACCATAAGATCTTCAGATGCGTTACGAATAGCATAACGTGGACCAGCAAGTGTTAGAAATGACCAGTATCCAGTCATATCATCTACCCAGCCTTTATTGGCTTGACCAAACATTCTGCCAATAAGACCACTACGCGCTGATGCTCTGTCAATATCTACAAGGCTAGGCGTGGTCATAAAAGGATTGTAGTCAGATGGGATTGCACCCAGGTCCTGAAAGTCATCAGCAAAGTTTCCTACAGAGAACTTAGCATCACCCTTAGTAACAGTCTGGTTAACAATCTTTTGACCAGCTTCTGTAAGGTTTAGACCGCGTACTTCTGCGATAGTTCCCCAGATGCCTTTAACCATTTCCTTGCGCTGACCTATTTCAGTTGACGCTTCAAAGGTTTCTGCAATCATTCTTGCATCGTACTTAGTCATTACAAGACGTGCTAAGCGATAGACCTGTGTTGAGGCATCTGCTGCAGTTACATCGAATACATCGTCCTTGAACATAGGAGCAATGTTGAACTTAGACTTAAACTTATCTAAGCGTTCTCCAACTGCCCTAGATGATAGACGTAGAGCACCCTTTATATCTTGAGATGCTTTTACCTTTTCACCAAGAATAGTGGCATCTTCTGTAAGTGTCTTACGGATTCCATCTGTATCTGGTAGTTGACCGTATAGGTCATCCATAATTCTAGGAGCAAACTTATCAATGTTGATTACTTTATCAGCACCAGTAACGATTGCTATACGTGCCTTACGTGTGGCATCTAAGCGTGGAAGAATAACGCGCTTGCGTCCGACTGAACCCTTTAGTAGTCCAACAGATTCTTCTGTGTTTAACAGGAAAGCCTTTGCTGTATTAGCATCTACTATGTCAGCCTTTTGGAATACTCTGATTACTTCTTGACCAAACTCAGGAGCAAGTGTCTTAAGAGCATCACGAGCTTCTACTAATTCTTTGCCCTTAGCATTGGAGTTCTGAAGTCCTGTGTACTTAGCAAGAGCTGTTCCATACTGATTCCAAAATGCTGTAGCGTTAGGATTAGCGAAATACTCTGCTACCTTCTCGCCCTTAGTAATAACATCAAGTGAGTACTTGCTTACTACATACATAGAGCGCAACTTTGATGCAACAACAAGTGGATCTGCAAACAAACGATAAGCAGCATCTGTGGTTCCAGCTACTAATCCGTAGACTAAGCCGTTCTTTTCAAGAGCTTCAGGAAGGATAGCGTTAGCAAGTTGACGACCTGGAGAGAACTTAGCTCTATCAACTTCTGCAAGAGTGTCATTAAATAGGTCGCGTGCTGCTTCAACATCATTTACATTGGCAACAGTTTTATTACGTGGGTCTGCCAACATAATATACTTCTGTTGCTCAGGTGTAGCGGTTGCAAATATCTTTGATACGTCTTCGCCACCCTTGATACGCATAGCAATATCTACTGCGTCGCGTCCGTACTTTGCTCTGGCGTTTTCAATACGTCCTTCATTAAATACTTTGTCGCCTTTATCGTTTGCTTTATCCCAAGCAAAACCAATTTCGCCTTCAGATAGTGGAATAGCAATAGCGCGATAAGCGCGAGTCATTGCATCAGATGCTTCGATAGTACCCTTAACAGCAAGTGTTATAGGGTTGTAGTTGGCAGCATAGTGCCAAGCAGTACCAAGCCAGCCACGAGATGGCTTAGTAGCAGGATCTTCTGTTCCATACTTCTTAACAAGGTCTGCCTGTTGGTCAGGAGGCAATGCTGCATACTTAGCTGCAGCTACCTCTTTAGGAAGGTTAGATAGTTCTCTATGTACAAAAAGAGATTTAACTAAATCATCAACTTGTTTTTTTGGCTGACCTTGAAGGTTTGCAGCTAACGCTGCTGCTTTAAGATTATCAGCCATTAGTTACCCTGTGCTAGTGCTTCTTGATACAATACTGCTATTTCTCCAGTGCTGTCGTAAGGAAGCATTTGTGCTAAAGAGTCTGAAAGTTTAATTGTATTCTTGTTCATCATCAATGCTTCCGAACCAGGACCAGGACCGCGATCTAAACCTGCAGTAATTGGTCGTGTTTCATCTGACATTGCAAATAATTCTGTTGGCGCTGTTCTTGTAGCAGCCTCACGTACATCTCCTGCACGTGCTGGGTTAACATCACCAGTCTTACCTAGCGGAGCACCAGACTTAATAGCCTGTGTCTCAACGCCTTCACCGTATGCTGTGGAACCCATCTCTAACTTATCTGTACGTACTGCGAACTTACCTGGACCTGATACGCCTGCCTTTGGGTTCATCGGTGCAGTTGTCATTTGTCCTCCTGTAATTTCTCTAAATCTGCTGTCATATCTTCCCAAGCCCTATTGGTTTGAGTCAGATGATTTGATTGATAAATTGCTAACTCCATTAACTCGCCTGTTAAGGTTTCAATTGATGAAGCAATGTTGTGTATAAAGCCTACGCCTACAACAACAAGATCGAGAAAGCGTACTGGACGAGGAATGTAATTATCATCTTTCATCGTCCAGTACACCTCTCATTAAAAAGTTATTATCCCTTTTTTACTGCGTTGCCACGACGGCCTGCTGGCATCATTGATGGAACTACCTTGCCACCTTTTGGCTTAGATGTGTCCTTCTTGCCTTCAGTTGGCTTTGACATTGGCGCTGCTGCGCGAGATCCCTTGTTCATATTTACACCTCCTCTGCTTAAGCTGCGCCGGTGATACCAGCGAGTAGTTGGGCTATATCGGGTCTTTGACCAGCAGCAGGGGCCATACCACCTTGTTCTTGTGGAGGTTGCGCTGAGGCTGGGGCGGGGGCCGCTCCTGCTGCTGGAAGTTGTTGTTCCATACCTGGTGCCATTGGTGGCATCTCTGGGGCTGGAGGTGGTGGTTCTGGTGTAAATGCTTTTTCGATTGTGCTCTCTAGCGATTGGCCCTTTTGCCGACCCTGGATAACACTCGCAATGCGGGTGATAATCTCACTAGGGTCTTGGCCTTGCGCTGCAAGGGCCGGAATGGCTTGAGCATACTGAGCAACAGCCACGCGCAAAGAATCGCGCATTTCTTCGATATCAACACGTTGTTCCTCCTGCGTAACATTCAAGTCCATTGGAATCTCACGACGTACATAGTCACGAGATACGAGCTTGTCTGAGCGCATTTGTAGTAAAGCAATGATGGCACGGTTTGGGTCCATACCAGACATAATTCCGTAGCGTACATCTACGCCGTACTCACCCTTGATGTCACGAGATGGTGTGTACTTTAGAACGTAAGGTGTCCCATCATCTGAACCCTTGATGGTCTTTGGAATACCACCAAAGATTTTCTCGTCTGCTTCAAAGCATACTGAAATAAGTTCTTGGAACATACGAGCAAACTGTGCTTGTGCTGCCTTGATCTGTGTATCAAAGCCAGCCTGTAGTGCTTGCACACCACGGCCTGTTACAACTGATGCGTCAATGTTACCTGAACGAGATTCAGGGTAACGAGCACCAAGACGTAGTTCACGCTCTAATACACCAGATTCTGTAAAGACTCCAGGTGGCAGCTCTAGTGGAACGCGACGGATACCTTGTGGGTTAGCAGAACGCATAATTGAATCTGGTCCAAGTGCCAACTCCTGCACATCCTGTGGGATAGCAATAGGTGCTTGGATAGACTTCTCTGCTGCTTGGATCTGCAATACTGCAAAGCGAGCACGAGCTAACTGAACTGATAGAACATCATCAAACTGTCCACGTGCTTCACCGTCAAGGGAAGAACGCATTACGACAGATGCCATAGGCTTGTTCAAGATGTTAGGCGTACGTGATAGAACAAGATTCTTACGCTCTGGTAAGTAAAGCAGGTCCTGATCCTTGTCGTGGTACTTAACCATTGAGATATAAGGAGAAGAAAGAGCATACTGGTTTCGGCCTAGAATCAAATCGTAATACTCTGGGTACTGTGCTGCTAGTGTCTCTGCATCGGTAACGATGACCTGAGTAACAGATAACACACGACCATAACGATCTAACTCTGGGTAAGTACCAAATGGATTGAGCATACGGATACGAGGGTTGTTGTCCTCAAAGTCCATCTCAACCATACCGATACCAAGACCATAGGTGTTATACCAGTCTGCTGCTGTGTACATCTGCAACTGTAGGTCAGAGTTTGTTACATAAAAGTTTGCAATACGAGTTCTAGTATCTGCTGCCTTGCGTGCTGCATCTGAAACCATATTGGTTGCTGAGCAGTTAAAGGATGGCAGTGGTGCCATTGCTTCTGCAAGGTCACGTGCTGCGACGTCAATGAAGTTTGCAACCAGAGGCTTTGGATAGTCCTCTGAAAACATTGCAGGGTATACCTTAGAGATATCTCCCTGACGCACTGAGAGCACATCACGCATACGTTGATCTCGCGCTGATGAGCGAGTACGTAAGCGTGCTAGCTTAGCGTCAACTTCTTTGACTGATAACAATTGTTTTCCTTAACCGTCGTAGCGTTCTGGGTTCTTTAAGTACTGAGCCTTTTGCGCTGGAGTCATCTTGAATGGATTGATTTTGCTTGGCATCTGAACTACCTTTGGCTTTGGTTTTGGCTTTGGTAGCGGTGCTGGCTTAGAAGCAGGACGCTTTACTGCTGGCTTCTTAGGTGCAGGCTTCTTCATCTGTGGCATTAGTAACCCTTAATCTTGTTTTGAGCAGCCTTCTTCTTCTTTGACTCTTGCATCTTAAAGCGCATTGCAACCTTATCGCGGTCAGACTTTAGACCAGCAGAAGTTGTGCGGATAGCAGAATCAATAGCCTTCTTTGCATCGGCAGCAGATAGACCAGAAGCAGCAGCACGCTTCATTACACGCTGATATGCTGCTTCGTTAACATTACTAATTGTTGCCTTAGTATAGTTTTTGCCTTTTGCTGTAGATTCTTCAGTGATATTTCGTGCTTCTTTGTTAGTAAGGTTTCTTGTTTTTGCCTTACCTAAAGCCTTTAATGTTTCAGTCTTTTTGCCACTTACTGCATCTGCAGTTGAACTGTACATCTTTGTATTGCGTGTTTTCTTGTTGCCATACTCATATGTCTCTGAACCCTTAGCAGGCTTTGTAGGCTTTTCAAAAACAATATCACGCTTGCCGTAGGCTGCTTCTTTAGCACTCTTGGCAGTTGTAGATGAACGAACTGCTGTTACCTTGGCCTTCTTCTTTTCTGCCATTGTTATCTCCTTGTTAGATGAACGTACGATCTTTTTCTGCGAGCAGTTCATCTATGTTGATAACTGTTCGTTTGCCTACCTCGTAGCGAGATAGAAAAGGATTCTTCATATGGTGGGTCTTGTGTAGTCCTTGGTTAAGCATCTCGCGTGCGCGGATCTCACAGAACCAAAGAGCCATTACCATATCGGTCTTGCCCTTAGTAGTAGGTGACCACGTAATCAATTGCTCGATAAGCGCCTTGACGTTTTCAGTCTGGTCGCTTGGAAGGTGGATAAGATTGTCGCGGTGGTGTTTGCCGTCAAACTGTTTCGTTCCAAACAAGGTAGACATTGATGCAACACCAAAACCTGAGTCCCACTTGTTGTTACCTGTGTGGTGCTCTCGCAATAACACACCCCGCGAGGCCAGATTCTGTCGAATACCCTCATCTTGAGTAAGGAATGATTGGAAGGCATTTTTCTCCACTATCCATTCAGAGGGCTGGTACAGGGAAGTCCAGTCAAAGATTAGTTGACGGATCGCAGCAGGTGTTGGCCTAGTGATCTTAATAGCATCAACGATATAGCGTTTATGTGTAGCCCTATCAACAGCGTAACAAACGACGGCTGTATCACCAACCATAGCGGGATCAAGACCACAAATAAAAGAAAAGCCATTAACATCACGCG
>JACCDP010366756.1_pt1 | contig 20735 bp, 24 predicted proteins | sample 7445841 | NCBI WGS metagenome assembly JACCDP01 (sample SAMN15323441, study PRJNA562643) | freshwater metagenome | isolation source: river surface water | place: USA:Blue River Watershed | collected 2017-08-17
AAGGCTCTCGCAAGCAACGTGGTGGTGTCTTAGTTCGTTGGGGAGGTGGCTCCCGTCGCCGTTACCGAGGAGGTTCTTACGCTGAAATGCGCTTCCCCATGCCCGTCAGTGATGAAGGAAAGATGTTGATTCCTGCTGGACTCCAAGCCCAAGCAGGTCTCAATCCTGAATGGAAGTTAGCTGAAAACCCTAACAGCTTCACCCCTTTGAACTAAGTTGTATAAGAGAGTGATGTTGCATTGACAACTTGACTTCCTTCTGGAAGTTGAACTGTAGTAATTTGAAAGAGTTCTTGTATGACCTCCTTCTTTGTTTGTAAGAGTGCCAACTCTTCTTTTGTAGGAACAATTCCAATATGTATGATACAATCGCCAAATCCTCCCCCTAAGACACGAGGCATTCCATATCCTTCGACACAAATATCTTGACGATTTTGAACACCTGCTGGAATTTGAATATGAACACCTTGTGGATATCCAGGATGATTCGATAAAGATACTATCTTACCGCACAATGCTTCTGCCAGTGTTAAACGGACACGAATCGTCAAATTATCTCCTGCGCGTTGCCATTCATGATCTTCATCTGCCGCAACTAATTCAATCACAACATCTCCCGCTTCTTCATACTCTTCTTCGTTACTGCTTTCACCTGCAAATACGATTGTTTCTCCATCGCGCATTCCTTTTGTAACTGTCAATGTAAGTGTTTTATCTTCTTTACTAAATTTTGACCCACTACATTTTCCACAGGCATCACCTTTTGATTGCCCAGACCCACTACATACTATACATGGTCCCGATTGTTGCATGACCATGGGGCCCATTTGTATAATTTTTGTGTGTTGACCCGTTCCTTTACATTCATGACATGGTCGAATATTCATTGCACCATTTCCTTTACAATCCGAACAGAATCGCTTTCGTTCGAGACGAATTTGTATTGTTCGTCCATGATAAAAATCATGAAGGGTAAGTGGAACTTGTGTTTTTCGTGTAGGAACTTTACCAGAACGACGACCACGACGAGGGCCACTGCCAGGACCCCCACCTCCATTAAACATCCCAAATAGGTTATTGATATCAAAGTGGAAAGGAGTTCCCATTCCAAATGGCATTCCATGGCCTTGAGGTCCTTGAGGTGCCTCCCCAGGAATTTGCCCCGTTTGATCATAAAATGCCCGTTTTTCATCATCTGATAATACTTCATATGCATTTGTGATTTGTTGAAACTTCTTTGTCGCCTCTTCTTTTTGTTCAACTGAAACTTTATCTGGATGATGCATTCGACTCAAACGATGATAGGCTTTTTTAATTTCAGAGGAATCGGCTCCACGAGGGACTTCCAATTCAGCATACAAGTCCGCGGGCATCTATAGACCATTTGAAAAGGACTTGTTTAGATAGAATGAGTTCCTATGAATGTCCCATTCATAAATTGACGCATCCAGGAGAGAAACGTGAAGACTTTGCACAACAAGTTCATAATGCACTCTTAGAATTAGATATGAGTTATTCTATGCGATTGTATAAAGAAGTCAATCAAGGATGTCATTGTCCGCAAAATTATGCTGCATTTGATGCACTATGGGCAGAGGCAAATGGACCAAAGACGACTGGTCCTCACTCATCATAAAAGGTCGTCAATCTAAAGGAAGTGTGGCAGAAGGTAAGTAAGTATGGAGACCAAACTTGTTGGTCAAGAAGAAGCAATTCAAATATGCGCGAGGGCTCTTGAATCGCCGACACATATGTTTTTCTATGGAATGCATGGACTTGGAAAGACTACTCTAGCCATGGATTTTTTTGATAGTTATGCACGAAAACATGGGATTCCTCTTCGTGATCCTGATACATTTTTATGTTTAACCGCAGACCAAGACCGTGGAATTCATACTGTCCGAGCGAAACTGGCCGATTTCACGCGAGGAGTGTGTAAATTTCCTGGAGTGATTCGATGGGTATTGATTGATGATGCAGACACACTTCCAGAAGTGAGTCAACAAGCACTTCGACGTCCTATGGAACAATATTCGCACTTGACTGCATTTATATTTATTGCAAATTCATCAGAATGTTTGATTCATGCAATTCAGAGTCGTTGTCAACCTGTCCGTTTCATTCCAATTCCTATCATGTTTCATATTGATACACTTCTAAATCGATTACAATATCCTATCAAAGATGAGGGGGTTCGAAGTTGGTTGAGTGCTACATCATTGTCCTCTGTTGCAGAATTTATTCGTATGGCAGAAGTGCTTCAATGGATTGCACCAACCAATCCTACAGTTCAAGATGCAAAGGAGATTTGTAGCACGCATGATTATGATAAAATTCTCCCACTTGTTCGGTCAATCTGTTTTTATCAACCTGAGAAGCTCTATGAAAATCTTGGAATTTTGTGGCAAAATGGAATGAGTTTTGAGGATATTTTACATGCAGTTCAACAGACTGCGGATTTGTATTTTGTATTAACCTCCGAGTCACAAGAGCGATTATATCGTTTCTTAGTAACAGGATGGGCTTATCATGCACAAAGCAGATGTAGTTTCTTGGATTTACTTTGTTGTTCAAAAGATGCAGGACTTTTCTCGGAGTAACAGTAGTAGGACTTTTTTTGTTTAAAAATGAGTCGGTCCATTTTTCGAGAAATACCACCGTGGACAATTGTATCAGAAGTGTTGTCGATTCTGAAATTGTCCACGGACCCCCCATTTACATTTCACAAATCTTCGATTGATTTGAGTCATTCACCAGAAGCTGTCGATTTACTTGTATCATATTATTTACCATGTAAGGCGAAACAATTTCTAGAATTTACTGACGAAAAACGATGGATTACGATTCTACGACACATTCTTACCCCACATGGGTATATTATTCAATCACATGAAACTACTCGTGATAAGAAGAAGGCAATTCTATATACGGTAGATAGAATATCTGTTATTGGAGGGCCACTTCGTCAAGCAGTTAAGATAGATTTTTCATAATGAAATGTTACTTGGGGGCGGTATAGTAGTTCTTCGTAGTGATTAGAATTCTGTTTTCTTATGTTTTCTTATGTTTTCTTATGTTTTCTTCTATTCAAAATATATTGTATTTACACCATACTATGGTATTCATACAAGGAATCCTGTTTAGAGTCCAGCCATACGGAATAAGTGTGTGGCAACTAAATCACTTTCCATGACTTGGTCTTCGGACATTCGTAAAAACCATCCAAACATTCGACGTTCTAAGAGTTCTGGCCATGGAAATGGAACATAGATTGTTTCTGGATGAACTGTAAATGGTAAATGCCCTTCTGTTCCAGCGGCTAAGAGGTCTTCCAATTCAATCTTGCGACCTGTTTGTTTGCGAGTCAATTCTGCATTTGGCATCACAAGAATGTCCTTGCGACCGGTTCCAGTAAATAAGATATCCCAGTTCTTATCATTGCGGATTTCCTTTCCAGTCGATTGTTGTTCGATACGTGTATGAAGAATACGACGCCATTCGACAAATGTAAGATGGTGAGGAACGGGAGACCAGAGAGCGTGTTGATTTGGCAAGAAGGTTCCTTGTGCCCCTGCGTATGTTTCAAGTGGGTCTGAACCGAAGAAGACAACCTTGTCCTTTGGTAATTCAGGGAATTTGCGGATACAAATGGAGGCAGGTCCCATCCATAATCCTCCAAATTGTTCTAAGAAGGCAACCTTCAAATAGGTCATTTCTTCATCGCGTAATGGTAAGCGTTTATTGCGCATCGGAGCGGGGAGTCCACCGAGGCGGCGCTCTGCGTCTGCAAGACCGCCAATTACTTCCACATGATATTTTCCACCTGTTGCAGCGACAATTGTTTGATAACACAAGTTTAAGAAGGGAAGATTTAAGACACGACTGCTGCGGGCACCAAAATCGGCCCACCAACGTGAGTTGACATCTGTATCATCGACGTAAATCCAGACAGTTGGAGTATCTTTGCCTCGTTCAAGTAATTTATCGTCAGACCATTTATTTTTATGTTGAAGATTCATATAGGCTGCGGCAGCGACTGCTACTGTAAGTATCGCCGCGGGAACAATTACCGTGCGGGAGTCCATCTATTTACCACAGATTACTTCTGTGTAAGCACTAATTGTTTCATGCGGTCAAAATAATCTCGAGCAGCAAGTTGTTCTTGTGCTGCGCGCACACGTCTTGCATCTTCTTGTGCTTTTTTCTGTGCCTCATAAGCTTGAAGTTGTGCAAGTTCAGATTGATTATAAGCATCGGGAGCACGCTCTCTCTGCGCCTTATAGGAATTGAAATCACGATTGTCAACACGAACTCCTTGAATTTGATTACTCACTGTGTTTTCACTTGTATACGCAGCACGAAGGTCTGTAAATTGTTGTTTGGAATTGGGAGCCGCAGTATAATCAGATGGTCTATCTCGTCCAAGTTCCACACCCATTCCAACTGCAAGTGTAAGTTCTTGTGGCTGTTGCCAGGTTTGAATCGCTGTTTCACGACTTGTCTTTGCTTCCTCTTCAAACATACGATTGAAGACTTCACGGTTGAAGGATTCACTAAACTTCTTGGCATGTTTGATTTTTCCATTTCCAGAATCAGCACCTTTCAACCAATCACCATATCCATCCTCGTCCGGGTCTGGAATTCGTGTTTGTTCAAACATTTGATTAAACTTGTTCAAATCCAAATTGTTTGGATTGAGTTTGACAGGTTCGACTGGCATTTGCCATTCTTTGGAGGCACTTCCACGTTGGTCTCGGACAGTCTCTAGATTTGGAACAGCCCCACCACCTGCTTCACCACTTGTCTGACGTCCTTTGATGAGTTTGAGAATATCCAATAAATAAGCATAGGCACGGGTCACTGCGTCAAACGCTTCCTTTGTTCCACCCTTGTCTGGATGGGCTCGAATCGCAGCCTTCTTATAGGCCGATTTGAGCATATCTTCTGTCAACGCAACCTCTTCTTGGATATTCAAGACCTTCAAACACGCCGTAAAAAAGCTCAAGGCCTTTTCAGACCGTTTTGCTTTGCCCACTTGTTGGAAGTGGTCTTGGTCGCGCACTCCACCTTGGACAGTCATTTGTGTTTGATTCCCCCCTTGTGTTTGAGGAAGTCTTGTTTGAATGATTGGAGCGGGAAGAACTCCACGTTGGGCATGGCCTTGTGTTGTTTGTTGCGCGGACCCTTCTCCAGGAAGTTTAGGAGGAGTCGAATTGTGTCGGATAGCTGCTGCGTATTGTAATATTTGTGCATAGATTCCTGCTTGTTTTGCACTTTGAACAATACTGGGGTCACCAAATAATGTATCAATCATTTGAAGTCGTGTATGTGGATTTTGAATTGCAAGAAGTTTTTGATAAATTCCCACATGACGGGGTTCAAGATGACTTTGAGCAGCGCCCATTCCTGTATAGTTCAACTTCTTCAAACTATCATACATAACCGCATATGAATATACATACATTATACATGGGAAACTGTTCACTATTATAAACAGTTTCTCATAAAATACATAGTATCGACCTCTAGTCTTGTGACAAGTAAAGTCGAAGTCTTGCAGGAGTGAATAATGGAATTTGTGCCTCGCATTCCCACATATGAATATGCCCTGCAGTAAATACATGAAATTCACTTGGCCAAAGTTGAGGTGCGAGTCGTGGAATGCCTCGCAACATCTTATCACGAATCAACCCCCAACTTGCCAATGGAAGTACAAGGGTCAATTGTTCTTGTGGACGAACATAGCTTGTTCTATGTCGTGGAGCAAGAGGGATATCCCATAGGGTGAGCCATCGAGCCATATCGGTCCAGAGTGGGGGGAGAAACCAAGGGTAACACCATTCTACATCCACTTCTTGTCCACTATAATACTGAAGAATCCAATCCAATCCTTCCAAATAGCATCGAACCATTTTATCGGATGAAGTATCTCTCAACCATCGTTCGCGATACACGGTCTGCCAATCACTGCGTAATTGAACCGAAAGTTTTCCTTCTTCGTTTTTTCCAATCATATCAACAAGAGCAAGTTCTTCACACATACGAAGCGGTGTTTTATTCCATTCATCAACTGCAAGTTCCAAAGAGGTTGTTCCGCGCGCAGGTTGATGACGTGACCGAATTTTCCCCACACAATGTTTTTGAATCCATGCCTCTTCATGATTCGCAAACCATTGTATACATGCCGTTAAGGCTTCATGCGACCATTGCGCTCCTTTATCACCCCATAGACGAATCAAAGGACCCTCTTTTGCACGAACCTCTTGTAAACATTGAAGAAGAATATCATGACCACCATCTTTAAGTTTCAAACTCATTCCATGAGGTAAAAAGTCATTTCCAACAAATGCCATCGCCATACAATAATCCAGTAAATAGTCCTTGTCTTGACCTTTACATAATACATCACGAAGAGTATGAATTCCAAAATAGCGATACTCTTCTTCATTATCGACATATTGCACGTCTCCACATTCCACTGCCTCGCGGAATAACCACATTTCTTGAATCGGTTGAAGAAGCGATAAGAGAATTAAATCGGCATCCAATCCATATACCACATGACTTTGTGTATTCCCACACGCACGTAATCCCCGCATAGCCTTATGTTCCCCTTCTCCAGGCTCGTCGGCTGTGCTCACAATATATGTGAGACCCCCGCCACGCAAGGCACAAAGAGCCTCTCCGAGTCGTTCCATGAAGGCCGTCCCAGGAGTAATGGCATTTGTATCCCAACGTTCCGACTCAGCAGATACTTTTCCGAGTCGCTTCTCTTCCGCAGCGACCCAATGACTTTTAAAACGACGAAGGCGTTGTTGGCGCATCTTTGCCATAGGCACGACCCCATCCACACCAATAAAGACTTGCTCCGTTGGTGCAACAAGTTTCACAATTTTTTGAAGATAGTGACACACATCTTGAATAAGATAGTTTTCCCATTCAAGACGTGTCGATTCACCCTGATACGGTTTTGCACCAGGGCGACGCAAACAATGATAGACCATACAATTGAAATCAATCCATAAATGGCTTGGTTGTGTTCCCTTACGAACTTTGGATAATAGACCAGGGATGCGGTCGCACAACTTTTTATAATACGACGGAATACCCATACCACAAGCAGGAAGGAGAGTCTCTATGAGTAGTTATTTCGAAACGCTTAAGTCTCTGAAGAATGACATTCTGGTCCCCGCCAGTCAAGATATGATTCGCTCTGCGCCAGATAGTTTGTTTCTCGGGTCTGGAATTCTAGCACTTCTCACACAAAATTATCCGTTAGGCATTTTGACACTTGCGATGGTCGAGTTTGGTCTGCTCCAACGTGTCTTGGGAGGTCTCTTTGGAACCTTCTCATCCAATACCGCCCCTTTGCCAAAATCAGATGTGTGTATTCCAGGAATTCCGAGTCCCTATCAAATCTCGGCGATTGGAACCATTCTTACGGGTGCGACCTTTCCGAATGGACCCGTATTTTTCCTCGCTGCCACACTTAGTTATATATTTTTAAGCACAATCAATTTCAAACAAGAGCTCAATGAACTTGGAAAACGTGAACCAGATTGGAAAGGTCGTATTCCTCTTGCTGTTACGTTTACCTCTATTTTAATTGTAGGGTTGATTGTATTCCGTGTCATGTATGGTTGTGAAAGTCCCCTTGTCATCATTGGTTCGATTGTATTTGGAGGAGCAGCGGGAGCACTCGTTCAATTACTTCACACCTATTTATTTGGACGCGATTCCATTAACTTTTTAGGAGTTCCATTATTGGCTGACCGCGCAGCGAATGGGCGCCCGTTGTATGTATGTGCCAAACAATAAGTAGAGTGAGAAGGGAATGCCCTCGTTTGTAAACGACATGATTTGCGGGGCACGAACTATGATCAAACAAGGGTTTCGTAGCCTTCCGGTAATTCTTGCAACAACTGTTTTGATTCTTGGAATGACACAAGGAAATGTAAACTTCTTCTTCTTTTTTGTGGGAATGTTCTTAGTTACACCAACAGCGACACTCATTACGAATAAAATCTGGGAGCTTCTTATAACATTTGTGCCAGGATTTCGAAGTATTAATCCTGCGATGTATATTGTAAAAGATGGTTCGGCAGCCCAGTGCGCAGTCTTTAGCACAGACCCTTCTGCGATTCAGAATATGATTGGTGTGCCCAGTTATTGGATGGCGATGACTGCCTTCTTTTTTACATATTTATTTGTGAATGCACAAACATTATACAATATGAAGTCTTCTGAAAAGGCACCGAAACATGCGGTAGAAGCACGCAAGAGTCAAGCCGCGATGAGTATGGCCATCATTGTGGCTGTATCAGTCATTGTCACAATCTTCCGTTATGCAACCTCGTGTGAAACTGCGTTAGGTGTATTGGCTTCTTGGGGAGTAGGTGGAGGCTTAGCCTATGGATGGTATAGTTTTATGCGCGCATGCGGGTTGGGACGACTCGATGATATATTTGGGATTGCCAATCGTATCTTGCCTCTTCAGAGTTATGAAGACAAGGACCCCACCGTGTGTGTACCGTCCAGTGCGTAATGTAAGAAATCTCTTAGCATGATCACTCGGCCAATGGCGAGATATCCATGACTTGAGATTATCTTATCATTACTGCTCTGACCAGCAGAAGCGGATATCTTAGAAGAAGGTATCCGCGGTACCGTCTGCCTAAAAATTGACGCGTGCGCCCCTGCCCCAGGAACGCACAAGTGAAGAAGTAAATCAGAATGTCAGCCTTTCAACAATTCACCATTCGTTGTTCTCGTGATATCCACAATATCCAAGAAGATGATATAATTACAATCAACCCTCGTTGGAATGAAATTGATGAAGAGATTAAGATGTTGGAATATGTTGTTTGTCATCATATTGCACCTTGTTCTTCAAATGACGGCACACCCACAAAGACGAAACAAATTCTGTTTGGTTCGAATATTCAAAATTATATTGGAAATCTAATTGACCTTCTCTCTGTAGATATTCAACCATTCAAGCAAATTCAATTTGACTTTCCTTGTATGCCAAGTATTATTGTAACTCCATCCCAACTTCCATCGATTCGACATGTGATTATGAGCACTATGTATGGTCTTCATGAAGTTTGGCCTACAGGAGTGAATAAGAAGACAAAATCACGACCACTCAATGTTCATGCAGAACCCTTCATTCCTGAGTCGTTACGCACAGCACAAGGACACGACACGGAAGTCTATCGTACTCCGCAACGGCCCTCACGCTCCGTCGCACCACCTCCCGTTGAACGCCGTGTTCCCCGTCATATCTTCTTTGATGAAGAAGATGGACATGTAACACGTTACTTCAACTAAATATGCGCCATAAGTCGTAGTCGTGTAATGGTCTGTTTCCAGCGCGTAACGTCCTCAGGTTTTAGTGATTGCTTTATTAAAGCAAGTTTAAACATAGAAGAAAGTTCTTTCATCTCTTTTTCAATTGGCACTCGTTTATACAGAAATGGAAGACTATCAAGCTCAGGACTGATTTTTTGATTGGTAAGGTTGACACGATTATGGCATCCCCACAACCATTTTCGAAGCCATGCTTTTCGTTCTTCACCTTGCATGGTTCGGAGTCCGTCCGTTTTATGGGTGCGATGCCATTCAAGATAATGATCTTTGCATAACGTACATGGCATAACATGTGCTTGGGCACGGAGTAATGTATGCCACGCATCTGCCTCATCATTCATTTGTATCTGTGTCGTTTGTTCTCCACTACATTCGGCAAGTGTATGAAGAATTTTCCAGAAGCGTGGCCCCCATGCCTCTCTTGAAAGTCCAATGTCAGGATCCCACGCCATATTTGGTTAGTTTCGATAAATTTGAAGGACGATTCCAAGCGCAACCCAAGCACACCCAACCATTCTCAATCAATGTCTGTGAAACTTCCCAAACAACTTGTGGAGAGTCTTCAACAAGCATTTCTATCTGAAGCACGTCGTGTTTGTCGTGATGCTGCAAAACTTCTTCATCAAGACCCAAATGATGTTCTTGCAATTCTAAAAAAGATGCCACCAATTCAGTTTCAAGTCATCGATGATTCAGAACAACCAACAACATGTCCTATTCTTCTTCAAAAAGGGGCCATTGTGGAACGGTGTCGCCATCCGTGTATTCTTGGAACAGGTGTGTGTTTGCATCATCAACAAGAAACAGAACCACCGTCGATTGATTCTTGTCAAACAAAACTGACTCGTATCAAACATTCCGAGTCTGATGTAGGACCTCTTTGGTGTGATGAAGAGACACGACAAGTATATTCCCGTGAAGGTGTTTGTGTAGGATTTCTTACTGATGAAAATACTCTTGAATTGATTACCTATGAATAAATATGCGCAAGCGGTATAAAATTGAATTTTTTTATGTGGTGTAACGAAAGAACTAATCCCCATGAACGTAGTTCGACGAATCACCGAAAATCTCCATGAGCGTATACTCAGACGCCGAATTGAAGAGCCACGACCACAATTTGCAGCAGGTGTTGCCCCTCGACCCACAAACCCTCCTCCAAGAATTCATCCTTGTAAAAAAGGACCAACACCACCCCATCGTAATAAACCACTCATTACATTTTCACCTAATATTCCATATGAATGTATGATTACTGCGCTTATGACAGGTGTAGGAATTAAAGCACGACATGAAATGATGGAGATTCAACGAGCCTCTATTGAAACAATTCAACCACCTGAGATGCGCACAGCATTATTTGAAAGTCTTCGTGAAAAGGAACACTGGCTTTTGCTTGAATCAAAATGTCGCACGGCGTTTCGGAATCTGGTAAGTCGTTGGTTATTCAAACGGTATTCGAATCGGTTCGTAAATACAGAAGACCCTGCCACACTTTCAGAACCAGTTCAACCCATCTATGTATTTGATGCAAGTGCGCGTGGGACCTATGTATTTGAAGCATCATCCTTGCGAAAGTCTATGGAACGTGATTTGAATTATTGTGATTGGCTCTTTCCAGAACCATTCCATCCAAAGAACCCATTGACAAATCTTCCCTTTCATATGGGGCATCGAATCTATATTCTTCAACAGCTTCGTGCTTACAATCAAGGGTCGTGGATTCTTGAAAGTTATAGTCAAGTAAAATGGAATTTGAAGGTATTTCGTGATATCTTTATGGTTCCACTCAAAACCCGTGCCCTACAAGACATTTGTCGAAACCCTACAAGTGAAGAAACAATTGATTATATGTCTGAGTTTATTGAAGACCACTATGATTACCATGAAATTCATAGACCTGAAATTCTCATTGTGCTAAAATGGGCAATCAAACATAAGCCGACTGACGAATATATGCTGGAATGGTTGGATGCATTCAAATACTTTTATAGTATTCAAATTATTTATGGCGAGCACTATATTGAAAATAACTATACAATTCAAACAAAAGTGTATGGCACCACGGAACAACTCTTCAAGCAAATGAAGACAATCAATCGTTTGGCAAAACTTCGCAATGAGGCAATTCAAGAACGACGACGACTACGAGCAGCGGAAGGGCTACAGCCCGAGCTATTCAATCCACGACCTGCTGAAATTGAAACTGTTCATGGTCCTGTGAGAATTATTTCTGAATTTCAATCCATTGTTCTTCCTCTTTCGAATCCAATCATTCCTACACAACCTCTCCAGACAAATCAAACCATCGTTCAAGCACAATTTGAATTAGGAGATGTTACTATTGATGTCTTGACAGAAAGAGTCTCCCATTTAGTAGACGAGTGGAACCATGCAAACTCGTAAGCGCCGTGTAACAAAACGTGTTCCGCTTGCGGTGGCAGTGTTTCATACAGATACCGTCAAAGGTGAATGTGTCGCACGACCTACAGCGAGAGGTGTTGCCATTACAGCCTCTTTTTCCATGTTACCCAAAGGCCCTCATGGATTTCATATACATACGGCTGGAGATTTACGAGGAGAAGGTTGTAAAGGCGCATGTGCACATTATCAAAAAGGTCCATCGACCACTCATGGCGGACCGCCGACTGAAACAGACCGTCCCAGACATACAGGTGATTTAGGAAATATACAAATGCCTGCAAAAGGTGAGTTTCAAGAAACATATCATTTACGAGGTGTTCATGTGCACGATTTGTGGGGACGTTCACTCATTATTCATGCAGATTCGGATGATCTTGGATTGGGTGGACATGATGATTCAAAAACGACAGGTCATTCTGGAGCACGAATTGCGTGCGCAGTGATTGGTCGTGGAAGCGAGATGTGCTAGATGGATGGTGTATAGGCAAGAAATCGGTCAAGAACTGACCCATAATTTCCTATGGTTTGATTGGATGCCCATGCACGACATGTAGAGGCAACTCCTGCGGGTAGAAATTGTGCTTCCTCTGGAATCCAATTTCTCCACCAACGCCCAAGAGGCGAATCGACTGTTCCAAATCCTGGTGCTCCATGGGATTTTTCTTGGTCTTCTCGTGACCATTCATCAGGAATATCATCTGGGAAATATGTCTCATAAAACTCCTCCAACTCCTCATCAGTTTCCCAGACCGCCTTTGATTTCCAATATGGTGATGTTTGAAAGAGTTCCTTTGTCAGCATACGAAGTTCTTCTGTAGTATCTCCACCGATTCCTCTCCAACACATTCCAAAGAGAGAATCATACGGAATTGCATAGAGTCGTCTCTTTCGCATAGAGAATTGTGACCATTCTTCACGTTCATTTGTCAAATGGTTCTTGATAGAAAGAGGGGTCCATGAACTTTGTGGAATTTGTTTCCACCAGGATTGAATTCCGAACGCAGTTGCTTTTGCAAAGAGACGATAGCCTTTTAGTTCAGATTGAAGTGCAGTGAGAATAGGTGGAAGTCTTGCATCATTCCATGACACCGTGAAACAAGTCTCTTGGGCTTGTGCTTGGCGCCATTGTGTAACAATAAGTGTAGCATTCACAGGAAGAACATTTGACGCAACAAGATTCCATAGACTACTGTCACGTTCCGAACAAGAACAAAGTTGAATACAAAGGATACGACGACCTTCACGTGTTGTGCCAAGTTCACTCCAACTTGCAATCCACGCCATACGCGAGAGACCAATAAAGAGGAACCATGCAACAAATAAGAGACGGCGTGCTTCACCACTGTAACATGATTCTTCCAGTTCTTCCAGCCAAAAGAGTGCTTCTATGGTTCGACGACATCGAATTGTATAGAGAAATGCCGTGCGCACTTCTTCGAATCGATACAAATGTTTTGTGAGACGCATGAGTAAAGTGGTATGTGTGGAAGGTTGCGACAAAGATTGGTCAAATTTTTTAGTGAAATGGTGCAGGAACTTGTCACATATTTCATGGAATCTGCTCCCGCACATGAGATTTTACCAGGACTTTGGCTGGGTAATAAAGGAGCGAGTCAAGATACACAATGGTTACGAGCAAATCAGATTGGAGCAATCTTCAATTGCACAAAGGATATACCATTCAAACAAGGGGTTGTTCCACACATGTATAGAATTCCAGTGGACGACAATTTACAACCAGATGAAATTCGTAATTTAGGAGGATGGGCATGGGAGATTTGTTTAAAACTCAATCGTGAACGAACACAAGGCAATCGTATTTTGGTGCATTGTTTCGCAGGAATGCAACGTTCTGCGGCAGTCGTGGCAATGCTTTTAGTCGCAAACTATCGTTGTTCAACAGACGAAGCCATTGCATTTATTAAATCACGACGACCGGTTGCGTTTTTGGGACATGCAAATTTCTACCCAGCTATCAAACATTTTGAAACGGCGCTCCAAAAAATGATAAGTGAATCTGAACATGGATTTCGAAACTTTCCAAGAATTCCCTTACCCACGGACCGACTTACCAATACGTAAACAATCTGAATATACCCTTTTACAAATGGACACCAAATTACTTCATGAACGAACAATCAAAGTCGCTGTGATTGGTCATACAGGGTCTGGTAAACGATCCTTTGTGAAACGTCTCTTGCATAACCAGTATGTAAACTATAGGATGCCTATGATTACATTTGAGTTTGAATCAATTCATGAGGTTCGTAAACAAGAGAATATAATTTGGCTGTTTGCGATTTTGCCAGGGGCAGAGCAATATGTAGAAAATTGTTGGCAAGGGATTCAAGATGCCGAGGCAGTGATAATTTGTCGTGGGTCTAAGGCAGATGATGAAGATGATGAAGTATTTTTTCGAACCATGAAAGAAACAATTCGTAAACACACGCAACATGCATCCATATTTGCAGTGTATACGAAAAATGATCGTCAGTCGATGGAATATGAACCCTATCCACCCAATTTAATGAAAGGAATTCACTATCTTGGCATGACAAGTGCAAAGTTATATACTGGGTTTGAAGGACTTTTGGATAAAATCTATACACATCTTCCACCAATCCCTTATCGCATTGCTATAGAAGAGGATGATAATCTTTCTGAACCAGATTGTTGTTGTTTCATGTGAAATGCAGATTCATTGAATTCAAAGACAGCGTTTGGACGAAATCCATCGTGGCCCGCCATATTGATGGCAGTCCACGGTTTTCCACCCGTGCTAGATTCTGGATAACCTTCACGTTGAATCCCATAACAATTTGCAACCACCTTATATCGATGAAGAAGTGACAAGGAAACTCCTCCATGCGATAGAATTGCAAGAGGACCTGGTGTTTGAATTAAAGAATTTTCAATCCATCCATGTTCATTGTTTCGAAATCGCGCATATTCAGATGATTCAACTTCTACATAGTCTCCAGTTGTGCTCCAACGAAAATGGTTTGGTCCAGATTGATAAAGAAGTCCTCCAGGGGTTGCAAGAAGAGTCAAGGAAGAAAAAGGCACACTGATTCTCATTTTTTGACAGAAGGATGTTTGTGTAAGTTTCCAATCACGAATCGCATGATAGCATGCATCAGCACGTTCATTCCATGCACAGCGCTCGGCGTGATTCGATGAATATTCCATTCCACCTGGAATCCAATAGATTTGTTGATAGTGTTCATCTGCCCACTGGAAAAAGTCTTTCGTTTTTGGACAATCTGGTGTGCCGATATTTCCAAGAAGAGCAAGATTGGGTGCTTGCGTAGGAAGTGTGAATAATTTTGTTTGGTTCATGAAAGGAATGCGCAAGTGACTTACGTATTGAAGTCGAAAGGACATTGTAGATGCTTATATAGTCTCCGTTCTATCTTTTTAGATGATTCATGTAGGAATGGGGAAACAGACACGTCGTGTCCCCAAGGGACAACGAACACGAAAAAACCGACCGAGTAAACAAATCGAACATCATCATTTGCTTTTGCGTATAGAATTGGAACATTGTCCTTCGAAAACAGATAAGAACAATGTCTCCAAAATGATTGACCAAATTATTTCGGATATTCACATGAAATCACTTGCGACACCTCATGTCTATTATGTAACCTATCCACGAATGAATGAAGGTCTCACAGGAATTGCTCCCATTGAAACAAGTCATATTGCCTTTCATTTCTGGACACGGCCCGACAAGAAGATTCTTCATACAGCCCGTAGTAAATGTCTCTTACAATTTGATTTATATACATGCGGGTCCTTGTCGCAACGAAATGTGGCAAGTGTATTACATCACTTGACACAGTATAAACCGACCTTTGCCGATATCACACTCTTAAATCGTAATTGGGGGCTCTCCATTCAACGCCACGTGCATTGGGATTCTACACATAGTGACCTCACATGGGCACAATGGTTAGACACTCCACAGTTTCAGTAGGCAACCTAGACAGCCTTGTAGACATCAAGTGTTCGTGCACTTGGGTCTGTCGCACCAGGAGTCCATTTGGGCATCCAATGATAGGGCACCAACACACGTTCTGCATTTCCATAGAGTTTATCAAATAAGAATCTGTAATAGTATGCCTCTGCCGTCTTTGGCGTTAGATGCGTAAACCGCGCGGCTTTGGATTCCCAATTGGGTCCAACCTCTTCCAATGATTTTTCTTGACAGATTTGATACCATGATTTTGTGGAAGATCCACTTACACCATCTGAAAATGCTTCCTTCTTTCGCCAGAGCACTTCATTGGGTAAGAGTCCTGTGCCATCAAATGCCTTTCGCAAACAATATTTTTCACATTGTTCGCCTTGGACTGGACGACGCAACACGGTTGGCAAGGAACGCGCGACAGTGACAAACTGTTTGTCCAAGAAGGGTGTGCGTGCTTCCAATCCATGACTACTGATGGAACGGTCTGAACGAAGCACATCAAACATATGAATATCTTGGAGTAGACGTTCTGTTTCTCCTTCAAATGCTTCATCAGAGGGAGCCTTGTAGAAATACATATATCCACCGAGAACTTCATCGGACCCATCGCCATTGAAGACAACTTTACAATCGGTTCGTTTGGCAATTTCCTTGGAAACAAGATAGTTTCCAACAGACGCACGGACAGTTGTAATGTCAAAACTCTCAATATCACGAATCACATTTGGAATCGCTTGGAAAAACTCATCAGGAGTCAAAATGATTTCATGATGAACGGAACCAATGTGGTCTGCGACCAAACGAGCATATCGTAAATCTTCGGACCCTTCAAATCCAATACTAAATGTTTGGAGAGGAGGTGCTCCAGATTGTTTGAGAGACCGTTGGACAAGCGCAGCGATAAGACTACTATCGAGTCCACCACTCAAGAGCGCTGCGACTGGACGTTCCGTCAACAAACGTTTCTGGACTGCTTGTGTAAGAGCAATACGAAGTGCGTCAAATGCATTTCCATCGTTTGTAAGGGCAGGTTGTTTGAGCCAAGGAATGGAATGGAATTGTTCAAATCCAATTCGTTGGAGAGTGTCCAAACTATAGGCTGCGTAAGTTCCAGGAGGGAATGCTTCAATCATTGCACAATTGGGTGGAAGTGCTTTGACTTCACTTGCAAAGACAATGGTTTGAACAGGAACACGCTTTCCAGAGCCATCCATGAGAGATGCACGACCTGGTGCAGCAGAAGCCTCAGAACCTACAATATATCCAACAAATAAAGGACGAACACCATAGGGGTCGCGACCAATGACAGCAACACCAGCGGAACTGTCCACAATGACAGTGGAAAAGACACCATCCAATGCACGGAAAAATGCTTTTGTATTGGTTTCCTTGGCGATGCGTTGGAAGAGAGGGCCAATCACTTCACAATCAGACCCGCTCTTGGATTGAATTCCATGGCGCCCTGCGAGTTCCTTCCAGTTATAGATTTCTCCATTACAAATCCAATGAAGTTCTTTTGAATCATTGGTCATAGGTTGCATACCTTCTTCATTCACACCATTGATAGCGAGGCGAGTAAATCCGAGTTGAAATGTGTCTCCGCCTTGAACAATGCGTGAGCCTTCTGGACCACGCGCATGAAGTTTGTTGAGCAATCGCTTGCTTGTGTCAGTGTCAAGGGATTGACCAATCGTTGCCCAAATCCCACACATAGTTCTTATGGGTTGAGTTCAACAAATGTTTAGACCCACACTTATTTGAAATACATGAGGAGGATACCACCCGCGGCGATTATGTTTCTAACTCTAGCAATAGAAAGGAATGCCCGTTGATGCGAGTGATAGAATTCGTAAAATACAAGAAATCGCCATTTTTCAAGGATATGCCATACAGAAACAAACAACGCAACCTGGTGTAAATGTTAGTAGTTGTATTGGATTCCAAACGTCCACCATCCATAAATTTGACACGTTCAACTACGCCAACCAAGTAGAACAAGGACGCATCTACTTTAGCACATGTCAAGGCTCCAGATAGATATGAATCAATCTCCTACACCCCTTCGTGCCGTCATTTTAGATAATGACGAGACGACTGGCTCTTACGGAATCCTCTTTGCTGTGTTGGAACAATTACGACCACTTTCTGCTGAATTAGATGCCCCATTTGTCGAACGCTTTCTGAAACGACTGGCCTATTGGATGATGACACATTCTTGTTTCCGACCTGGATTACGGAAGCTCTTATCAGTTTGTATGACTCTCCGAAATGCGGGTGCTCTTGATGCAATACTCATGTATACAAATCAAAGTGAAGTCGTTCCACCAGAAGGTGCTGTAGAGTTTCTCTATAGTCCTCCCAAATGTATTCAATATATGTTTTCATACATAATGACCCAACAAGTATTTGATGTGCTACTTACACGCCCCCAAAGTGGACAGATGCTTCCAGGAGGGTGGAAGGTCAAACAATTCAAACGTGTCTTGGATTGTTATCCTGAACGACCCTTGGATATGCGTGGGCTTTTATTCTTGGATGATTTGGCAACTCCACCCTACATCCAAACTGCGGGGATTCCAAACCAAGGTGTATTTCAATCTGCTTACTTTCGTGTGACGCCTTATAAACGTGTCTTATCTGCAAAAGATGTATTCGAATGTTTATTGTATGTATTTGGTTCGGATCATATGACAACAGACTTTATGGATGATGTGTATATTTCCTATCGAAATAATTATCAACCAGATTGTTCAACAACACCCAATGGATATATGATGATGCTTGCATCCGAACAAATCCAGAAAAAGTATGGAATTGTGTCACAAAAATCACAACCAATGTTTCTTCAAAAGAAACGCCTAAATATAATTTTACAGCAACAACAAGACCATGAGCGATGTATCGAACCCATTACACCAGTTGAAACCAGTGAAGGAACGAGTGCGTGAAAGTATTCATATTCTCAGTCAACTCAAGGCACTTGGAATTCCAGATACAGATCCGGGTTATAAGGCCCTCTCAGAAAAGTGTAATGAATGGATTCGTGGAGAAGAGCCTTGGCAAGGTCATATTGATTTTCATCGTTGGGACAGACGTGCAAAGCTTCTTCTTCCTGTGAAACGTGGCACAATCGCAAAATGTGACTTTTTAGTCTATCATTTTTGATTGAATCTGGTAGAAATAAAGTATGTCCTTATCGTTGACTGACCCTTTACATCTAAATGCTCCCGAGTTTATTCCAGAAGCAGAACGACAACGTCGTGCCAACCGAGCCAATAATGCGCATTCATTTAATGAAATGATGCGTGAAATCAACGCAGCTCGTGCTCGCAATTTAGGGCCTTCTTCACGAAAACATCGCAAGAGTCGAAAGACACGTAACAATCGTAAGAGCCGCAAGAATCGTCGTTAATTATTTCCATTTTCATCCATCACTACTATTGATACGAGTACCTGCATGAATACTATTGCTAGTAAGTAGAACAGACCACGATGGCAAATGTACCACTTTGGGAACAAGAAGAATATGTGTTAAATCTTCCAAATGGTGCCCGACGAAACAATGTGGCAGGAGCTGGGGGCAATAATATTGTGGAAAATGTGGAAAATGTGGTACCCAATGAATGGAAACCTAGTGCCAATAAAAATCGTTCGTTTCGAAATAATGTTCGTCGTGAACAATCTGAATTGCGTAATCGTATAAGAGCAAACAGTAAGAAACGAATCATAAATAGTTTTGTTGGACGGCCCAATCGAAATTACGAGTTGGAAGATGAGGCAAGAGCAATGGGATTAAATGATGGTGACATTGCCGTAATTCGAAATCAAATTGCACGTATGCGACAAAATAATCCTGTTTTAGTTGAAGATCATGCTCGTGCACAAGCAATCATGAATGACAATAATAATAATGGAGAGCCTGAACCAAACCAAATGGGAGGAAAACGTAGACGCCGACGCGCCACACGTAAGGCTCGTAAGACCCGCAAGGTCCGTAAACACCGTAAGACACATGTCCGAAAGCATTAATACGAAAACAATAATCCTGCTCGTCCACCAAAAATGCGTAAAATGTTATAGGTTTCTGCCCACACATAGACCCATACACGTTGCGGTGTTCCAGCCGTTCCTGCGATTCCAAATCGCAACTCTTTTTTCATAATTCGATTCATATTGGCTTCTCCCATTGGAACCGACGGTGGAAAATATCCATGCTGCTGTCCAAATGGAATCGAATACATATATCGATTATGCCACGGTGATTTTCGACACTCCAAACTGGGAATTATACTTCTATACAAGGCACAATTGTCTGTGCTTGTGCGGACGTAAGACCCTTCATATAAGAGTTCCATACTCAAAAATGGTTCTGTGGGACCTCGTTGACTAAATCCTGGGACAATGAATCCTGGACCCGCTGCATTTAATCCACTACAATCTGGCCACCAAGGTGCATATGTTTCACTCCTTGGAGAGCCCGCAATATTCTGTCCACTCAAATCCTTTGTTGCCAAAAAGTATGCATTATAAGGAATCGCATTATAATTCTGTGCCATACAAAACAATTGACGTGTAGGATTGGGGAGTTCCATTGGAATGGTTATATCACGGAATCCACGTGTATCACGAGGTTCAATTTGGTAATGTTGGGTGATCGGAAGTTGAATATCTCCTAAACGAAACCGATTCGCTTCAGGTTTATCCAAATATACATATTCTGCAAGAAGATAGGATTCGCCAAGAGAGAGTGTTTGGGGCATTTGAATATCTGGAATTGGTTGCACAAGTGATGCACAAGGTGTGCGATTAAGAGCTAAACCAGGTTGTGTGCTTGTTCCATCCACTGTTGTATAGAATTGACTTCCAAGAATGGGCCACAAGGCAGACCCTTCGACTGTAGGAACAACCGAAGAAGCAGGTGCTCTTGAATCAGTATACACTACACTTGTCAACGGTCGGAATGTAAA
>JACCDP010458113.1_pt1 | contig 20729 bp, 20 predicted proteins | sample 7445841 | NCBI WGS metagenome assembly JACCDP01 (sample SAMN15323441, study PRJNA562643) | freshwater metagenome | isolation source: river surface water | place: USA:Blue River Watershed | collected 2017-08-17
CCATTAAATGTTAGATTAGCACTGTCCTCTAACTCTCCGGCTGTGCCCGCTAGTACTACACGTCCTGATGTTAAATCTTCAATATTTGCACTGGCCAACGTTGCCTGTACGCTTACATCTAAATTTCCAGTTACGTTAGTATCACTTTGTAATTCAATATCACCTGTGCCGCTGGCCTGTAATTCTAAATCGCTATTAGATACAGTAGTCTTAATATAATTGTCGTCAATTACGATATTGCCATTAGTAAATTGTCCAGCATATAATGTACGCCATTCTTTGCTTGGACTACCTAAATCATATGTGTTACTTGCATTTGGTAGTAGGTTGCTGGTAAAATCTGCAACAACAGTGATACTGTCAGTATCTGCATTACCAACAGTTATTGTACCGCCGATAGTAACATTGCCGCCCACATCTAAATTGCCAGAAACGGTTGTATTAGCATTTAAGTTTAGTGTTTCACTGCCGCTAGGATCAATTATGATTCCGCCAGTTGTACTGCTTAGTGTATTTCCAGCTAATACTAAATTACCTGTTTGTACTGTTGTAGGATTGATGATGGTCACATTTGTGCCATCAGTAAATGTAATACCAGTTAAGCTAGATACATCAAATGATGGTGCCGCAAAGCTAACTGCACCTGTTTCAAAATTAACAGTGAATAGGTCTCCGACTCTGTAATTTCCTACTTGATCCACACTGTTATAGTAAACACGACCACCATTTACTTCAATAACTTCATTGGCTTGCACTACGGCGCTTTTATCGTTGGTTAGGTCTGCTCCTGTGCCGATATAGGCAAAGTTCCATGCCATTAATTGTATTACTACATCGTCACCGTCTGCTTTAACACCTTGATTACCATAGATATTTGCACCGGCAATAGCACGTAACTCTGCAGCGAATTCGCTGCGATCATATCTTGTAACGCTGGTAGCTGTGGTTCCAGAACTCAAACCAGTGATGCTTGCTGGTGTAAAATCTTCACCTTCTAATGTACCGACACTGCCGTCTACAGTGATTTTGCTGCCATCAACACTGTCGACTACTAAGTTAATAACAGTACTGGCATCAGTACTAGTCAATCTCACTGTTTCGCCTACTTGGAATCCAGATCCACTAACACCGCCAAATGTCACATATGTTTTACCGTCACCACCTCGGCCTGTGGCTCCAACTACACCTTCGATAGCTAGATCTGCAAAGTATGTGAAGCAGGTCAACCATTCAGTTCTAGCACCGTTGGTCATTATCAACGCACGACTGTTTGGAACTATAAACGTTGCTTCATTAAAAAGTATCGCAGCTTCTATGCTGGCACGTGTTACTTGACTACCATCTAAGTATGCCCCACGCCCTGCATCTGCACTGACGAAACCATAAGGATCTCCTGCGCCAGCACCGCTGCCTCTGTTCAATACTGTAACACGTTGTACATATGGACTACGCAGTGTAATAGTTGTGGTAGGTGCAAATCTAAATGCGTACCCAGTGTTGTTGATACTGTCATAGAACATGTCAGCAACGGTTAAATCTTCGATAGTGGTTTCACCGTTAAGTAAGAAACAGTCTTTGTTGTTAGTTCCTACAGTAGGAACGATCTTAGTAGCACGAAGTCCTGCGCCTTTGATAGTAACACCCTGTGGTACAGTGATTGGAAATACCTCAGTATAAGTTCCTGGGGCTAGTATCACAGTGTCGCCTGAACTAACTTGTGTCAGTGCATATTTTAATGTGGCAAATGCGCTGTAGGTATGTCTTCCATCGTTGCCGTCACTGCCGCTGTCTTCGCTAACGTACCAAGTAGTAGCATCATAGTTTAATAAATCTCTACCGTTAACTAAAATAGTGCCAGTACCGTGACTGTTTAATTCTAAATCACTGTTTGATAATGTTGTACTGATACTGTTGCCAGTGATCCTAATGTCATCTGTTTGTAGCGCATCACCATTAATATCACCGGTGATATTAAATGCCCCGCTGACGTTTACATTTGTAAAAGTTGATAATCCATTAACATTCAGTGCTGCCTGTAATGTTGTGCTATCTTCTAATATAATTTGACTTCCTGCGCCAGCATTTAAAAATAAATCTGAACTAGAACTAATTCTATTAGCTTGAAAGCTCAAGTCTTCGATGACAATTGATCCAGTGCCATTTGCTCGTATGATCAAGTCATTGTTTGTAACTATCGGCTCAATGATATTATCTTGTATCTGTAAATCACCGACGTTTATATTGTGTACATTTAATTGGTCCCAACGCTTGCTAGGTGTACCTAACTTAAAAGTATCTGTTACGTTGGGTAAAAAATCGCTGTTGACGTCGGCAGCAAATACAACATTATCAGTGTTATTATCACCGAATGTTAAACTGCCGTCCGCAGTAATACTGCCTGTGGCATGTAAGTTACCATTAACTAAAACATTGCTATTAATTGTAACTTTATCGCTGGCTGTAGCGGCACTTAATACTAAGTCGCCTATTTGACTACTGATGCTGTTATTGTTGATTAGAACTTCGTCTATGTCTAGCTCACCACCCAAAATTGTGGTTGCTCTAAAAGTTCCAGTTACATCTAATGGGTATGCAGGATTACTGTTACGGATACCTATACGACCTGTCCATAAACTAGGGTCGCCAGGGTTTGTACTTACGTCATCGGCGTGGGTGTTTACATCTAGATACAGTAGGTTCGTCTCAAAAGCTAAATTTACTTCGTCACGAAGCAAATTGTCCTTGAGTAACGGACCCGAAATACGACCAATGGCCATTCCGCTCTCCTCATACCCCGTGTTTCACGGTTAACCGAATTCTCATCCCTTGCGGGCTCTTTGCTGGTTTACCACAGTCTAATAACACAGCCACACGGCATGTGCTAGTGTATTTATTGTATTTTGGAAATAAGTTGTGTTTAGAGATCGAAACCGTGTAACACAGTTACTGGTTTACCTGTGGGAACAGCACTGCTGAATTTGATATAATATCCATCAGCATATGGTTGATTTGGTCCTGTTAAACTGCCGCTGGCACTTTGTTCTAATGTATAGTTTGTTGTAGCTAACTGCATAACGTTTTCTACTAAAACAATATAGTTTTGTGCCTGCTGTGTTGCGCTTGGTGCTGGACTTAATGGACCAAAAACAGTTTCTGTGTCATCACCTGTGCCTACAGTCTGTTGTGTAATAGAACTGGCTTCTTTGAATCTAATGTTGCGCCATGCGCTGTTTTGATAAACTTCTACTTCGTTAGTAGTTGTATTGTAGCGTAGATGACCATTTACAGGAGTCGCTGTATCAGCACCCACTTCACCTGGACGATTTGTTGTTGGTCCTTTAGGCATTAGCAACACATTATCACTGTCCATGATAATTTGTTTGTCTATGTCAAATGCCAAAGTATCATCTTTGATATTTTTTCTAGATGTTGTGGTTGCTTTTAAAAATCTCATATTAGCTTACCTGTAATGAGCAAATCGTTACGTTTAATCTGCTGTTATCGCTAGCTACTGCGCTGACAAAATCTCCAGAACTTAACACTATTTTTTCAGTATCAAACGTTAATGTTTCACCTGCTGGTATTAAGAGATCTTTAACTACTCTATTTGTGTCGCTAGCAGAACCACCGCTAGTGACTAAATTTAATGAATTTAATGTAACATCAGACGCACTATAATTACAAAAGAACATGGTTGTTAAAGCCACTTCCTGTCCACTGGGCACTGTAAAAATAGCTGTTGCGCTGTTAGTTATCAATGTACTTGCTATTGCCATGTCCTATCCTTAGAATAATAAAGCATATAACAATGCTTTCTTACTACTGATTAATTCTCCGTTAACTGATGTATTTACAAATCTAACACCTGTACCACCAGTTCCTATTGTTGATGTAGCATAAATTTTTGTTTGTCCAGCTGATGCTGTTGGTGCTGATCCTTGATTTGCTAAACCCAATGTATCATCGATTAATACAACACCTGTGCCGCTGGCACGTAGTTCTAAATTATTATTACTGTTTATTGTAGTAATATAATTGTCGTTGATCTGAACTTCGTCTGCTGTAATAGAACCCGTTACTGCTAGACCTGAACTGTTCATTTCAACAATAACTGAACCGTCGACTTCAAAACTAATTCTACTTGTAGGATCACCTGCACCGGTGTCATAAGCTCTGGCGCCTGTGTTTAACAGTGTACTACCGCTATAACTATAAAATCTATCAACTAGCGCAACGCCTCCGCTGGCCAGCACATAATCATATACAAACTGAACGTTTGGAATATCATCTGGATCTGTACAACGAGCTTCGTAATTAGGTACATCAGTAACACTGATAACACCTGTTCCAGAAGTTCCAGTATCTATTCTTAAATCACCAGTACCAGTTTTAATGTTATTAGACTGTAGGGGTATAAGTGTACCTAAATCGTTTATAAATCTAAAAGTATCTGATGCTTCATCAAAAAATAGACTTACGTCTCTTTCTGTGCCTCGTTCAATAGTGAAGCCGGCAGTGCCTAAAGTAACACCTGCGCCGACTTCATCTTTATTGATATAGATAATATTATCTCTAATAGTCAAAGTTTCAGAATCTACAGTGGTAGTATTACCCTGTACCAATAAATCTCCAGTTATAATAACTTGACCTATCTGATTACCGGTATCAAGTGTAATTGTACCATTTAGTTGGGTGACTACTTTATAGTCACCATCTTGGACTCTGACTACTTTTGACATATTAGATCGCTGTTAGAACAATGTAATCGTTAGAACTATCGTTTTCTAAGTACCATGTATATCTGTTTCCACTGAAGTCAGTGGCCACACGCTTGGTAATTTTAGCAATATTGACTTCTGTTCCGCTGTTTGATGTTACATATCCGAACATACGCATTTCACCAGCAGCACTCGGTGCTCCGTTTTTTAATACGCCAGTTGTATATGATGTGGTTGTGCCGATGTCACCAACTCTTGAAACTACAAAAGTTTTTGCACCACGTTGTTTGATGATAACACCATCAGTTCTTAGTGCAGAATCATAAAATTCAACACGAATACCTGTATTACTTGCAAATGTGCCGATAACATCAACACCATTTATATCTTTTCTTAATGGACGTCCCATTTGTTTTCTCCTTAATTTGACGTTTTAGGTCTACGCGGTGGGTTGCCGCATAAGTCCGAATTTACGGTTCTTATATTAGACAAAGTATTTATCACTCAACAAAAAAGCACTCCGAAGAGTGCTTTTTGTTTTTTGTAGTTCTCTACTAAGATTAGATTAACTAAACTTAACGTTACCGCTAGTAATACCAACTAGACCTAAGTAGTCAGCTGCATTACCAAGAGAACTTGCTGTGTTGTTCAACTCAACATAACCATAACGTGTCATGAATGATACGACTGGTTCGAAAGTTGATGGATCAAGCACAACACCGCTGCTCATCAATGGAATGTATGGGCAGTAGAACGCTGCTGCGTCTGATTCGCTTGTACCTTTGTATCCAACTAGTACAGAAGCACTGTCAGATGCATAGCTGTTTACATAAATCTTCATTGCGCCGTTCAATGTACCAACGAACTTGGTGTTTGTTGGGGCTTCGAAAGTACCTTCTGTTGTTCTTGCGAAAGCAGAAGTTGTAGCACTTTGAAGAATTGTTAGTGCAAATGGACTTACAACAGCCCAGTTACCAGCACCACGACGTGTGCGTTGAGCGATGATGTTAGCAACACGGTTGATTTGAACTGCTAGAGCAGCATGTTCATCACCAACGAATGTAGCTGTACCGCTTACGGCAGCTTGGTCATAGGTTTGTAGTGCAGAACCTGCAAGTGTTGTTAAACTTGCTAGGATTTCTTGGTCGATCTCAGCTGTGATCTCTTGTGCAAGAGCAGCCATGATCTCTGCTTCGATGTCAATACCTTGTTGGGCTTGTGCATCTTGAGCAGCTTCAAATGTCCAGCGAGCAGACAATTTACGTGTCTTAGCTTCAACTGTTTGTTTCAAGATTTGAATGCTTAGTCTGTTACCAGCAGCACCTTCTAGAGCAGCAGTTGCGGCTGCTTTAGCTGTACTTGTGTTACCAGAATATGCTTCTGCAATCTTGAATGGGCTTAGAGCCTCTTCACCAGCTACTGCGCCAGAAGCACCACTACCTGCTGTGTCGCTGTAGCGAACACGTAGAGTATGGATCTGACCAACTGGTCCAGTCATTGGTTGTACACCAACCAACTCGTTAGCAATAACGGTTGGCATAACACGACGGATCACTGGAAGGATCACGCGGTTTAAAGTTGCGACGTTGCCGGCAGAAGTAGCACCAGTTGTAGCACTTTCTGCGAGATACTTGCGTGTATTCTCGAGAGTTACGCCCATTACTGATTTCTTTGTTCCTTGTAGGCCTTCTAATAGGGCCTCTTTAGTCTCTGCCCAACGGCTTGTTAGTAGTTCAGACATTTAAAATCTCCTTAATTTTTTAGTCCGGCCAAGCGACGAATGTCAACAATATTGTTGTCCTGCTCGGCGCTACGGTTTGCGTTGGTATTTTTATTACCGGTAATTTCTTTTGCCTCTACAAGTGCCTGTTTCTTCTGCGGAGCATTGCCCTCAATTACTGCTGGCAAATACTTATTAAAACTTTCCATTAGTTTATGTGTTTGCACACTTTCTAATAGTTCGCTCATGATTTCCTTTTGGTCTGCCGCTAAAGGCGCTAAAAGTTCTGTCATGGTTTTTTGTCTTTCCATACTGTCTATGAGACTATGGATTTCAGCTTGTTTGCTTTCAATGACTTTTTGTGCCTTGACTGCGACGCTTTGAGCTTCTGCAATCTCGAAGTCTTTCTTGTCTATGACCTTGAGCAATTTGCTGGTTTCAGATTTTTCATTCAAATAACTTGCTTGGAATTCGTTGCTGAAAGCTTCGAAAATTCTACGTCCAAAATCTGCTTTACGAGCAGCATCAATGTCTTCGCGTAGTTGACCAAGTTCAGTCTTGAGACTGTCTTCGACCACTGCTTCAACCATTGTTGCGGCACGTGCCACAAAGTCGGATTTAATTTTAGCAAGTTGTTCTCTACCTTCTTTAATAAGTTTGACTTTGGTTTCAGCCAAGTCTTTCTTATCTTTGTAAAACTCTGCAATCTCGTTAGCTAGAGCCTCAACTACGAACTCTTCTAGTTTGAAGAACTTATTAGCCATGATTTTTTGATCTTCATGCAATTCTTTTACTTCAGAAGCTAGTTGACGTGTAACAAATTCCTTCATTAACACTGCATCTTGCTTCATCTTAACTGCATACTTGGCTTTTGCTTCTGCTAGTTGAGCACGATCTGCTACAAACTCGGCGATCTCAGGTGTTAGTTGATCAGTGACCATGCGGTCAATGGCTTCAACCATTACTGTTCTATCGTGTTCATAACGCTTGCTGAACTCTTCTCTTAGCTCTGCTGATACTAGTTCACGGTTCTCGTTGACACGAGCTTGCCATGCTTCTTCGATCTGAGCTTTGATATCTTCCGAAATCACATTGTTTTCAAATAATTGTTTTAGAACATCCAACATGTGATTCTCCTCTTATTGGAGTTTGCTTATTATTCCTAATAAGCTCTCTTTTAGATAACGCTGTGCTGCAGGATCACCTTTCACCTCTTGCGCTATACGCAAGGCTCTAAGACCACCACGATTATTCATCAAGTGTTCATAGATTGGTGTTGGATATGCACCTGGTGCACTGGGTTGAGCTACCACATCCACTGTGATAATCTCGAAATCGCTGACTCTTCCAGTTCCGTCTGGAGAGACATTACCTGAGCCACGACTGGATACACCCAACTTTACTCCGGATTCCAACATAGTACGAACAAGCTGGCCCATTGGGGTTGGCAGTATCTTGAATTTTCCATAACCATTTGGACCGTCCATCCACATTTCTGTAATCATGTGGCTGACGCGGTCCAAATTAATTTTTAAGTCATCAGGATGGTCTACTTCACCTAATACCGAGTATCCGCCTGCAATTTGATCGTTCAAAGTTTTGACAGCTCGCTCAATCTCGTCTACAGGATATATGCGTTGGTTAGCATTGCGTATGCCACCTTGAATGCAGATACCCTTCATATAAAGGTTTTTACCGTTTTCACCTTCACTTTCGACCACGACTCGCGCCTGGTCGAAGCTAAGATTTTCACGTAAGTAGTTCATTCCTTGCATCATTATCTACCTAATAAGCTCTTTTCGCTATCAGGTTTACTGCCTTTCTTCTCTGCCCCATGTCCTGCTGGAACATTTTTTAGGTGCTTAACACCTGCCTTACCACCCGGTACGTTTACGTTACCGAAGTTCTCTTCTTTGGTACTAGGATTTGCTAGGCCACCTTGTGTGCCACCCTTACCTTTGTCTTCAAAACTCTGGTTTAGGTTACCTGCTGTACCACCCATATTGTTTGCTTTAGCTACGATAGACTTGGTGTTAGCACCGTTGTCGCCCATCTTTGCTGTAACTTTTTCTGTGTATTCACGGATGAATTGCTCGTCCATGTCTGGATCTTCTTCATCATCGCGAACTTCCATAGCTGGCATTTCTTCTTCGCCACCCATGTCACCCATTTCTGGCATTTCTTCGTCGCCCATGTCGCCGCCTTCCTCACCACCTTCTTCTCCGCCCATTAGGCTTTCGAATTCATCGCGTAGTGCATCAAGTGCGTCTTCTAGATCAACAACACGGTCTTCTAATTCATCAACTTCGCTGCCGGACAATGTGACTTCTTCGTCGCCGCCCATTTCGCCGCCCATGTCGCCCATATCGTCACCTTCATCATCGGCTTCGATATCGCCAAGCATGTCGTCGGCTGCATCACCTGCTTCAGCAGCTGGCATATCAGCTGGTTCTTCAGCTGGCATTTCTTCTTCAGAAGTAAAATCTTCTGCTAGTAATTCTTCGTAAATCTCGCGAGACTTTGCTACTACGATATCGTGAAACAGTTCACGAGCTTTAGCCTCGTCTTCATTGATTAGATGTTCAAGCATTTGCTCGAATTTAGAACGGTCAGTCATGTTAGAAATCTCCTATAGGTTATGAGCTGTCATGTTATATTTACATATAATGACGAAATACATTGTGAAATGGTATGATTTTAGGCAATTTTTGCCCAGGTGGCCATGATTTCCCTAAAACTCTCGTAAGTCAAATGCTTAAAGTTAGGGTACTGCCATTGAGGATCGTGATAATTCCTCTCAACTACTCTAAAGTATTTAATCCTTTTATTGTCTTTTACTATGGTCTCTGTTTGTCTAGTCCAGTTTCCATAAAATGTAGCAGGCTCTGAATTCTTTTTATAGTTAGGTGTGTCGCCGTAGACATTGTTTAAAAATCCATTAACACCGGTGTAGTCAAAACCAAAAATATAAACTTCATCTGGCTGATGTTGTGTGGCAAGATGCAGTGCTGTAGGTCCACTACTCCAGCCTAAACTAGGACTAAAAAAGTTAAATCCTTTGAAATCTTTATATCTACTATTGGGGTTTGTCCATACTTGGTTGCGCATTTGGTATCCTGAAGATTCTATTTCTATTATCATTTTAGGATCCACAGCTATTAGATAGTCAGGTGTGTACTCACGGTAAACAGCATTACAAGCATAGATTTTACCGTAGGGTTTTACTTCATCAAATTTAATATTAAGGCGACTGCGGCCGTTACCAAAGACAAAACTTCTCATAAAAGAATTTATCTTTTAGTATTTTTTAGGCTGCTGGAGGTGGAGCAACACCATACATCTGATGAACAAATTCCATATCTTCTTCTTGTTCTAGTATGTGTGCTTCGCTGGCTCTGCGAAGTTCGTTGATCTGTTTTAATGTAAGACGTGTTTTACGTGTATCACTGCGCTGTAATTCTTCAATATCTCGTGCGGCATCAAAGCGAAAATCATTGCCAACGCTCTGTGTTTCTGGATTCAAATAAAAAAGTTCACGTAAAATCATAGTAATATTTATCAGGCCGGTGCTGCTGGAGATGGTGTAGCAGCCGCTGTTGCGCCTGCGCCCGTGTCTGCGCCTGGCGGCGGTGCGCCTTCGGCACCTTCCATATCTTCCGGTGCGCTGAGATCACCTGCCATTTCAAGATCTGCATCAATGCCTGCGGCACTGAGACCTGCACTGCGCAATTCACCGCTGGCATCTGTGCCAGTGATCTTGCTCATCTTCTTCTCTTCTTTCCATAGGTGTTCGTTTTCTGCGATTTCCTCTTCGGTCATACCTAGGAAACGTCTTAGAGCAAAGCGTTTGCTCATATATGGAATAGCTTGAATAGTGTTAAATGTATTGATTCGCTGTCCATCAACTTCAGCTTGCCTATAGCTGGCAAAGTTCTGTGGAGGTTGAAACTTTAATTCAAATAAACTGCTGTCAATGTTAACGCCACGATTATACAAATAACGTTTAAATTCTTGATCAAACACTGATGTTAGCAGTGTTTGTAAACGCATACAATAATTGTTGAAACGCAGTTCTTGAATATAAGCAGTTCCTACACGACCGTCGTTGTACTGTGCTTGACTATCATCTGCACCTGTGGGCAAATAGCTACTAGGAATGCGCAATGCACGGAAAAGTTTGTTGGTAAAGTATTTTAAGTCGTCAATTTCACCTAAGTTTGTACCGCCTGGTAGTGTATCAACTTTACTGCCACGGCCATTTTCTGTCTGTGGGAAGAAGTAATCTTCGTTGATACTCAATGGATTATACGCACTATCAATAACATTAACACCACCGCCTGTTTGACTAGGAATACGGCGCTGATGTATTTCGTTTTTCACACGTTCAACAAAGGCCATAGCCATGTGTGTGGGCATATTACCTACGTCAATATAGAAAATTCTGCGCTCTGGAGCACGTTGAATACGATAGATTAAAATAGCATCTTCAAGCAATTCTTTTTGCTTATAGACTTTGAACACCTGTTCAAGTAAGCTGTTACCAAAAGGATAGTTGTTATCTAATCCTTCACTTAGACTTAGATGTATAACGTGTGCGGCATCTACAGCCATTTCGTTTTCACCTAAATTAAATCTATCACCGGTCTGCTGTGGGTAAGCACCTGTGGCTCCTCTGGTCAGACCGCCGCCAGCAACATAACTGCTGCCGCGATTATTGGTCTGCATACTGTTAGGCTGTATCTGAGTAGCAACTAGATTTTGAAAATTCGGTGCTAGATCACGAATAACATACTGCTCGGGTTTTTTACCTTCGCTTTCGTTAACAATTACCTTAACTAACTTACCTGGATCAATATAGAACCATTTTTGTGTTTCTGGATCACGGATAAAAAACGCATCACCATACTTGAATGTATTACGTACTACACGGAAAAAACGAACGTCAAACTGTTGCAGTTTAAACCATTGCTGTAAATATTCTCTTAACACACGGATTTCTGTGTTAGTTGCTTTATTTTTAAAACTTAAACTGAATCCTGTGTTATTTTCTTTGTTCTTTTGTGTGCAAAATTCAGCTAAAATGTCCAAGGCAGCATTGATTTCTGGATCCATATCCATAGTATCATACTGCATGTAACGCTCAATACGATTAGGACTGCCTGTATAAACATCAGGCAAGTAACTGCTATAGTTTGTTCTTGCAGGGCCTGCGCGGTTTGCACTGGTAAACGGACTAACGTTTCCAGGATTTGCTACAGGTACTGGTGTAAAATATTTCTTCCAACTCATTATTGAGCTCCAAATATATTACCGCTCATAGATTTGGTAGCTTTTACTTGGCGTTCGACCAAACTATTTGTATCACCGGTTAATTTTGCTAATTGTGCCATAGTAATATTTAAGTGATTAAGTTCTTTGACCACGTCGTCTAGAGTTGAAGATTGTGTGCCGGTCGCAGCTGATGATTGAGATTCTGATCCTGCTTGATTGCCTGTATTTCCTTGATTTTCTGCAGTGTTCTCTGCACCTTGTGGCGGCTGTGATTGGGCTTCTCTTTCCGCAGCAACACTGTTTGCCATGGCTTGAGCCTGTGGTTTTGCACTTATCCTAGGCATACCGTCTGGACCGAAACTAATTTGATCCATGGATGGCATCTCAAATGTGGATGAACCTGATCTTTCTGTTGTTGATGATGTAGTTGATGATGTCGACACTGGCATGTTTCTAGTTAAACTACCTATGTCTATTTTTGGCATAGCTTTTGACATTTCAGTCATTGCTGTTACCACACTTTCTGATTTAGTCCCAGTTAACAGATTTTTCATCTGTTCTTGTGTTAGTACTGTTTCACCTTTGTGTATTTTTGCTATGACGTCAGCAGGCTCAAATGCCTGACCAGTCTCACCTACTGTACCAGAATTTCTCTTTTCAAGTTCGTTGTTATATTTGGCTACATTTAATACTTCGGCAGTAAATGTATATGCTTTTACTACTCCGGCTTCAAACGTTTTTACAGCGGCTGCACCTAGTTTGTCCATGCCTTTTACTGCATCTTTAGGTACTGTGGATTCAATTCTCTCTCTTGAAGATGCAGGTGCGCTATCCGGACCGCCCATTCTTGCTTGATTAACTAAACCTCTTCTGTATTCATTGACAGTTTTATTAGTGTCGTCCATGGCTTTGACACCACCATCGAATCTTTCACTGAGTTTTCTTGCGGCTTTATCAATCTCGCCTTTGTTTAATGGATCAACTATTTTGTTTGCTATGGCTGCGTTGAGATCTTGACCTCTGGCCTGTGTAGTAATAATAGTCTGTGTTAAACCATGTCTAGCTTTTTGTTCATCCTGGATAGCTTGGCGTTGTACCTTTAAAATTTCAGCTGTGTTGTTTAATTGTATACCCATAGCTTCAGCTGCTTTTTGTGTCTTTACCATACCTTGATAAGCAACATCGTTGGTTTCGATGTTTTTAATTGCTGCCTTACCAACATCACCAACACCTGCCGCAGCTATCTGTAAGTAGGCAGCATTTTTTTGATTGTTCATGTTGCCTACTTTGGCCTGTTCCATTGAGGATTCAGCAGCGGCAATTTGACCTTTGCTCAATGCTTTAGCACTGTTAGCAGTTTCTCTAGCAGCTTCACCTAATATACCCATTTGTATACTAGCATCTCTACTACGTACAGTACCTGTGGCAAACATTTCTTTGAATATTGCATCTGTGCCCATAGCCTGAGCTTGCACTAATTGTTTGGCATAGTTATCACGAGCTGCCTTTTCAGCTTCAGCACCTTGTGTAAGACCAATGAGTCGCATCTTGGCTTCAACTTGACCATCCACTTTAGCTTTTTCTAAGGCTGCTTCCTGTTCTTTTCTAGATATACCAGTTAGTTTAGCCACCATATCCATTTCACTGGCTAAGTCTGCAGCGGCTTTGGCTGTGGCTATCTGGCCTGCTACACTGGTATCTGTGCTTGATTTTTGAAATCCGATTTGTAAAGCAAGAACTTCATTCAAGTCCTTACTGCTGTAACCCATCTGACGTAAGTTTTCTGTTAATCCACTGTCAAAGAATGTTTTACTGAATTCTGTGAATACTTGTCCACCTTTGGCTACGCTGCCACCTAAGCCAGAAAAGTCCTTGCCGCTTTTAACAATTACTGCACCGAACTCGTCAAAGGTCATTCTGGTGTTAGCGGCTGCAACTTTCATTCCAATAATATCATTATTGAATGAATTACCAGTAGAACTTAGTTTGTTAAAAGCAGTAGTGCCGGATTCAACTTCTTTTTTCAGTGCTTCCCAAGGTTCTTTAAACCTATTGATAGCCTCAGTGACGTTTTTAAAACTAAATCCCAGGTCTTTTGCTTCTTTTGATTCGTCTGCCATAATTTTTTACCAGAAAACTGCGCATATAAATATGCAATATATTGTATTTATCGGAGTAATTATGACGTCAAATAACCCATTACAAAAATATTTTAGGCAACCTAAAATATTCACTAGCCTACCTAGCAAAGGAGTATATTATCCAGAAGGTGCATTACAGGGCGATCATACCAATGTTCCAATTTTTGGAATGACTGGTATGGATGAGATCATAATGAAAACTCCTGATGCTTTATTCAACGGTGAAAGCACAGTTAAAGTTATCGAAAGCTGTTGTCCATACATAAAAGATGCTTGGAAAGTACCCAGTATCGATGTAGATGCACTGTTAGTGGCTATAAGAATCGCTACTTATGGCGGAGAAATGGATGTATTACATACATGTCCAGAATGTCAAACACAAAATGAATTAACTGTGGATTTGACAAGAGTTATGGATTATTTTTCCAGCTTGACCTTTGACGGCACTATAAAAATTGACGATTTAACTATTGTTATTAGGCCATTAAAGTACGAAGAAATTACTAAATTTAATATGGAAAATTATAAACTGCAAAAGATGTTGATGCAGTTAGGTCGTGCAGAAACCGCAGGTGATGATACTGAAGTTAAAAAAGTCGAAGACGACATTTATAAACGCATCAGCGATATGCAAGTAGAATTATTTTTAAACAGTATAGAAAGTGTGAGATTAGCTGACAGTGTGGTCACAGATCAAGCAATGATAGACGAGTGGTTAAAAAACAGTGATAGACAATTTTTTAAATCTATCAAAGAAAAATTAGAAGCAAATAAATCACAATGGGATATGCCAACACAACAGGTAAAATGTTCTAACTGTGGTCATGAAGCACAGGCTGAAATTACAATGGATCAGTCAAATTTTTTCGACAGAGGCTGATGCAGACCCCGGATTCTGAAATAGAAGATCTTTTAAAAAATTACGACAATATTGTTCGTGATATAAAAGATGAAATATTCCGTATCAGCTGGTATATGAGGGGTGGTGTAACTAGTTATGAACTATTTCATATATTCTGTAGAGATGACAGAACTATTATGAATGAAATAATCAAAGAAAATATTGAGCTTACTAAGAAAAGCGGCTTACCGCTTTTATAAGATATCTACTTTTCTAGTAGTATCTTTAAAGGGATCATTTTTACGCTGTATGTTCCCGTCTTTGTCGACTTCCACTTCTTTTTCATATCCAGGCGGTAAATTGCCTGTGGATACTTGATATGCCGCTTTGGAAAGATCTAAGAATTTTGCGCCTAAATCACCTAAACTTCCTAGACCACTGACGATAATATCACTGTCTATCATTTTAGTCAATGCATTTGTAAGCCAAGTTCTACCTGCATCTGTGCTGAAAAATGCCAGTGCAGCGGCTTGACCACCTTTTATGATCATATCGTTATAGGCTTTGAGTAAAATACCTTGTCTTGGGAATCCTGCAGTCTTAATAACAAACCCTAAAAGACTGGCTGCATTACCAGCAGTGAATCTAGCAAGTCCGCCTGCTATTTTTGGTGTTAGGTAGGCAGCTATAAAAGTGCCTCGCAACATAGTTAATTCTTTTTCGTATTCCTCATCAGTGATAGCACCACTTCTTCTTTGAGCATCAAGCAAGGCCTTAGCAGTGTAATAATCGTAGATACTGTCTACGATGAATAAAGTGTTTACTATCTTAAGTCCAGCATCGCCAAAAATGTCCATAGCAGCCCTTTGACCGGTAGCTTTGTACGCAGCGATGTTTCTTAAACCTTCTCTATAAACTTTATTCTTTAACAATTTACCCCACATACCATTAGGATCTAATCCAGCCGCTTTGACAGCTTGTATAGCATCTCTCATAGCCTGTGTTTTTCTAGCAACATCTGGAATACCAGGAATCTTAGTAGGAGGAGATTTTTTAAATATCTGCTTTCCTGCTTGCCATAATAGTTTCGCAGCAGCACCTAGAAATTCATCGGTACGCTGTTGTTTCTCAGATATAATTTCGGTAACTTTCATATAGATATTTAGTTGATTATTCATGAGTGAGCTAAAGCTCACTCGTTTTTAGGCTTGCGCCTAAAAACTTTTTTGTTTTTCTGAATTATTTAAGTATTTTAACGCGAAGCGTTTAAGCATTATCCAGATTGTATTAGTCACACTTTGCCCTGGCGGGGCAAAGTTTTGAACATTATCCGAGTTGCACAATGTCACACAGCGTTATGGCATTACAGAGGCGGTCGTCCTGTACCTCGAGCCACGTCTTATTACGACGGCAGGTCTATATGTATACGCTATCATACACATAGCCGTTAGGGAATTACCCTTCTTTTAGCCTTTTACAATTTCTTCAAACAGCAAAACCGGTTCTATGAAGGCATATCCGATCATCGTCCTGTTAAGGATAGTTGCTGAGTACTGTTACGGCACAGATTTCCGTCCCCCACCACTGCGTAGGTTGTCTCTAGGCGCACGAATTTAGCCTGCGCGAGCTTTAACCGTTTTTAGCCTGTGCTTGTTCTTGAAGACGTTGCCTAAGTATGTTTGATCCGCCTACTCTGATATTGATGATACCGTTGTAGTATTCATCAGTTTCTAGTACTCTACGTTCAAATTGTTCTCTTGCCTCAAGGTAACTCATTTCTGCCTTACTCTTACAATAGTAAAGTATTTCCCTAGTGAATTTTTCCGGACCTAATGCTTGGACATCTGCGTTGAGCCTATCAGAAGAACCCCAGTAGTCACGCCAATCGCTTTCTACAGTACTTCTCCTTTTAAGTTTTTTGCCTTTGAGAGGTGGTTTTGTGCGTTTAAACTGTGCTAGTTTTTTGCCTACGTATTTTTGTCCGGTTTGAAGATTAGTTATGAGATATACAAAGCCAATGTAGCCTTCAGGTATTTCTTCAACTAATTGATTTTGATAAGTCCATAGCATTAACTATGTATTATCGCCGGTGTCCTGAGCCTTTTGAAATTGATTTTTCTTTTTTTCTGCCTTGTGTTTGTCTATATCATGACGCCATTCTTGTATTTTTATTCGCCTTTCACTGGCAAGCCTTCTAATCTCGCTGAGCCAGAATCGTGTGTCCATACCGGCTCGTCTTGTGCCTTTGTTAATCCAATCTTGATTAGCCTTAAAATATTTTCTAAAGGCATCCATCAACTGTTCATGTAATTCCTCATCTTGTGGAATCACTCGCTAATCTCCAAATCATTTGCATAACTGGTAAAGCCATTTTCTTTAATTACTTTTAACACATTGTTAACACGACCAATTAATTCATCTTTGTGACTGATCAAATATACATTCTTGTTTCGTTCGCGAGCCATTTTCTTTAACACACTTAGCGCACCTTCTACACCGCTAGCGTCAAGTCCGTTGTCAATAAGCTCGTCAATGAACAACAAATTGATATTCTGATACAAACTTTCCCACACATCTCGGAACGCCCAACTCAATCCAAGTATAAGTCTATTGCGTTCCCCTCTACTAAGGTTGTCAAAATCTAGTTCCTGACCCAGTTGTGTAATTTCAACGTTTAAATCATTCTGGAAACTGACAATATGTGGTAATCCCATCTTATCCAAATAGTAAGTTAATCTATTGTTTAGATACGCCAGATTCTGATCTATGATCTTTTTACGTATGAAACTATCTTTACTAGTCAATAATTTTAGCAAAAATTCTTGATGCTCTTTAATGCTGGTCAATTCATTGACACGATCCCAACTAATTTCTTGTATTGCTGTGTTTTTTAATTCGTCAATCTGCTCTTGATACGGATCTGTTTCTTCCGCTTTGAGGGTTAGCTGTGACTCCAGCGTAGTTAAATTATTTTGATGCTTCAGTGCTTCTTCTAAAGTATCATAATAAGTTACTGGTCTACCATTAATGTCGCCTATTTCTGCTAATTCTGTAGTGACCTTGCCTAAGTCGATTATTAATTTATCATAATATGCCTTGGCTTCATCTAAGTGTTTAATGGCAGCGTCTGTTAATTCTTTATGTTTATGATCCTGTAACTGCTGTTCACAGGCATGACATGTTTTGTTAGACAGTGTAGAAATTTCTTTTTCATATTTCTTAACAGTTTTTTCTGCTTGACTAACCGCTGCTTCCAATGTTGCACGTTCTTTGTTAAGGCTTTTAATTTTTGCACTTAGCTCGTCATATGTTTTTAGTTTAGCATGAAGCTCGACCTCTTTTTCAATGTCTACACTTTGTAATTCTAATATAGCTTTACCTATTTTTTCTACTTCAAGATCTCGTTGTTTGTACCAAGCACCCTGTCTAGTCACTAAACTGTCGATGCTTTGTTGTATTTTTTCGTTAGATTTTTTTGCTGCTTCTATGTTAGCAGTTTCTTGCTGTATTTCGTCTTTGGTAAGGCGTGTGAGTTCTTTTAAACTTTCTGCTTTTTCGCTTAGGATAGTAATACCCAGCAGTTGCTCAATGATCATGCGTTGATCATTAGCCCGCATACTTAAAAATGGTTCCGTATATGTATTCAAAGCAAGAATATGTTTGAACATGTCGTGACTCATACCTAATATATTATCAAGGTCTTTCTGCGTTTCCCGCATATCGCCCTGGCTTTCGTCTACATCATCAGTGTCCTGTTCTTCACCGTTGATATAAAACTTTAATATGTTAGGTCTGCGCCCACGCTCAATCTTATATTCTACACCGTCTTTTTCAAAGTGTAGCGTAACCAACATATTTTTACTGTTAGTCTTATTGATTAAATTGTCTTTTTTAATGTTGGTAAGAGCAATACCATAAAGCGCATAACTTAACGCATTAACAATAGTAGTTTTACCTGTGCCATTTCTGCTGCCACTGTCGTCCCCACCTTGATCTAAGTTTTCACCAAGCACCAACGTTAGTTGCTCTTTTCCAAAATCTACAGCCTGAGTCTGATTGCCCACGCTCATAAAGTTTTTTACAGTTAAGTCTTTAATTTTTATCATAGGCTATTATAAATTGCCAACAGCGTCTTGGCGTCATAGGTATCGCTTTCAATACTGACCAGTTGATTGCTTACAATTTGATCAACACTTTCAAATGCTTGTACATCAATCTCGGTGTTAATTTCTACTTCTTTTTTCTCAGGTATCAGAGTTAATTCTCTAATATCATAATCACCTAAGAATTTTTCTTTGATAAAACTGGCTTCTTCATAGCTAATGTCAATGTCTAAGTTTACACGAAGATGCATCTTAGGTTTAATAATAGAACCTGCTTCGTCGATAAGTTGACTTAATTTTACAGTTCTAAATGTAGGCTGATTAGGCCAGCTATGATACACTGGGTCCTTGCCCCATTCGAGAATCATCATACCTCTGTCATCGTCCCAAGCATCTGCATAATTATGTGGAAATGCATTGCCAATATAGACCATATTGCCTCTGCGCTGACGCTTATGAAAGTGTCCGCTGAATCCTAATTCAAAATGTTGAAAATGATCCAACTGAATCTCTCCATGATCTGGCATCTGCACCATAGCGTTCATATAGAACAACGGTAATTCAAAGTGACCAAAAATATATTTGCCCTTGCGTTTGGCTATGCTTTTCCATTCTTCGTTGACCAGCCACGGGCAAAGCGTAACATCTCCCTCTGTAAATGGATGATGTACAACAGTAATACCAGGAATATACTTGCCAAATTCAACACTGTGTATATCCCGCTTATCTTTGTAATATAAATCATGATTGCCAGGGAAAAAGAAAAACTTATCAAACGCCTGGCCTAATTTTTCCAAGGCCCTAAGGCTATAGTCCATAGTAGTGATATTAAGACTATTACGATTATGGTGCCAGTCACCGAGAAAAATTCCTGTGTCACAGCCTTCTTCTTTTGCTTTTTGAATATACCAATCTACAAAATCTTCGCAGTCTTGGTTGTGTGTACCACTATTGGATTTTAATCCAAAGTGAATGTCTGTAAAGCAGGCTGCTTTTTTAAACAAATTCATTATACTTCGTCTCCGCTGGGACCATATCTACGCATGGCTGCTTCATGTTCGGCAGCGCCAGTTCTACTGTAGCTAGGATTCATACCGTTCATTTCTAAAATATCATCTCTTATGTTTTGATTTTTCTTTTCAATATTAATAATCCTCACAAAACTGTTAGTCACAGCGGCAGTGAAGTATGCAAATGGATTATTACTTTTTGCTTCGTTGAATTGCAAGCCTATTTGAGTTAATTGAAGTATAGCCTGTGCCCGCATTTCATCGTTATATGTGTAACCACGTACATTGCCTCTGGTAGCATATCGTTCACAGAGTTTAATATACATTCTGGCTAGGTTATTTGTTATTTGTCCATGGTCTTTGCTGAATTTGCCTTTGGCAATACTTCCAGTCCAATGGCTTTTACCAACACAGATTAGCTCGTCATTTTCATCAAATTTCCAATGTTGAAATGGTGGAAAGTTTACTTTGTCTCTATGATCGGCAGCACTTTTTGGGTTTTTCTTTCTAGTGCTGTTTAACGGTATATGATCAAAAGTCATTATTCTAAAAACTAAATCTGTCTTTGCAATTTTTTTGTAATCAACTTCACAGTCTGCTTGTTTTATTTTTTCTCCCGCTGCTTTTCTTGTAGCGTACTCTAAGTCTCCGATTCGTTTTGCACGGTTTCTTTTGGCTTCTGCAACGGTTCTTATATTAATTTTCTCCAAACCAGGCAAAATTATATCATATTGATGATATTCTGGTTTGGTAAAACTGCAATAAGTATTCTTCGATCTGTGTATTTCTTCTAATAAATCTTTGTTGTTTAAGTAATTTACGGTCATTTAGTCAGTCCTGTAGTTGTAGAAGTATAAACTACGCACATTAAAAAGTCAACTAAATATTTGCCAAGGGAGACAAAAATGGTAGATGTCACAAAAGG
>JACCDP010365830.1_pt1 | contig 20719 bp, 23 predicted proteins | sample 7445841 | NCBI WGS metagenome assembly JACCDP01 (sample SAMN15323441, study PRJNA562643) | freshwater metagenome | isolation source: river surface water | place: USA:Blue River Watershed | collected 2017-08-17
AAGAACTCAACGACCACAAGAAAGGCATGCCGGAGGCCTCGCGCAACGTCCGTCAGGTCAGCCGCTTCCTCGACGATCTCATGCGCGACGCGACTCGCGAACAGATCGAGAGCGGCTTGCCTCTACCGAATCACATGTCGGGAAACCACGGCAAAAAGGCGAGCAGCGGCAGATTATTCTTCCAGACCCAGCAGCTCAGCATTCAGCTGCCCGAGAATCTGCCCGGCCAAGGCAACGACAACGCCATTCTCGCGCAAACATTGGCGCTGCAAGCATTACACGCCGATGCCCGCGTGGTGCTGGTCTCCAAAGATATCAATCTGCGTATTAAGGCCGCTGTCGTTGGCGTTCATGCCGAAGACTATTTCAGCGATCGCGCCATCGAAGATGCCGATGTCCTCTCGCCTGGGCACGAGGCGTTGCCCGCCGACTTTTGGGAGCGGCATGGCAAGAACATGCGCTCATGGAAAGAAGGCACGCGCACCTTTTACGAAATCGCCGGACCTGCCGTCGGCAAATGGATTCCGAACCAATTCGTCTACGAGGAGCGCGAGGGCGGCATCGAAGCCATCGTCCGCAAGCTGCAAGGCAACACCGCGACGCTTGAGATCGTGCGGGATTTTCGTGGTGACAAACACGGTGTTTGGGGCATCTGCGCGCGTAACCGTGAACAAAACTTTGCGCTCAACCTGCTGATGGATCCCGAGGTCGATTTCGTCACGATCTTGGGTCCTGCGGGCACCGGCAAGACACTGCTCACCCTGGCTGCCGGACTCGTTCAGACGCTAGAACACAATCGATACGCGGAAATCATCATGACCCGCGTGACGATTCCACTCGGCGAAGACATCGGCTTCTTGCCGGGCACCGAGGAAGAAAAGATGGAGCCCTGGATGGGCGCATTGATGGACAACCTCGAGGTGCTGACCCAGAGCTCCGATGGCGGCAGCTGGGGACGTGCGGCGACTAACGATTTGCTGCGCAATCGCATCAAGATTCGCTCGCTGAATTTCATGCGCGGCCGAACCTTTCTCAATCGCTATGTCATCCTCGATGAGGCGCAAAATCTCACACCAAAGCAGATGAAAGCATTGGTCACGCGCGCCGGTCCCGGCACCAAGATCGTTTGCCTTGGCAACATCGCGCAGATCGACACCCCCTACCTCACCGAAACCACCTCGGGTCTGACCTTCGTGGTGAGTCGCTTCCAAGGCTGGGGCCACTCGGGGCACGTGACACTCGTCCGAGGCGAGCGCTCGCGCCTCGCTGACTACGCATCGGAGACACTCTGATCGCCGACGGTCTGGCCGTTGAACTTGAGCCGCTCGGCGTGGTCTAGTTCGAACATGCAGACTCGCTCCTCGGTTTCGGATCGGCTCGGGACAATCCTGCGGCCGTGGATGATCTTGGCTCTTGCGGCCCTGATCGCGCTGGCGAGCGGCCGTGCTCCAGCGCAGGGAAATGCCATCGATCTGCCGAACATCGGCTCCGCCGCCAACTCGGCACTCACACTCGGAGACGAGTACCGCATTGGCTTGATGGTCGTGCGTGGACTGCGTGAACAAGGCCTGATCCTCGAAGATCCGGAGGTCACCGATTACATCCAGAACGTCGGCAGTCGTATCGCATCGCAGGCCACCGATACCGAGCAGCGCTTTCACTTTTTCGTGGTGCGCGAGGGTGACATCAATGCCTTCGCCCTCCCCGGCGGTTTCATTGGGGTCAACTACGGTCTGATCACCGCCACCGCCAACGAAGCCCAACTCGCCAGCGTATTGGCGCACGAAATCGCCCACGTCACGCAACGGCATATCGCACGCTCGATACAGGCTCGCGGCCGTCAAGGCATGGCATCGGCCGCTGCACTGTTGGCGGCCGTTCTTGTTGGCATGGCGACCGGTTCGAGTGACGCCATCCAGGCCGGCATCGCGATCTCACAAGGCACTGCTGCCCAGCAACAGATCAACTTCACGCGCGCTAACGAATATGAGGCCGATCGTATCGGCATCGGCTTTCTCGTGGCGGCAGGTTACGACCCGAGTGCGATGCCCGATTTCTTTGAGACGCTAGGCCGACGAGCTGGCCTCGCCGGGGCGCAAGTGCCCGAATTCCTGCGCACCCATCCGGTCACCACCAATCGTATCGCCGAATCGCGCGATCGCGCCTCGCAGCTGATTCCGAAGCTCACACCCGAGAGCCCCTCTTATGGCTTTATCCGCGAGCGTGTTCGGGTGCTCGGCGCGCCCAGCGACAGCGATTTGCGCGCCTACTATGCGGCGCTGACCGATCGCGCACCACTGAACCCAGCGCAACGCTACGGCCTCGCTCTGGCGCAATTGCGAGCCGGCGAGCGCGAGCAGGCTGCGAGCACCTTGATCGAGTTGTCGGCCGCGCAGCCCGAGAGCCCACTGCTGCAAGCAGCTCTCGGTCAGGCACTGTTCGCCGCCGGACAACTCGACCTCGCGCGCAACAGTCTCGAAAAAGCCTTGCAGGTCGCGCCACGCAACATCCCACTAACGATTCGATATGCCGAAGTCCTGATGCAGAGCGGCCAATCGAAAGAAGCTCATCGGGTGTTGCTCGATCTTTTCAATAACGTGCCCCCCACTCCGGAACAAATCCGGCTCACCGCCGTGGCGGCCAGTGGTGCCGGCGACACGGCCGATGCGCATCACTATATGGCTGAGTACCACATCGCCAACGGCGATCTGCCGCTGGCGATCAAACAATTAGAGTTGGCTATCGCACATCCGGACATCAGCGCGGTACAACGCGCCCGTTTTGAGGCACGTAGCAAAGAAGTGCGCGATGCTTTAATCGAAAGCGGCAAGCGTGGCAATCGATCGGCTCGAGCGAGCTCGGGAAACTGATAAAATAAGCGCATGAATGTTCTCGCCCTACGCTGGCAAGCACCGTTGCTGGCCTTACTGTCTTTGTCGATTTCCGGCTGCACCACCACAGCCTCACGCGCGAGCGACTCGCGCGATCCACTCGAACCGATAAACCGAGTGGCTCACCAATTCAACGAGGATCTTGATCGGGCGCTGCTGCGTCCGGTTGCGCGCGGTTATCACCGCGTCGTCCCGGAGCCGCTGCAGATCGGTGTGTCAAACGTGTTCTTCAACGCCAAGTATCCGGTCACGATGGTCAACAATGCGTTGCAGGGTAAATTCGTACCGGCGCTATCTGACCTCGGGCGAATCACACTCAACACCACGCTCGGTTTGGGCGGATTGTTCGACCCCGCCACCTCGGCTGGGCTAGAACGCTACGACGAAGACTTCGGACAAACGCTCGGCGCCTGGGGAGTGCCGAGTGGCATCTATGTCGTCGTACCCTTGCTCGGGCCTTACACGTTGCGCGATGGCATTGGCAGCATCGTCGATGACTTTGCCGAGCCTCGCTCCTATCTGGAAGACGACAGCACCCGTTATGGCCTGTGGGCCGGCGACAAATTTGATCGCCGCGTGCGCCTGCTCGACGCCGATGCCGTGCTGGATCGCACAGGCGACAGCTACGCTTTCATCCGCAGCGCTTACTTGCAGCGGCGCGAATTCCTGGTTAACGACGGTATCGCCTCAAGCGATGATCTCGAAGCCGAGCTCGAAAAGGAGCTAGAGGAAGATTCGCCGAAAGACCCCTAGACGGGTAGCAACACCTCAACACCACTGAGGCGTGCCAGTCGCAGCACACCTGCAGGCAGAGACACGTAGCGCAACTCGACACCCTGCTCTCGCGCAAAAGCCACGAGATCGAGCAGCACCGCGAGGCCTGCACTATCGATACGCTCGAGACCGCTACAGTCGATGCGGACGTGACCGCCCGCACGGAGACAGCGCTGCAATTGCGAATGGGCATCGGCAGCGGTCGCAAAGCCTAGTGCACCACTGGCTCGGCACACCCCACTTTCGGATTCGATGGCGAGGCGAAACTCACTCATCCCTTGCGACCCACACCCCGATTCTGCGCCTGCAGCCGCTGGATCACGGCATCAAGACCTTTTTGATCGATCTCGGCGCCGAAGTCTTCGCGAAAACTCTTCACGTAACTGATGCCTTCGATAACCACGTCCCAGACCTTCCATCCCGCTTCGGTCTTACGCAAGGAGTAGTTCACCGGCACGCGAGTCCCATTACTGCGACGGACCTCCGTGCGAACACTGGCGGAGACAGCACCCGCAGGCACGGGCGTCGGCAACACCTTGATGCGATCGCCCGTGAATTCAAGCAACGCATCGCCGTAGTTGCTCATCAGAGAACCATAGAACGCGTCGATGAATTGCTGACGCTGATCTGGAGTGGCTGTGCGCCAGTGCTTGCCGAGCACGAGACGCGCAGCGTGGTTAACATCAAAATGCGGTAACAGGATTCGATCGACTAACTCGCCGAGCTTCGCAGGGTCCTTGCGCAACTCCGCTCGTCGCGACTCCAGCTCGCTGACCATCGCGTTGGCCGATGTCTCGATCAAGGCATTGGGCTCACTCGCATTCACGACGCTCGTATTCACGGCACTGGCCTTGGCCTGCGCCAGCGCCGGCACTTGGCCTAACATCGACGCCAGTACGAGGAGAATCAGCAGGATCGGGGATCGAATCATGGAGGTTTCCTTACTCGGCCTTGGCCGTATCAGTGCCGGCATCCTTGCTCGCGAAATTGGCGAAGAACTTGTTCACCAACGACTCGAGCACGATCGCCGATTGCGTAAACTCGATTTGACTGCCTTGCTTGAGGAAAGTTTCGGAGCCGCCCGGGCCGATTCCCACATACTTGCCACCGAGCAACCCTTGCGTCTGGATGCTCGCATCGCTGTCATCTGGAATACGATCGAACGACGACTCGACCTTGAGCGAGACCACGGCACGGTAGTCGGTAGGATCGAAGCGGATTGCTTCGACGCGGCCGATGCGTACACCGGCCATGCTGACCGGCGATCCCACCTTCAAATCGCCAACGTTGTCGAACTTTGCCGTCACGCTATATCCGGCCTGCTCACCGAGCGAGAGCCCGCTGCCGGGCAATTGCGTTGTCAAAAAGAACAACGCAGCAAAGCCGAGCAGAACGAACAGGCCAGTGCCGATTTCGAGCGAACGTTGCGATTTCATTCTGGATTACCTTCCGAGAAAAGCGGCTGTCAGCATGTAGTCGATCAACAATACGAGCACCGACGACACCACCACCGTGCGTGTCGTCGCGAGGCCAACACCCTGAGCAGTCGGGGGAGCGTGATATCCCTCGTAAACGGCGATCAGGCTGCAAGCGAAGCCGAAGCAGATACTTTTGACGATACCCTCATAGACATCGTCAAGCTCGACCGCCGCCTGCATCTGCGACCAAAAGGCACCCGGGTCGACCGCCATCAACTGTACGCCAATCAACTGCGCGCCAAAAAGTCCCACGATATCGAAGATCGCTACGAGCAGCGGCATCGCGATCACGCCCCCTAAAAAGCGCGGCGCGATGACATGACGCAGCGGATCGACCGCCATCATCTCCATGGCCGTCAACTGATCCGTTGCCCGCATCAGGCCAATTTCCGAAGTCAGCGCCGTGCCCGCGCGGCCTGCGAACAACAAGGCCGTCACGACTGGGCCTAATTCTTTGAGCAAGCCCAGTGCAGCGGCCACGCCGAGCGCATCCTCCGAACCGAATCGCTGCAAAAGATCGAACCCCTGCAGACCAAGCACCATGCCGACAAAGAGCCCACAGAGCATGATGATGATCAGGGATCGCGCGCCGGCGTTATAGATCTGATGGATCACCGCCCGCGGCTTCGCGAGCGCCGGCAAACACTGCCCCAGCACCCGCAGCAGGAAGAGCACGACCGCACCGATGCGTCCCAGGCTGGCGCCGATCATGATCGACCCCGCACCTGCTGCGACCGACCGAGAATGTCCGCGGCCAAATCACCCGCCGGAAAATGGAACGGCACCGGACCATCGGCCGCTCCGCTCATGAACTGGCGGACAACGGGCTCCTCGCTACGAGCGAGTTCGTCGGGCGTTCCGGAGGCGACGACCCGCCCCTCAGACAAGAGATAACTGCGATGGGCGATCGTGGCGAGCTCTTCGACATCGTGCGAAACCACAATACTCGTGACACCGAGCGTCTCGTTGAGTTCGCGAATCAAACGCACAATCACGCCCATCGAGATCGGATCGAGGCCGACAAACGGTTCGTCGTAGATCAGCAGTTCCGGGTCCATCACGATGGCTCGCGCCAACGCCACGCGTCGGGCCATGCCACCCGAGAGCTGCGAAGGCATCAGCTCTGCAGCGCCGCGCAAGCCGACCGCCTCGAGCTTGGTTAGCACGAGCCGTCGCAGGACCGACTCCGGCAAGCGCGCGTGCGCGCGGACCGGAAAGGCCACGTTCTCAAAAACGGTGAGGTCGGTCAGCAAGGCGCCGTTCTGGAACAGCATGCCGGTTCGACGACGCAGTGCGTAAAGACCGACCTTGTTCAAATCGCCCACTGACTCACCGAAGAGTTCTATCCGGCCGCGATCAGCCGCGACCTGGCCGGTCAGCAGGCGTAAAAGCGTCGTCTTGCCGGTCCCACTCGGGCCCATCACTGCCGTGATCTGGCCCTGCGGCACGTCGATATCCACGCCCGCAAAAATCGGTCTGGTGCCGACGGCGTAGTGCAGATCTCGGATAAGGACGGGAGGAGCGCTCATGAGGGCGCCGGATATTACCAAACGGAGCATGAAATAACGGCCGAGAGATGCAGTCCGGGACAAATCGGACTAAAATGGTGCGGTTTTATGATCCGCATCAGCAAAATGACCGACTACGCCACCGTGCTGCTGGCCGAGCTCGCGCGCTCGCCACAAACGCAGCAAAGCGCGGCAACGCTCGCTGAGCGCACGCAGATCGCCGTGCCGACCGTCAGCAAGGCGCTGAAAGCGCTGCAACGCGCGGGGCTCGTGCGCTCGACGCGCGGCTTGCATGGCGGCTACACACTCGCCCGCCCCGCTGCCGAGATCTCGGCCGCTGCCATCCTCGATGCGCTCGAGGGCCCGGTTGCCGTTACCGACTGCGCTGCCGGCGCTGGCCAGTGCGAACTGGAGACCACCTGTGGCGTGGGTCGCGCGTGGCAACGAGTGAATTTGACGGTTCGTCGCTCGCTGTACCAAGTGAGTCTTGAACAATTGGCCGGTCTGGATAAAGGCCCATACACATGAGCGAAAACGCACAACTCAATGAAATCGTCGGCCGTGGCTACCAGCATGGCTTCGTTACGGACATCGAATCGGAAAGTTTGCCGCCCGGCCTCGATGAGGATGTCGTGCGGAAAATTTCGGCCATCAAGCGTGAGCCGGCCTTTTTGACCGAATGGCGCCTGCGTGCGTATCGGCACTGGCTCACCATGCGCGAGCCCGAGTGGGCACACGTCCGCGTGCAGCCCATCAACTACCAGGACCTCTCCTACTACTCCGCACCCAAGGCCAAGACCGACGGGCCCAAGAGCCTCGATGAGGTTGACCCGAAGTTGCTCGCGACCTACGAAAAACTCGGTGTACCGCTGCACGAACGGGCACGCCTCGCCGGCGTGGCGGTGGATGCCGTATTCGACAGCGTGTCGGTCGCCACGACCTTCAAAGATCGACTCGAGAAAGCCGGCGTCGTGTTCTGCTCGTTCTCGGAAGCGGTTCAGAAGCATCCGGAATTGATCGAGCGCTATCTCGGCAGCGTCGTCCCGCACACCGACAACTACTACGCTTGCTTAAACTCGGCCGTGTTTTCTGATGGCTCGTTCGTCTATATCCCAAAGGGCGTCCGTTGCCCGATGGAGTTATCGACTTACTTTCGCATTAACGCAGCCAAGACGGGTCAATTCGAGCGCACGCTGATCATCGCTGACGAAGGCAGCCATGTGAGCTACCTCGAAGGCTGCACGGCACCGATGCGAGATGAAAATCAGCTGCATGCGGCGGTGGTCGAACTGATCGCTCTTGATCACGCCGAAATCAAATACTCGACCGTGCAGAATTGGTACCCGGGCGACGAGAACGGCGTCGGTGGCATCTACAACTTCGTTACCAAACGCGGCGAGTGTCGTGGCCGCAATTCGAAGATTTCGTGGACGCAGGTCGAAACCGGATCTGCCATCACCTGGAAGTATCCGAGCTGCGTGTTGCGTGGCGAAAACTCGGTCGGCGAGTTCTACTCGGTTGCGCTTGCCAATCATCATCAGCAGGCCGATACCGGCACGAAGATGATCCACATTGGCGCCAATACGCGCAGCACCATCGTGTCGAAGGGTATTTCGGCAGGACACGGCCAGAACACCTATCGTGGTCTCGTCAAGATTCTCCCGACGGCCAGCGGCGCTCGCAACTTCACACAGTGCGACTCGCTGCTGATGAGCGGAGAGTGCGGCGCGCACACCTTCCCTTATGTCGAAGTGAAGAACCCCACTGCGACCGTGGAGCACGAAGCGTCGACTTCGCGCATCAGTGAAGACCAGCTCTTCTACTGCCTGCAGCGCGGTATCGCCGAAGAGGATGCCGTCAACATGATCGTGAACGGTTTTTGCAAAAGCGTGTTCAAGGAATTGCCGATGGAGTTTGCCGTAGAAGCACAGAACTTGCTCGCGGTCAGCCTCGAAGGCTCAGTCGGCTGAACGGAGATCATCATGCTCGAAATCAATGCATTGCAGACTCGTATCGGTGACAAGGAGATCCTGCGTGGTCTGAACCTCACCGTGAAAGCCGGCGAAGTACACGCCATCATGGGCCCGAATGGCGCCGGCAAGAGCTCTCTCGCCTACACCCTCGCGGGACGTCCGGGTTACGACGTTACGAGCGGCAGCGTGCGCTTCGAAGGAGCCGATCTACTCGCGCTCGCACCCGAAGAACGCGCGCAAGCGGGTCTATTTCTCGGCTTTCAGTACCCGGTCGAGATTCCGGGGGTCAATAACGTCTATTTGCTAAAAGCCGCGCTCAACGCGGCGCGCAAGCATCGCGGTCTGCCGGAGGTCGATGCCTTCGAGTTCCTGACGCTCGTGCGCGAGAAGATGCGCCTGATGCAGATGGACGAGGCGTTTCTTTCGCGGGGCGTGAACGAGGGGTTCTCCGGCGGCGAGAAAAAACGCAATGAGATCCTGCAGATGTTGGTGCTCGAACCCAAGCTCGCGCTACTCGATGAGACCGATTCGGGACTCGATATCGATGCGCTGAAGGTCGTCGCCAACGGAGTGAACTCCCTGCGCTCAGCCGATCGTGCAGTCGTGCTCGTCACTCACTATCAGCGACTACTCGATTACATCAAGCCCGATGTAGTGCACGTGCTTGCGCGCGGTCGCATCATCAAGACCGGTGGTCCGGAACTCGCTCTCGAGCTCGAGGCTCGTGGCTACGACTGGCTACTCGCGGATGCCGCCTGATCCCATGACGACAAGCTCCATCACGGCCCCAGCGCGAGCACCGACGAATCGCGATGAGAATTGGAAGTACGCGAACCTGCGCGCGTTGTCGCGCGTCTCGTTCGACGTCGTCCCAAGCGATCAGACCACGAACAAGGTCAACTTCGAGCTTCCCGCCAAAACCACCGAGTGTCGTCTCGTGCTGGTCGATGGCCAATTCTCGTCGGCGCTCTCCGATGCTCCGCCTCATGACGCTGAACTTAAGTTGGATACGCGCCCGTTGCAGATCGAAGGCGTATCGATTGATCATCATTATCTGAATCTCAATCGCCGCGCACGTCACGAAACTCTGCAATTGCGCGTGCTGCCGCGCCAAAGTGTGGAACTTGAGATCCTGCATGTGGCCACTGGCATCGGACAACCCGCGATCGAAGTGCAAGTCGAGTCGGGTGCGGAACTCACCTTGATCGAGCGTCACATCGCTCTAGGCACTGCCACAGCGTCGACCAATCTCGCCCTCGATATCAGGCTCGCCGAGCACGCCAAACTGCACCTCGCACGCTGGCAGCACTATGCGAGCCCCGCCGTATATATCGAAACACTGAACTTGGGCTTGGGTGTATCAAGCGAATGTGATCTCACCCAGATCACGAGCGCCGATCGCAGCGACACCGTCGTATCGAGTCGCTCGACGGTGTTCGTCACCCACGCCGGCGAAGGTGCGCAGCTGCACTGGAATAGCGCCGTGATTGCCGATGGGCAGCAACAGCACGATGCCTACGTGCGCATCGACCACCAGGCGCGACGGGTGCAAACCCATCAACTCTTCCGCGGCATTGCCAGCGGCCGAAGCAAGATCGGCTTCAACGGTCATATGCTCGTCGGAGCGTCAGCCCATGGCACGCATTCGGGCCAATCGCTCAAGACCCTGCTTGCAGGGCACGAAGCGGAAGCCAATGTTCGCCCACAGCTTGAGATCTACACCAACGAAGTGACGGCGACGCACGGCGCGACCGTCGGCAAACTCGACGCAGATATGCTGTTCTACCTTCTCTCGCGCGGTATCGACCCTGGTACGGCTGAATCTCTTCTCAAATGGGCCTTCGTCAGCGACGTGCTGACCCACCTGCCTTCGGCCGAGTTGCGGCACCAGATCGAAGCGAGCCTCGTCCGTCAACTGCCGGGCGCTATCGCTGCACGAGACTCATCGGCACAGGAGAAGGATCGATGAACCTCATCGAGCAAGCGACCGCCCACTACGATGTCGAGCGAGTGCGTCAGGACTTCCCGATCCTATCGACCACGGTGCGCGGAAAACGCCTGGCTTTTCTGGATACGGCCGCTTCGTCGCAACGACCGGCTTCGGTCATTGAGGCAATCGTGCACTACGAACGGCACCTGCATGCCAATGTGCATCGCGGTGTGTACGAACTCAGTCAAAAAGCGACCGACGCCTTCGAAGCGGCACGCGAGCGAGTGAGAGGTTTTCTCAACGCCCGCTCTACGCGCGAAGTGATTTTCACGCGAGGTACGACCGAGTCGATCAATCTCGTCGCCCAGTCTTGGGGGCGATCATTGCAACCGGGCGATGAAATCCTCATCAGCTGGATGGAACATCACGCCAACATCGTGCCGTGGCAGATGGCGTGCGAGCGCAGCGGTGCCATCTTGCGCGTCATTCCCATCGATCGCCGCGGTGAGCTCGATCTTGCCGCCTTCCACCGGCTCTTATCACCCAAGACCCGATTGGTCGCGATCACCCAAGTGTCCAACTCTTTGGGGACCGTGGTGCCGCTTGCCGAGATCATCACTGCAGCGCGACGTAACGGTAGTCTCGTACTCGTGGATGGCGCACAAGCGGTGGCTCACCAGCACATCGATGTGCAAGCGCTCGACTGCGACTTCTACGCCTTCTCGAGTCACAAGCTCTACGGCCCAACCGGGATGGGTGTGCTCTGGGCACGCGAGGCGGTTCTCGCCGATATGCCGCCGTGGCAAGGCGGTGGCGACATGATCAGGACGGTATCGTTCGAGAAAACCACCTACAACGAACTGCCCTACCGCTTCGAAGCAGGCACGCCGAATATTTCCGGCGCCGTGGGTCTTGCGGCCGCGATCGACTATCTTGAATCGCTCGACATCGACAAAGTCCATGCTCACGAACAGGCGCTGCTGCACTATGCGACCGATGCGTTGCGAGCCATCCCAGGCTTGCAGATCATCGGCGAGGCGACCCACAAAGCCGGTGTCATCTCATTCACGCTTGAGCAGGTCCATCCGCACGACCTCGGCACCATTCTCGATTCCGAAGGTGTCGCTGTACGCGCCGGACACCATTGCGCGATGCCGGTGATGGAGTTCTTCGGCGTGCCGGCGACTGCCCGCGCTTCTTTCGGCTGTTATACGAATCGCGAAGATGTCGACCAATTGATCGGCGCACTGCATCGCGCGTTGGAGGTTTTTGGCTGATGGACCTTAAGGATTTGTATCGAGACGTCATCCTCGATCACAACAAGAACCCGCGCAATTTCGGCAAGCTCGAACCCTGCGATACCTCGGCTGACGGGCATAACCCGCTCTGCGGCGATCGCCTGACGCTCACGTTGCGTCTCGAAGGCGACACCGTCAGCGACATCCGTTTCGAAGGCAAGGGCTGCGCTATTTCGACGGCCTCGGCTTCCTTGATGACCGAAGCGATCAAGGGTCTCGATGAGCGCGCCATCACGGCATTGAGTGACGTGGTGCACCGCACGCTCACCTCATCGACCGACGCGGCGGTCCCAGAGGGGCTCGGAAAACTCGCGGCGCTCTCGGGTGTTCGTGAGTACCCGGCGCGAGTCAAATGCGCGAGCCTCTGCTGGCATACGCTGTCAGCAGCCCTCGCCCATCGTGGCGGCAGCGCCGCCGTTTCAACGGAATGACACCATGCGCAGTCACGAGAACGAAGCTTTCATCCTCTCGCGCGATACCCCGGCGGTCATGGTTCCCTCTGGAGATGCGATCACGCTGAAGTCGGGTCTCTCCGGATTCATCACGCAGGCCTTGGGTGGCAGCTTCACGTTGTACATCGAGGGAAACCTCTATCGTCTATCGGGTGAGAATGCGGATGCCATCGGCAAGCAGACCATGCAGGCGCCCGCGTTGCCACCGGATGCCACGGCGGCGGACGTGCAGGCGCTGGCTTGGCAACAGATGCGCAGCTGCTACGATCCTGAAATCCCGATCAACATCGTCGAGCTCGGTCTCGTTTACGAATGCGAAGTACTGCCGAACGAGGACGGCACACGGGATCTGGCGGTCAAGATGACCCTGACTGCGCCGGGCTGCGGCATGGGCGATGTGCTCGTCCAGGATGTCAAAGAAAAAATCGAAATCATCCCGACCGTACGCGAAGCCAAGGTCGAGCTTGTCTTCGATCCGCCCTGGAATCAATCGATGATGTCGGAAGCCGCGCGGCTGCAAACGGGCATGCTGTGAGCCAGCCGTGGATCCCGGCGGGTTCAATCGAACAACTCGCCGCGCAATCTCGTCTCGAAGTGGAAATCGACGGCGATTACGTCGCCATTGCTCGCTTGAATGGTGAACTGCACGCCTTCGAAGATCGCTGCACCCACGACGGCGAGCCGCTCGCCGGCGCCGAGCTCGAAGGTGATGCCGCAACGCCCTGCGGTGTCGTGATCTGCCCGCGACACGGCGCTCGCTTTTGCCTCAAGACGGGCGCAGCACTGACTCCGCCCGCTTATGAACCCATCCGGATTTTTGAGGTTCGAGAACGCGACGGACAAATCGAGGTGCGCAAATCTTGATGATGCGGCGACGCTTGACGCTGCTGCGCCATGGTCACGCCGAGGTATCGGCGCCAGGAGGCGATGTTGATCGCGCTTTGGATAACATCGGCCGCGCGGAAGTGACGTCTGCAGCCGCTGCACTCGCCTTGTTTGAAAAGCCGACTCGATTGATCGTCAGCAGCGCCCGTCGCACTCGAGAGACCGCTGCGATCCTCGTTCAGACCCTCGCCCTTCAGTCGGCCCAGATCGAATATCTCTCTGAGCTGTATTTAGCGAGCGCTGCCACCTTGCAGCGCGTGATCGAGATGCAGCCGGATGATCACACCCAGTTGTGCCTGATTGGCCACAATCCGGGGCTGTCGGATTTCGTACTTGAAGCCCTGCCCGCGGGATCACCACGCGACGCGTATCGAGGATTGACGACAGCCGGTTGGGCATCGTGGGCGTTCACTGCATCGCGTTGGCAGGCATTCGCGCCCGATGCCAGTTACACGATCGCTCAATCGATCTCACCAGACAACGCGCGCGCGATATAAGTGGCGGGCACTCGGGTGCGTGGTAGACGAGCACCCGGCATGACATCCGCAAACCAGTCGCGCACCGGACGATCAAGCGCGACACCATGCATGTAGTTATAAAGCGCTGTGCTCAAGGCCTTGCCGAGCAAATCGTGATCGACCCCCGTCGGGTCGTGGAAGCCGATATCGTTGCGCGCGAATCGTCCCGTCGGTGGCGCGATCAGGGTGACGCCATACTCGGGGGGGTTCAGACCGACCGGTGAGTGCACCGTGCAGGTGAAGCGATGGAAGTATCCCGACTGCACACAACCCTCGGCGAATAGCTGACGAACGTACTCGAGCGAATCGATGGTTTCCGCCACTGTCTGCGTCGGAAAGCCGTACATCAGATACGCATGCACGAGTATGCCGGCATCCGTGAAGGCCCGAGTCACACGCGCCACCTGCGCGACCGAGACGCCTTTTTTCATCAGCTTCAATAGTCGATCTGAGGCGACCTCGAGGCCACCCGATACCGCGATGCAGCCACTCGACGCCAACTCTTCGCACAGTGCTGGCGTGAATGTCTTCTCGAAGCGGATATTCCCCCACCACGAAATCGTCGTCCGACGACGCAGCAACTCGGCAGCGAGCGCCTTCAATACTTTAGGCGGTGCTGCCTCGTCGACGAAATGGAAACCCGTCTCGCCCGTCTCGGCGACGATGGCCTCGATACGATCGACGAGTACCGCCGCGGTTGCGGTTTGATAGTTGGCGATGTAATCGAGACTCACATCGCAGAAGCTGCATTTCTTCCAATAGCAGCCATGAGCGACGGTGAGCTTGTTCCAGCGACCCTCAGACCACAGCCGATGCATCGGGTTCAGCATGTCGAGCAGCGAGAGATAGCGCTCGAGGGGCAAGCCTTGCCAACTGGGTGTCCCGGTGTCGGCAAATGCAATCTCGAGATCGCCTGCATCGACGTAGCGCACCTCGCCCGCACTGTTGCGGATAAACGTTCTGATCAAACGCGCCTCATCACGCAGGCCCTGCCAATGCTCGATGAGCGCCCATAGCGGTGCCTCACCGCGATCGAGCGTCACGTAGTCGACGAAGTCGAACAGTTGCGGTTCAGCGAGCTCGCGCAACTCGGTATTGACGTAGCCACCTCCCATCACGATGGTCGCTGCCGGACACTCCGAGCGAATGGTTTGTGCGATGCGCAATGCGCCGTAGAGAGCGCCGGGAAACGGCACCGACAACAGCACTAAATCAGGCTGATGCTGCTGCAGGACCTGCCGGGTAAGCCGCTCAAGGTGTTCATCGAGTAGGTGTCGAGGCCGCGCCAAAGCGCGCGCCAACGAATCGAAGTTGGACTGACTCGCCGCCAATTTCTCACCGTAGCGCACGAACTCGAAGCCTGGATCAACGGCATCGCGGATGACATCCGCGATATCGTTCAGGTAGAGAGTGGCAAAGTGTCGTGCACGATCCTGCGTCCCCAAGGCACCAAATGCCCAGGCGAGTGGATCATCACCTTCATAGGCCGCGAGAGCTGCGAATCGAGGCCCCTCAGGCAGATAACGTCGCGAAACGATGCGATGCGCCAGGGTCGCATCACGCCCCTGCAGAAAGGCGATCACGGGCTCAACAGTCGCGGCATAGATCTCGCGTGCCAAAAGGAATACGCGCTCGGCCTCGGTGCGGCGCTTGGCGCTACGCTGCTCAACCGCTACCGCGAGCGCCTGCAGCCCCGCCTCCGTCATCACGGACAGCACGAGCTCGAGGGCGAGATCGGCCTGTGCGATGGGCACTTCGCGGCTGCGCAGAAAACCACTGAGGTAGGCCGTCGCCGGGTACGGCGTGTTCAACTGGGTCATCGGCGGGATGAGCGCGAGGACCTTCGGCGGCGGCAGAGACATTCGCGCATTATGCGAGATACCGCGACACGGTTGAAATGCCGATCACGCGTCCCCACTGTGATCGGACACGTCATCTGCGAGAGCGACATCATGAGCCAGGCACTATCTGTCACCACCGCAAGCTTCCGCGAGCAAGTTATCGATGCCTCCCATCAGCAGCCCGTCTTAGTGGATTTTTGGGCGCCTTGGTGCGGCCCCTGTCGCATGCTTGGGCCCGTGCTCGATCAATTGGCAGCGAGCACGCCTGGCATCAAGGTCGTGAAACTCAACACCGACGAAGAGCCGGAGGTCGCCGGTGCCTATGCGATCCGCAGTATTCCCGCGGTCAAACTTTTCAAGAATGGCCAAGTCGTCGATGAATTCGTCGGCGCGCAACCGCTCGGCGCCGTCAAAGCCTTCGTTGCAGCGCATCTGCCCAAGGACGTCGATCCTCGCCTCGCAGAGGCGGGGCAGTTGATCATGGCGGGCAATACGAGCGCGGCAGAAACCCTACTCGACTCGCTACCACCGGTGATGCAAAGCGAACTCGATGTCAAAGCCCTGCGCGCAAAGCTGTATTTCGCCCGTATCGCACTATCGCCTGACGAAACCGACTCGATCCAAAGCGCGCGTGTCGCTGCGGCACGCTATCTACTGAAAGATGCTTGGAAATCCGGAGTGGAGTCGCTCTTCGCTGCCGCCGAGCGGAATCGTCGCTACGCCTCTGGCGCAGGACGCGACGATCTCCTGAGGGCGTTTGATCTCGGCACGGCCGATGAGGTCACTCTGGCCGCCGCACGGCGACGTCTCGCAGCCCTACTGCACTAAGATCATGCCGCAGCGCTAGTGCGCTGCCTCCTCACGCAGGCGAGCCGCCTCGGTCTCGCCTAAGTAGGCTTTGATCCAGCCACGGGCGAGATATAACAGCGGAATCAGCGCGACCGCAGCGCCCAGTTTGTAGAGATAATTGACCGTGCCGACCGCCAAGAACTGCGGAATCGGCCACTGCTGCGGCCCAAGCACAAAGGCGATGTAGAGTACGACGAAGCTGTCGATGAATTGCGAAACCGCCGTCGATCCGGTGGCCCGCAACCAAACGAGCTTTTCACCCGTCGCCCGACGGATACGGTGGAACACTGCCACATCGATCAACTGGCCGATCAGAAAGGCCACAATCGAACCGATGATCGTCCACAGTCCTTGGCCAAAAATCTGCGCGTATGCGTGCTGGATATCGGGGACTCCGAGATCACGATTCGCATCCACCCAGAAGCCGGCAGGCGCCAGCGCGATCGAGGCATAGGCCGCAAAAAACGCGTAGCAAATGAAAGCGACGGCGATCCACGAAATCAACCGCACGCCGCGTGGACCAAAGTATTCGTTGATGACGTCGGTCATGACGAACACGAAGGGCCACAACAACACACCCGCGGTGAAGTTGAGGTTGCCGGTGATCCCGAGCAACGACCACTCGAACGGTGCGATCCCGAGGGTGTTCTCGAGCGAGAAGATCTTCACACCCACGAACTCGGCTAACAGGGCGTTGGTCAGGAAGAACCCGGCCAACACGATGAATAGCCGGGTCGCCTTGCTGTCCGTGATGTGCATCGAACGAAATTAGTACGGCGTGCAGAAGCAGTGGGCGTAGAGCCGATAGGCGATGGCATGGCGATTGAACCGCAATACCTCACGCTCGACCGGTCCGAAATCGCGCTTGGCCGCTTGCAAGGCCCAAGCCGACGTCAGATCGGCAGGACCAGCGACTCGAAGCATCAACGACGCTGCGGATGTTTCGACGGAAGCCACGAGCTCTTGTGCCCAGCTCTTATCGGACTCGAGATAGTCGCGCTCGTACTTGCCCTCTTCGAGCCCCGCGCGCTTGGCTGCCGCCGCAATCGCTTGATCGAGCGAACCCAACTGATCGACGAGACCGCGATCTTTTGCATCACGACCCGACCACACGCGACCCTGCGCAATCGCATCGACGTCGTCGCGGGATTTATCGCGGCCCTTGGAGACGCGCGCCAAGAAATCCTCATAGCCACGCTCGATCGTCGCCTGCAGCAACATCGCAGCGGCGGGACCCACGGATCGATCGAGTCGTAACTCACCCGAGAGCGGCGTCGTGCCGACACCATCGGTATTCACCCCGATCTTATCGAGTGCTCGCGGTGCCGTCGGGAAGAGTCCGAAAATACCGATCGATCCGGTGATCGTGGCAGGGCTCGCCCAGATCTCGTCAGCCGGCGCCGCGATGTAATAGCCGCCCGAAGCAGCAAGATCACCCATCGAGACCACGACCGGTCGGCCAGTTTCCTTGAAAGCTAACACTTCACGATAGATCTTTTCCGAGGCCAGCACGCTGCCGCCCGGGCTATCGATACGCAGCACCAGCGCCTTGATGTCTTGATCCAATCGCGCCTTGCGGATCAACGCTGACATGTCATCGCCAGCGATCACACCGCCGCCACCAGACCCATCGACGATCTCACCGGAGCCGACCAGCACGGCAACGCGCGCATCTGGATGGCGTGAGATCTTGTCCTCGGCGCGCACGATACGCAGATAATCTTCGAGTCCGACACTGCGATAAGTCTCTTTCTCGTCGTCCTTCGCAGCGAGCTCCATCACGCGCTTTTCAACTTCGAGCGGCGTCTTCAGTGCCGTCACGAGTTTTGCGTCAAGTGCGACCTTGGCGGTATCACCCTTGGCCGCCTTGACCGTGGGTGACAGCGTGTCGACGTACTGGCGCAACGCCGCCGGCTCCATCGCGCGCGCTGCCGCAACGACATCGATGTAGGTGCCCCATAACGAATCGACGAAGGCCTGACTCGAGATGCGATCTTCGGGCGACATATCGTCGCGAATCCAAGGTTCGACCGCGCTCTTGAAAGTGCCGACACGGAATACATTGACGTCGATACCGAGCTTGTCGAGCGCGGATTTGTAATAGTTCCGATAGCGCTCGTAGCCTTCGAGAACGACGAGCCCCATCGGATCAAGATAGATCTCATCCGCATGTGCGGCGACGTAGTAAGAGTCGCGGCCATAGCCCGTGCCGTATGCGATCACCTTCTTACCGGACTCGCGGAACGACTTCACGGCACGTGCAAACTCATCGAGAGTCGGTTGACCTGCGCCGCCCATGGCATCGAACTCGAGTACCAGCGTCTTGATGCGCTTGTCTTCCTTGGCCGCTTCGATGGCCTCGGTGAGATCACGCAGAGTGGTCTCGTTGCGTCCGAGACCGCGCGCTTCCGCCAGAGCGAGTTCAAGCGGATCGCCGCTTTGTTGTTCGACGATTTCACCCTCCGGGCGAATCACGAGCGCTGCATCATCGGGCATTTTCGGGATGCTGCCCTGCAGCGCACCCACGACGAAGCCAAAGATCGCCAGCAGCAGCAACAAGTGCAGCGTCTTGCGCAGACCCTCGAACAGAGCAACGACGAAGCGGAAAAACTTACGCATGAGAGCGAACCTCCACCGTCAAAAACAAACGCCACCCCGACGGATCGGGGTGGCGTGATCTAGTCTAGCAACGGGCCGGGCGGAGACGCCACGCGCCCGAGTGATCAGACTTTTTCTTCGATGCGGGCAGCCTTGCCCGACAAACCGCGCAGGTAGTAGAGCTTGGCGCGACGAACGTTGCCACGACGCTTTACCGACACATCGGCGATGCTCGGGCTGTGCGACTGGAAAGTACGCTCGACGCCCTCACCGTGCGACATCTTGCGCACCGTGAAAGATGAGTTGAAACCGCGATTGCTCTTGGCGATCACGACGCCCTCGTAAGCCTGCACGCGCTCACGATCGCCTTCGACCACCTTCACGTTCACCACGACCGTGTCGCCCGGCTTGAAATCCGGCAGCTGACGGGTGATGCGACGTTGTTCCATTTCCGCGATGACATTAGCCATTTTCATCCACCTCTCGCTCAGCGAGATACTCGTTCAACAGGGCGCTCTCCTCTTCGGTGAGCGCTCGACCTCGGCCATTATCGGCCCGTAGCAGATCGGGGCGCCGCAACCAGGTGCGACCCACGGCCTGCTTCATTCTCCAGTGCGCAATTGCAGCATGGTTTCCACCCTGCAGCACCTGCGGCACCGATCGTCCTTCCCACTCGACCGGGCGCGTGTAATGCGGCCAATCGAGCCTTCCATCCGAGTGCGACTCCTGCTCGCTCGAGCGCTCGTCACCAAGCACTCCGGGCAGCAAACGCACCACGGCATCGATGACCGTGAGCGCTGCGAACTCGCCACCCGAGAGTACGTAGTCTCCGAGCGACACTTCGCGATCGATGCGCGCGTCAATCACCCGCTGATCCAAGCCCTCATAGCGGCTCGCCACCAGCACCAAGGCAGGCAAGGCAGCGAAATCTCGCGCCATCGCCTGCTCGAATCTCTCGCCTTGGGCCGACAGGTGCACCCGAGGGGCGCCCGCAGCCACGAGGCTACTCGCCAGATCGATAGCCGCCGCCCAAGGCGCCGGCGTTCCGACCATGCCCGGACCACCACCGTAGGGGCGATCGTCGACGGTCTTGTGCACATCCGCGGCATACTGCCGTGGGTCCACACATTCGATCTGCACCAGGCCGCGCGACATCGCGCGACCCAGGACGCCGTGTTCCAGTGCCCCCCGAACGAGTTCGGGAAACAACGTCACCACGACGATTTTCATAAGTCGGCTGGCCAATCCACCAGGATGGTCTTCGCGGCGTCGTCGATTTCGCGAAGGTGCTCCCGACTGGTCGGGACCCATCGCTCACGCTCGCCTTTGACCACCATGACGGCATTCGCCGGCAGGTCCTCGAACCCCTCGACAGTGCCGAACTCGACACCCTCCAGGTTGCGTACCTGATAACCGATCAGGTCGTGCCGGTAATGCTCCCCGGGTTCCAGGGGGGGCAATTCCGTCCGGGGTACCTCGATGATGCAGCCGACCCAAGGTTCGGCTGTCTCTCGTTGGGAGACCCCCTCCAGACGCACCAACAAGCCTTTTGGGCTACCGTCTGCCTCTGCCACCAAAACCGTTTGCCGCTGCCCGGAGGCGCTGCGCAAATGCCAGGTGGGATAGTCCAGTATGGCTTCAGGGGGGTTTGTCCAGGATTGCAGGTGCAACCACCCCTTCAAACCTTTGGGACGACCGAGTCGCCCCTACTCAACCCAGTCGCT